>Ga0070671_100001318_pt1 | contig 18648 bp, 19 predicted proteins | sample KBSS73metaG_FD_65341 | JGI IMG/M metagenome (GOLD analysis project Ga0070671, IMG submission 65341) | Switchgrass rhizosphere microbial communities from Kellogg Biological Station, Michigan, USA - KBS S7-3 metaG | ecosystem: Host-associated > Plants > Roots > Rhizosphere > Soil ...
GACAGCTACCGCAAGCTCGGCCGCAACCAGCTGCGCATCGGCATGTTCCCCGCCATCGACCCGGCCGACGTCGAGGCGTTGACCCGCTGCGTCGACCACGTGGTGAGCCAGCTCGCCTGATGCAGACCGCGACGTTGGTGGTCGGCGCCATCGTGCTGGTGCTGCTGGCCCTGCGACTGGTCGAGGCCGTGTTCGCTCGGCACTCGGCAGAGACGCTCGACTTCCGGGGCCCGGTGCGTGCGCTCGACGTCGCGCTGGCCACCGGCGAGGTGACGATCCGCGGCGGCAGCCGATCCGGCGCCCGGGTCCGGCGCACGATCCGCCACGGCCTGCGCCGGCCCCGCATCACCGAGCTGGTCGACGACGGCGTGCTGCGGTTGCGGGTGCCGCGGGGGGTCGTGCAGTACGAGATCGACGTGCCCGCCGGGGCGTCGGTGCACGTCGAGGGCAACCGGGCGTCGACCACCGTGATCGGCCTCGGCGGGTCGGTCGATCTCCGGGCCGGCCGGGGCTCGCTCGAGGGGCGCGCCCTCGCGGCGCGGGCCGTGCACGCCGTCACGTCGACCGGATCGATCCGCCTCTCCTTCGACCGGGCCCCCGATCTCGTCGACGTCGCCACGCAGAACGGCAACGTCGAGCTGGTGATGCCCGAAGGCGACACCGAGGTCCACACCTCGGCGCCGGGGCCGGTGCAGATCCGCTCTCGCTAGCTAGCGTCTTGGGCATGTCCATCATCGACGTGCCGGTCAAGACCCTCCAAGGCGAGGACGCGTCGCTCCTCGACCACAAGGACGAAGCGATCCTCATCGTGAACGTCGCCTCCAAGTGCGGGCTGACGCCGCAGTACGAGGGGCTCGAACGCATCCACGAGCAGTTCAAGGACCGCGGCTTCACCGTCATCGGTGTGCCGTGCAACCAGTTCATGGGCCAGGAGCCGGGTACGGCCGAGGAGATCGCCGAGTTCTGCTCGACGACCTACGGCGTCACGTTCCCGCTGCTCGAGAAGACCGACGTGAACGGGCCGAACAAGCACCCGCTCTACGAGCAGCTCGAGCAGGTCGCCGACAAGGACGGCCACACCGGCGACATCCGCTGGAACTTCGAGAAGTTCCTCGTCGCGCCCGGTGGCGAGGTCGTCGCCCGCTTCGCCCCCCAGGTCGACCCCGAGGCCCCGGAGATCGTCGAGGCCATCGAGGGCGTGCTGCCCAAGTGACCTCCGTCGCTGCGTAGTTTCACGCCCTCTGGGGGCGTGAAACTACGCAGCAAAGGCGTTTCAGCCGCCCGAGGCGTCCTGGACGCGCTGCTTGCCCTGCGAGATCCACGGCATCATCGAGCGGAGGCGGGCGCCGACCTCTTCGATCTGGTGCGCCTCGCCCTGGGCCCGCAGCTCGTCGAAGTGCTGGTGGCCGCCGCGCCACTCGGCGATCCACTCGCGAGCGAACTCGCCCGACTGGATCTCGCCGAGGATCTTCTTCATCTCGGCCTTGACCGCCGGGGTGACGACCCGCGGGCCACGCGTCACGTCGCCGTACTCGGCGGTGTGGGAGATCGAGTAGCGCATGCCGCCGATGCCCTGCTCGTACATGAGGTCGACGATGAGCTTGAGCTCGTGCAGGCACTCGAAGTACGCCGACTCCGGCTGGTAGCCCGCCTCGACGAGCGTCTCGAACCCGGCCTGCACCAGCGAGGTGAGGCCGCCGCACAGCACCACCTGCTCGCCGAAGAGGTCGGTCTCGGTCTCCTCTTCGAACGTGGTCTTCAACACGCCGGCGCGGGTGCCGCCGATGCCGTCGGCGTACGAGAGGGCGAGGTCCCACGCCTTCCCGGTGGCGTCCTGGTGCACGGCGATCAGGCACGGCACGCCGCCGCCTTCGCTGTAGGTGCGGCGCACCAGGTGGCCCGGGCCCTTCGGCGCCACGAGCGCCACGTCGATGCCCGCCGGCGGCGTGATCTCGTCGAAGCGGACCGAGAAGCCGTGCGACACGAAGAGAGCGTCGCCCGGGTTGAGGTTCGGCGCGATCTCGGCGTCGTACACCGGGCCGTGCTCGGTGTCGGGCAGCAGGATCATGATCAGGTCGGCCTCGGCGGCGGCCTGGGCCACGGAGGTGACCTTGAGCCCGGCCTCGGTGGCCTTCTTGACCGACGACGAGTCCTCGCGCAGGCCGACCCGCACGTCGACGCCCGACTCCTTCAGGTTCAGCGCGTGGGCGTGGCCCTGGGACCCGTAGCCGATGATGGCCACCTTGCGACCGGCGATGACCGACCGGTCCGCGTCCTTCTCGTACAACACCGTGGCAGCCATCAGGAGACCTTCCCTCTCACGGCGCGCAGGCGCGGTGCCTGGCGCTCCAGCTTGGGCAGCGCCACCCGACCGGTGCGCTGCAGCTCCACGATTCCATACGGCCGGAGGAGCTCTTCAAAATCGTCGATCTTCTCGGGGTGCCCGTCGAGGCTGACCGTGAGCTCGTCGTGGCCGACCGCGAGGATCTTGCCCTCGAAGATCTGCACCAGCTCGAGGATCTGGCCGCGCATGTCGGGCGCCGCCTTCACCGTCGCCATCAACAGCTCGCGCTCCACCGACTCGGCGGGGTGCAGCTCGCTGATCTTGACCACGTGGATGAGCTTGAAGAGCTGCTTGGTGATCTGCTCGACCGAGTTCTCCTCGACGTCGATGACGATCGTGATGCGGCTGAACCGCTCGTCGTCGGTGGGCGCCACCGCCAGCGAGAAGATGTTGAACCCGCGGCGGGCGAACAGACCCGCCACGCGGGCGAGCACGCCCGCCTTGTTCTCGACGAGCACCGACAGGGTGTGGTGCTTGAACTGGGCCATCACTGCACCGCCTTGCCGTGCTGGCCGTCCTGGAACGGCGGGACGAGGATGGCGTCGTTGGTCATCCCGGCCGGGACCATCGGGAACACCTTCTCGCTGGAGTCGGTGCGGAACTCGACGACGACCGGCCGGTCGTCGATCTCGTTGGCCTTGTCGATCGTGGGCTGGACCTCCTCCGGCGACTCGCACCGGAAGGCCACACAGCCCATGGCCTCGGCCCACTTCACGTAGTCCGGGGTGTCCGGCGACAGGTACACCTCGGAGTAGCGCTCGTCGTAGAACATCTCCTGCCACTGGCGGACCATGCCCAGGTACGAGTTGTTGAGGATGGCGATCTTCACCGGGATGCGCTCGAGCGACGCGGTGGTCAGCTCCTGCGCCGTCATCTGGAAGCAGCCGTCGCCGTCGATGGCCCACACCGTCTTGTCGGGGCGGCCGACCTTGGCGCCGATGGCGGCCGGCACGGCGAAGCCCATGGTGCCGAGGCCACCGGAGTTGACCCAGGTGTAGGGGTGGCGGAACTTCCAGTACTGGCTGGCGAACATCTGGTGCTGGCCGACGCCGGACACGACGATCGTGTCCTCGGGCGACGAGTCGCGCAGGTGCTCGATGACCATCTGCGGCTTGAGGGCGTCACCCTCGGCCTGCGGCTCGTAGGCCATCGGGTAGCGCTCCTGCCAACCCGACAGCTGCTGGTTCCAGGCGCTGCGATCGGGCGCCGACTCGCCGCCCTGGAGCAGGTCCTTGATGGCCTTCACCAGCTCCTCGATGACGAGGCGGCAGTCGCCGACGATCGGGACGTCGGGCCGGCGGACCTTGCCGATCTCGGCGGGGTCGATGTCGACGTGGATGATCTTGGCGTCCTGGGCGAACCCGTCGAGGCGGCCGGTGATGCGATCGTCGAACCGGCTGCCCAGCGCGATCAGCAGGTCGGACTTCTGCATGGCGGTGACGGCGGTGTAGTTGCCGTGCATCCCCGGCATCCCGAGGCACAGCCGGTGGTCGTCGGGGAAGGCGCCCCGGGCCATCAGGGTGGTGACGACCCGGATGTCGGTGAGCTCGGCCAGCTCCTTCAATGCCTCGGCGGCGCGGGCCTTCAGGATGCCGCCGCCCACGTAGAGGATCGGCTGGTGGGCGGCCAGGATGTAGCGGGCCGCCTCCTTGATCATCTTCGGGTTGCCGCTCATGTTCGGCTTGTAGCCAGGGAGGTCGAGACCCTCCGGCCACTCCCAGTCCATCATCCCGGTGAGGACGTCCTTCGGGACGTCGACCAGCACCGGGCCGGGGCGGCCGGTCGTGGCGATGTGGAACGCCTCCTTGATGGCCCGGGGCAGGTCCTGGGGCGTCATGACCAGCTCGTTGTGCTTGGTGACCGAGCGGGTGATGCCGACGGTGTCGCACTCCTGGAACGCATCGGTGCCGATGGCGCTGGTGGGCACCTGCCCGGTGATGGCGACCATGGGGATCGAGTCCATGTAGGCGTCGCACAGGGGCGTGACGAGGTTGGTGGCCGCCGGGCCGCTGGTCACGAGCGCGACGCCGGGGCGGCCCGTCACGTGGGCGTAGCCCTCGGCCATGTGGCCGGCGCCCTGCTCGTGGCGCACGAGGATGTGGCGGATCGACGACTCGATCAGCGGGTCGTACGCGGGGAGGATGCAGCCGCCGGGCAGCCCGAAGACCACCTCGACGTTCTCCATCTCCAGGCTCTTGATGAGGGCTTGGGCCCCGGTCAACTTCATCGGTTGCTCTCCGTGTCGAAAAAGCGAACGACCTCCCGGCTGGGAGGTCGTGAGCGCACGCGCGAGGTGTCGGCGGTGCGCTAGGTCAGAAGTACGAGAATGATCGGGCGGACGGACATCGGGTGACACTGTAGCAACGATGCGCGTCGCTGCCTACCCCGGGACCTTCGACCCGCCCACGATCGCCCATCTCGCGGTGGCCGAGGCGGCGCTCGTGACGTGCCCGGTCGACCGCGTCGAGCTCGTGCTGTCGCGCGATCCCATCGGGAAGTCGGCGCCCACGCCGCTCCACGAGCGCCTCGGTGCGATTGACGCGCTGCGCGCCGACCGACCCTGGCTGACGGTCGCCGTCACCGACCATCGCCTCATCGCCGACGTGTGCGAGGGCTACGACGTCGTGGTGATGGGCGCCGACAAGTGGGCGCAGGTGCTCGACCCGAGCTACCACGAGTCGGAGACCCACTGGCACGCCTCGTTGGCCCGCCTGCCCCTCGTCGCCGTCGCCCGCCGTGGCGACGTCCCCATCGAACCCCATGCTCTCGGAGGCACGGTCATCCTCCTCGACGTCGACCTCGGCGAGGTCTCCTCCTCCGCCGTGCGCGCCGGCCGCACCGACTGGCGGGCGCTCTAGTTGCTAGGTGCTAGGACGGCGACGGGGCCATGCCGCCGCCGAACAGGGCGGGGCGCGCGGTGGCGCGCATGCGCAGGAGGACGCGGGTGGTGACCGGAGTGACGTCGGGGTGGACGCCACCGTTGGCGTCAGCCGCCGCCTGCCATGCCGACGCCCGGCGCTCGAGCGTCGCCGGGTCGTCGAGCTCGACGCAGTCCATGCGGTCGCGGTTGATGTCGATCACGATCGTGTCGCCGTCCTCGACCAGGGCGATCGGGCCGCCGAGGTAGGCCTCGGGCGCCACGTGCCCGATCACGAGCCCGACCGAACCACCCGAGAACCGGGCGTCGGTCATCAGCGCGATCGTGATCCCCTTCTGGCGGCACAGCGCCGTGATGCGCGACGTCGGGTCGAGCAGCTCGGGCATGCCCGGTGCGCCCCGCGGACCCTCGTAGCGGATCACGATCATGTCGAGGTCGGCGAAGGAGTCCGGATCCTCCTCGAGCGCCGCGATCAACGCCCGCTCGCCGTTGAAGCAACGCGCCCGGCCGGTGAACACGCCGTCCTCGATGCCGCTCTCGACGCCCGCCAGCTTGAGGATGGCACCACCTTCGGGGGCCAGGTTGCCGGTGAGCATGCGCAACCCGCCCGTGGCCTTGAACGGCGCGGCCACCGGGTGGATCACGTCGCCATCGGGCGCCGGCGGGGCGAGGCGCGCCACCTGCTCGGCCAGCGTCTCGCCGGTGCACCCGATCGTGGCGCCGTCGAGGAACCCGGCGTCGAGGAGCTGCTTGACGATGACCTGCACGCCACCCTGGGCGTCGACGTCGACCATCGAGTACGTGCCGAACGGGCGCATGTTGACGAGCACGGGCAGCCGGTGCGACAGCGAGTTGAAGTCCTGCTGGCTCATGACGTCGGCCCAGAAGTCGATGCCCGCGGCGCGCGCGATCTCGACGCTGTGCAGTGCCACGTTCGTCGACCCGCCCATCGCCATGACGACCGTGACCGCGTTGCGCAGCGAGGCCGGCGTCACGATGTCGCGCGGCCGGATCCCCCGGTCGGTCATCGTCAGCAGGCAGTCGACGAGCTGCTCGGGGAACTCCTTGACGCGACGCGCGTCGTCGGACGCCGGCGCCACCATCGGCAACGGCTCCATGCCGAGCACGCCGATGAACGTCTGCATCGTGTTGTAGGTGAACATGCCGCCGCAGCTGCCCTGCCCCGGGCAGGCGTGCATGGCCATCGCCGTGCGCAGGCCGGCGTCGGGGTCGCCGGCGTACTGGAACGCGGTGACCAGGTCGATGCGCTCACCGGTGGCGGGAAGGGCGCCCGGCTTGATCGAACCGTCCGACAGCAGCACCGCGGGTGCGTTGTGCTCGAGCACGGCGGCCAGCGTGCCGACCGGTGGCTTGTCGCACGCGACGACGGCGATCAGGCCGGCGACCTCGTTGGCGCGCAGGTGCATGTCCATCGTGTCGTTGACGACCTCGCGCCCGATGAGCGAGTACCGCATCCGGTCGGTGCCGTTGAGCTGGCCGTCGGACACGCCCACCGTGTACGCCGGGGCGATCAGCCGCACGGCCAGGTCGTCGGCCTCGATGCGCGCCGACAGGGCGTCCTGCACAGCGGCGACCTTCTCCATGACGCCGACGTAGCACTGGCTGTCGCCGAGGCTGCCGGTGACCGCCCACACCGAGTCGTGGATCTTGGTCGGGTCCTCGCCCAGGAACCGCGCCGTGCCGACGCGCTGGACGTCACGACCCGGGTTGTCGGACACGAAGTCTTCGGCCATGGGATTGAGGTTAGGTCCCGATGTCACGCTCCACGCGAGCCGATCGTCGTAGGGGCATGGAAACCACCACGAGCGCTCGGCTCTCCGGCCTCGGCGAGCCGAAGACGATCCTGCTGACCACGTTCCGCCGCAACGGCGAGGGTGTCGCCACCCCGGTGAGCGCCGTGTGGGACGGCAACCGCGGCTGGTTCCGCACCTGGGACGCCGCCGGCAAGACGGCCCGCATGCGGCGCGACTCGCACGTGACGGTCGCCCCGTGCACCGTGCGCGGCCGGGTCACCGGCCCGACCGTCGACGCGCGGGTGCGCGTCCTCGCCGGCGCCGAGGCGGCCGACGCCCGTCACCGACTGGCGACGCGCTTCCCGGTGCTGCACGGTGTGGTCGTGCCGCTCACGCATCGGCTCAAGGGGTGGACCACGGTGCACGTCGAGCTGACCGACCCGACCTGATGGACGTCACCGCTGAGCTGGAGCGCCATCGATCGTTCCTCATCGGCGTCGCCTACCGCATCGTCGGTTCGATGGACGAGGCCGAGGACGTCGTGCAGGACGCGTTCCTGCGGGCCACCCGCGCCGAGCCGGCCGACATCGCCGAGCCGCGCGCCTGGCTCACCACCATCGTGGGCCGACTCGCCCTCGACCACCTGCGCTCCGCGCGCGTCCAGCGCGAGTCGTACGTCGGCCCGTGGCTGCCCGAGCCCGTCGTCGGCGATCCCGCCGACCGCGTCACGCTCGACGACCAGGTGAGCCTGGCCCTGACGACCGTGCTCGAGACGCTCTCCCCCGCCGAGCGCGTCGTCTACGTGCTCCACGAGGCGTTCGGGGTGCCCCTCGTCGAGGTGGCCGGCATCGTCGGCCGCACGCCCGACGCCTGCCGGCAGCTCGCGTCTCGGGCGCGCAAGCACATCCGCGAGCGAGCACCCCGCTTCGATCCCGACCCCGTCGAGCAGGCCCGCGTCGTGGACGCCTTCCGCCGGGCCGTCGAGATCGGCGACTTCGAGGCGCTCGTGCAGCTGCTCGACGACGACGTGGTCGCCCGATCCGACAGTGGCGGGAAGGTGAAGGGCGCCAGCCTCCGCCCACTCCGCGGTCCGGGACCCGTGGTCAAAGGTCTGCGCGCCGGCTTGCGCGACCGGCACGACGTGCACGGCGAGGTGCGCCCGGTGAACGGGCGACCCGGCATCGTCGCCTACGACGGCGATGAGGTGATCGGCGTGATCAGCATGGTCGTGGAGGGCGGCCGCATCACTCACATCGACGCGGTGCTCAACCCCGACAAGCTCCGCCGCGTCGACCGGCAATGATGGCGCGGTGCCCGTCCGGCGGATCGACCACCGCGACCTCGACCTCGATGCGCTGATCGCGGCGAAGGGCGAGCGCACCACGTCGGTGTGCCTGCCGGCGCGCAACGAAACGGCGACCGTCGGCGCGATCGTCGAGCGCATCGCCGCCCACCCGCTCGTCGACGAGGTCGTGGTGGTCGACGACCACTCGCGCGACGGCACCGGCGACGCGGCGTCGGCCGCCGGCGCGACCGTCGTGCGCGCCGCCGAGGTGCTGCCCGAGTTCGGTGAGGGACCGGGCAAGGGGCAGGCGCTGTGGAAGGCGGTCGCCGTCTCGCGCGGCGACATCGTGGCGTTCTGCGACGCCGACCTGCGCGACTTCGAACCGCACTTCGTGACCGGACTGCTCGGCCCGTTCCTGCTCGACCCCCTGCTCGGGTTCGTGAAGGCGTACTACCGGCGCCCGACCGGCGACGGATCACCACGTGGCGGTGGCCGGGTCACCGAGCTCGTCGCCCGGCCCGTGCTCGCGCTCCTCTTCCCCGAGCTCGCGGACGTGGTGCAGCCGCTGGCCGGCGAGTTCGCGGCGCGGCGCGACGTGTTCGAGGCCCTGCCGTTCGTGGAGGGCTACGGGGTCGACATCGGCCTGCTCATCGACGCGGCGCGGCTCTGTGGTGTGGAACGGCTGGCCCAGGTCGACCTCGGGGTGCGCGTCCACCGCAACCGCCCGCTCGACGAGCTGGGGCCGATGGCGACGATCGTGCTGCTGACCGCGCTGCACCGCGCCGGCATCGACGGCCTGCCGGCGAACGTCGTGCTCGACCGCCCCGACCTGAAGCCGGCCGACGTGCGCTACGCCGAGCGGCCGCCGCTCAACACGCTCGCCAACCGCGACAGGTGGTCGCGGTAGCGGCGCTGGAAGGTGCGGCCGGTCGGCTGGAGGCCGGTGATGATCTCGGCGACCTGGGGCACGAGCACCGGGTAGACGGCGGCCCCGAACAACGAGAGGAGCAACAGGTCGGGGTCGAGCTCCTCCGGCAGGTGGCCGGCGGCCTGCGCCGCTCGGATGCGCTCGACCCGTTGGGCGTAGCGCGTCCGGCGGCCCTCGACGTCGGCCGGGCCGCCACCTTCGAGCGCCTCCCACAGCAGGATCCGGGCCCACTGCGGATCGGCGGCCGCCCGCTCGAACATCCCGGCGAGGCCGCCCTCGGGCTCGTTCAGCTCGCCCCCCGGTTGGGCGAAGCGCCGGTCCATCACGGCCCGGTACAGGCCTTCCTTGCCGCCGAAGTGGTGGGAGATCAGCTGCTTGTTGAGGCCGGCCCGCTTGGCGATGGCCTCGACGCGTGCGCCGGCGAAGCCCTTCGCCGCGAACTCCTCGAGCGCGGCATCGAGGATCCGCTCGCGGCTCCGTTCCGGATTCCGCTCACGCGTTGTTATCATCCAGACGGATGATAACGGAGCCGGCGCCCGATCCGAAGCGGTGGGTCACGCTCGTCGTGCTGCTGCTCGCGATGGCGATCATCGTGCTCGACAACACCGTGCTCACCGTGGCCGTGCCCACGATCCTGCGCGACTTCCACACGACCCTCTCGTCGCTGCAGTGGGTGCTGTCGGGCTACTCGCTCGTGTTCGCGACCCTGTTGATCATCGGCGGCCGGCTCGGCGATCTCTACGGCGCTCGTCGCATGTTCATCGTGGGCGCCGCCACCTTCGGCGTCGGCTCGTTCATCGCGTCGATCTCGCACTCGGTCCCGCAGATGGTCGTCGGCGAGGCGATCATCGAAGGCATCGGCGCGTCGTTGCTGATGCCGGCGACCGTCGGGATCCTCTCGAACACCTTCCGCGGGCCGGAGCGCACGATGGCGTTCGCCACCTGGGGCACCGCGATCGGCGCCGCCGCCGCGTTCGGACCGGTCGTCGGCGGCTACCTCACGACGTACCACTCCTGGCGATGGGCGTTCCGCATCAACGTGATCGTGGCGCCGCTCGCGGTGCTCGCCGCGCTCGTGTTCATGCGGCGCGACCCGGCCGTCGGCCGCGCCCGTCTCGACCTGCCCGGCGCGTGCCTCGTCGCCGTCGGCACGTTCTCCCTCGTGTTCGCGTTCAGCCAGGCGCCGACGTACGGCTGGTGGCAACCGCTCGGCGGACGCTCGATCACCCCGATCCCGATCCTGCTCGTCGGCGGGCTCGCCGTCCTCGGCATCTTCCTCTGGTACGAGCGACGCCGCGAGGCCGCCAAGGGCGATGCGCTCTTCGCGCCCTCGCAGCTGCGGCACCTCGCCTTCCGCTACGGGTTGGGCGCGAGCGGCACGCTGTCGTTCGGGCAGTTCGGCTTCATGTTCGCGGTGCCGATCTTCCTGCAGCGCACCCGCCACCTCGACGCCGTCGGCGCCGGCCTGTGGCTGCTGCCGTTCGGCGTCGGCATCCTCGTCGGCGCGCAGGTGGCCGGCCGCATGGCCCAACTCGTCGGTTCGGTGCGCGTCGTGCGCGTCGGCATCGCGGTCGAGGCGGCGGGCCTGTTCGTCGTCGCCGTGATCCTGACCGACGCCGTGACGTTCACCCAACTGTTGCTGTCGACCTCGGTGTTCGGCATCGGCGTCGGGCTCGCCAACTCGCAGCTGACGAACGTGATCCTCGCCGACGTCGATCCCGACAAGGTGGGCGTCGCGGGGGGCGCCAACTCGACGGTCCGCCAGGTCTCGTCCGCCCTCGGCATCGCCATCGTGGGTGCGGTCCTCTCCACGTCCTCGGCGCGCTGGGCGCTCGTCGTCTCCGGCGCGGTGGTGGCCGCAGGCGTGGCCATGGCGATGCTGATCCCCCACGGCAAGGACGACGAGGTGATCGAGCTCTACGCCCCGCTCGAAGCGGAGACCGTGTGACGCCTGACCCCCGGCGGTGGATCACCCTCAGCCTCGTGATCATGTCGGCGTTCATCGTGGTTCTCGACAACACCGTGCTGAACGTCGCCATCCCGACGATCCTGCGCGACCTCCACACGAACCTGGCCGCCGTCCAGTGGGTGATCAGCGGCTACTCCCTGACGTTCGCCAGCCTGCTCATCATCGGCGGGCGCCTCGGTGACCTCTACGGCTCGCGTCGCATGTTCATCATCGGCGCCGCCATCTTCGGCGTCGGTTCGTTCATCGCGTCGATCTCGACCGGGATCCCCGAGATGATCGTGGGCGAGGCGATCATCGAAGGCATCGGTGCGTCGCTGATGCTCCCGGCGACGTTGTCGATCATCTCGACGACCTTCGACGGGCACGAGCGGGCCACCGCGTTCGCCGCCTGGGGCGCCGTCATCGGTGCCGGCGCCGCGTTCGGGCCCGTGCTCGGCGGCTACCTCACCACGTACCACTCGTGGCGATGGGCGTTCCGGCTCAACGTCATCGTGGCGCCGATCGTCATGCTCGGCGTGCTGCTGTTCATGCGCCAGGAAGCGCCGGCGCGCGCTCGATCCCGCCTCGACGTCCCGGGCGCGCTCTTCGTCGCCGTCGGCATGTTCTCGCTCGTGTTCGGCATCACCCAGTCGAACACGTACGGGTGGTTCCGGTCGCTGCACGACTTCAGCGTCGTCGGCCACGTCGTCTGGTCGAAGAGCCACCACCTGTCGATCGTGCCGATCGCCTTCGTGCTCGCGGCCGTGATGCTCGTGGCCTTCGTGCGGCTCGAGCTGCGCCTCGAACGGGGCACCGGGCAACCGCTGTTCGAGCTCGGCCAGTTCCGCAACAAGTCGTTCCGCTACGGGGTGCTCGTCGCGTTCCTGCTGTCGATGGGGCAGTTCGGGATGATGTTCGTCGTGCCCGTGTTCCTGCAGGACGCCAAGCACCTCTCGGCTCTCGACAACGGCCTGTGGATGTGCCCGATGGGCGTCGCCATGCTCGTTTCGGCGCAGTTGGGCGGACGTCTCACGCGCGCCATCGGCACCGTGGCGCTCGTCCGCATCGGGCTGCTCATCGACGTCGTGGGCATCGTCGGCGAGGCGTTCCTGCTGCGCCCCACCGTTACCTTCTGGCAGCTGCTGCCGATCGTCGTGCTGTACGGGTTCGGCAGCGGCTTCGTGAGCTCGCAGCTCACCAACGTGGTGCTCTTCGCCGTCGACCCCGAGCACGCCGGCGCGGCGAGCGGCGCCAACAGCACGGCCCGCCAGACGGGTTCCGCGCTCGGCATCGCCGTCATCGGAGCGGTCTTCACGGCGGTCATCGCTCGCCACGGCCTGGCGGCCGCCGTGAAGCCGGCCATGTTGACGGGTGCGGCGATCCTCGCGGTGGCCGCCGCCGTGTCGTTCCTGCTGCCCAACGTCGACCAGCACACCTACTCGGCGGCCGAGGAGGGCGTCGACCTCTACGACGTGCTCGAACCCGTCGATTCCCACCTGACCGGCTGAGTTAGCGTCGGTCGATGTCCGTCGTGCGCGGGACCGTCGTGATGAAGCGATGGGGCGCCACCACGGCGCTCTCCGGTGCGACGTTCACGATCGAGCGCGGGGTCACCGGCCTGCTGGGGGCGAACGGCGCCGGCAAGACGACGTTGCTGGGGCTCGTGCTGGGCCTCACGAAGCCGGACGGCGGTTCGCTCGAGGTGCTCGGCCTCGACCCGACGACCGCGGGACCGCGGGTGCGCGAGCGCATCGGCTACGCGCCGGAGCACGACGCGCTGCCACCCGACGTCAAGGCCCACGACCTCGTGCGGCACCTGGCCGAGGTCCACGGGTTGCCGCGGCGAGAGGCAACGGCGCGCGCGAGCGACGCCCTCTGGCACGTGGGGCTCGGCGAGGAGCGCTTCCGGCCCGTCGGGACGATGTCGACCGGGCAGCGCCAGCGGGTGAAGCTGGCCGCCGCCCTCGCCCACGATCCTGCGCTCCTCTTGCTCGACGAGCCGACCAACGGGCTCGACCCGGTGCAACGGGAGTCGATGCTCGACCTCATCCGGCGCATCGGCAGCGAGTTCGGCATCGACGTCGTGCTGTCGTCGCACCTGCTCGAGGAGATCGAGCGCGTGTGCGACGACGTCGTGATCCTGTCCGGGGGACGCGTCGTCGCGGCGGGCGCCCTCGACACGTTGCGGCGCGGCGAGGCCGGCCTCGTGGTCGAGATCGACGGGGATGTCGAGGCGATGGCAACGCGGTTGCGGGCCGCCGGCCTCACGTTGACGGTCGACGGGGCGCGCCTGGTGATCGACGGCGCCGAGGACGTCGCCGCCGACGCCGTGCGCGACGCGGCGGTGGCGTTGGGCATCGGCCTGCGGCGCGTGCAACGGCGCATGGCGACGTTGGAGGACGTGTTCCTGGCGGCCGCGTCATGAGCGACGCCCGGATCATCGACCAGGGGTACCGCCCGTACGAGGGCCCGCGGCGCGGACGGGCCGGCGCGGTGCGCAGCCTGGCGTGGCACAGCGTGCTGCGCGCCCTCGGGCTGCGGCGCACGCCGTGGGCGAAGATCCTGCCGATCGCCTCGGTGGTGATCGCCTACCTGCCGGCCGCGGTGTTCGTCGGCGTCGCCGTGCTCGTGCCCAAGCGCGTTCGCGACCAGGCGAACGTGCTGCCCACCTACCACGGCTACTACGGCTTCATCACCGCCGCCATCGTGCTGTTCGTCGCCCTGGTCGGGCCCGAGGTGCTGTGCTCCGACCGGCGCAACGGCATGCTCGGCCTCTACCTCGCGTCGCCCCTCGATCGCGGCTCGTACCTCTTCGCCAAGGTGCTTGCCGTGCTCCCCGTTCTCGGGCTCGTCACCCTCGGACCGCCGCTGGTGCTGCTCGTCGGGCTCACCGTGGCCAACGCCGGACCGGAGGGCTTCGGTGGCTTCCTGCTCGTGTTCGTGCGCATCGGGGCGGCTGGCGTGGTGATCTCGGCGGCCTACACCGCGCTGTCCCTCGCCGCGTCGTCGCTCACCGACCGGCGCGCCGTCGCGTCAGCCGGGATCATCCTCACGCTGCTCCTCACGAGCGTCGCCACCCACACGCTCGTCGAGCGAGCCGGCGCCAACGAGCACATCATGCTGCTCGACCTGTTCTTCGTGCCGTTCGAGCTCGTGCAACGCATCTACGGCGACCCCGGCATCCGCCCGAGCATCGCGACCGGACAGCTGGCCGCCGCCGAGCTGGCATGGACCGCGGGCGCCGCCGCGGTCCTGTGGTGGCGCTACCGGAAGTTGACGATCACCCGATGATCGTCGTCGACGACGTTTCCAAGTGGTTCGGCGACGTGGTCGCGGTGTCCGACGTGTCGTTCCGCGTCGGCCCGGGCGTCACCGCCCTGCTCGGCCCCAACGGTGCCGGCAAGTCGACGATGTTGCGGCTGCTGTGCGGGCTCACCACGCCGTCGCAGGGCACCGTGCGGGTGCTCGGCGCCGATCCGCACGGCGACCCGGCGCTGTACCGACGGGTCGGACTCGTACCCCAGCAGGAGGCGGTGTTCGGCTCGCTCAGCGGGCGCCAGTTCGTCCGGTTGGCGGCGCACCTGCAGGGGTTGGCGCAGCCCGATGCGGCCGCGGTCGCGTCGTTGCACGTGGTCGAGCTCGATCCCGACGACGGCCGGCCGATGTCGACGTACTCGAAGGGCATGCGCCAGCGGGCGAAGGTGGCGCAGGCGCTCGTGCACGACCCCGAGGTGCTGATGCTCGACGAGCCGCTCGAGGGGCTCGACCCCCGTCAGCGGCTGCACCTCATCGAGCTGTTCCGCCGGCTCGGCAGCGACGGCCGGTGCGTCGTCGTGTCGAGCCACGTGCTCGACGAGGTCGAGCGGTTCGGGTCGCGCGTGCTCGTCATGGCCCAAGGCCGGCTGGCGGCCGAGGGCGACTTCCACGAGATCCGCGCGCTGATGGACGACCGGCCGAACCGGTTGCGGGTGCGCACGGATCACCCGCGCGAGCTCGCCGCCGCGCTGCTCGGCGCCGACTCGGTGGTGGCGGTGCGCCTGCAGGACGACGCGCTGTTCGTCGACACCGACGACGTCGGCTCGTTCCGGCGCGCCGTCGCACCGGCGGCCGTGCGCGCCGGGGCGCGCTTGCTCGAGCTCGTGCCGCTCGACGACGACCTCGAGAGCGTCTTCCGCTACCTCGTGGGGCGGGGCTGATGGGCGCGCTCTACCGCCTGTTCCTGCGGACCCAGGCGACGCGCGGGCGACTCATCGGTCTCCTGCTGCTCGGCGCCCTCGCGGTGGTGCTCGGCTACGCCGTCGGCGCGAGCCCGTCGGCCGACCCCGTCGACGACGGGACCATCCTGATGGTCTCGTACGGCCTCGCCCTGTTCGTGCCGGTGGCGACGCTCGTGTTCGCGTCCGCCGTGCTCGGCGAGCCGAACGAGGACGGCACGCTCGTCTACCTGTGGCTCAAGCCGATCGCGCGATGGCGCATCGTCGCCGCCGCGCTGGCCGCCACCTTGACCGTCACGTTGCCGGTGGTGGTGATCCCCATGGTCGCCGCCGCCGCGGCCACCGGCGCCGGCGCGCCACTCGTCCGGGGCACGCTCGCCGCCACGGTGCTGGCGACCATCGCCTACACGGGCGTGTTCACGTGGCTGGGCCTGCGGGTCAAGCGCGCCCTCGTGTGGGGCCTCGCCTACATCCTCGTGTGGGAGGGCTTCGTCGCCCGGGCCGGCGCCAACCCGTCGCGCCTCGCCATCCGCGCCAACGCCCGCTCGCTGCTCGTGCGCATGTCGGGCGGCCCCACCCGCCTCATCAGCGTGTCGAAGCCCACCGCCATCGCCATCCCCATCGCCGCCGCCGTCCTCGGCGTCGTCCTCACCATCCGCCGCCTCATCCGCCAAGACGTCGCCTGACCAACGGACCCGTTCTTTGTCGACTGGTGGTTGCGGTACAACCACCAGTCGACAGAGAACGGGCTAGGCGAGGCGGTAGCCGCGCCGCGGGACGGTCTGGACGGCGTCGCCGGCGCGGCCGAGGCGGCGGCGGAGGCGACTGACGGTGACCTCGACCGTGTGCTCGTCGGCGCCGGTGTCGCCCCACACGGTGCGCAGCAGCGAGCGCTTGGTGACCACGGCCCCGCGGGCGCCGGCCAGCACGTGGAGGACCGCCCGTTCACGGTCGGCGAGGCGCACCTCGTCGTCACCGACGAGGGCGAGCGAGCCCTGCAACGTGACGTCGATCCCGGCCACCACCATCTGCTGGGCCCGCCCGCTCAGCTCGGCCGCGAGGGCCAGCACCATGGTGCCGAGACGGGCGCGCTTGGGCGTGATCGCCGGCTCGATGCCCACCGCCTTCGCCGTCTCCGCGCACACCGGTCCGACGCACACGGGGAGCACCGACCCGTTGAGCGCGGCGAGCAGCTCGTCGTGGTTGCCGGCGGCCGTCGCCAGGGCGACGAGGTTGCGCACCGCCGGCGAGCTCGTGAACGTGACGGCGTCGACCGATCGGGCGCACACCGCTTCGACCAACCGTTGCGCGGGCACGACGTCCTCGGGCATCGACCAGCGGTACACGGGGATGTCGACCACGGTGGCGCCCAACCGCTCGAGCGCGTTGGCGAGCCAGGGTTCACCGTCGCCGTCACGCTGCACGGCGATGCGCGCCCCCCGGACGGCGGCATCCGTCAGCTCACTCAGGATCTCGGTCGACCGCTCCCCCGACGTCCGCCACGCCACCTCGATACCGGCCGTGACGGCAGCACCGGTGGCCTTGGGGCCGCGGGCGTACACCTCCGACGACGCAATGCTGTCGAGCAGGTCGTCGCCCAGGCCCATGCTCTCGGCCGCGCCCAGCAGCGAGCGCACACCGAGACCGGTGAGCAGCACCGTGATCTCCGGCGGCTCGGCGACGATCGCCTCGACGCCGGCCCGCAGCGCGGTGTCGTCGGCCAGCGGCTCGGTGCGCACCGTCGGCCCTTCGATCACGTCCGCGCCACGACGACGGAGGAGCTCGACCTGCTCCTCGCGTCGCCGGTCGGCCGTCACCGCGATGGTGTAGCCGGCCAAGGGCGCGATCGACATGACCGGAGTGTGACAGTGCGCTGTTTCCAGCTTGTTGCCGTGCGCTGAACAGCGCACGACCGGAGTGTTCGGTTACCGCGCGGTCATGACCTCATGCGGCGGCCAGACCGTCCTCGGCGAGGATCGCCATGAGCTCCGCTTGCACCGACTCGAAGGCCTTGTGCTTGCCGATCGTGGCCCGATCCCGCGGCCGGTCGATCGGCACGTCGAGCACCGTGCGCACGGACTCGAACGGCGGGTTCGCCATGACGACCACGCGATCGGCGAGCAGCACCGCCTCGTCGATGCCGTGGGTGACCATCAGCACCGTCTCGGTGTCGGACTCGCTGCCCCACAGCTCGACCAGCTGCCCCTGCAGCCGGGCCCGGGTGAGGGCATCCAAGGCGCCGAACGGCTCGTCCAACAGGAGGATGCGGGGCCCGACGGCGAACGCCCGGGCCACCGCGGCCCGTTGGGCCATGCCGCCCGACACCTGGTGCGGCTTCTTCTCCTTGTGCTCCCAGAGCCCCACGGCCGTGAGGTAGCGCTCGGTCATCTCGTCGCCCCACGACTTCGGGCGATCGCGCCGAGCCGAGCGCACGGCCTCCCGCACGTTGGCCTCGATGCTCAAGCGGGGCAGCAGCGAGTAGCTCTGGAACACCATGGCCCGGTCCGGACCCGGGCCAGTGACCGGCTCCCCATCGAGCAGGGCCTGACCCGCGTCCGGCCGGACCAATCCCCCCACCACGTTGAGCAGCGTCGACTTGCCGCAGCCCGAGTGACCGATGAGCGACACGAACTCGCCCGCTTCGACGGTCACGTCGACGCCGCGCAGCACGTGCTGCGCGCCGAACCACTTGTGAACGCCACGGATCTCCAACGTCATCGCCGAACCTCCAGGGTGACCTTGCGGGCGAGCTTCAGGAACAGGGTGTCGAGCACGAGCCCGACAGCACCGATGAGCACGATGGCAGCGATGACGAAGCTCAGCTTGCCGGCGTTGTACGAGTCCCAGACGAAGAACCCGATGCCGCTCGAGCCGGACATCATCTCGACGGCCACGATCACCATCCACGCGATGCCCATGGCGCTGCGGAGGCCGGTGACGATCGATGGCAGGGCGTTGGGGATCAGCACGTGGCGGATGTAGGCCGGGCGCCCGAAGCGGAACACCCGGCTCACGTCGAGCTGCTCGTGCGGGATGTTGGCCGCGCCCGCGGCCGTGTTGATCACGACCAGCCACAGCGCGGTGACGAAGATGACCCACACCGACGCCTGCGGCGCCGACTTCGTGATCGTCAGCGCGATCGGGAACCACGCCAGAGGCGACACCGGCCGCAGCAGCTGGACGATCGGGTTGAACGCCTTCCACACGCGCGGGCTGGCGCCCATGCCGAGGCCGAGCGGCACGCCGACGATGGCCGCCAGCACGAAACCCTTGAACACCCGGCCCAGGGAGCTCAGC
>Ga0070671_100001319_pt1 | contig 18648 bp, 18 predicted proteins | sample KBSS73metaG_FD_65341 | JGI IMG/M metagenome (GOLD analysis project Ga0070671, IMG submission 65341) | Switchgrass rhizosphere microbial communities from Kellogg Biological Station, Michigan, USA - KBS S7-3 metaG | ecosystem: Host-associated > Plants > Roots > Rhizosphere > Soil ...
CTGGTCGAGCGGGTCTCGAAGCTGTTCCCGCAAGAGCAGTGCACGAGCACCGTCTTGTACTCGGGATGGATGTCGGTCTTCATAGGGTTCTCCAGTGTACGGAGTGATTCACGCTTTGGCCGAAGCGTCGAGGAACTCGGCATTGGTCTTGTACTGCTTCATGCCGTCGAGCAGGCGCTCGAGGGCGGCGGCCGGCGAACCACCGTCGGCGCTGAGGGCGTGCAGGGCCCGGCGGATCTTCCAGACCTGCTGCAGCTGCTTGCGGTCGAACAGCAGCTCCTCGTGCCGGGTGGACGAGCCGTCGACGTCGATGGCCGGGTAGATGCGGCGCTCGGCGAGGCGGCGGTCGAGGCGCAGCTCCATGTTGCCGGTGCCCTTGAACTCCTCGAAGATCACTTCGTCCATCTTCGAGCCGGTGTCGATGAGGGCGGTGGCGAGGATCGTGAGCGAGCCTCCCTCCTCGACGTTGCGGGCCGCACCGAAGAACTTCTTGGGCGGGTAGAGGGCGCCCGTGTCCATGCCGCCCGACATGATCCGACCCGTCGTGGGGGCGCCGAGGTTGTAGGCGCGCGCCAGGCGGGTGATGCCGTCGAGGACGATGACGACGTCCTTGCCCTCCTCGACGAGGCGCTTGGCCCGCTCGATGGTGAGCTCCGCGAGGGCGATGTGCTCCTCCGGCGGGCGGTCGAAGGTGGCCGCCACGACCTCACCGGTGGTCGACCGGCGCATGTCGGTGACCTCCTCGGGCCGCTCGTCGACCAGCAGGACGATGAGGTGCACGTCGGGGTTGTTGCGCTCGATCGACTGGACGATCTGCTTGACCACGGTGGTCTTGCCGGCCTTGGGGGGCGAGACGATGAGGCCGCGCTGACCCTTGCCGATCGGGGCGACCAGGTCGACGATGCGGGCCGTCATGTCGCCCGTGTCGCGGCCGGGCGTCTCGAGCTGGAGGCGGTCGTCGGGGAACAGCGGGGTGAGGTCCTCGAAGCGCGGCCGCTGCCGGGTCTGCTCGGGGTCCTTGCCGTTCACCTGGTCGATGCGCAGGAGCGCGGGGTTCTTCTCGTTGCGGTTGGCGGGGCGGCTGGCGCCGGCGATGTGGTCGCCCTTGCGGAGGCCGAACTGGCGCACCTGCTTGACCGAGACGTAGACGTCGTCCTTGCTCGGCAGGTAGCCCTTGGTGCGCAGGAAGCCGTAGCCCTCGTCGCGCAGGTCGAGCAGACCGGTGCACTCGACGGGCTCGCCGGTCCACGCGTCGTCGGGGCGGTCGCGGAAGTCGTTGCCTGGACGGTCGCCGCGGTCACGGCCCCGACGGCGCCGGCCCCGGCGGTTGCCGAACTCGTCCTCGCGGTCCTGGTCCGCGCCCTCGCCCGCTTCACCGTTGACGCTGGCGTTGACGTTGCCGTTGGGCCCGTTCTCGCGGCCGGCGCCGGCGTTGCCGTTCGGCTGGTGCTCGACGGGCTCGGGGGCGACCTCGACCTCCGGCTGCGGTTCCAGTTCCGGTTCGGGCTCGGGTTCCGGCTCGGGTGCCAGCTCGGCGACGGGGGCGGCCGGGGTGATGCCGGCGCTCGTGAGGATCAGGTCGACGATGTCGGCCTTCTTGGCTCGGGCCGGCGGCTTGATGCCGAGCGCGCGAGCGATCGTCTGCAGCTCGTCGCGCTCCTTACGCTCGAGGACCGATCGCTCGAGGACCGGGTCGCTCATGGAGTACCTCGCAGGTTTTTCGGGCGGCTGGCGCGCGCAGCGGCGTCGAGACCAGCAGGAAGAGGGAGCGCCGGACCGGCGAGCGATCGCCGTAGCGCGGCGCCATGGTACCAGGCTCGGGCCCGGCGGCATCAGTCGAGGTCAGACGGGGTTCGACGCCACCCACAGGCAGGCGCCGACGATGGCGAGGGCCAGCGCCACGCATGCCACCGTGCCGAGCACCCGCTGCTGGGCGTCGTCGTCGGTGGCGGCCAGGATCGACCCGGCCACGGCGCCGCCCACCAAGCCGCCGAGGTGCCCGCCGATCGACACCCCGGGCCGGAACGACAGCACCAGGTTGATCACGAGCAGCCCGCCGAGCCCGCTCTGCATCACGTCGATGCCGCGGCGGCGCATGAGCACGACGGCCGCGCCCATCAAGCCGAACACCGCGCCCGACGCCCCGCCCGTGATGGCGTTCGGTTCGAGCAGGAGCACGCCCAGCGCGCCGGCGAGCAGCGCCACCGCGTACAGCACGCCGAAGCGCACCCGGCCCAGTGCCGGCTCGAGCATCCGGCCGAGCCACCACAGGATCAGCATGTTGAAGACGATGTGCAGGACGTCGAAGTGCAGGAACCCCGCCGTCACGATCCGCCACCAGTCGCCGTGCGCGACGTCGAAGGCGTCGAGGCCGAGCTGACGGGTCTGGTTGGACTGCCCCTGTCCCCCCAGGAAGATCACCGCGTTGATGGCGATCAAGGCCATCGTCACGTACGGCTCCCGGTGCAACGACCGCATCGTGCGTACGGCCGGCGCGCCCTTCACGCACTCGGGGCACTGGAACCCGACGGGCGCCGCGATCATGCAGTCCGGGCAGATCGGGCGCTCGCACCGGCGGCACTTCACACCGGCCTCCCGCGCGGGATGCCGGTAGCAGTGCCACTCGTACCGCTCGTCGGCGTCGGGGACCGGCTCCGTCACAGGCCTGCGACGCTACCGACCACCTCGCCCACCTCCTGAACCGGCGATGGAATGCACACAGTTCTGTGTGCAATTCGTCGCCGGTTCGGCCCTTCGGTGGTGGTGTGGTGGTGGGTCAGCGGGCGACGAGGCGGGCCATGAGCTCGTGGCCGGGGACGACGGTGGCGGCGGCCGTGGCCGGCTCGGTGTAGGCGCCTCCCGGCCCGTCGACCGCGGAGTCGACGAGGAGCCACGGCACGGGATCCATGGTGTGGGTCTTCAGGGCCACGGGCGTCGGGTGATCGGGCAGCAGCAGCATGCGCCACGGGCCGAGCGAGTCGAGGCCCTCGACCAGCGGACCGAGGATCCGCCGGTCCCAGTTCTCGAGCGCGGCGAGCTTCTCCTCGAGGTTGCCGGCGTGCCCGGCCTCGTCGGTGGCCTCGACGTGGATCAGGAACAGGTCGGCGCCGTCGGCGAGCGTCTGCAGGGCGGCGTCGCGCTTTCCCTCGTAGTTCGTGTCGAACCAACCGGTGGCGCCTTCGACCTCGACCACCTCGATCTCGGTGAGCACCCCGAGCCCACGGATCAGGTCGACCGCGGTGCACAGACCGGCAGTCAGGCCGTAGGCATCCGCGAACGGCGTCATCTGGGGCTGGGGGCCCTGGCCCCACAGCCAGATCTGGTTCGCCTTCAGTGGCGATGCGCCGACGATCTCGCGGCTGGCGTCCATGAGCGCCTGCAGCTTCGGGGCCGCCGGACCGGTGGGCCACACCGCCGGCTTGTCGCTGAGGTCGTGCGGCGGCGTGCACTCGGCGTCGGCCCACTCGGTGGGGGCGATGACGATGTGGCGGTACTGCACGCCCGGGTGGAACGACACCTCGTCGTTGCCGAGCTGGGCCTGCAGCTCGGCGATGACCGCCGAGGCCTCCTCGTTCGACGGGTGACCGCCGGCGAAGTCGACCATCGTGCCGTCGTCCGCGATCGTCACGAGGTTGCAGCGGTACGCCACCTGATCGGGTCGCAGGCGCAACCCCAGGGCGGCCGCCTCGATGGGGGCGCGACCGGTGTGGTACTTCGACGGGTCGTAGCCGAGGATGCTCATGTTCCCGACGTCGCTGCCGGGTGGCATGCCGGCAGGGATGACCGCGGCACGGCCGACCTCACCGCGCCGGGCCAGCGCGGCCAGCGTGGGCATGGCGGCGGCTTCGAGGGGCGTGCGACCACCGAGGCTGGCGACCGGCTCGTCCGCGCACCCGTCGGGCACGCACACCACGTACTTCATCCCGCCATTGTGGTCGACGCCACGAGGACCTCCACGCGCTCGAGGTCGTTCGGCAGGGTGACCATGCGCTCGGGCCGATCGAACAGGTCGGCGAGGTGCGGCGGCAGCTCCGGCCGAAAGCCGACCGCCGCCTCGACCGCGTCGGGGAACTTGGCCGGGTCGGCGGTGGCGAGGCAGATCATCGGCACGCCGGGCTCGGCCTGGTGCAGCGCGGCGGCGCCCAGCCCGACCGCCGTGTGCGGGTCGACGAGCACACCCGTGCGCCGGTAGGTCGCCTCGATGACGCGCTGCACCGCGTCGTCGTCGATCCGGTGCGCGTCGAACACCTCCTTCGACGCGCCGAGCAGATCAGGACCGAGGTCGACGCGGCCCTCCTCGCGGAACTGCGCCATCACCTCGCGCACCAATCCGCCGTCGCGCCCACACAGCTCGAACAGCAGGCGCTCGAAGTTCGACGACACCTGGATGTCCATGCTCGGGCTCGTGGTCGGCACGACGCCGCGCATCTCCATCACGCCGGTCCGGAAGAACCGGGGGAGGATGTCGTTGCGGTTCGACCCGACGACGAGCGAGCGGATCGGCACACCGATGCGGCGCGCCACCCACCCGGCGAACACGTTGCCGAAGTTGCCGGTCGGCACCGTGAACGACACCGGCCGATCGGGCGCGCCGAGCTCGGCCGCCGCCTTCACGTAGTAGACGACCTGCGCGAGGATCCGGGCCCAGTTGATCGAGTTGACCGCTGACAGGTGGTAGCGATCGCGGAAGGGGATGTCGTTGAACATCGCCTTCACGAGGTCCTGGCAGTCGTCGAACGTGCCGTCGATCGCCACGTTGTGCACGTTGGGCGAGAGCACGGTGGTCATCTGCCGGCGCTGCACCTCCGACACGCGACCGGCCGGGTGCAGCATGACGATCTCGAGCGTGCTGCGATCGCGGCACGCCTCGATGGCCGCCGAGCCGGTGTCGCCCGACGTGGCCCCCACGATCGTCAGACGAGCCTCGCGCCGCTGCAGCTCGCGGTCGAAGAGGTGGCCGACGAGCTGCAGCGCCACGTCCTTGAACGCGAGCGTCGGGCCGTGGAACAGCTCGAGCAGGAACACCCCGTCGCCAAGGGCCACCAGCGGCACCACGTCGGGATGGCGGAACGTCGCATACGCACGATCGACGATCTCGGCGAACTCGTCGCGCTCGATCGTGCCTTCGACGAACGGCCACATGACCTCGACGGCGACGTCGGGGTACGACATCGACGCGAAGGCGCGCATGCGCTCCGACGAGAGCACCGGCCACGCGTCCGGCACGTACAGCCCGCCGTCGCGCGCCAGCCCGGTGAGCAGGACATCGTCGAAGGTGAGCACCGGTGCGCCACTGCGCGTGGAGACGTACTTCATGATCCCGCGATCACCCGAAGCATGGAGCTGATGCGGTCGACGGCGTCGAGGTCGTCGAGGCCGCGCAGCGTCGCTTGGATCGCCGACTCGGGCGCTTCGTGGGTGATGAACACGAGCCGTGCCTCGTCGCCCAGCCCCTCCTGCTCCATCGAGCGGATCGACACGCCGTGCTCGGCGAACACGCCCGACACCGCGTGCAGCACGCCGGGCCGGTCGACCACCTCGAGGTTGAGGTAGTACTCGGAACGCACCTCGTCGATCGGCTGCAGCTCGGCGCGCGGCATGCGACCGAGCGACGCGTGCGAACCCGATCGCAGGTTGCCGGCCGCGTCGATGAGGTCGCCCAGCACCGCGCTCGCCGTCGGCCCACCGCCCGCACCGCGGCCGTAGAACATGAGCTGGCCGACGGCGTCGCCTTCGATGAACACGGCGTTGAACGAATCGCGCACGGTCGCCAGCGGATGGCCCTTGGGCAGCATGGCCGGGTGCACGCGGACACCGACCCGACCGTCGTCGGTCTGCTCGGCGATGGCCAGCAGCTTGATCTCGTAGCCGAGGCGGTGGGCGAAGGTGATGTCGTCGGACGTCAGTCCCGAGATGCCCTCGTGGTACACGTCGCCGGCCACGACGTTCACGCCGAACGCGATCGACGCGATGATCGCCGCCTTGGCGCCGGCGTCGTAGCCCTCGACGTCGGCCGTGGGGTCACGTTCCGCGTACCCGAGGCTCTGCGCCTCGGCCAGGGCGTCGGCGTACGTGGCGCCGTCGGCGCTCATGCGCGTGAGGATGTAGTTGGTCGTGCCGTTGACGATGCCCATCACCCGCCGCACGCGCTCGCCGATGAGCGACTCGCGCAGCGGGCGCACGAGCGGGATGCCGCCCGCGACCGCCGCTTCGAAGAGGAGGTCGACCCCAGCGGCGTCGGCGGCGGCGAACAGGTCGGCGCCCACGTTCGCCAGGAGCTCCTTGTTGGCGGTGACGACCGGCTTGCCGGCCTTGAGCGCGTCGAGCACCAGGGAGCGGGCGGGCTCGATGCCGCCGATCACCTCCACGATCACGTCGATGGACGGGTCGTTGACGACCTCGTTGGCATCGTGGGTGAGGCAGCCGGTCGGCAGGTCGATGGCGCGGGCGCGGGCCAGGTTGCGGACCGCCACCCGGCCGAGCTCGAGCCGCAGGCCGGTGCGGGCCTCGATGTCGTCGGCCTGAGTGGCGAGCAGGCCGACGAGCGCGGCGCCGACGTTGCCGCAGCCGAGGAGCCCGACCCGTACCGGAGCGCTGGTCACGACCCGACAACCTACTGTCGACGGTGGGTGTCCTCGATCGCCTTCCGCACCCGTTCGCGCTTCGCCAGCGCCGCGGCGCGGCGGTCGGCGGTGAGCTGATAGGTGCGGTTGTAGCGACCGCCGGCGACGGCGAGCACCACGAGGATCGACCCGACGGCCGCCCCGATCACCAGGGCGGCGACGGCGTTGCCGCTCAGCGCCCAGAACATCCAGGCCAGCAGCCCGCCGCAGCCGACGCCGACGCCGCCGACGGCGATCCAGCGCTTCATGCCTTCATGCTGACGGCTCGCTCGCGAGCTCGCTCATTCCACGTCGAGGGCGAGGAGGTCGTCGAACGTCTCGCGCCGCACGACGACGCGGTCGTCCCCGTCGCGCACGAACACCACCGGCGGGCGGGGCACCTTGTTGTAGTTGGACGCCATCGAGTGCCCGTAGGCCCCGGTGACCGGCGTGGCCAGGATGTCGCCGACGGCGAGGTCGGCCGGCAGCTGGGCGTCGCGCACGAGCACGTCACCGGACTCGCAGTGCTTGCCCACGATCGTCGCCACCAACGGGCGGTCGGCTTCGGTCTCGCGAGGCAGGAAGGCCTCGTACCCGCTGCCGTAGAGGACGGGACGGGGGTTGTCACTCATGCCCCCGTCGACCGACACGTAGGTGCGGATGCCGGGCAGGTGCTTGATGGTGCCGACCCGGTAGAGGGTCACGGCAGCCCCGGCGACGATCGACCGGCCGGGTTCGACGACGAGCTTCGCCGTGATGCCGTGGGCCGCGCACGCGCGGTGCAGCACGCCGGCCCACTCGCCGATCGACGGCGCCTCCTCGCCCTCCACGTACGCGACGCCGAGCCCGCCGCCCAGCGACAGCTCGGGAAGGTCGAGGGGCGCGACGAACGGCGCCAGCTTCTCGATCGCCTTCTCGAACGACGACAGCAGGAAGATGTTCGAGCCGATGTGGGCGTGCACCCCGACCAGCTCCATGGCGTCGGAGGCGTTCACGCGCGCGATCGCTTCGCCCGCCGCGCCGCTCGACAGGCCGAAGCCGAACTTCGAGTCGTCCTGCCCCGTCATCACGTACTCGTGGGTGTGTGCCTCGACGCCCGGGGTGACGCGCACGAAGACACGAGGGGCCGGTGTCCCGGCGCGCACGAGGGCCTCGATGCGGTCGATCTCGTCGAAGCTGTCGACCACCACATGGCCGATGCCGATCTGGAGCGCGGCACGAAGCTCGTCGGACGACTTGTTGTTGCCGTGCAAGGTGATCCGCGCGGGCGGCATGCCGCCCGCCAGCGCGACGTGCAGCTCGCCGCCCGTGGCGACGTCGATGCCCATGCCCTCCTCGGCCACCAACCGCGCCATGGCGCGGCAGAGGAACGCCTTCGACGCGTAGGTCGCCCCGTCGCCGAACGCGGCCACCGCTTCGCGAGCGCGCTCGCGCAGGTGCACCTCGTCGTAGACGAACACCGGCGTGCCGTGGCGCTCGGCGAGGTCGACGACGTCGCAGCCGCCGATCTCGAGCCGGCCACCGACCACCTTGGCGGTCAGCGGCAGCACCTGCTGCGGGAGCGCCGACACGGCTACGGGAGCAGCTTCAGGACGCGGTCGACGAGGTCGAGCGGTTCGAACGGCTTCGTGACGTAGTCGTCGGCCCCGGCGTCGAGCCCGGCGCGCACGTCGGACGCCTGCGCCTTGGCCGAAAGGAGGATCACCGGGATCGCCGCCGTCAGGTCGTCGGCCTTCAGGCCCGCCAGGAGCTCGAGACCGCTCATCCTCGGCATCATCACGTCGGAGACGATCACGTCGGGTGGTTCGGCGCGGGCGGCGTCGAGGCCCTCGACCCCGTCGCCCGCCATGCGGACGTCGAAGCCCTCCATCTCGAAGTTGACCTCGAGCAGACGGAGGATCACGGGGTCGTCGTCGATCACCAGGACGGTTCGTCGGGGCTCGACCACCGCCAGATGGTACCGGGGCGAATCCCTCAGGTCGCCGCCAGGTCGTTCGACTCCGTACCAGGCGGGTCGATCGGACGAGGGGGTCCCGCAATGGGAATGCCACGCTCCATACGGACGCGGCTGGTGTGCCTGACGGTGTTGTCGGCCGTGCTCGCCGTGCTGCTCGGCGGCACCAGCTACGTGGCCATCAACGGCTTGTCGGCGACGGTCGATCGCGACGGCGCCTTGCAGACGGCACTGCACAACCAAGCCGAGCTCGACGGGGCCAACCACGCCATCGGGTTCGATCTGGTCGGTCTGGTGACCGGCCAGGGAGGCGCCGCCGATGAGCTGGCGAGCGATCTCGCCGACCGCGTCGAGACCCTCTCCACCCTGCCGGGCGAGACGTTGGCGCTGCTCGGCGGCGCCCACGCGCCGACGACCGTGCGGGCCGCGTTCACGGCCATGGCGCCGACGACGAAGGCCTACACGGCGACCGCCACCCAGGTCGCCGATGCGGTCAAGCGCAACCAGAGCAACGCTAGCGTGCTCCTCGCCGTGGCGAGCGGCAACCAGCGGGACTTCGACGAAGCCTTCGACAAGGTCACGGCCGTCATCGACAAGGACGCCGCCGCCCAGCGCGCCGCCGCCCGCCACCGGGCGGCGAACGCTCGCCGGGTCGCGGTGCTCATGAGCCTGCTCGCGCTCGTCGTGGTACCGGTCGGCATGTTCGTCGGTCGCTCGGTGACCCGCCCGCTCGACGTGCTCGCCCTCCGTCTCGGCGACATCGCCGACGGCGACGGCGATCTGACGGAGCGCCTCGACGAGGACGGCGCCACCGAGCTCGCCCGCGTCGCGGCGTCGTTCAACCGGTTCGCCGAGAAGCTGCAGTCGTCGATGCAACGCATCTCGTCGACCGCCCTCGGTCTTGCCGGTTCGTCGGACCAGCTCACGACGTCGTCCCGCTCGATGGCGGGCAGCGCCCACGAGACCTCCGAGCAGGCGGCGATGGTGGCGTCCGTCGCCGAGGAGGTGTCGGCGAACGTGCGCCTCGTCGGCGATGCCATCGAGGCGATGTCGACCGCCATCCGCGAGGTGTCGGCGAACGCGGAGAACGCCACGCGCGTCGCCGCCTCCGGCGTCGGCATGGCCGCGGACGCCGATGCGACGGTGGCCCGGCTCGGGCACGCGTCGGCCGAGATCGGTCACGTCGTCGACGTCATCACGTCGATCGCCGAGCAGACGAACCTGCTGGCGCTCAACGCCACCATCGAGGCGGCGCGCGCCGGCGCCGCGGGCAAGGGCTTCGCCGTCGTCGCCAGCGAGGTGAAGGACCTGGCCAAGGAGACGGCCTCCGCCACCAACGAGATCAGCGAACGGATCAAGAGCATCCAGTCCGAGACCGACGCCGCCATGGGCGCGATCCGTCGCATCGGCGACGTGATCGCCGATATCAACGAGACCCAAACGACGATCGCGTCGGCGGTGGAGCGCCAGACGGCGACGACGGCCGAGATCGGCCGCAGCGTGCACGAGGCGACGGAGGGATCGGGTTCGATCGCCCGCACGATCTCCGCCGTCGCGAGCGCGGCGTCGGTCACGACCGAGGGCGCGGCCGACACCGAGCAGGCCGCCGGCAGCCTCTCGGAGATGGCGAGCGAACTGCAGGACCTCGTCGGCCAGTTCCGCTACTGAGGTCCCGGGCCTGCCCGCGCGAGACTCCCTCGCGCATGCTCGAACCGGAGGCCGTGGCCGCCCACGAGCGGGCGATCGAGGCCGGCGAGCCGGGTTACCTCGACCCGACGTCGGGGCTCTTCGTGCTGACGGCCGCCTACCTGCGGGAGCGGGGCACGTGCTGCGGCTCGGGTTGTCGCCACTGCCCCTACGACCGCGATGGCCCTGGCCTGGCGTGATGTGCTTCAATGGGCGTAGAATCAGAACGTCATTCTGATCTCTCCCCCGACTCCCCGACCGGAAGGCACACGCATGCTTGCGCCCGACGACCGCTACATCGTCATCTCCGCCGACACGCACGCCGGTGGCAGCCACCAGCAGTACCGGGAGTTCCTCGACCCGAAGTACCGCGACACGTTCGACGCGTGGCGCGAGAAGTACAAGAACCCGTTCAAGGACCTCAAGGACACCGACCTGCGCGTCCGCAACTGGGACGGCGAGCGGCGCGACCACGACATGAACACCGACGGCGTGGTCGGCGAGGTCATCTTCCCGAACACCGTGCCGCCGTTCTTCCCGAACTTCGTGCTGTTCGCCCAGCCCCCGACGCCCGACGAGTACGAGCTCCGCCACGCCGGCATCCAGGCGCACAACCGCTGGATGGCCGACTACGTGTCGCAGAAGCCCGAGGCCCGCGCCGGCATCGGCCAGATCTTCCTGAACGACCTCGACGACGCCATCGCCGACGTCGAGTGGTGCCACGCCAACGGCCTCCGCGGCGGCGTGCTGATCAGCTCCGTCCCGCCGACCTGCGACTGGATCAAGCCGCTCTACGACCCGTTCTACGACCCGCTGTGGAAGCGGTGCGCCGAGCTCGATGTGCCGGTGAACGCCCACAGCGGCACGGGCGGCCCCGTGTACCAGAAGGCACCGGCCATGCCGCTCGTGCACTTCCTCGAGATCCCCTTCTACTCGCAGCGGCCGCTCGTCTACATGATCCTCGGCGGCGTGTTCGAGCGGGTGCCGAACCTCAAGTTCGTGCTCACCGAGGCCGGCTGCGCCTGGATCCCGCCGCTGCTCGGCCAGCTCGACGACCTCATGGCCGGCATGCGCTCCAACGCCGTGGGCGAGATGCGCTTCGACGGCGAGATCGTCCCGCCGAAGTCGGCCACCGAGTACTTCCGGCAGTCCTGCTACGTCGGCGTGAGCCAGCCGACACCGGCCGACGTCAAGGCGGCGCTCGGTCCGGTCGGCATCGATCGGGTCATGTGGGGCAGCGACTACCCGCACGAGGAGGGCACCCACCCCTACACGCGGGAGCACCTGCGCCAGGTCATGGGGCACCTCCCGCCCGAGCAGCTGCAGCAGATCCTGGCGGGCAACGCGGCGAAGCTCTACCACTTCGACCTCGACGCCCTGCGCCCCGCCGCCGACAAGTTCGGCCCGACGGTCGCCGAGATCGCCGAGCCGCTCACCGCGCTGCCGGAGCAGCCGAACCAGGCGCTCATGCGGTCGGCCAAGCAGCTCGCCCAGGCGAGCTAGCGGCGTTCCACCGCTGCTAACCGCTACTGCCGCTCGACCTCGGCGACGTCGCGCTCGACCGCCTCGTCACCGGGTCGGCCGTACCACCACGAATGGCGGAGCCGCCCGGGCTCGGGCATCGACACCACCACCTTCATGGGGAACGGAGACGGTTCGGCGCCGATCTCGAACACCCCGGGATCGGTCTCCCGCAGGATGGCGAGCGACTCCCCGTGGGTGTGGCCGATCACCATCACCGCGCCCCCGTCGTGGGTGCGCGCCAGGACCGTGTGCTCGACGTGGCTGCGCATCGCCTGGGCCTTCCCCGGGGTCAGCACCTCGTAGTCGAGCGTGACACCGGCGCCGCCCGGCAGCGGTGTCACCTCGATCCGGGCCACACCTTCGTGCTGGGTGCCCGCGACGCGATCGATGCCGAGGTAGAGGCCCGGGTTGGCCAGCAGTTCGTCCACGATCCCCATGGCGCGACGGTAGACGGCCTCGGTCACGGGGGTCGCTAGCGTGCGCGGCGTGACGGATGCACCGGGTGCCAGCGCGTTCATGACCGCAGCCGGCCTGGTGGTCGACGACGCCACCGGCAATCGGGTGTCCGGCCACCTGGACCTCGGCCCCGAGCACCACACACCCTGGGGCATCGTGCACGGCGGCGTGCACTCGAGCGCCGTCGAGACCGCGGCGAGCCTCGGCGCCAGCCTCGCCGTCCAGGACGCCGGCATGGTCGCCGTCGGGTTGACCAACACGACGCACTTCCTGCGACCGATGTCCGCCGGGCGGGTCACCGTCGAGGCCGTCGCGCTGAACCAGGGTCGCACCCAGCAGCTGTGGCGCGTCGACATCGTCGACGAGCGCGGGCGGCTGATCGCCCACGGCGAGGTGCGCCTGCAGAACCTGCCCGGCGCACCCGCCGCGTGACGGCGCTCAGCTGACCGCGGCGCGAGAGAACACCCGGACCGACGCCGCGGTCGCCGCCAACGCGAACGCGACCACCACGGCGAAGCTCAAGACGGCCATCTCGGTGACGTTGCTCATGCCCCAGATGTCGTGGAGGCCGCGGCCGTGGGGGTCGCAGAGGCCGTAGCGCATCAAGGCGAGGACGTGCGTCAGCGGTAGCAGCTTCGCCACCACAGCCAACCCGGCCGGCAGCACGTGGATCGGGAACAGACCGCCGGAGAAGAAGTAGGGAACGATGGCGACCGGCGGCAAGGCCCCGATGTACTCCTCCTGGGTGGGGAGTCGGCTGGCGAGCATCTCGGCGACGCCGTACATGGCGATGGCGAAGCACGCCGTCGCCGCCACGAACCACGCCACGCCGGTGCCGCGCACGTCGAAGTCGGCGCCGCGCAACGTGGCCGCGCCGATGACGACGACCACCTGCACGCCGGCGAGCCCGACGGCGACGACGTAGTTGCCGGCGACGAGCAGTGGACGCGGCACGGGCGCGGCGAGCAGGTCGCGCTGGGCGCCGCTCAGGCGGTCGACGAGCGCACCGAGCCCTGACTGGACGCAGCTGAGCGGCACGAGCAACCCCAACGTCGACACGGCGACGAACGTCATGTAGTCGATGCCGCCGGGAGCCACGCCGAACGTCTTGGCGAGCGCGGGCGCGATCACGATGGCGAAGAGCAGCGGCGTCACCACCGGGATGACGAGCTCGCGCGGCGTGCGCACGCTGAGCGACAACCGACGGCGGGCGAGGACGCCGACGGCGCCGAGCGCGCCGCTCCGTCGCCGCGGCACGGCCGCCGCCGTGATGGGCGGGTCGAGGGTGGACGACACGGTGGTCATGGGGGTTCTCCTTCGTTCGGTGGGTGGTCAGGCGGCGAGGGACGCGCCGGTGAGCTGCAGGTAGACGTCGTCGAGCGTGGGCGCCCGGCTGGTGATGGCCCGCACCGGGAGCCCGAGATCGGTGATGTCGGTGACGACGTCGCGACCCGCCCGGTCGTGCAGCGGGACGCGCAGCGTGCCGCCCACGGCGAACGCGTCCGGCCCGGCCAGCCCCTTCGTACGGAGGAACGTCAGGTCGGCGTGGACGTCGCCCTCGACGCGCAGCTCCACGACCTCGCGGCCCAGGCGGGCCAGCATCGTGGCGGGCGTGTCGACCGCCACGATGCGGCCCTCGAACACGATCGCGAGCCGGTCGCACAGCTGCTCGGCCTCGTCGAGGTAGTGAGTGGTCAGCAGCACCGTCATGCCGCGCCGGGCGCGCAGCCCGGCGATGAGGTCGAGGATCTCGAACCGAAAGCGCGGGTCGAGCCCGACGGTCGGCTCGTCGAGGAAGAGGACGGCGGGGTCGGAGAGGAGCGAGCGGGCGATCTCCAGACGCCGCCGCTCGCCGCCGCTGTAGGTCTGGACGGGTCGATCGATGAGTGCACCGAGGGCGAAGCCGTCGACGAGCTCGTCGATGCGGCGCCCGGCCGCGGCGGCGTCGAGGCCCCACAGCCGGGCGTGCACGCGCAGGTTGTGGCGACCCGTGAGGGAGCGGTCGACCACCGCCTCCTGGAAGACGACGCCGCTCGCGGCGCGGGCGGCCAACGGGTCGGTGGCGACGTCGTGGCCGGCGAGCCGGGCCCGGCCCGACGTCGGCGTGATGGTCGTGGTGAGCATGCCGACGGTGGTCGACTTGCCGGCACCGTTCGGGCCGAGGAGGCCGAAGACCTCGCCGGTGGCCACGTCGAGATCGATGCCCTTCACGGCCTCGACGCCGCCGCGGTAGGTCTTGGTGAGCTGGCGGACCTCGATAGCGGTTCCTGTGGTGGTTGGTTCCATGACCGAGGAGGACGCGTTGGCACGGCGAGATGTGACGCGGCCGTCGTCGACGGTCGCGATGTCACATCTCGCGCCGCTGCGGCGTCCTGGAAGACATGGATCGAGGAACGCATGACGCCGAGACCCGAGACGTCGACGTCGAGCTCGGGCGCGCCTGGCGCGACCACCGACGCCACGTGCTCGACATCGCCTTCCGCATGCTCGGCAGCTTGAGCGAGGCCGAGGACGCCGTGCAGGAGGCGTTCGCCCGTCTGGTGGTCGCCGACGTCGACCAGATCGACGACGTCGGTGGCTGGCTCGTCGTCGTGGTGAGCCGGCTCGCGCTCGGGAAGCTCCGGGACCGGCGCCGGCACCCCTCGTCCCCCGACGATTCGCTCGGCGACCGGGCGAGCGCGACCGCCGTCGATCCGGCCGACCGCGTCACCCTCGACGACGACGTGCGCATCGCGCTGCACCTCGTGCTGGCGCGGCTGTCACCGGCGGAGCGCACCGCGTTCGTCCTGCACGACATCTTCCGCTACCCGTTCGACGCCATCGCCGAGATCGTCGGACGCAGCCCCGCCGCGTGCCGGCAACTGGCCAGTCGGGCCCGTCGGACGATCAGCGCGGACGTCGGCGCGCCATCACGCTTCCACGTCGACTCGGCGGAGGAGCGCGACGTGACGGAGCAGTTCATCGCCGCGTGCGCGACCGGCGACCTCGAGCGCCTCCTCACCCTGCTCGACCCGGACGTCGCCGGGCTCGCCGACCTCGGCGGTCGCGCCGGCGTCGTCACCAACGTCGGCCGCGAGGCCGTGGCCCGGATGGCGATGCGATTCCTCGGGCCCGACTCGGGCACCACGTTGCTGTCGCTTCCGGAAGGTGTCGTCGCCCTGAAGGGCGGTGTAGCCGTCGCCCTGTTGACGGTGACCGTCGACCACGGCCGGATCGAGCACATCGACGGCGTCGTCGACCCGGCCAAGATCGCGCCGATCGCGGCGGCGTTGGGCCTGTGACGGGGGTACCTACGGCTCCATCACGATCCAGCCGCGCCGCTGGAGCTCGGCCGCCAGTCGGGCGGTGGGCACCTTGCGCAACGTCTGCTCCGCGGCGGACAGGCGCGGCGCGGGCGGGACCACGACCGCGGTTGCGCCGGCGTGCTCGGCGTCCTCGAGCTGCTCGATGAACGCCGACGCCTCGTCACTCGTGAACTTCCCGGCGGCCTGTCGCTGCGTGAAGCCCATCGGGCCACGCGCGTCGCGGAAGTCGGCGTGCCCCGCGTCGCGCAGCAGCACGAGGAGGCGCGCGACGTCGCGTGCGGACGCCGGCGGACCGGAGGCTTGACCGAACGCCATCGGGTGAGTCTCCTCGGTGACGGGGTCGGGCGCGCTGATGCTCGCGCCGGTTCGGCCCGAACACCGGTACGATGGACACCTCCATGGCGAAGACTCGGGTTCCGGCAGCTGTCGCCGGACCGCCGTTCTCGGTCACGAGCGACCGCCACGAGCCGCACGTGCTCTACCTGGAGGGCCACCTCGCCGCCAGCGGCGCGGCCGACCTCGACGTCATCGCGACGGAGGCGCTGGCGCAGGCGTCCTCGGGGCTCATCCTGGACGTCGCCGCGCTCGTCAGCGTCGACGCGGCGGGGATCGCCTGCTTCAACCGGCTGGGCGCCGCCGCCCGGTTGCGTCGCTCGTCGGTGGTCATCCGGACTCCCGGCACCCACCTCGGCGCCGAGCTCGGCGCGGGTTCGCTCGACGACGGCGTGCGCACCGAGGTGACCGAACCGGTTCCGACGCGAGCGGCGGCCGCGCCCAAGGCAACGCCTCCCTCACCCCCTCCCGGACCCGATGCCGGGGTGGCGCGCCGCTCGGGACGGGGCTTCATCGCCTCGTTCGGCGAAGGACGTACGTGCGCGGCCGACGGGTGCACCACCCGCTTGTCGCAGTACAACGGCGGCAACCTGTGCGGCCTGCACGACCAGCACCGACTCGGACCGCCCAGCGGGTTCTGAGCGTCAGGCCCGCCCGGGCCGGCGGCGCGCCCGGTGCTCCCAGCACGGCGTGTGCCAGTGGCGGCGGAGATCCGGCGCTTCCGGGGGCACGACCACGAGGTGGCCGGTGCGCGGTGCGATGACCTGCGAGCAGCCCGGGCACGTGTAGGGCTTCACCGCCTCGAAGGGTTGGACGCGACGCACCTGCACATCGTCTTCGATCCACGGATCTGATGGCATCGCTCAGGCGAGCTCGTAGTCGTCCACGTCGACGGCGCGCGTCATCTCCCAGTACTGGTCGATGGCCCACGGCGAGAGCGTGAACACCTTGCCCTGCGGGTTCTTGTAGTGGCTGTGGGTGATCGACGGGTGCGCCCACACCAGTTGGCTGATCTCGCGCTGCAGCCGCTCGGCGTACTCGTCGTGCACGTCCTTGCGGACCTCGATGCTCCGGGCCCCGCTCGTGAGGACCGCGTGCATCGCGTCGACGGCGTAGCTCGCCTGGAACTCGGAGTGGAAGAAGAGGCTCGCGCTGTGGGCGAGGTTGGTGCCCGGCCCGTACATGCAGAACAGGTTCGGGAAGTTCGGCATCGTGATGCCGAGATAGGCGGTGGGCTCGTCGCCCCACTGCTCGCGCAGGGACACGCCGTTGCGGCCGGTGACCTCCATCGGCGCGAGGAACTCGTTGTGCCGGAAGCCGGTGGCGTAGCAGATGATGTCGGCCTCGTAGTGGGTGCCGTCGACGGTGACGACACCGTCTTCGACGATGCGGTCGATGCCGGTGCGCACGAGCTCCACGTGCGGCTTGCGCAGGCTCTGCAACCACGACCCGTTGTCCTGCAGGATCCGCTTGCCGGACGCGGGGTACGGCGGCACCGACTTCTCGATGAGGTCGGGCCGTCCCTCGAGGTGCGACGTCATCCACGCGGTCAGCTGCTCGCGCCGGGCCGCGTTCGTCGCGCTGATGGCGCGGCCTTCCGGGTCGACGTACTCGGCATCCATACGGTACGGCTCGGTGCCGACGGCGATGCCGGGATAGGTCATGAGGAAGCGGAGCCAGCGGGCGTAGAACGGCAGGTGACGCTGCGCCCATCGATCACCGGGCGGCACGGTTGCGTGGTAGATCGGGTTCGGGAAGATCCACTGCGCGGTGCGTTGGAAGATCGTGAGCCGGCCGACCCGATCGGCGATCGTCGGCGCGATCTGGAAGCCGCTCGCGCCGGCACCGATGAGCGCGAACCTCGACCCGGTGATGTCGAGGCCGTCGGGCCAACGGGCGGAGTGGAAGGACGGTCCGGCGAAGTCGTCCATGCCGGGGATCTCGGGGAGCCGCGGGAGGTTGAGCGAGCCGACGGCGCTGATGACGAAGCGGGACTCGAGCATCTGCTCGTTGCCATCGGCGTCGCGCACGGCGACGCGCCAGCACCCGGTGTCGTCGTCCCACGTGGCCGACGTGACCACGGTGCCGAAGCGGCAGTGCGGGCGGAGCGCGTACTTGTCGAGGACGCGGGTGAAGTAGGCGCGCAGCTCGGGCTGCTGGCAGTAGTACTCGCTCCAGTGATCGGCAGGCTCGAACGCGTAGCAGTACTGGTGGCTGCCGACGTCGACGCGCGCGCCGGGGTAGCGGTTCTCCCACCAGGTGCCCCCAGGCCCGTCGTTCTTCTCGACGATCACGAACGGCAGGCCGGCCTGCGAGAGCCGGATGCCGGCGAGGATGCCGGACTCGCCGCAGCCGATGACGATCACCGGCGACGCGGCCTTCGCTTCGGCGGAGACCTCGTTCCCCCAGGACACGGCGCGGCTGTCGGCACCATCGAACTGCATGTCCTCGAAGAACATCGGCAGCTTCGGGCCCTCGAGCGGCCCGCCGGCGAGGAACGCCATCATCTCGGCGAGGACGTCTCGATCGAGCCGGTGCGGCTCGCAACCGCCGTCGCGGTACGCGGCGATGGCGGGCAAGGCCCGGCGCCGCACGTCGGCGAGCTCGTCGTCGGGGATCCCGCCCTGGATCTCGTTCGACATGGCGACGCGCGGGCGCACCGACCCTCGGATCCACGACGGATCGCCCGACAAGTGCACCAGCGAGCACAGCAGTGCGGGCACGCTGACGTCCTCCAGCGCGGCGGCGATGGTGTCGTCGTCGTCGTCGAACGGCACGCCCGCATGCG
>Ga0070671_100001320_pt1 | contig 18645 bp, 17 predicted proteins | sample KBSS73metaG_FD_65341 | JGI IMG/M metagenome (GOLD analysis project Ga0070671, IMG submission 65341) | Switchgrass rhizosphere microbial communities from Kellogg Biological Station, Michigan, USA - KBS S7-3 metaG | ecosystem: Host-associated > Plants > Roots > Rhizosphere > Soil ...
ACGACACTTCGATCCCCGTCCGGGAAATGAAACAAAAGCCCCTCGAATTTAAGCCGGATCGCGAGGCAAACGAAAACCCAAAGATCAAACACCTCCACAAAGACAGTCCTGATTCGGTAGTGCAGGGACCCGCTTCTGGGCCAGATACGATTACTGCCAACATGCCTGCCACCGTTCAGAATTTCAACGGTATCGCTTATCCGGGTGTTGCCTGTAATTGTGCGCCTCCCGATACCAACGGTGAGGTGGGCGCAACACAGTACGTGCAGATAGTTAATGAAGGTTTTCAGGTCTTCGATAAGACAACAGGTGCGTCGCAGTTAGGACCGTCCGGTATCAGCACAATTTGGAGTGGCTTTGGTGGTGTTTGCCAGAGCAACGGAAATGGTGATCCCGTGGTGCTCTATGACCAGCTTGCAGATCGTTGGGTGATCTCACAATTCGCGGGCGTGTCCGTTCCCACTGACGAATGCGTCGCAGTTTCTACGACAGGTGATGCGACCGGGTCATACTATAGATACGATTTTCACCTCGGTTCAAACTTCTTCGATTACCCACATCTGAGTGTTTGGCCAGACGGCTATTACATGAGCATGAACGTGTTCAATTCGTCTGGTACGGCATTCCTTGGACCCCAGCCTTTCGCATTCGACCGAGCGAAGATGCTGTCAGGTGTGCCCGCAACGTTCGTCACCACAGGCGTGACCGGTGGTTCTAACGAAGACGTGTATCTGCCGGCCGATTTAGATGGATCCACTCTGCCGCCCGCCGGCGCACCCGCAACGTTCGTTGAATTTCCCGGCGGTGGCGCATACCGAACGTTTCATTTTCACGCCGACTTCAACACACCAAGTAATTCAACGTTCAGTCTGGTTGGGAGTCCTGCTGCCGCAGGATTCAGTTTGCTTTGTCCGACGACTCGCAGTTGCGTTCCGCAGTCGGGGACCACGAACAGGGTTGACGGTATTGGAGATCGTTTGATGTTCCGGCTGGCTTATCGCAACTTCGGCGACCACGAGTCAGTGGTGGGTAACTATAGTGTGAGCTCAGGTGGTGTTGCAGGTGTGCGATGGTTTGAGCTTCGGAATGTCACGGCTGGTCCAGTCAGTGTTTTCCAACAAAGCACTTATCAGCCCGATACAACCTGGCGCTGGATGGGCGCAGCAGCGATGGATAGAGATGGCAACCTTGCCATCGGTTACAGCGCTTCGAGTAGTAGCCTGTTCCCGCAATTGCGATACGCTGGTCGTCTAGCCACAGATCCACTCAATGTCTTGAGTCAGGCTGAAGCGACACTATTCGCCGGTACAGGTAGTCAAACAGGAACACTAACTCGGTGGGGCGACTACAGTGCCCTCACGATCGATCCAATCGACGACTGCACCTTCTGGTACACGAATGAGTACATTGCGTCGAATGGCAGCTTCAATTGGCGCACGCGAATTGGATCGTTCCGCTTTCCAACGTGCGGCGGTGTACCGACACCGACCCCGACTGCAACACCGACTCCGACACCAACCGGGACTCCAACACCACCACCCACTCCTACTCCAACACCGCCTGGGGTGCCAAACGCTCCGAGTAGCTTGAGTGCAGCGGCAGTATCGACTAGTCAAATCAATTTAGGTTGGGTTGACAATGCGAATAACGAAAGCGGCTTCAAGATTGAACGTTGTCAGGGCAACGCCTGCACAGATTTTGCACAGATAGCTCAGGTTGGAAGTGATGTCCTGAAGTTCTCCGACACCGGTCTCGCACGCAATAGGGTTTATCGGTATCGAGTGCGTGCATTTAGTAGTGCAGGAAATTCAGGCTACTCGAATATTGCGGCCGACAGAACGCTTAGGTGAAGTGGTCAAGGGGAAGTACTAAACGGATGGAGTAAATCGAAAAGGGGCGTCCGAGCGGCGCCCCTTTTTGTTAGAACAAACTCGGTGTTGTACCGACCTCGACATCGACACGCTTCACCAAATCTTCATTGTCAATATCAGTGTAGTTAACCTGACTACTTACTGGATCACTCTTCATCTCCTCACTCGGAAATGGTTCCAGCAGTTTCTTTACTTCTGAAGCAGGGACGTTGTGATCGAGCCAGAGATCGTACAGATCGTCCCTCATGATAACTGGCATTCGATCGTGGATGGGTGCGAGAAGTTCATTCGCAGTCGTAGTGATGATCGCGCACGATTTTATCGTCTTATCACCGTACCGCCATCGATCCCATATTCCGGCAAAAGCAAATGCTCGTTCATCTCTCATCTGGAAGAAGAACGGTTGTTTCGCCTTCCCTGCCCTTCGCCATTCATAAAAACCATCTGCAAGAATCAAACAACGACGACGTTGGAACGAGTCGCTAAAGCTGGCTTTATCTTCGAGTGTCTCGGAACGCGCGTTGATGATTCCTTTTGGCTCCTTGCTCCAGTTTGGAATCAATCCCCACACGAGTTCTTCAACTTGATCTCGAGCGGTTACGGTAATCACAGGCTGGGTTGGCGCGATGTTATAGCGGGGTACAACTTGATCGAGTCGAATTCGGTTTTCTAAGGCGAGTCGAATTCTATCTACAGAGCGAAGAGTAAATCGTCCACACATGGCTAAGACACGTCAAACTTTTCAGGCCTTCTGTTCACTGGCACTGGAAGCTTCAGCGACAACAGCAACCGGGACCGCTTCAGTAGTGCTCGGCACGGTGGGTCGCGCATATTGATCCAAACCGAATCCCAAAAAGATAGTTCCAAGGATAAACGCGGAAGAAAAGAAGTAGGGCGACGAGACACCCAGTGAGTCAAAAGACCAACCAAAAAATAGCGGCGCGATGATTCGGGCAACCCCACCATAAGTTTGCTGCATTCCCATGTAGAGGCCGCGTTCGCGAGGAATGATTACTCGCGACAACAAAGCGGTAACACAGGGAAACGTGAATGCAGTACCGAGTGGAATCAAGGCAACAGCAATCGCGAGCATCCACAGGTTTTTTGAGAGTGGCATCCCAACAACGCCAGCAGCAAGCAACACGAGACCAAGTCGAGAGAGTTTTGCCTCCCCTAACCAGTCGACCATTCGACCTAACAGCAACACGCGAGTAAAAACTGAGATGGAACCGACATACATGAAAAAGTAACCGATGGTCTGTTCGTTGACTTGGAACCGCGCGTTTAAAAACAAAGCCAGCACGGAAAAACTTCCCTGGAATGCACCGATAGAAATCGCATAGATCCAAATCAGACGTGATGCAGGTTCGCTTGAGTGAGATATCACCCGCCAGATCGCCTGTCTTGAAGTTTTGCGTGGTTCATCTGTGGCAACGTGATCATTGGGATCGCGTGATTCCGTGAGGTACCGAGCTGCAAAGGCCATGTTCAGAATGCAAAGAGCAGCCGCTAGAATACCCGGCGCAGCGTGTCCCATTTCTAATGTGCCAGGACCTGGTAACAGATCGCGTTTACCTAGTGTGACGGCAAATGAGCCGAGTACGGGGCCGAGAGCGACTCCCAAATTCGTCGTTGCTGAAAGCCATCCCAGCGCTCGCGCTCGATCCTCAGGTGCCGTTGTATCAGCGACGTAAGCTTGAATCACACCAACGGTGCCGCCGCCGGCGCCTTGAACAACTCGAGACAAAAAGAGCAAAAGAAGAGAATGCGCAAATCCAAAGATTAAATAAGCAACTGCCGATGCACCAAGTGCTATTAAAAGCGTTGGACGCCGCCCGACTTTATCGGAAAACCTGCCCCACATCGGGGCACTCAGGAGTTGAGCAACAGTGAAGGCAGCGACGATAAATCCGATAATGATTCCAATTCCGAAGTGCAAGCCAAGGAAGTTGATTCCATTTCCACCGAGCGTCTTAACGTAAAAAGGCAATAGCGGAATGATCATCAACAGTCCGACCATGTCCACGAATGCCGTGGCCATGAGAGTGAAGAGCCTTGCGGGAATTTTTCGCACTTCCCTGCCGAGGACATAGAGCAGAGCGAGAGCGATACCAACTAGAAGGACGCGCACAATCGGGGAATGAAACGACTGCGTGATGTTCGGTTCGAATAGCAGCACGTTAAGTAATATGAATCGGCATGAAGGTTTCGAAGAAAGAAAATAACACATGAGCGGCAAACCGCGGGAACGCGCTGGCCTAATTTGTTGCTACAGCGATGTCGTTTCGACGAATGCAACACGAAACGATTCGAACCGCACTGTTTCTTGACCAACAAAACGAGCGTCGCTATTCTCACTGCGGCGTTCAGGACGCCTCCCGTCCGCGGGCAGGACTGAGTCCACCTGATTCAATCAAGTGATTGCAGGTTCATCGCGAACCTCCTTTCGCCCGAACTAAGCGGACAACGGGCATTCACAAGGAGGCGCGTCATGTCTGATCAAGAACCTATTCGTCACATCCCTGTCCGACCAAACCTTCGGCAACTCAAACAGCAAGCAAAAGACCTTCTCAAATCGATTCGCGCTGGCGATCCAGATGCGATCCAAGAATTCAAGCAGTCGCATCCAGCCGCCGAAACAATTGTGATCAATGAAGTCCAACTCAGTGATGCTCAATTCGCGTTGGCAAGAAGTTATGGTGTCGCAAGTTGGCCAAGGATCGTCCAAGCGTGCAATCTCATAGATGCAATTTGGCGTGACGACATCAGCGCGGTTCGTGAGATCGTAATGAAGAATCCGTCGTTGATAAATGAAAATGCTCGTGGCACAAAGAAATGTAACTGGGGTCGTCCACTTAGTTACGCAGCGAACCTCGGGCGAAACGAAATCATTAAAATACTACACAGTCTTGGCGCTACTGATTTGAGCTACGCCATCGATAGGGCCACACTCCAGAGCAAAATTGATACCGCCAGAATGCTTTATGAAATGATGGGCAGTCCCCAGTTGCCCGACGGTTGTCTCGGCGGTGCAGCGTACACACTCAGCGCAACTGGAACAGCATTGATGCTCGAACTGGGAGCAAGAGTTATCGATTCAAATGGGCGTCGTTTAGCACCGGTTGATGTTGTTCTGGAGACCGATAGCCGCAACCCTGAACGCAAACATGCAATACTCGAGTCTTACGTGCAACACGGCCTCGTATTACCCGATACCCCGCCAATGGCGTTGCATCGCGGAAGAATTGATTTGCTTGAGGACCATCTCCGCCGTGACCCGAAATTATTAGAACGCACATTTACACACGAAGAGATCTATCCACCCGAAATGGGATGTGGCCACGATGAAACTACGGCAACTCAAGGAACGCCGTTAGCGGGCACATCGTTGCTTCACATGTGCGCTGATTACGATGAGTTGGAGATTGCTCGTTGGCTCCTGGACCACGGGATGAATCCAAACATTCGTTCTGCTGTTGACCGCGCGGGGTTTGGTGGGTATACCGCATTATTTTCAACAGTTGTGTCTCAACCAAACTTCTGGATGAATTATGGCGGGAAGGACCAGGTTGCGCCGTTTACGAAACTTCTTCTCGAACATGGCGCCAACCCCAACCTTCGCGGATCACTACGAAAGCAACTGCACCAGGGGTATGCGCCGAAGTACGACACCTCGAAGGCCTATGAATATAGAAATGTGACTGCGCTTTCGTGGGGTCGCCAATTTCACGCGAAGGTTTTTGTTAGTGAGCCGGCGATGAAGTTGATCGAGGAATATGGTGGAGTCGAATAGCGAAAGGACAGCGCCACGCGCGGCGCTACTCATTCGAAGAACTAGTAAATAAGCGCCAAGCGCGTGTTCTTAACTCACAGCATCGGCGAATTGCTTCGTGTCTGTGTACTGTTGAAACTTCGTGGCCTTTCCGCCTTCAATATTCCAGACGTGAACCATTTGTGCACGAACGCTCTTCCCGGTTTTCTTAACTGTGCCCGAGTAGTAGCCGAGTGCTATCACCTGTTCTCCGGCATCCAGGATCGCATTCGGCTCTACGGCAAACCCATTCCATTCGGAACCAAACCTCATAAGGACGCCTTCGAGAATTGCGTGTGGTCCAATATATGGATTGCGGTCGGCGTAAATAAAATTATCAGCTTCACGCCATTCAATTTCTTTCGCCAACTTACCAAGTACCGCTGGAATATCACCTTTGGCAAACGCATCGTAAATCTCGCGCACGACTTTAACGTTCTCTGCGGACATGGGGAATCCTCCACATTGAGCTAACTGCGATCCGTCGAAGACTACAATGTTTCACGACCAAATCCTAAGCGGCGCTAACAGCTTTGCTCTCAATTGCGGTTGATGTGAGCTCGGCTTTCAATGCCCGAACTAAAGAATCAACAGCGTCCTTACGTTGAACGGCAAGCCTTAAATATTGTTCAGACGAGCCGATCTTGTTACTACATTCACGGATCAGCAATCCGTAGTTTCGTAATAATCGATCGCGCAACTGACGACCTGAACAACCAGTTGGCAGTTCAACAAAAAGAAAGTTTGCCTTCGATGCGAAGAGGGTCAGTCCTTCAACGGTCGAAAGTTGTGTCATCATGTAGATTCGATCCGTCGCGACTTTCGCAAAGCTTTCAAAATATTCGTTCTGGTAGCACAAGACGGTTTTCAATATGAATGCGGCGAGCCCGTTGATATTCCACAACGGCAGCTCTTTTCGGAGTTTGGTCGCACGTTCCTTATTCGTTGCAGCATATCCAAGTCTCACTCCATGCCAGCCGAGTGACTTACCCATACTCTTGACCACGATCATATTGTTCGTGCCAGCCGCGAACTTGGCTGCACTCTTCAAGTCCGCAAAGTCTAAGAATGATTCGTCGATAATGATCGACTCGAGGTCGTTCAATTCGTAGGCCAACTCCTGGATCTGATCCAAAGTGAACCATGCACCCGTCGGATTATTAGGATTTGAAATTACCAAAGTCCGAGCATTCACCCTTCGACAGTGATCTACGATCTCTTCAACATGGAGCCGAAACTGGCGAGCTCGAGATCGTTGAATCACACAGAGTGGAATATGAAGTTCGGTGGGTAGATCGGTCCATCGACTAAAGGTTGGAACAGATGTAACAATTGGACCGTTTGACTGCTGGCACAGCTTGGTGATGATTTCAGTTGAGCCGTTACTCGGAACTATTGTCTCCGGATTAAGGCCCGTCAGGCCTGCGATGTGGTTTGCGTGCACGTCCGCATAGTCTGGGTAATAGCGCAGAATTTCGCTTAACGAATCTCGAATACGATTAAGCATCTCGGCCGGCGGAAAATGTAGATTTACTGGAATACAGAAATCGATCAGATTCCCGTCGTAAGGGCAACTGTCCTTTACTGAGAAATATGAAGGATTATGTGAACGCAAGTTGAACAGGTCGGCGGTTGTTTCATTACTCATATTCACTCTCCAATATTTCGACGCTGCACCGGGGGGATTTCTTCCGTTCTAAATGGAGGATTAGAAGGGGGAATAAAGCACGAGAGAGATATGCAGGTTGGAACGATCAAGACATGCCCGACTTGCAGAGAATCTTCAGCTGCGTTGTTCTGTAGACTGATTTGTAGGCAGCGAGCGAAAGGCCGGCGAAAGGTGAGAGTTAGAAGGTGGATCTGATCCAGCCGCCGTCTACCTGGACAGACGTACCGGTTATGAAGCTAGCGCGCTCGGAAACCAGGAAAGCAGCAAGCGCTGCAAACTCACGTGGCTCGCCAAGCCGTCTCATTGGGATTTCTCTTTCCCATTTCGCTTTGAACTCGGCCGCAGTGATTGACAGTTTCTCTGCCATCGTGTGCGCGAGTTCTTCCACTCGTTCCGTGCGGGTGTAGCCGGGTAGGATGTTATTGACTGTGATTCCCTCGGCAGCCACTTCGTTTGCGAGCGTACGAGCAAACCCGGTTACTGCCGCTCGCAGACTATTCGACAACATGAGGTTGTCGACAGGTTGTTTGACTGCGATGGAAGTGATGTTGAGAATTCGACCCCAGCGCCGTTGCCTCATTCCAGGTAAGACATGCCTGGTTAGGCCCAATGTACTGAAAAGTGTTAAGCGGGTGGCCTCTTCCCACTGTTCGGCGGTCAGACTGTCAAACGTCCCCGCGGGTGGACCGCCGGCATTCGTGACTAAGATATCAATACGACCAAATCGCGCGACGGCCGCATGGACTAGCTGTTCCACATCGGCCGGGATTGAAACATCAGCAGGAAGCGCCAGAACATGGGCGCCTGTCGTTTCAGCGATCTGTGAAGCTCTCTCCGAAACGGTCTTCTTATCGCGAGAGCAAATGACAATTGCAGCGCCTTCAGCGGCTAGTTCCTCAGCGACAGCGCGACCAAGACCGCGACTTGCGGCTGTAACTAATGCCACTTTGTTTTTAAGACCCAGATCCATCAGCGTTGAGCAATCACCAAAGGTTTGTTTCTACTTTCGTAGGTAGTCGTCAGTCTTATCCAGCCAGTCCTGGCGCGGCGGACTGAAAATATCGACATCCAGCGTGTCGTCTAACGCTTCTGCTTTGTGTTGCACAAAGGAGGGAATATGGAGTACATCACCGGCCATAACATCGATCACTTCCGATTCATCCGGACCAATCCAAAAGCGAAGACCGCCCTCAAGAATATAGGTCAGCTGCTCATTCTCATGTGAATGCCGCTGCACTATCGCACCTTTTTTTAGATAGACATGCGATAGCATCATTCGGTCGGCGGTGATTAATCGTCGATCGAGCATGTCAGTGACCTTCTCTTTAGGCATGTCGGTCCATCGGTAGAAAGTTACATTTTGGCGCTCCATATTTCGCTCCTTAGAATAAGTTTCCCTGCCGCAGGAATATTCAGCGCTAACGTAAAAAGCGGTCTTGAGAATGGCGCGCATTCTAACATTGTTGAAAGCGTGTGTTGTGGAACTAAAACTGCTTTAGAAGTCATATCAGATGAAGAGAAGTAGCTTTTTAAAGCCTTGGTGGCTTGAGATCGGCACTGAAGTTTGTCCGGTGTGCAATCACCTGTATTTATACGAGACGGAACATCGGTGTGTAGATTGCGATGGGCCGAGTTGTTCAGATTGCATTGAGACACATCGAAGTGTTTGTTTGACGTGTGACGACGAAGACTCGATCGAGCTGGAACTTGAGGTCTAGTGATTATGGCGGCACGAGCAATCTGGAAAGGCGAGTTAAAAATCGGCTCAAACAAAATACCGGTAAAACTGTTTTCTGCGGTTGAAGATAAGAGCGTTCGATTTCATATTCTTGACGATACAAAGCGTAACCGCGTCAAGCAACACATGGTCGACCCAAACAGCGGTGATGAAGTCGAAACTAAAGACATTCGCAAAGGTTATGAAATAGAGCCAGGTAGGTTCGTCATTCTCGAGGAAGAAGAGTTAGAAAAACTTAAACCAAAACCATCCCGTGAAATTGAAATAGCCGAATTCGTTCCGTTTGACGCGATTCCCCAGCAGTTTTATGAGCGACCATATTTTCTTGGACCAGACGGTGATCTTAGCGACTACTTCGCGCTGGCCCAGGCGCTCGACAACCAGCAGCGTGAAGGTATTGCTCACTGGGTCATGCGCAACAAGGTTTACACGGGAGCATTGGCCGGGCAGGATGGTTACCTGGTGTTGTCGACTTTGAGAAACGAGGGAGAGGTTATAGCGAGTGATCAGTTGCCAAAGCCTGCTGGACGTGCGCCAACTAAGAAAGAGATCGATCTCGCGAAACACTTGGTGAGTCTTCTGGAAGGAGAGTTTGAGCCGAAGGACTACAAGGACGAATACCGCGAACGAGTTTTGGAATTCATCGCAAAGAAGGCGAAGGGACATGCGCCTCGTTTAGCGCCGGTGAAAACAAAGAAACAAACAACAGCACTCGATAGTGTTCTGGCCAAGAGCATTGCGTCGCTGAAGAAAGGAAAACGAGCTGCCTAGAACTAGTAAAAAATCGACACGGTCACACGCGAGCCGCGCGAGCTCAAGTGAAAACGGAGACGAGCGGTCGGGCGGTCGTCCGTTCTGGTCGGGAACGATCACTTTCGGGCTTGTTAGTGTGCCCGTGAATTTATTCCCAGCGAACCGGACGACCCGCGCTTCCCTACGTATGATCGGGCCGGACGGTGAACCTCTTGCCCGGAAGTATTACGCGGAAAAAACCGGCAAGGATCTCGACGCTGATGAGATGCAACGCGGTTATGAGATCGACAATGGGAAGTTTGTCACGATTACAGATGAAGAACTCGAACGACTCGCTCCGGAAAAGACGCGTGATATTGATCTGAAGCTGTTCGTCAAAGAGGATGCTATTCCGCCTGTCTATTTCGAGCGTGGTTATTTTCTCACTCCGGCGGGAAACTCAGAGAAGGCTTATCGGCTACTGGCAGAGGCTATGAAAGAGCTCGGTAACGTGGGTGTCGCCACGTTTGTCATGCGTGGCAAGGAACGACCGGTAGCAATCTTTTCAGATAATGGAATCTTGCGCGCGGAGACGATGCGCTTTGCAGACGAAGTAAGATCTCACAAACAGGTTGGCTTGCCTGAGAAGAAGTCTGCGTCAGCTGCAGCGGTGCGCAAGTTTGAAACGCTGATTAAGAAGAAAGCCAAGCGTTCCTTTTCACCAGACAAGGATCAGCAAGCCGAAGATCTTCTGAAACTAGTAAAACGCAAACAAGCGAAGCGAAGTAATGTCGTTGAGATCAAAGACTATCAGCGGCAGGAAGAAGGACCAGCCGTCGATCTGATCCAGGTGCTGAAGAAGAGCCTCGCTGGAAAGCGATAGGTTCAGTTTCTCAATATGCCTCGGGTTGTCGCTTGGAGTTCACCGCGGCATGGTGTAGGCCTTAAACAAAGACAGTCCGGCTGTCGCTAGTTGGGTCAACAGTCGGTCCGCTCTGGGTACCCATACGGTCACGCCCTGCCGCCATCGCAGGGAGTCGATTGCTTTTTCCTATAAGCATCGCGCGTTTGGTCCAATCTTTATTACCGGCAAATCCCACCCACGGCAGTGGGTGGATTGTTCAGGTCCAGCCTAATTTGAGAGACAAAATAAAATTTCCGAGTTTGGTGCGGAATTTCGATTGAAGATTCGGGTTGGTGCTTGAGAGGTTCTCTCGACCGCTTTCAGCGGGCCATAAAATTTCGGGTCGCATACGCGGGGTTTCGCTCGCAAAGCCCCGCTCCACCCCGGGCTGTATGCTCCGCCTGCTTCGCAGGCAAGTCCACGGGAGGGCGAGCTTGATAGGTAATAAGCATCCCGGTCCGATATTAAGTTTTCAAAGCAAAATGTCGATTTCCGAAGCTCAGCACGTCGTTTGATTGTGTAGCACCGCAAATTAACAAACCTGGAGACTAGTCAGATGAAGTACTTGTTACTGATCTACCATGACGAGCAAGCATTCCTCGCGCTTTCCGAGGAACAGCGTCAATCGATGTATAAAGAGTACCGGCAGTTTCGCGAAGAGATCGTGGCCACCGGAAATTTCATAGCGGGCTCCCAACTTAACCCAACTGCGACTGCCAAAAGTGTTCGTGTTCGAAATGGAAAGCCCCTGACGATCGACGGACCATTCGCCGAAACTAAGGAGCAGCTTGGTGGCTATTTTCTGGTAGAAACCGAAACAACTGAACAAGCACTGCGCCTTGCTTCGAGAATCCCATCTGCGAAGACCGGAACCGTTGAGGTCCGAGCGCTCACGTAATGATTCGAAACGCAAAAGACCACCGGCGCCCCGCGTTGGTGGTCTTCTTCGCTAAAGCATTCCTGATTCTAGTTTTTGTTGAATTCCTTCTTCTTTAAGATGCCGCGTAGTTTCATGCGAGCTTTATGAAGTTGCGATTTTGATGTGCCTACCGCCACTCCCAGGATCTTCGCTATCTCTTCATGTTCGTGTCCTTCAACGTCGTGCAAGACAAACACAGTCCGGTAACCGCGTGGCAGTTGCTTCAAAGCATTGTCTAAGGCGATGCGATCCATCACCGGCATCGCGTTTGGATTCTCGGTGCCCCTCACTATTTGCACGGGGGTTTCACCCTCTTCCGTCGTTTTCTCAAGTTTCACACTTCGCTTTCGGAAGTGCATCAAACACTGGTTCACTGTTAGACGATGCAGCCAGGTAGTAAAGGCAGACTCGCCTCGGAAACTCCCAATCTTTCGGAACAGTTGTATGAAGGCCTCCTGCGCGAGGTCTTCTGCTTCGGCAGGATTCTGCGTCATGCGTAGACACAATGAATACACACGACGATTATGGCGCTCATATAACATTTCAAATGCGGTCATATCGCCTTCGCCAGCTGCAATAGCCAAAGCATGGTCCGAAAGCGGTACAGGTTCTGTCTGGGTTTTGCTACCGACTGCGCTTTGCCAAATTGGGAAGACATCTGAATTTGTCATGCTTAAAGTTAGAGCAAATGCGAGGCCAGACAACAGAGGCCTTAAGACAGGTAAAAATATGGAGATTTCGGAGGGATTAGAAGGGTCGCAACCGAAAGCGGGTCTGCCGTGCGCAAACCGTGCATTGGGCAATTTCACGTATTGCTCGTACCGAAGAAGCGCGCCTGTTCACATTTAGCAGGCGGCGCTTCCTCGAGCGAGTTCCTGGTTCTCGACCGGCGGTTGCTATTAGGGCTTTGTCGTCGCTGATGTTGAACGTTGTTGCGACATTCCCCGATTGACCAGCATCTTGACTTCAACACGACGGTTTTGAGCACGACCCGCAGCCGTCGAATTGTCAGCTACTGCCTCTGTCTTGCCGTATCCCATAGGCGTGATAAAACGGCGCAACGGTATCTTGTGTGTCACCGCGAGGTATTGAACCACCGCCTCGGCACGCAGCTGACTTAGCTTGAAATTCTTTGCCTCATTGCCTACTGAATCGGTGTGTCCTGAAACCTCGATCATGAAGGCTTTGGAAGACGTAGCTTTCGACGCGAAGTCGTCCAGTTGCTGCTTTGCCTCAGGCGAGAGGACAGCACTATTCGTTCTAAAGGTAACAGCAGCTGTTTGCTGCTCGTCGTAATCGTCTAGCGCCGAAATCCGTTCATTGGCATTTGCTGCTTCAGTCCTGGCTTCTGCGGCCACTGCATACAGCTCGTCCATCTGTCCAGCCATGCGTTCCTGATTGGCTTCGACTGGTCCCACGCGCGTTTCCGTGGTAACCGCTGCTCGCATGTCCGATTCGTTGAACCGGATCTTGTCAGCTATGAGATTACCCTGCGGATCGCCACGGCCTTCAACCTCGACAATCAAGCCACGCAGAATGTCGGTGACGGGATACTTTTTGCCGCCTTTGAAGAACCCGCCATAGGTCTTGATACTTGTGTTGTCAGTAATTCGGACTTGGTAGTCCTGACGCGTGCGGTCGCGAATCGTGAAGTTGTCGGCATCACGGGAAATCACTACGCCCCTGAACTTCATTTTCGAGCCACTCGGCACTGAGCGAATCGTCGTACTTGCTTGCGGATTGGTTACTTGACCGAACGCGAATGTGGTCGCCGACAATAAAAGCACCAAGCTACATAGCAAGGTTAACGGGCGAAAAACTCTTTTCATACGCAATACTCCTTCAATTCGAAAATAAAAATGCGTCGATGCATTCAAAGAGGCTTCTAATGTCGGGGATTGCAAATTGGGGGCAGGAGATTTAGAGGTTAACCAAAAGGGCTGGAAAAGGCAAAAGAGAAAAATCGCGGGTCGTGCTGATCTTGGCTTTCGTTCCGCAGGCTCTGACGCCAGCCTAAAACCACGGAGCTCTCCTTTACAGTCGGGCTACTGCCCCGGGTTTCTGACTTTTGAGGCACAGCTCGGAAAGATTGGTTGATTCAAGCCTGGGGTTGGAGTCCGCGATAACCCTGGGTATCAACTTTGACTGAGAGATGAACGCTGAAAATTTTCGCGATTACAAGCAATCGCGACCGCTTTCGAGGCAGCAGATGCATTTGCGGCCGCCCTGTCCTAACCAGTCATTCCCTGCCTTTGCGTCAACAATTTTCACTAGGGTTCGAAGAGTGATCCCTGCCTGGGTGTGACCCTTCTAAAATTAGGAGGCGGCTTGTCATCAAATACTGAGCGTCCCCCAATTGATGGCGAGATCGCTTCCTCATGTTTAATCAATTCTTCGAAGTCGACTGTAGGTGAAAATTGCTTTTCAACTCTTTGCACAAATTGGTCCAAGCGTCGAAAGCCATCGAGTTTCTCGTCGTCACCAATTTTTGCCGCGTCCAACGAACAACGAAGAAAATTGATCGATTCGTCATACGTTTTCAGCGGCACTGGAAATGGATGACGGTCTTTGCCGCCGTGTGCAAATGAGAAACGAGCTGGATCCGAAAAGCGCGTCGGCGCGCCATGCACCACTTCTGCAACGAGGGCCAGCGACTGAAGGGTGCGCGGGCCAAGATTTTCCAGCAATAGCAGTTCGGCAAAATCATGCAAATCGCGCTCGTACGCCACCACTAACACTGCGCCGAGGCGTTTTAGGTCCACATTTTTCTCTCGAACTTCATGATGCGACGGCATGCGTAGATATCGAGCTTCGTTCAAGATCTTATCTGGATGCTCGTTCGTTAAAGCGAGCATTGCAGATTGCGCGGATTGGGCCTTCGCGTCGACGAGGTTCATCATTGGTCCCTGCTTCTCGCCAACGATCGCAGAATGTGGTTCAACGACGAAATCTTTTACAGTTTGTGAATGCCAGTGATAGCGCCGCGCGGTTCCGGTGTGATTGTTGAGACCCTGCTGAATGACTGCCCACTCGCCAGCGTCGGTCAATACAAAGTTGTGTAAGTAGATTTGAAAACCGTCGGCTATGGCGTTGTTATCGATGCGCGCGGTGAGGCGGCTCGTGCGGACTAGAGCTTCGCCATCAAATCCACGGCGTTCTGAAATTGCTCGCAACTCATCGGGTGTATTTCGCGAAAATCTTCCGCGCCCTCCGCAGACGTACAGACCGAGCTCATGTGCTTTTGGGCTGAGTCCCCGTTTAAGGGCGCCCATGACTGAAGTGGTGATACCGGATGAGTGCCAATCCATTCCCATTACGGCACCCAATGCCTGGAACCAGAATGGATCACTGAGGCGAGAAAGAAACGCCGACGTTCCGTAATCGTGAACTACTGTCTCGGTAATCGCCGTTCCCAGCTTCGTCATTCGTTCGGCCAGCCAACGAGGGACGTGGCCGCCATGAAGAGGGAGATCGGCAATACCTGAACGCTTCATTGCTCACCGTCGGAAGTTAGTTCGGACTGGTCTGCGTTCCGCCAAATCTTTCGGCAGAACGGGCGCGTGCCTTCATTGCTTCAACTTCACGATCCCTGGGAGGTGCAGTGGTCACGAGAGAGTCGAGTAGTTTATGCGCGGCAGTAGTTACTTCCTCGACGGCTTGGTTGAAGGCCTCTTCATTGGCTTTCGAAGGCTTGGTGAATCCGCTGAGCTTTCGAACAAACTGAATGGCAGATGCCCGAATCTCCTGGTCGGTGGCAGGCGGCTTAAAATTGTGGAGTGTTTTTATATTGCGACACATAACTTGAATCTCGATCTAAAACGGTGACTTGAAGACACGCTAACCGATACGAGCATTGGTTGCAATTCTCAAAAACGTAGTTGCCAAGTTACCTGCCAAAGAAGCCAGGATCCATTAGAAACCAGTTCACCAACCCCGCGAAGATACCAATCACGAAAACCAGAATTGCGATGACCTTGTCTGCCTTAGTCTCGGGTTTACCAGCTTTGCCTGGAAACAGAAACAAGAACAATCCGCCGACAACGCAAAGAGGGGCAAACGCTGCGAGTTTGAATGAATATTTATTTTCATTCTTGAGTTGATACCAGTTGATGTAGATCAGTCCGGCACCGATAGCAATCAGAACAAGCGCAAAGAGTCGGGCGCGAATGTGCTTCATCGTGAAAAATGAAAGTTCACAAAAACTTAGAAATGCCACCAACGGCAGGGGGGTGAATCTTAATATTCATAGCGGCCAGACCAGATTGAATCGTTACTTGTCCACTCCTCTATTTAACGATTCTCATTGCCCGCGTTTCGCGCTGGCCTCCGCACCGGCAAGCAATGCTTTTAATTTCTCAGCCGAGAGAAACTGACCGTTCAGTATAACTGCATCGATCTTGTCGACGTTGCGAATATCAGCAAGAGGATCAGCGCTAAGTAACACGAGGTTTGCGATCTTCCCTTTCTCAACAGTACCCAGCGACTTCTCTTCACCAAGAAACACCGCTGGATTTCGTGTTGCGGTTTGCAATGCCTCGAGCGGTGAAAAGCCCGCCTCAACGAAAAGCGCCAATTCGTGATGAACGCTCGAACCAGCAAACACATACGCACCGCTCAGATCGGTTCCAGTCATGAATCGAACTCCTGCACGATGCATTGCACGAACCATTTGGAGCTCCTTCCGATACAGTCTCTTCCGGTAAACGATGTACTCAGGTGTCCGATATCGAGCAAAGAAATTCTTCTGAGGCGTCCACCATTGCCGTTCCGATGCTGGGACCAAGTTTAGGCGTTCATCCGGAGTCTTAATGAGATCGTCGAAAAAGGTTTGCGTCCATTTAACTTCGAGAGTCGGCACTTGCCAGGTATTGTTCTTTACGAAGGCGGCAAAGATCGCGCTCGCACGTTGCGGGTCATAGGTGTCGAGCATTCGTTCTCCACGGCTTGCAATACGGCGCGGAAAATCAGATGGATCGATGACGGGATCCGGAGAAGATTCTTTTCGAAGCAACTCAGCGCTGAGAGTCGAAGCGCTTTCGAAAATATTTCCCAGATGCTCGATGCTTCTCTGACCCGCATTCGATGCTTCTTCAGACGTAAGTGCGAGCGGCACATGACCCACAACTGGAATATTCAACTTGTGCGCTTCATCTATGATTGCAAAGTACGCTTCTCGAGGTAGCAGGTCATAGACTTTTACACAATCAGCTCCGCGGGCCTTAAGCATGTCGACTGCCTGACGGCCCTCTTCTGCGTTTGCAATTTTCAAAACTGGACCGTGAGCTGCTGGTTGAGGTCCATCGAGAATTGGCCCACACGTCAACACTCTTGGTCCCAGTATATTTCCCGCAGCTACCTCAGACCGCCATTTGATCAGTTGATCTAGATCGCCTCCCATATTCCTAATACCTGTGACGCCATTTGCAATTAACAGGGGAAAGGATCTTTCGACCTCAGTGAAATGGACATGCATGTCCCAGAGACCCGGAATAAGAAACTTACCCGAGCCATTAATAATTAGACTTCCATTTGGGATGGGTACGTGGTCTGCTCTTCCAATTGCGGTGATGTGGTCGCCGGTTATCAGGACCGTCATTTCGCGCTTAGGTGGCGCGCCGGTCATATCGATCACAGTAACGTGAGTGATTGCAATCGATGATTGTTTCTTTCGAGCTGAGGCGGGAAAAACAAAAAGAAGAATCAGGCATAGTGGGAATAGACATTTCATCGAGTAGTCACCTGAATTAAGGGATCGTTGACAGGTAATATTCGACACCATCAGTTTCGATTAGTTCCCTAGCTGAGCAACTTATGCTGTGTGCTGAGACAGAACCAACATTGCTGCAAGCGTCGCATCTTTTTGATCTTTTCCCCACGGTGGGCCGACTTCTTTGCCGAACGCTGTAATCCTGGTAGCGATTTGTTCCTGCGACTGATGAAGGATCCGGACGGCCTCTTCACTCAACTGTTTTTCTTGCACTCGTAACACAGGTATATCAAGCGATTCGGCTGCCGCCGCAAGGACCTCACGAAATAAAACGCCTTCTGCTTTATGCATGCGGAAATGAACAGCCAGGATCTGAGCGACGCTCCACGCCGGCATCGGCGTCCCAACTAGCACTGCACAACCGGCAACTTGATAATCAAATTTCTTCACGTGTCTCAGCGCGCTTTGAATTTCTCGTTTCGCGCAACGCTGTGCAGACTTAATTCCGCGTGCGACCACCGTGCTCGCCTCCCGCGCGTTCAATTGTTCCGCTGCGTGGTATGGCTGCTTCGCCCACTCCTCGTCAACAAGATCAATGCGTTTGCGATCGATCAACTCGAGTGAGCCGTTGTTCTCACCTAATATTATGAGTGCGGCCCAGCCTGAGTGTGCTTTCAGTCCGAAACTAACCTTCATGACAAGGATTTGATCTCTGTTCTTCTCTGTGTCTCCGTGGCTCTGTGGTAATTCAAAACTAGTTCTTCACTACAGAGGCACAGAGGGGAGCACAGAGAAAACCAAACGCCGACTCAAAAATAAATCAGACTCGTTTGAGCTGCGTGACTTGATGGCCATCGTGGAATTCGAAACCAGCAGTCGTTCCGTTTTCGATTCTGAAGATGACTGTCACATTATCGTGGTGGATCGGCTTGAAGGTGACTTCATCCACAGCAATGAGAGGGATTGAACCTTCGTCGTTGGGTTTAGCACTTAGCTTGCCGTCGAGCGCGATTATTTCAACTGCCATTCCAGAATCACTTTTGTACTGTCCCGCATATCGTTGCAAGACTTGGTCATCAATCGTCAGCGGTAAAGCCGCGCCGGCCTTGATAAGCAGTTCAGCGATGTTATCGTTTTTGTATTCGCCTGAAGTGACTTCATTCAGCGCTTGCGTTAGTTGGTTCGGGTTGAATTTTGCACCATCAACTAACGATTGAATAGTTTCAATATCACCCGTATGGACGGCGTTCAACAAAAGGGCAAATGCGCTTACCTGGCCGAAGGTTACCCAAAA
>Ga0070671_100001323_pt1 | contig 18625 bp, 17 predicted proteins | sample KBSS73metaG_FD_65341 | JGI IMG/M metagenome (GOLD analysis project Ga0070671, IMG submission 65341) | Switchgrass rhizosphere microbial communities from Kellogg Biological Station, Michigan, USA - KBS S7-3 metaG | ecosystem: Host-associated > Plants > Roots > Rhizosphere > Soil ...
CCCACCTTGATGATTCCGCGGTCGATTCGACCCGTCACCACCGTGCCGCGACCGGAGATCGAAAACACGTCCTCGATCGGCATCAGGAACGGCCCGTCGATGAGCCGCTCGGGCACCGGGATGTACTTGTCCATCTCCGCCACGAGCTTCTCCACACTCGGCGCGCCGATCGGGGAGGCATCACCCTCCAAAGCCTTCAGCGCCGAACCAATGATGATCGGCGTCTTGTCGCCCGGGAATTCATAGGTCGACAGCAGATCGCGCACTTCGAGCTCGACGAGCTCCAGCAGCTCCTTGTCGTCCACCATGTCGGCCTTGTTCATGTACACCACGATGTACGGCACACCGACCTGGCGAGCCAAAAGAATGTGCTCCCGCGTCTGCGGCATCGGGCCATCGGCCGCCGACACCACCAAAATCGCCCCGTCCATCTGCGCCGCACCCGTGATCATGTTCTTCACGTAGTCCGCGTGCCCCGGGCAGTCGACGTGCGCGTAATGCCGCGCATCGCTCTCGTACTCCACGTGCGCCGTCGCAATCGTGATGCCCCGAGCCTTCTCCTCCGGCGCCTTGTCGATCTGGTCGTACGCCAGCACCGTCCCGCCGTGCTTGACCGCCATCACCTTCGTCAGCGCCGCCGTCAACGTCGTCTTCCCATGGTCCACGTGCCCAATCGTTCCCACGTTCACGTGCGGCTTGCTGCGCTGAAATTTTTCTTTGGACATTGCGGACTCCTGCTTAGTCGAAGGGGCGCGCGACCTCATCGGGGCGCGACTCTATTAATAATGTGTCGCGGACTCGCCTGAATTTTTCCATAACGGCCGCGGGCCATCCGCGGGCAAAGGGCTCAACCGACTTGCACCCATGGAGCCCACAACCGGAATTGAACCGGTGACCTCTTCCTTACCAAGGAAGTGCTCTACCGACTGAGCTATGTGGGCGGGAAGTTGGGAGACCGTCATCATTCTCGCAAAACCCGTCATCGCCCGCACGCCCACCCCTTGACAGGGGATCTTCGATTTCCCGCCTCGGAGGTTGGAGCGGGTGAGCGGAATCGAACCGCCACCATCAGCTTGGAAGGCTGAGGTTCTACCGTTGAACTACACCCGCCTTTCCTACCTGCCCCCGCCACTCAAATGGTGGAGGGGGAAGGATTCGAACCTTCGAAGGCATAGCCAGCAGATTTACAGTCTGCCCCCGTTGACCGCTTGGGTACCCCTCCGCGGACGAGAGCCGGCTATTGTCTTGAGAGAGTCCCGGGGTGTCAACGGCTTTTCGGCCTCGCAGCACACTTCTGGCGCCGGGACGACGCTATTTTCCGGCCCGGAGGGTGTCGCGCCTCTCCTTGGACCCCACCGACCGGCCGATGCGCCGTCCAATTTCGATCAGGATCGCGCTTTCCGCGCCTCCGATCGCGCGGTGTCGCGTTGCTCTGCCACGCCGCTGCCACGCTAGGGCTACCGCGTCATACCGAAGCGGTGACCAGAGGCTCGTCGAGCAGCGCTAGAATCGGCTCCCCCAATCAAAAAGCAGAACGGAGCGAACCATGGCACTACACATCGGCGACGAGGCACCGAACTTCACGGCCAAGACGACGGCGGGCACGATCGATTTCCACAAGTGGATCGGCGACGGCTGGGCCATTCTGTTCTCCCATCCGAAGGACTTCACCCCGATTTGCACGACGGAGCTCGGTTACATGGCCGGTCTCGCTCCCGATTTCGCGAAGCGCAACACCAAAATCATCGGCGTCTCGGTCGACACGGTCGAGGACCACGAGAAGTGGATCAAGGACATCGAGGAGACGCAGGGCAATAAGGTCACGTATCCGATCATCGACGGCAGCGACCTCAAGATCGCCAAGGCCTACGACATGCTGCACCCGAACGCGAGCGGCGAGGCCAAGCAGCGGACGGCAGCCGACAACGCGACGGTGCGCTCCGTGTTCGTGATCGGGCCCGACAAGAAGATCAAGGCGACGCTGACCTACCCGATGAGCACGGGCCGCAACTTCGACGAGGTGCTGCGGCTGCTCGATTCGATCCAGCTCACTGCCAAGCACAAAGTCGCGACGCCCGCGAACTGGAAGCAGGGCGGCGACGTGGTCATCGTGCCATCGGTCTCGAACGACGAGGCGAAGCAGAAGTATCCGGACGGCTGGAAATCACCGAAGCCCTACCTGCGTATCGTGAAACAGCCGCGCTGAGAACCGGCGCTCGACGTACTGAGCATCCGTCGGCCGCGCCTCGAAGGCATTTGAGCGCGGTCGACGAGTGAGCGCGCCAAGGCAGTGCGCCGTGCCTCGCGGAGCCCTAGATCGCCGGCGTTTGTGCCGCGTGGCCGACGTCTTGCGTCGGCCCACTCGCGGACCGGGGCACGAAGCGCGCGCCTAAGCGGTCGAGATAAACGTAAATCGTCGGCGTGATGTACAGCGTGAGCAGCTGCGAGAGCAGCAGGCCGCCCGCGACGCAAAGCCCGAGCGGGCGGCGCGACTCGGCGCCCATGCCGGTGCCAAGCGCGATCGGCAGCGTGCCCATCATCGCCGCGAGCGTCGTCATCATGATCGGCCGGAAGCGCACGATCGCGGCCTCGTAGATCGCGCGCTCGGGCGGCACCGCCTCGGCACGCTGCCGGCTGATCGCGAAGTCGACCATCATGATCGCGTTCTTCTTCACGATGCCGATCAGCATCACCATGCCGACGAACGCATAGAGCGTGAGCGGCAGCCCCACGACATAGAGCGTGAGCAGCCCGCCGACCGCCGCCGACGGCAGGCCCGACAAGATCGTGAGCGGGTGGATGAAGCTTTCGTAGAGAATGCCGAGAACGATATAGACGATGAGAATTGCGACGCCGAGCAGCAGACCCATGTTCTGGGTTGCGGCCTGGAACGCGCCCGCGGTTCCCTGGTAGCTGCCCTGGATCGTCGGCGGAATCCCGACCTTTGCGCTCGCGCGGTCGATGCCGCGCACCGCGTCGCTGAGCGCGTAGCCCTCTAGCAGATCGAACGAGATCGTCACGGCCGGCACCGAGCCCGAGTGGTTGACGGTGAGCGGGATCGTGCTCGTCCGCGCCTTCATCACCGAGGACAGCGGTACTAGCGTCCCCGAGCTCGAGGTCAGATACAGCGTCTTCAGGGCGCCCGCATTGCGCTGCAGCTCGGGCAGGAGCTCTAGGATCACCTGGTACTGGTCGTTCGACGCATAGATCTGCGTGATCATCTGGCCGCCGAACGAGTAGCCCATCGCCGCCTCGATGTCCAAGACCCCGACGCCGAGCGCCGCGGCGCGGTCGCGATCGATCTCGACCTCGAGCGACGGCGCCGCCTTGTCGAAATCGCTGTTCACGCCGACGAAGCCCGGCGTCAGCTTGAGCTCGTCCTCGAGCTCGGTCGCGACGCGCTGGAGCTGGTCGAGGTCGACGCCCTGGAGCGTGTACTGATAGCTCGAGCGCGAGTTGCGGCCGCCGATGCGCAGCGCCGGCGGGTTAGTCACGAACACGTTGATGCCCGTGATGCCCGACACCTTGCGACGCAGGTCGCGCGCGATCTGCTCGGCCGACATCTTGCGGTCCTTGTGCGGCTTCAGCATCGCGCGCACCTGTGCGCCGTTGGAGCCCGCGCCGCTCGACTGCACCTGGAACATCGCGCCCTTCGTGTTCGGGTCTGCGTTCACGATATCGGCGACCTGCTTGCCGTACGCGACCATGCGCTCGAAGGATGTGCCGTTCGCCGCTTGAACCTGGATCTGCACGACGCCCGTATCGTCGGCCGGCAGGAAATCCTGCGGCATGATCACGAACATCGCGTAGGTCGCGACGACGCTCGCGATGAACATCCCCACGATGACGGGTTTGTGCTCGAGGCTCCAGCGCAACGTTCGTTCGTAGAATCCGTGCATCCACAAGAACGCCCGCTCGCTCGCGCGGTGGAACGCATTCTGTTTGAGCCCGTGCTCGTCGCGCAGGAAACGCGCGCAGAGCATCGGCGTGAGCGTGATCGAGACGACGCCGGACGCGAGCACCGCGATCACGATCACGACCGCAAACTCGTGCAATAACCGGCCGACGATGCCGCTCATGAATATGATCGGGATGAACACCGCAGCGAGCGACACCGTCATCGACAGGATCGTGAAGCCGATCTCGGCGGACCCGTCTATCGCGGCCCGATACGGCTTCTTGCCCATCTCCATGTGCCGCACGATATTTTCGAGCACGACGATCGCGTCGTCGACGACGAAGCCGACCGACAACGTGAGCGCCATCAGCGACAGGTTGTCGAGGCTGAAGCCGAGCACGGACATGCCCGCGAAAGTGCCGATCACGGCGATCGGCAGCGCGAGCGACGGGATGATCGTGGCCGAGGCGCGACGCAGGAACAGGAAGATCACGCCGACGACGAGCGCACCGGCGATCAGCAGCGACTTCTGCACGTCGTCGATCGACGAGCGGATCGTCACGCTGCGGTCGTAGCGGATCTGCATGTCGATGCCGGCCGGCAGCGACGCCTCGAAGCGCGGCAGCGTGGCCTTGATCTCGTCGATCACTTCGATCGTGTTCGAGCCCGGTTGGCGCATGATCGCGACGTTGATCGAAGGCTCGCCGCGGTACCAATTGCCGTCGCGAAGATTCGAGATGCTGTCGATCACGTTCGCGACGTCGCCGACCCGCACGGGGGCGCCGTTGCGGTACGCGATGATCTGGCGGCGGAAGGCCGCAGCGTTCTGGAGCTGACCGTCCGTGTGGATGATCGCGGCGTCGTCGATGCCGTTCAGCGCGCCCGTCGCCTGGTTCGCGTTCGCGCGCTGCACGGCCTGCGCGAGCTGGTCGATGCCGATGCCGCGGGCCGCTAACGCGGACGGGTCGGCCTGGATCCGCACGGCGTATTTCGCGGCACCGAACACTTGGACCTGAGCGACACCGTTCAACGTCGACAGCTGGCGCGCGAGCAGAGTCTCGGCGTAACGGTCGACCATGGTCATCGGCAACGTCTTCGACGACAACGATAGGAAGAGAATCGGCTGCTCCGCCGGGTTCTCCTTCTTGAACGTCGGTGGATCGATCATCGTCTTCGGCAGCTGGCGCAGCGCGCTCGACATCGCGGCCTGCACGTCCTGCGCCGCCGCATCGATGTTACGGTCGAGCTTGAACTGAATGATGATCTGCGTGTTGCCCTGGCTGCTCGTCGACGTCATCGAGTCGATGCCGGGCACGGTCGTGAACACGTTCTCGAGCGGCGCGGCAACTGCCGAGGCCATCGTCTCCGGATCGGCGCCCGGCAGGTTGGCCGAGACACTGATCGTCGGAAAGTCGACGTTCGGCAGCTCGTTCACGGGCAGCGTGAAATAGCCGACGAGGCCGAAGATGACGATCGCCGCCATCACGAGCGTCGTCATGACGGGGTAGTCGATGAAGCGGCGCGAGACGTTCATGGCGTGGCGGCGGCGGACTCCGGCCCTCGCTTGGGCGCGTCGACGTAGACGCCGACGCCTGGCACGACGCGAAGCTGGCCGTCGACGATCACGCGGTCGCCGGGCTGCACGTTGCCGTCGATCGAGGCCGACGTGCCGTCGTCGTAGAGCACTTTGATCAGACGCTGATCGGCCTTGTTGTCGGCCGTGACAACGTACGCGTACTGACCCTCGGGACCGGAATTCACGCCTTCGCGCGGTATCACGGTCGCTCCAGCGATCCCGCCGAGCTCGACCGAGACGTTCACGAGCTGGCCCGGCACGAGCGAGGCGTCGGAGTTCTGGAACGTCGCGCGCAGCTCGATCGTGCCGCTCGCGTCGTCGACGTGATTGCTGATGAAGTCAGCCGGCGCCGAATACTGGCGGCCGCCCTCGTCGCGCTGGTCGATGTACATCATGAGCCCGCCCTCGTGCGCGCGGGATTGGATCCGCGGCAAGTCGGACTGCGGCAGCGCAAGCGAGACTTTGATCGGCTGGATCTGGTTGATCGTGACCAGCACGGCGCTCGAGTTGTTCGCGACGAGGTTGCCCGGCTGCACGAGCATCGGGCCCGTCTTGCCGTCGATCGGCGCGCGCACGCGCGTGTATTCGAGGTTCAACTGCGCGATCTCGATCGCGGCCTGGTCCGCCGCGACGCTCGCGGTCGCGCTGCCGGTCGCGGCGACGGCCGCGTCGAGCTGCTCGAGCGACGTCAGCTTCTGCTCGTAGACGCTCCGCAGACGCTTCTCGTTGTTCACCGCGTTCTGGAGCTGCGCCTGATCCTTCGCGAGCTGCGCCTTGGCCTGCGCGAGCGCGGCCGCGTACGGGCGCGGATCGATCTCGAACAGCAGCGCGCCGGCCTTCACGAACTGGCCTTCTTGGAAATGGGCCGCGTCGATGACACCCTGCACGCGGGCCGTGACCTGCACGGCCGTGTTCGGCAGCACCGTGCCGATCGTGCGCTCGACCACGGACACGTCGCGGCGTTCCGCGACGGCCACGCGCACGGGCGCCGCGGTCGAGCGCGGGCCGCGCTGGGCCGAGCCGGAGTTTGCGGTCCGGTTCATGTAGGCGAACGCGCTCAGCACTCCGATCAGGGCGATGCCGCCGACCAGCCATCTGCCAAACCTGATTCGCCCGACGCCGACCGGCGCGGGGGCTGTCATCTCCGGCTCCTGCACGTTATCCCTGCGTCCAATGCTGAAGCAGAACTATGGCAGCGGAGCGGCCCGCTGTCTTCGAGCCGGAGTCTCAAGTTTGCTCAAAATGAGGGGTACGAAGGCTACTGGAAAGCGCCGCGAACGGACGTGATCCGGTGGGTATTGAGACCGAGCCAGTGCATGCGACCCGCGTAGCGTGCGTGCTCGACTTTGAGACAGCGATCCATGATCACGGCGAGGCCGCCCTCTTCCGCGATTCTCGCGCCCTCCGGGCTGATCACCGTGAACTGAGTCCATAGCGCCTTCGCGCCGATCTCGACTGCGTCCTTCGCGATCCCCGGCACCGCGTCCGGGGCGCGAAACACGTCCACGATGTCGACGGGCTCCGGAATGTCCTTCAGGCTCGGATAGCTCTTCTCGCCGAGGATCTCTTTTTCGCGCGGGTTCACGGGGATCACGCGATAGCCGTGCCGTTTGATGTAGAAGCCGACGAAGTAGCTCGCGCGCAGCGGATTGTTCGAGAGACCGACGATCGCGATCGTCTTCGCGTTCAGCAGCACGCGCTGGATCGTGCGCGGATCTTGATAGCGTGCGAGATCGAATTTGTCGCTCATCGTGCCTTCTCCGCGCCGCCGGCGCGCGCGCTCGCGAACCCTTGCTCGAGGTCCCAGATCAGGTCGTCGACGTCCTCGATTCCGACCGAGAGCCGGATCGTGCCGGGGCCGACGCCCGCGGCCTCGAGCTCGTGCTCCTCGAGCTGGCGATGCGTGGTGCTGGCGGGATGGATGATCAAGCTCTTCGCGTCGCCGACATTCGCTAGGTGCGACCAGAGCGTGACGCCGCGGATGAAGTTCTGGCCCGCCTCGCGGCCGCCTTTGAGCTCGAAAGTGAAGATCGCGCCCGCGCCGCGCGGCAAGTACTTCTTGACGAGCTTGCCGTAGCGGCTCGTGCTCGAGCCCGAGTACGTCACGCGCGAGACGAGATCGTGCCCGGCGAGATAGTCCGCGATCGCCTTGGCGTTCGCGACGTGCCGCTCCATGCGCAGCGACAGCGTCTCGAGGCCCTGAAGGAACAGGAACGCATTGAACGGGCTCATGCACGCGCCGAGATCGCGCAGCGTCTCTGCGCGCACCTTCATGAGATACCCGTACATCCCGAACGTCTCGTAGAACTGCAAGCCATGGTAAGCGGGCGACGGATCGGCGATCACCGGGTAGCGGCCGTTCGCCCAGTTGAACGTTCCGGCATCGGTGACCACGCCGCCGATGCTCGTGCCATGTCCGCCGATGAACTTGGTCGCCGAGTGCAGCACGATGTCCGCGCCCCATTCCATCGGCCGGCACAAGTATGGCGTCGCGAACGTGTTGTCGACGAGCAGCGGCGCGCCGTGCTCGTGCGCGACGCGCGCGAGCGCCTCGATGTCGAGCACGTTGCCGCCCGGGTTGCCGATCGTCTCCCCGAAGAATGCCTTCGTGTTCGGCCGAACGGCCGCTTTCCACGCGTCGAGGTTGTCCGGATCGACCCAGGTAAGCTCGACGGTGATCTTGCGCAGCAGATGCTTGAGCTGATTCACCGTGCCGCCATAGAGCGCAGCCGACGACACCACGTGATCGCCGGGCGACAGCATCGTGAAGAGCGCGCCGGCCTGGGCCGCGATGCCGCTCGCGAACGCTACGGCGCCGACGCCGCCCTCGAGGCTCGCGATCCTCTCCTCGAACGCCGCCACCGTCGGATTCATGATCCGGGTATAGGTGTTGCCGTATTCCTGGAGATTGAAGTACGCGGCCGCGGACTCGGGGTCCTCGAACACGTAGCTCGTGGTCTGGTAGATCGGCATCGCGCGCGCGCCGGTATTCGGATCCGGGCGTTGACCCGCGTGCACTTGGCGCGTGGCGAAACCGAACTCTCGCGATTCTTCTTCCATCGGGGCCGCCTCCTAGCGCGCGAGGAACTGGCGAATCATAGGAGTCTGGCGCGCCTCCTCCAACAGGAAGCAGTCGTGCCCGTACGGCGCGTCGATCACGTGCAGCTCGACGTCTTTGCCGTGCGCGCGGAGCGCCTCCGCGAGCTCCTCGGAGCAGGCCGGCGGATAGAGCCAATCCGAGCTGAACGCGATCAGCAGCGTGCGCGCCGACACGTCGCGGACCGCGGCCTGGAGGCTGCCGTCGCCGTGCTCGCGCGCGAGGTCGAAGTAGGACAGCGCGCGCGACATATACAAATAGGTGTTCGCGTCGAACCGCTTGACGAAGCTGTCCGCCTGGTGGCGCAGATAGCTTTCGATCTCGAACTCAGGCTCCGTGAGCACGTAGCGGATGTCGTCGGCGAACTGGAGGCGCCGGCCGAACTTGACGCCGAGCGCCGCCGCCGAGAGGTAGGTGATGTGGCCGATCATCCGCGCGACGCCCATGCCGGCTGACGCCGTGCGGTCCGTGCTGTAGTAGTGACCACCCTGCCAATTCGGGTCGGCCGTTATTGCGCTGCGTGCGATCGCGTTCCAGGCCACGCCCTGCGGACGCAGCGCGTGCGTGCTCGCGATGGGAATGATCGCGTCTACCGCGTCCGGGTAGCTCACGGCCCACTCGAGAGCCTGCATGCCGCCGAGCGAGCCGCCCGCGACCGCCGCGAGCCGCTCGATCCCGAGCTTGCGGAGCAGCGTGCGCTCGGCGCGGACCATGTCGGCGACCGTGATCACCGGAAAGTCGGAGCCGTAGGGACGGCCGGTAGCGGAATTCATCGACGACGGACCTGTCGTGCCGCGGCAACCCCCGAGCAGGTTCGTGCTCACGACGAAGAATCGGCTCGTGTCGAACGCCTTGCCGGGGCCGATCATCCCGTCCCACCAGCCGAGCGCGGCGCCCTTGCCTGCGTCCCGCTCCTCCGCGCGGAAGCCGTCGCGCGTCGCGGCCGCGGCCGGCGCGCTCGAGTAGCCGGCCGCGTGCGCGTCGCCCGAGAGCGCGTGACAGACGAGGATCACGTTGTCGCGCGCCGGTGAAAGCTTTCCGTAAGTCTCGTACGCGATGCGAACGGGAAAGATTTCGCGGCCGCAATCGAGCGGCAACGGCGCGGGCAAGTCGAGGAATTGCGTGTCGACCGTTCCCACGGAGCCGGCTTCGAGCTTGGACGTGGAAGCGGCCATGCGCGGAATATTCATGCCCCCGCGCGCTTTAGACAAGCGCGACGAGCGGGGCGTATCATCCCGCGCTCACCTGAAATGGCTTCACGCGGACACTCATCCCATCCAAGGAGAAAGCGATGGCCGAAAAAAAGACCGAGAAAAAGCCTGAACCGAAGCGCAAGAACGGCGTCAACGTCGACGCGCTGCTCGCGGCGCGGGAAGCGCTGAAGAAGGCGCCGCAGGCGGCGAAATTCAACTGGCGCGCGGCCTGCAAGTGGCAGAACGGCACGCACAGCCGCACCAAGGTCAAGGGCTTCCATGGGCTCATGGAGGAGCAAAACCACAAGACCGAGTTCTCGTTCGACGCGGACCATCCGGAGATCTTCGCGTCCGAGGACCTCGGCGCGACGCCGGTCGAATACGTGCTCGTCGGGCTCGCGAGCTGCCTCACCGCAGGCGTAGCCGCCGTGGCCGAGAACCGCGGTATCAAGCTGCGCTCCGTCGAGGCGAAGCTCGAAGGTGCGATGGACATCCAGGGCATCCTCGGCATCGACAGCGACGTGCGCAACGGCTTCGACGACATCAAGGTCACCTTCAAGATCGATGCGGAGAACGCGTCGAAGAAGGACCTCGAGGCGCTCGTCGCCCAGTCGCAGAAGCGCTCGGCGGTCTTCGACATCGTCGCGAACCCGACGAACGTGACCGTCGTCGTCGCTTAGACGACTCGCGAAGCGGGCGGGCGCGCCATCGAACGCTTCACGACCGTCGTCATCGGCGGCGGCCACACCGGGCTCGCGACGAGCCGCGTGCTCGCCGAGCGCTCGATCGACCACGTCGTGCTCGAGCGCGGCGAGGTCGCGAATTCCTGGCGTCGCGAACGCTGGGATTCGCTGCGCTTGCTCACGCCGAACGCGCAGGCGCGGCTGCCCGGCTATCGCTACGAGGGCGGCGACCCGAACGGCTACATGTCGATGGCCGAGGTCGTCGCGTTCGTCGCACGCTACGCCGACGCGACGGCGGCGCCCGTGCGCACGCGCACGCCCGTCACGTCGGTGACGGCCGCCACGGATGGCGGCTATCGCGTCACTGCCGGCGACGGCGAGATTCTCTGCCGCAGCGTCGTGATCGCGAGTGGTGCGTGCAACGCGCCGCACGTGCCTGCACTGCGCGCGGCGGTGCCGAGCTCGGTCGCGAGCTTCACGCCGTTCGATTACCGCAACCCGGCGCAGCTGCCCGACGGCGGCGTGCTCGTCGTCGGTGCGTCAGCGACCGGTGTGCAGTTCGCGGACGAGATCCGCCGCTCAGGAAGGCGTGTCGTGCTCTCGGTCGGCGAGCACGTGCGCCTGCCGCGCATGTACCGCGGCCGCGACGTGCTCTGGTGGATGGAGGCGTCCGGCGTTTGGAACCAACGCTACGACGAGATCGACGATCTCGTCCGCGCGCGCCGCTTGCCGTCGCCGCAGCTCGTCGGCACGCCCGAGCACACGACGCTCGACCTCAACACGCTGTCCGCCGCGGGCGTCGAGCTCGTGGGCCGGTTGAGCGCGATCCGCGACGGCCGCGCGCTCTTCTCGGGCGGGCTGCGCAACCTTTTCGCGCTTGCGGATCTGAAGATGGAGCGACTACTCGACACGTTCGACGAGTGGGCGCGCAGCGGCGCGTGCGATGCAAATGTCGGCCCCGTCCAGCGCTTCGAGCCGACGCGGGTGCCGGCGAAGTCGCCGCTCGAGCTCGACTTGAACGACGGCGCGATCCGCTCGGTCGTCTGGGCAACGGGCTTTCGGCCCGAATACGGCTGGCTGCACGTGCCCGTCGTCGATCACAAAGGGCACTTGCGTCACGACGGCGGCGTCATCGACGACGCGCCCGGACTCTACGCGATCGGCCTGCCGGTGTTGCGGCGGCGCAAGTCGACGTTCATCGTGGGGGCTGAGGACGACGCGCGCGACGTCGTCGCGCATCTCGCAGGCTATCTCGATCGACTTTCACGTCGTTGACACTGCCGCTGCAACTGCTTGTTATGGGCTATCGAAAAGAATCGACTCGATGATGCGTCGAGAGACGGCGTCGTCACATGTGTTGCTGAAGCGCACGGTGAGCGTGAGAAATACATTCCGCGACGCATCCTTGGTGGGCGGCAGCTCGAACTGAACGGCGCGAACGTATCGATACTCGTTGCGGCCGTCGAAGTCATGCGATGCGGAGATGATCGTCGCCTTGTGCCCACCGATCTGCGCTGACTGTTGATGAGGGCCGGGGCTCTGAAGGTCGTCACCGAGCCAAAGAAGCCAGTAACCGAAGTCGTAGGCCACCCGCATCGATTGCGATTCGAATGCCCCAACATGCGAATCCTCTCCTCGTTCGCGCACTCGTGCCAGTTCAGCGGGCAACTCGAATGAAAAGCCGCCCTCGTCGACGCGTCGCCAGTCAGTGGACGGGCACGGTTCCTGTCCCACCGCCGAAGTGCCTAGCGTCACGGCGAGCGCGCCAGCGAATGACCAGCGTCCTAGGCGTCTACGGCGCATAACGCCCCGGCGGCGCGCTTGGTCACGTCCCTTGGCACTTTATCCATCACCGGCCGCTGCAACCGGTTGCTTGCGGCTGCCCCGACGCTTTGGAGTACGTGAGCGTCGCGCGATGCGAACGCCGCCTGGCGCGGAAGACTCGACGAACATCTTCAAGCCGTCGTACGGCGCGTCAAGCAGAGACTGCAGTCGCGTTTGTAGACTTCCGACGTGCCCCTCCAACCGATGACCGTCCGGATCCAGGAAATAGACTGAATCCCCTTCGCTGGAATTCACCTTCCATTCGGCAGCACCGGCAGCGCGTAGCCGCTCGCGCAACGCGGCGAGCTCCGCTGCGCTAAATGAGAACGCTATGTGCGTGTAATCACGAGTAGCGGCAGCGGCGAGGACCCGCTCGAGCGACAGACACAGCCATATCTCGCCAGCTCGCAAATACGCGCCACGCCGCCATGTCGCGACTTTGGTGCACCCTACTACGTCAACGTAGAAGTCGATCGACCGCGTGATGTCGCTGACCGCGAAGGTGATGTGATTCACGCCAGTTGTCATGATGTGAGTCCGATTGCCGTATCACCGCAGCTCAGTGGCGGCGCGCCGACTCATGTGCCATGGCACTTTATCGCTCCCCGTCCACTGCAACTACTTGTTGGGCGGCCGGCACAACGCTGTCAAATGCTCGCCTTTGCATCGAGTGCGGCACCAATGGCAGCGATCAGTCGTCGAGTCTTTGAGTGAGATGGATCGTGATCCTATCGCCCTCATTCTTCCGGATCATCTTCCGCAGCTCAGCTTTGATCGGGAGTTTGTGGGTGCCGTCCCCTAGCGCCATGAAGGAACTACGAAACGGGTGGCCATCGATCGTGCCAACGACCTTGACAAGCCCACGAGTTCCGAAAAATTTGGCGGATCCTGGCATGGTGACGTAGGTCCACCCCCCCTTTTTCGGACTCTTTCGCAGGCTTGCCGTGAAAGTCTTATCAAGCGTGCTCATCCAAGTGCTCCTGGCACGTCACTGGCGTTCATATCGGAGCGCGACGAACCGTTAGGCGTTAGCCATCGACGCGCACTCCAAGAGCCTAGGTACCCGCCAATCAACGCAGCGAACGGGCTTAGACCGAACATTAGGGCATCTAGCGAAACACCTGTCGCCAATCCCGCTATGAATTCCGGAGCGAGTGCTACCGGGAGCCACGCGATCGCTATGGCCAAATACCACGCTCTGGGTACCCAAGCACCGACGAAAAAGGCAGAGGTGGCATATATCAACCAGATTTGCGCAAGGAATTCCCCCATGAAGAGTCCGAAGCTCAGCCAACTCCCTCCAACGGCGAAAAGGAACGTAAGGATCCTAAGAGTTACCAGCGAAGCTACATAGCTAGGCGATTCGAACCGCAGACGCGCCAAACGAGCCAAACGGAAGAAAAGACCCGCCATGACAAAGACCGTAGAGATCAACAGCCAGAACATGGTTGCCGCCTAACGCCGCAGTTCAGCGGCGGCGCGCTGACGTCCGTGCCTTGGCACTTTATCTCTCACCGTCCGCTGCAACTGCTTGCTAGGCGCTTGGCACAACGCGACTCTGCAACGAGCGCGCAACGTCCAGTTTCTCCTTGATGAGCGGTGTCACATCTATTCCGCCGCCAAGGTTCTTGTAGGCGGACGAAAATGCCCAAACGATACCCCACGGAACACCCCACACGCCAAAAACGAGCGCGACGAACGTGTAGCGCAGGCCTGGTACCACTGACGATTGGCCGGGCGCTACAAGATGCGCTCTCGAAGTTCGTCTAACCGAAAAGACGATGAAAGACAGGCAGTACTGAAAGACAATCAGACGCATCCCACGATTGAGCATGGAAAGCAGATCGGGCTTGGAGAGATCGGGGCGCCGTATGATCTGCTGCACATCGATCCAATTCAGATCATCGGCGTATTCTCCAACTTCAGCTTCGCCGAGTTTTCTGGAGGCTAGCGCCTCCCGCAACGCATCCTTCGCCTCTGGCAACAAGTCTGGACTTGTTGCGATGCGGAGCAATTCCTCGTCGGTCTTGCTGCTGTAGACATCGATCCAATGATTCATGGGCCCAGCTCACGTGTTTGAGCAGAACGAACGATACGCGCTGCGACGCGATTCACGGCAGCGCCTAACAATAAGTAGGCGGCCTAACGCCGCAAAATAAATGCGGCGAATCGCCGTATAGCGTGCATTCGTCTCGCATAGGCGATTGTTTCTAATAGAGCATGCATGCAATTAGGCGTCAATTGGTGCGCCGGAGTTATACGACTGTTTGCGGTACCCGCCGTGAACGGCCAGCCCGTCCTGAAACATAAGTCGAGGGCATGAGGAGGAGTGCAGGATCGAATCGACGCTGTCGGATTCGAAGTCACGCATCGTTAGCGGCGAGATCACGGCGCTGACGAAGGTGGCCGAGTTGATCATGGCCCAATCTGTCAGCCAGCTTACTTCACGATCGCATAGCAGAAGCAGTCACGCGGTACGTCACCCATGTTCGGGTGAACCACACGCCTGCGCAGCGTTCCTTCGAGCTGCATTCCGACGTGCTCGAGCGCCCGAGCAGAAGCGATGTTCTCTACGTCGCAGATCGCCCAGACTCGATAGATTCCCGGCTGCCTCATCGCCCAGTCCACCAAGCCGCCGATGGCTTCGCTCATCAGCCCCTTTCGCCAGAGGCGTCGAGCCAGAACGTAGCCGATGTCTACGGAATGCTTCCGGACGCGAGCCTCGACCATACCGGCGAACGATCCGTCGAGCTTCAGCCGCAAACTCCATGGAAACGCGGAACCCTCCTGCCAGACGTTCTCGCAGCGACTCAGAAACTGCGCAGTTTCATCGACGCTCCGATGTGGGCGCCACATCAGGTAGCGAGTCACCAATGGATCGGACGTGTAACTCTCGAATGCCGCCTGCGCGTCCGCGACGCACGCCGGCGCCAACACGAGGCGCTGCGTTTCCCATCGGGTTGGCGGGACGATCACGTCCGGCTCTACTCGCGTACCTTGGAATACATGAAGGCATCGCGCGGCTCGGGCGACAGATTCGGACGTACGACCGCGCGCCGCAAGATGGCTTCTCGGGTCAGCCCGGCTTTCTCGAGCACCCGCGCGGACGCGAGGTTCTCGACATCGCACGTGGCCGACAACCGCCAAACCGCGGGCACGGAGAAGATCCAGTTTACGATCGCGCACGCCGCCTCCGTGGCGTAGCCGTTGCCCCAAAACCGCCGGGCCAACAGAAATCCAAACTCGGAGGCGTGCCCGGAGATCGAACAAGCGATTCCGCCGATCGCTCGATCATCCGGCCGCAACGTCACCATCCAGTGGAACTCCTCGCCGGACTCCCAGTCGTGCTCCCGCCCACGCAAGCGCTCCTCGACGGAAGCGATGGACCTGGTGATGGGCCAGTCGGCATAGCGAGCGACGTCGGGATCGCTAGCACACTCGAAAACCGCTGCAGCATCCGAGAGCCTCGGCCGGCGCAGACGTAGACGCCGAAGGTCGATGATCTCCGGCGGACGCAGGCCGGGGAGCTCATAGCGTGCTTGGCCGTCACTCGAGACGCCAACGCGCTTCCAGCCTCGCTTTTCGTAGAAGCCGCAAGCCTTCGTAGCTTCGCCCGTGGTAAGCCAGAGCAACGGCACGTGCTGCTCACGAAGCCAGTCGACCATCACATCGTGAAGCCTGGATCCGTATCCTCGACCTTGTTCCTCCGGTGCGACGAACAACGCCCAGATGTTGCCAGATTGCGCGTTGCCGATGGCGAACGCTTCGATCGAGCCGTCGACCTCGATGACCCAGCCGCGACCCGTTTCTTCCAGCCCGCGTCGTAAGTCTTCGTTGGAGATGCGTCCTGGCCGGAGCGTGTTCTCGGTGACGGAGTAGCGGACCTTCCAGATGCCGACCGCGTCCGCCATGGTCGCCTGGCGAAGCACCACGCTCATACCGCTTGCCGCGTCCAACCCAGCAACCGGCAGATCTCGTCCTTCGGCGCCAACGGAAAACCATCGCTGCTGCTCAACACGCAGCGCTGACAGAGCACGTGCTCGTCCAGTCCGTAGACATCTTCGACCAACGCGTCGCGGTCGATTGCCGGCACCGGGCGCTGGAACAATTCTCCGAGCGCGCGAGCATCATCGGCATGCTTGGGATCGACCGGACGGGCAGCGGACGCGGTCGATAGCGTATGAACCTTGTGCTCGAGGATGTCCTCGAGAGAAAGCAAACGGATCTCGTTGGCGCCGACTCCGACCACCGCGGAGCGCGCGATCGAACCGACTAGATCGGGAAAGATGTCGACTCGGATCCGCGTTACGGGATCCACGAGTTGAACCATGAACTTCGGAACACCCGGCCGAACCGAGTGGTAGTGGGAGACCAGAAACGTTTCGGCAACACTCGGCGAGATTGCATCCACCGCCGTCGCTACCATGTCGAGATCGGCGATCGTATCTCGGGTGCCTGCGCGACCGAGCCGCGCCAGTCCAATCTGAATCGCGACGCCGCCAGTCATGGCTACGTCGCTCCAACGGAGGTTGGGCAACAGGCGAGCGAGGCATGTAGATAGACGCGCCATCTCGGCGTCGCAGAATCCGGCACGCAACGGCTTTCCTTCGTGCTCTTCGTCTTAGCGCAGTATCTTCTCCATCGGCCTTCCCTTCGCGAGCTCATCGATCAGCTTGTCGAGATAGCGGATGTTTCTCATGAGCGGATCTTCTATCTCGTTCACGCGAACCCCGCACACCACGCCCGTGATGAGCGAGCTATTCGGATGAATCGCAGGTGCTTTCGCGAAAAACGTTGCGAAGTCGCTCTCCTGCTCGATCTGCTTCTTCAGTTGCGCGCGGCTATAGCCGGTTAACCAACAGATGATTTGATCGACCTCTGCTTTCGTACGGTTCTTGCGTTCCGCCTTCTTAACGTACAGCGGATAGACCTTCGCGAACTTCATTGCGAAAATTCTATGTTCCGGCATCGCTATCGCTCCAAGGGTCGTATACAACGCATGTCTAGTGGTTCTCGGTGGGCTCGACGCTGACGACTATCTTGCCTCGTGCGTGCTCATTCTCGAGGTAACGAATCGCATCAGGTATATCTCTCAATGCGACGGTTCTTTCGATCACCGGCTTGATCTTGCCGGCTTCGAGCAGCTCGGCGAGCAGCACCAGGTCGTTCTTCGTCGCAACCGCCATGATATTGCCCATTCTTTGACTGCTCGTCATCGATACCAGCGTGCCGAGCAGCATCACCTGCAGGATCTGGACGCCGCCACCTCCGGTCATGACGTAGCGCCCACCGGGCTTCAAGACGCGCCGATAATCGGAGAGCGGACGATACGCGTTCGCCGCCAGAATGAGATCGTAACGCCGGCCGTCGCGCGTGAAGTCCTCGCGCCGATAATCGATGACACGCGACGCGCCGAGCGCGCGCGCCATCTCTACGTTCCTCGTGCTGCACACGGCGGTGACGTTTGCGCCATAGGCTTTCGCGATCTGGACGGCGAACGTACCCACCCCTCCGGATGCGCCCTCGACCAGCACTTCCTGCCCCGATCCGATGCCTCCTTTGCGCAGACCCTGAAGTGCCGTGTAACCCGCCGTCGGTGTCGCGGCCGCCTCCTCGAAGGACACGCCCGCCGGTTTGGGGACCAGCCGCTCTTCGTCGACGCAAGCGCGCTCCGCAAAAGCGCCGAAGTTGCTCGCCCCGAAGACATCTTCGCCGACGCGAAACTGCGTAACCCCGCTCCCGACCGCCTCGACATCTCCTGCCAGATCGAAGCCGAGTGTGTGATGTCGCGGCCGCGACAAGCCCATCCCGAACCGGACGACGAACGGCTTGCCGCGCATCAGCACTCGGTCTGCGCCGTTGATCGACGCCGCCCGAACGCGCACGAGAACCTCGCGCTCCCGCGGCTGCGGGGGCGGCACGTCCGCCAACTCGAGCACGTCAGGGCCGCCGTAGCGTCGATAGACGAGAGCTTTCACGGCGGGCCAACACCTCGCTGATCAAGAACAGCGCGATTCCCAGCATGATCGCCATATCGGCGACATTGAAGATTCCCGTACGCAACCAGCCGATGCCGACGTTCAGAAAGTCCACGACACTGCCCCGCAGCGCTCGATCGATCCAATTGGAGATGCCGCCCGCGAGGAACAGCGCAATCGCCGTGGCTCGCCAGAGCGACGAGCGGGTGCGCAGCAGCGCCACGAAGAGCACGACGAGGAACAGGCCCGTCGCCACAGTGAAGACTGTCGTTCGCACGGCGGGCGGGAGCGCCGCGCCGAGGCTTAGAAAACCGCCTGTGTTCTCCGCGTACGTGAGGCGCAGCGAATCGCCGAAGAAGGATTGCGTCGGCCTGTT
>Ga0070671_100001324_pt1 | contig 18607 bp, 17 predicted proteins | sample KBSS73metaG_FD_65341 | JGI IMG/M metagenome (GOLD analysis project Ga0070671, IMG submission 65341) | Switchgrass rhizosphere microbial communities from Kellogg Biological Station, Michigan, USA - KBS S7-3 metaG | ecosystem: Host-associated > Plants > Roots > Rhizosphere > Soil ...
CGCCGACCGAGCTCGGTCCCGCGACGGCCGCCGCGGAGCCCACGCCGCCGCCGCCGCCTCCGGCCGCACCGTCGCGGATTACGCCGGAGATGATCGCGGCCGCCGACGCGATCGACGGCGACGACGTCCGCGCGGTCGTCGCCGAGATCGCTGACGATCGCTACATGGGCCGCTCGCCGGGCTCGCCCGGCGACAAGATGACGCGGGCTTATCTGGAAATGGAGCTCGCGAAGCGCGGCTTCGCCCCGGGCGGCGAGGGCGGGACCTGGGAGCAGCCCGTCGAGCTCGTCGGCGTCACGGCCGCTGCGCCTGCGAAGTGGACGTTCGAGCGCGGCGCCGAGCGTGTCGCACTCGACCGCGACACCGACTTCGTCGCGTCGAGCGGCGTGCAGGCGGCGCGCGCGTCGGTCGACGGCGCGGAGGTCGTGTTCGTCGGCTACGGCATCGAAGCGCCGGAGTACGACTGGGACGACTTCAAGGGCGTGGACGTGAGCGGCAAGGTGCTGCTGATGCTCAACAACGACCCGGACTGGGATCCCAAGCTGTTCGCGGGCACCGAGCGGCTGTACTACGGCCGCTGGATGTACAAATACGAAAGCGCGGGCCGTCACGGGGCGGCCGCGGTGATCATCATCCACACGACGCCTTCCGCGGGCTACCCGTGGCACACGGTGCAGGCGAGCTGGGGCGGAGCACAGTTCAAGCTGCCCGCTGACGGAGAGCCGCACGCGCAGATCGAGGCGTGGATCACCGAGGCCGCGGCGCGGCGCTTGCTCGGCCCCGGCGGCAGCCTCGATACGCTCGTCGAGCAGGCGAAAAGACGCGACTTCAAGCCGGTGCCGCTCGGAATCACGACGTCGATCGCGCTGCGCAACACGATCGCGCGCACGCAATCGGCCAACGTCCTCGGGGTGTTGCGCGGCTCCGATCCGGAGCTCGCAAACGAGCTCGTGATCTTCAGCGCGCATCACGACCACCTCGGCGTCGGCGCGCCGGACGCGAGCGGCAAGCCCGGCGACCGCATCTACAACGGCGCGCGCGACAACGCAGCCGGTGTCGGCACCGTGCTCGCGATCGGCAAAGCGATCGCGGCGCTGCGCGAGCATCCGCGGCGCTCGGTGCTGCTGATGTTCCCCGCGGCGGAGGAGCAGGGCTTGCTCGGCTCGGAATACTTCGCCAAGCACCCGACGGCGCCGCCCGGCAAGATTGCAGCCGACGTGAACTACGACAGTCCGAACATCTGGGGCGTGACGCGCGACATCACGTTCATCGGCCTCGGCAAGTCGCCGTCGCTCGACGCGGTCGCCACCGAGGTCGCGGCTTACCAGCACCGAGCGCTGAAGGCGGACCAGTTTCCCGAGCGCGGCTCGTACTACCGCTCCGATCAGTTCAACTTGGCGAAGATCGGAGTGCCCGCGTTCTATCTGAGCGGCGGCACGGACTTCGCCGACAAGCCGCCGGGCTGGGGCGCCGAGAAAGTCGACGCGTACATCGAGCGCAACTATCACCAGCCGAGCGACGAGCTCACGGACGAATGGCGCTTCGACGGGATCGTGCAGGACGCGCAGTTCGGTTTCTATGCGGGCTTGATCGTCGCGAACGAGCGGACGCTGCCGATTTGGAACGACCGCAACGAGTTCGCCGCCACGCGCCGAGCGGCGCTCGCTGCCGCGGGCACGGATTCGCGCGCGGATTCGCCGCCGCACTGAGCCCGACCCACTCGCGCCCGCTGCGGCGATGCGGTATAAGCCCGCGAGTCATGCTGGTCCAGGGCCTGCTCTTCGTCTTGTTGGTCGTCGCGCTCGCGGCGCTCCTGCTCTCACTGCTGAGGCGCCGGCCACAGCGCGCCAAACCGAGCGACGTGGCTCCGGGCGTCGCGGCCGCCGCTGCGACGCCGCCGCCGGGCTCGAAGGCGCTCGGCCGCGACGACGTGCTGCACAAGCTGAATGCGCTCGCCTTCGGAGCCGAGCCGAGAGGCCCCGTGCCGCCGGCGCAAGTGGAGATCGTCGCGACGATCGGCGCGACGATCGAGTCGGCCGCAACGGACCCGCGGTATGCGCCGCGCCGGCCGCTGCTGCTGCCGCAGCTGCTGCGCGCCGCGAGCGACGACGGCAGCTCGCGCAAGGATCTCGCCGACATCATCGCGCGCGATCCGGCGCTGGTCGGCAGCTTGCTCAAGCTCGCGAACGGCTCTTACTACCGCGCGAGCCCCAACCCCGTCGAGAGCATCGACCGCGCGGTCACCGTGCTCGGGACGCAGGGGATTCGCTCCCTCGCGGCGGCCGCGCTCGTGCAGCCGGTGTTTCGCGCGGGGTCGAAGGACTCGAGCCGGTTCGCCGAAGTCACGTGGGAGCACACGTACCGGTCCGGGGCGGCGGCGGAGGTTTTTGCGTTCGCGGTCGAGGGCACGGATCCGTTCGCGGCGCAGCTGCTCGCGCTCGTGACCGGGCTCGCGCGGATGGTCGTGTACCGCGTCGCGACCGATGAATACGCCGCGCGCGGCGTGAAGCCCGAGCCGAGCGCGCTCGTCTCTTTGCTCGACGAGCATGCGTCCGTCGTCGCGCACGAGATCGCGACCACCTGGGAGCTGTCCGATCGACTGCTCGACACGCTCGACGAGCAGCTGCGCGGCAGCGTGCGGCCCGTCTCGGACCTCGGCCGCTCGTTGCGCTTCGGCATCGTGGCGGGCGCGCTCTCGGTGCTCGCGTCCGAAGGCGCGATCGACGAAGAGACCGCGCGCGCGTCGCTCGTCGCCGCGGGCGGCACCGGCAAGAAGTTCGAGCGCATGTGGGATCGTTTGACGGCGGAGGCCTAACCCACCTAGCGGAATGCTCGCACGAACGACAGCGTCCCCCAACTGAAGCTCCGCGAGCCGGTCCCCGTCGCGATCTCAGGCGACTGCCAGCGAAGCGAATAGCTGATCGCGAGACCGCTTTCGAGCTCCGTCGACAATCCGAACCAAGCTTCGAGCAGCAGGTGGTTGAGCTCGCTCGACGAGAAGGTCACGTCGCTGTGGCGCGCTTGTCCCTGCAGGAACGCGTTGTACGCGCGCGCACGGACCGCGAGCCCGCCCTCGAACATCACGCCGCGCGGCGACGCAGCGTGGTCGCCGAAAGCCCGGATCGGCGGTTGACCCGCGTAGTCGGAAGGCGGCTCGCTCCACCACGGCACGCGGTCGGGACCGGAGCGGATCGCGATCTCGACGCTCGCATCGGTCAAGTAGCCCACGTTCGCGGTGAAGCCGAAGCGCGCCGAGTACGGCCGCGCGCCGAGCATGCCGCTCGCGATCAGTCGTCGACTCGAGAACGCGTACCGAAACGTCGGCTCGCCGCCGTCCGAGATTTGGTGCGCGTAACCGTTCGGCAGAGGGCTACGGAGCAGCTCATGGAGCGCGCGATGCAAGTCGCCGACGAGCGGCAGGCCGAGCGCGCCGATCGTGAACGTTGTTTGGCGGACGATGTCGCGTTCCTCGTCGTACGCGAGCGTCGAGCTCGACGCATAGACGAGGTTCGCGTACGGACGGTCGTCGGGTAACGCTTCCTCGGCCGCGAGGTCGCGTGGCGTGAAGAGCTGCAAGCCTATTTCGAACGCGTCATGCTCGCCGCCGGCTTCTGCGTGCGGCACGCGGAGCGCGTCGTCGATCCAGTCGAGCGGCCGCGCGAGCCAGCGCGGTCCGACCGGCGCGTTGTCGGTCAGCGCGTAGGCGACGCCGCCCGTGTAGTCGGCGTCGCGCTCTTGGAGCGCGAGGAAGTCGTCGTCGACGCGCAGCGTCCAGCTACGGCCGTGCGGTGCGTCGTCGGCCGCTGCAGCGCGGCTCGGCGCCGTTGCGGCGAGCATCGCGATGCACGCGAGCGGCAGCCGCCACCGTCCCTGAGGCATGACGTGACATTAGCCGCGGCGCCGGTCGCTTCACAACTTTCAATCGTAATACTGCGGCGCGAGCTTGAGCTTGCGGAAGCCGACGAGATCGTGCTGGATCCAGAGCTGCGCGCCCGTGCGCTTCAGGAACGCCTCGATATCCTCGCGCGACGCTTTGGTCTGCGCTTCGTTCACCTCGAACGTCGGCAGTCGGCCGAGCTTGCGCTCGGCCGGATAGTGATAGAGATCGCCCGACAGCACGACCGGCCCCGTCTTCGCGAGCTTGAGATACAGCACCGAATGGCCCTCGGTGTGTCCCGGCGCTTGCTTGATGATCACGGTGCCGTCGCCGAACACGTCGTGCTCGGCGGTCGTGATCAGCACCGTCTTGCTGTTCTTGAGCGCGGAGTACGTCTCGGGTCGCGCGCCGCCGGGCGGGTCGGCAGAGAACATCAGATCGTGCTCGATCTTCGAGACGAGCCACGTCGAGCCCGCAAAGAGGTTCGCGTCCGCCGTGTGGTCCCAGTGGTAGTGCGAGAGCGCGAGATAGGTCACGTCGGACGGCTTATAGCCTGCGGACGCGAGCTGCGAGGTGAGCGTCGGCGCGAGCTTCACGAAGCGCTCTGCCTTGTCGCGCCGCACGAGCCGCTGCTCGAAGCCGACGTCGCCGCCGCGCTCGTGGTCGGCGACGGCGCCCGCGTCCCAGAGCAGCACGCCTCGCGGGTGCACGATCAAGAACGACGCGACCGACAGCGGAACCGACTCGACGTCCGCATCGGTGAGCCGATAGCGCGCGGTCTCCGACGCGAGCTCGCCGCCGTTGAACACGTAGAGCCGAGGCGTCGTGGGCGCTTTGCTCTGCTGCGCGCTGCCCGCGAGCGTGAACGCCGCGAGCGCGAGCGCCGCGAGCGCGCGCCAAAAGATCGTGCGTGCCATGGATTTCCCCCAGTTGTTTTGATCGCGCACTTCGCGCGGGCGGCTCGGCGGCCGTGGCGCGGAATGATGCGCCGATTCGCGCGCTTCGTCACGCGCGGGGTCGGGCTAGCCGTGGTGCGCGAGCGTACGGCGAGGAGTCGAGCTCAGGCGCGCGCGGAGACGAACGTGCCGCGCGCGTTACGGAAGCGCAGCGTGAGAAATTCGACGCCGACGAGCCAGCGTTCCGCGCCGCCGTCGGAGAGGTCGCGATCGCAATGCGCAACGCGCGCGACGGCCGCGCAGCTCGCGCAATCGATCTTGACGATCTGATTCGGCGGCAGCGGCGCGCCGGCCACGAACTGCATGCCGTTGAGCGAGATGTCGCGCATCTCGGCCGCGTACGCGGCGGTCTGCGGCCAGCTCACGTAGAGATCGATCGTGCGGCGCGAAGGGATCCTGCGCAGCATCCGCTGGCCCGAATACTCGAGCCGTTGCCGCTCGGCAGGATAGAGCGGGCTGCCGCACTCGCGGCAGTCGTCGTGGCGCTCTAGCGCGTGATCGAGCCCGTGCTCGGTGCCGCAAAAGAGGCACCGATGCGCCGCGTAACGCGCGGCGTCCGGGTCGAGCACCGCGGTCGCCGCGAAATCCGCGGCCGCGCGCTCAGACAGCGCGACGTCGCGCTCGAGGTCGTACGCTACGCGCTGCTCGGGATCCGACAGCACGCGGTACGCCTCGTCGAGCAGCGCCTCGGCCGCGACCGAGCCAGGCTTCGCGCGCAGCCGTTGCTTCAGCGTGCGATAGCTCGCCTCGATCATCGCGGCCGGCGCACCCGGCACGACGAGCAGGATCTGGTAGTAGTCGCGATCGGCGTCCATGGCCCTGGGAACCGTAGTCTCGAGTATTTGCGCCGCCTATCGACGCGTTCACAGGTCGGCCAAGTCGCCATTTTCTTGAGGCCGGCCTATGATCGCTCGCCTATGAAAAAGCTCAGGATTTACCAGGTCGACGCGTTCTCGGGAAGGCTGTTCGGCGGCAATCCGGCCGCCGTCGTGCCGCTCGACACGTGGCTCGACGCCAAGACGATGCAATCGATCGCTCTCGAGAATAACCTCGCCGAGACCGCGTTCTTCGCGCCCGAGGGCAGCGGCTTCCGCTTGCGCTGGTTCACGCCCGAGGTCGAGGTGAAGCTCTGCGGCCACGCGACGCTCGCGAGTGCCTACGTCCTGTTCACGATTCTCGAGCCCGGTCGGCGGGAGGTGAAGTTCGAGACGCTGAGCGGCACGCTCACGGTCGTCGCGTCGGGCGACGAGCTCGTGATGGATTTCCCGCGCTGGACGCTGTCCGCGGCACCCGCGGATGCGTCCGGCGCTGCGCTCGCGGCCGGGTTGGGCGCAACGCCGACGCACGTGCTCTCTACCGGCGACGGCGACTGCCGGTTCTGTGTGTTCGAGAGCGAGGCCGACGTGCGCGCGCTCGCGCCGGACTTCGGCGCGCTGCGCAAGCTCGGGCTAACGGTGATCGCGACGGCGCCTGGGCTCCGCTCGGACTGCGTCGTGCGGTTTTTCGCGCCGTCGGCAGGCATCGACGAGGATCCGGGCACCGGCTCGATCCACTGCGCGCTGACACCGTACTGGTGCGAGCGTCTCGGCAAGCGCACGCTGCATTCGCTCCAAGTGTCGAAGCGCGGCTCGGAGCTCAACTGCAAGCTCGACGGCGAGCGGGTGTTGATCGCGGGCCGGGCCGTGAAATATCTAGAGGGCTGGATCGAGGTCTGAGGTCGCGTGAGAAGGGGGAACGAACGATGACTAAGAAGAAGGTTTTGTTGCTGTTGAGCGGTGCGCTCGTCGTGGCGTCCGTCGGCCGCGCGAGCGTGGATCCGAAGGCAGTCGAGATCGTGACGCCGGATCAGGTGAAGTGGGTCAAGAATGCGCAGGGCACGAGCGAGTCCGCGCTGCTGTTCGGCGATCCGACCAAGCCGGGACCCTATGTGATGCGAGTGAAATGGCTGCCCGGCAACATGAGCCGGCCGCACACGCATTCGACCGATCGCTTCTTCGTCGTGATCTCGGGCACCTGGTGGGTCGGTAGCGGCACGAAGTTCGATCCCGACAGCACCGTACCGGTGAAGCCCGGCAGCTACGTGATCCATCATGCCGGGCAACCGCACTACGACGGCGCGAAGGGCGAGGAAACCGTCATTCAGGTTTGGGGCGAGGGTCCGCTTACGACGCAATCGGCCGAGCAGAAGCCCTAGCTTCACGCCGCGTTTCTCCCTCATTCGGCCCGCATAGCGCGGGAACGCGCTCGGGCATCTTCGCTCGAGCGCGTCGGCGCTTTTCTCCATAACGCGCGACCGAGATCACGAAACTGCCAACTGCGTAACGGCGGCTAACCGCCCGCCGTTGGTATCGTTCGGCCGCTCGTCGCCCGAGAGGCGGCGCCTATTAACAAGAGCGGGAACGCCAGCATGCACCATAAGATCTCATTCGGACTGGTCGTCGGCGCGGCACTCTGCCTAGCCGCGTTGCGCGCGAGCGCGGCCGACGACGTCACGATCCAGGTTCTCGACGACGTGAAGGAAGCGGCGAAGGTCGTCGCAGACGTCGATCACGCGTTGCACGCCGACGCCCAGGCGCGCGCGGTGAAACCCGACGAGCCCGCGACCGAAAAGCCGCGGCTCCCGGACTTCCTCTTGCAGCCCGTGCAGTCCGGGCCGCGGCCGCAGTATCTCGGCACGATCATCGACCGCGAAGAAGAAAGCGAAGGCGAGATCGAGGACTTCGACGTTCCGCAGGACGTCGTGATCCCGCCGTCTTCGGGAAGCTGAGCCATGCGTCGCCTAATCGGATCTTTGCTGCTCGCTTCCTTTGCCGCGCTCATCGGGAGTCAAGCCGTCGCGCAAACGGTCGCGCAGGCTAATGGCGAGGCTTTGATGAGGGAAGCGAACCATCTATTTCGATCGAAGGTTTATCGCGCCGCGCTGATGCGCTACCACGAGGCTGAAAAGGCCGGCCTGAGCTCGCCGCTCCTCGACTACAACATCGGCCTGACGTGCTATCGCCTCGGGCAGTACGACGACGCCGTAACGTATCTCGAGCGCGCGTATCGCGACGACGGGCTCGCCTCATTGGCGGCCTACAACCTCGGACTCGCGGAGCGCGCGGCGGGCCGGGCCGACGAAGCCGCTCGTTGGTTCAACGTTGCGGCGACGCGCGCGAGCGGCACGCCGATCGAGAAGCTCGCTCGGCAGAGTCTCGCGCAGCCGCAGAGCGGCACGGCTCAGGCGACGCTCAGCCCACCGCATCACAAAGAGCTCGAGCCCAAGCGGCCCATCGGCGATCTCGACATCGTCGTCCGCACCGGCTACGGCACCGACTCCAATCCCAATCGCGCCCCGTCCGAGCCGTATGTCGATCTCGCGGCGCCCGGAACGCCGACTGTCGTGCCGGAGGCGGTGGCGTCGAGCTATTCGCCGGTGCAGGCGACCGTGCAGTACACGCTGCATGACGAGCGTGGCAGCACCGACTTCGTGTTCGCTTACGACTTCGACGGCGACTACTATTCGGAGTTCTACGCGAACGACGAGAGCGCGCAGCGCATCCGCGTAGGCGCGAACGTGTTGCTCGGCGACACCGGAACGCGCCGCCGCTTCCTCGAGACGCAGCTGTTCACGGTCAAGCACACCCACCGCAACTACGATCCGGACAACGGCGTCGACCGAACGCTCGGCGACGAGGAGATCTGGCAGCAATACAACTACACGGCGGCCGGCCTGCAAGCCGATTTTCAGCATACCCTCGGCAAGTGGGGGTGGGGATTCGGCACGCTGCTCGAGCACCGCGCCTACGACGCCGTGCCGCTCATCGCGAGCTACGACACGGACCTGTATCTCTTCAAGCTCCGCGCGAGCTACGCGTTCAGCGATCGGACGTCGATGCGCGCCGCGCTGCATTCCTATAAGCGCCAGGCCGCAGAGCGGCAGTCGCGAGACATCGACGGCACGCTGCTGAGCACCTATCCGCCGCTCGACTATTCCTATCAAGGCGTCGAGCTCGGAGTCACGCAGCGGGTGCTCGGCTGGATGAGCCTCGACTTCTCTTACATGCGCCTCGATCGAACCGATGCGTTCCAGGGCTACATGAACTACACGCAGGACATCATCGGCGCTCGCGTGGTGATGCGGCCGGCGAAGCGCTGGACGATCTCTGCCGGATTGACGCAGCGCAGCTACGATTACCAGAACGCGTTCGCGTTCAACGATCCCGCGGCGGGCCCGAAGACACTCGACGATTCCATCGCCGACCTCGCCGTGAATGTCGACGTTTTGAAGTCTCTGTCCGTGTCGGTCGACCTCGCGTCGACGGACGTGACGTCGTCTGACCCGCGCGCGGCTTACACCCGGCAGCGCAGCCTGGTCGGAGTCGTCTGGCGGTTTTGATCCGGTCCGCCTCCGCCGCACGGCGGAGGCGACATCCCTGGTCGCGCTATTTGCTCCCGCGCCCGCCCGCGAGCGACGCGAGCCCGACCCCCGCGAGGATCAGCAGAGTTCCGACCGTGCGCTGCGGAGTTGCGGCCTCGGCTAGCTCGGGCCACTGCGTCGCACCGGCGTAGACGAGCACGTAGCTCAGGGCGAGCAGCGGATACGCATAGCTCAGGCGATAGCGTACGAGCACCGCGAGCCACGCGAGCAGCGAGAGCGCGTACGCCACGAGGCCGCCGGCCGTGAACAGCAAAGCCTCGCGCAGCGGCGGCGACGACGCGAGCGACCATGCGATCTCGCCGCTCGCGCGGGCGAGCTTCAAGTTTTGCATCCCGGCCTTCATGCCGAGCTGACCGAGCGCGGACAATACGATCGACGCGCTCAAGGCAGCGGCACCGATCCAACGTGCGCGCGTCATGTGGATGCAACCAACGCGATTCCGCCCGCGATCAGCAGCACGCCGGCCCAGCGATGCCACGACACGGGCTCGCGGAGCAGGAATCGCGACGCGGCCATCACGAGCACGGTAGTGAGGCTCAAGAACGGAAACGCGCGGCTCACGTCCATCCGGTAGAGCACGGCGAGCCAGAGCGCGGTGCCCGCGACGATGCAAGCGATAGCGCCCAGAAGCTCCGGTGAGAACAGCGCCGCGATCCATTCCGAAGGCTTTTGCTTGCCGGCGAGACGGCGCGCGGCGCCGACCTTTTGCAGCACTTGGCTCGTGCTGAGCAGCACGACCGCTAGAAGGAGCAGCAGGTTGCTCAATGAGTGTCTGCGCTCGCCGTGGGGGCGTCGACTTCTTGCGCGAGCTCTTCGATCTTGTCGATGGCTTGCGGCGCGCCGTGCTGCAGCGTTCGCTTCAGGAACCACGGCCCGACGAACGGTGGCAGCCAGAAGCTCGGCTCGAGGTCCATCCAATACGTGAGCTTCGTGCCGCCGCCTTCGGGGTCGAGGTGCCACTCGGACACCGCGTACTTGAAGTCGCTTCGGTCGGGTAGCGCCGCCGTGCGGATCAGGTTCGGCGTCGCGATCTCGAGCCGCTCGGTGCGGCGCAGGCTGCGGCAGAAGAACAGCAGGCAACCCTCGACACGCGTGTAAACGATCGGCGTGCCGTCGCTGTCGGGCATCAGATAGCCGCTCTCCTTGTAGATTTCGGAGATCCGCTGGTAGCGATCGTGGTCGAAGTCGAGCAGCACTTCACGGATCGCTTCGGGCGGCGCAGCGAGATGCGTTTCGGCGACGAGACGGTAGCGGCCGCTGTCGCGGGAAACCTCGACGCTGCGGAGATTCGCAGCCCACGCGGCGCATGCGAAGCACGCACCGACCAAGAGCGAGACTAGGGCTCGTCTAACGTTCAGCCCAGCTTTCATCGAAAGAGGGAACCCTCGCGTCGGGATGCGGGCGGTGCGGGCGATTATACTCTCGCGCGGAAATTGCCAGAGGACACCATGTCAGCGGCTTCGTACGACCGAGATACCGGGAGAGTGCAGAGCGCCAAGCGCCCCAGAGCCGCTTGGGCGCACGCGCTGCTCGCCGCGCTCGCCGCCTCGGCGGTCGGAGCATCTGCGCCCGCCCAGGCTGCGAACGACGGTCCGGAGCCCGAAGCGAAGAGCGCCGCGCCGGGGATCGGCGCGGACATCAAGGCGTACGTCACCGCGCCGCTGCATGCGGGGCGCAAGCAGTGGATCGCGTTCGGCGCCGTCGTCGGCGGAATCGCGGTCGCGCACCACTACGACGAGGACGTGCGCAACCACATCGGCCCCGGTCCCGCGGTACCGACCGAAAAGCCGGACACGCACGACGAGAGCGATGCGCTGCCCGCGGCGCTGATGCTTGGCGGCACCTGGGCCGCGGGCGTGATGTTCGAGAATACGGACGCGCGCCACGAGGCCGGCACGATGTTCGAGGCCGCGGCGTTCAGCTCCGTCGCGGGCTATGTGCTCAAGGAGATCGCGGGGCGCGAACGGCCATACCTGAGCGGCGATCCGAACAATTGGGGCGGCGGCGGCGACTCCTTCCCGTCGCTGCACGTGACCGCCGCGTTCGCGATCGGCACGGTGTTCGCCGAGTCAGGCAACGACAAGTTTCGTTGGCTGCGGCGCGCGCTCGGCTACGGCATCGCGGCTGGCACCGCGTACGAGCGCATCAAGCACGACGCTCACTGGTTCTCCGACACCGTGGCGGGCGCGGGCCTCGGCGTCGCGACCGCGCGGTTCGTGATGAAGCGCGACGATCCCAGCCAGCGCGGTTCGCTCGCGGTCGCGCCCGTACCGGGCGGCATCGCGCTGAGCTACACGGTCGCGTTGCGCGAGTGAATCGCGCGCGTCGGGCGCGACGCGCGCAAGAGCTCGAGCAACACGGGTCAGCCGCGGAGCGACGAGACGACGAACGCGGCCGCGACCGCCAACGCGCCGAGGCTCGCGACCAGCACCGCTGCCGCGGCGCAGTCCTTCACGAGCTTGATCTTCGGATGCAGCTCGGGATGCAGGTGATCCGCTAGATGCTCGATCGCCGTGTTGACGAGCTCGGCCGCGAGCACGAAAGAGACCGTGAGTGCCGCGAGCGCCCACCAGACGGGTGCAGGCCGGAGCCAAACGAGCGCGCCGAGGACCGCGGCTGCCGCAAGGACGTGGAGCTTGAAGCTGCTCTCGGAGCGCAGCGTCGACGTGATGCCCGCGAGCGCGAAGCGCAGGCGCGAATGGAACGGCTGATTCTTCATGCCGGCGTCGCGGTGGCCGATCGGTCCGGGCGCGGCGCGGGGGCGAGCGCCGAGCGCTGCCAACCGACGTTGCCTTCACGGCCCTCGATCGGCGCGAGCGCGAGATGGTCGGGTGCCGGCAGCGCTTCTGCCGCGAGCAGCTCGCGGAGTGGGACGGGGCGGATGCCGCGCGCCGCGCAGGCGCCGAGGAATGCGTCGAACATTTGCGCGCACGCGCCGCCCTCGACCTCCGCGTGCACGGTCAGCACGTTGAATTCGCCGGGCTCGATACGCGCGAGCAGCCAATCGTTGTAGTTGTCGTTCGTAACGCCGTCGCGGCCGACGGCCTCGTCGTACGTCGGCAGCGTGACGGGAATCTGCGGCGCGAGCCGTCGCCCGTTCACGACCGGGACGAAGATGCTGCGGCCGCGGCAATCGCTGTTGTAGCGGAAGCCGAACCGCTCCTTCGTTTCGAGCACGCGCTCGTTGCTGACCCAGCCCGCCGCGGCCGAGCAATCGGGGCGGCGGCCGAGCGCGTCGGTGAACGCTCCGACGCCGCGCGCGATCTCGTCGTGCAGAGCACGCGGCTCCATCTTCAGCGCCGAGACTTGCCAGCGGTGGTGGTCCCACGCGTGCAGGCCGACCTCGTGGCCGGCCTCGTCGGCGAGGCGAAGCGTCCCGCCGAGCGCCGCGCCGATCTTCCTGCCCGGCCAGAACGTGCCCGCGAAGAGCACGTCCCAGCCATAGAGGCTCGCGGCGCGCGAGCGCAACATCTTCATGAAGAAGCGCGGCTTCAGAAGCCGAAACAGGTGCCTGCCCATGTTGTCGGGCCCGAGCGTGAAAAAGAACGTTGCGCGCAGGCCGTGCTTCGCGAACGTCTCGAGCAGCCGCGGCACGCCCTCGCGCGTGCCGCGAAACGTGTCGACGTCGACGCGTAAGCCGAGCGCGCTGACGCTCACGGCGCTTTTCTAGGCGGCGCCTTCGCACCGCCAGTCTTCGACCGCCCTGGTGCATCTTCGGCCGGCGCCGCGTCGAGGCGCTCGATGTAGTCGCGCAGGAACCAGTCGAGCGTGCGTTCGACGGAGTCCTCGAGCGGGATCACGGGCTTCCAGCCGAGCGTCTTCATCGCGTTCTTGATGCTCGGCCGCCGGTGCGTGACGTCTTGATAGCCCTTGCCGTAGTGCGAAGCGCTCTCGACGTCGCGGATGCCCGCGAACGGCGGGAAGCGGTCGCGCAGCGGGTGGCGCTCGAACTTGGCGTACAGCAGCTCCGCGAGCTCGCGAATGCTCGCCTCGCCATTCGGGTTGCCGACGTTGAAGATCTTGCCGTCGCAGCGTCCGCCTTCGTTCTCGATGATCCTGAAGAGGCAGTCGATGCCTTCGGACACGTCGGTAAAGCAGCGCTTCTGGGCGCCGCCGTCCATCATCTGCATCGGCGAGCCTTCGACGAGGTTCGAGATCAGCTGCGTGATCGCGCGCGAGCTACCGATGCGCGCGGATTCCAGAGTGTCGAGCCGCGGGCCGATCCAGTTGAAGGGCCGGAATAGCGTGAATCTCAAACCACGGTGCTGGCCATACGCCCAGATCACGCGGTCGAGCAGCTGCTTCGACGTCGAATAGATCCAGCGTTCCTTGTTGATCGGCCCGACGATGAGCCGTGACGTGTCCTCGTCGAACTCCGCGTCGTCGCACATGCCGTAGACCTCGGAGGTCGACGGGAAGATCACGCGCTTGCCGTACTTCACGCAGTGGCGAACGACCCGTAAGTTCTCCTCGAAGTCTAGCTCGAACACGCGCAGCGGATTGCGCGTGTACTCGATCGGCGTCGCGATCGCGACGAGCGGCAGAATCACGTCGCACTTCTTGATGTGATATTCGATCCATTCGCTGTGGATCGAGATGTCGCCCTCGTGGAAGTTGAAGTCCGGAGACTTCTCGAGTCGCTCGATCGCGGTGTCGTTCAGGTCCATGCCATGGACCTCGTAGCGCCCCTCCTGCAGAAGCCGCTCGCTCAGGAAATTGCCGATGAAGCCGTTGACGCCGAGGATCAGCACGCGCGTCTTGCGCGTATCGCTGCGGCGCCCCGGAGGCGCGGCTTCGAGCTGCGCGCCCTCGACGATGTTCAAGTCCTTCGCGAGCTGCGCGCCGCCGCAGTAGACGCCGCCCTGTTGCTGGCCGAACAGGATTCGAACCGCGCCGTCGCCGCACGCGATCTCGAACGGGTCGACGTTCAACACCTGACCCGGCGCTCCGCCGCGTGGGGCGTTCTTCAGAGCCTCGGCCTGCCAGACCAGGATCTTCGTCGCGCGGGTGTAGGTGAACGCGCCGGGATAAGGCCGCGTGACCGCGCGCACGAGGTTCACGATGTCGGCCGCCGGCTTGCGCCAATCGATCGCTCCGTCGGCCGGCGTGCGCCTGCCGTAGTAGCTCGCGGCCGACTCGTCTTGCGGGATGCGCGGAGCCGTGCCGGCGCGGATCAGCGGCAGCGTTTGGCCGAGCAGCTCCCGCGCCGCATCGGCCAGCTTCGAGTTCAGCGTGCGCGCGTCGTCGGCCGGCGTGATCGGCACGCGGCGTTGTCCGACGATGTCGCCCGCGTCCGGGCGGCTGATCATGTGGTGCAGCGTGACGCCGGTTTCCGTCTCGCCCTTCAAGATCGCCCAATTCGCGGGCGCGCGGCCGCGATACGCGGGCAGCAGCGAGCCGTGCAGGTTGAAGCTGCCGTGCTTCGGGATCGCGAGCACCTGCTCGGACACCATCGAGCGGTAATAGAACGAGAACAGCACGTCGGGCGCGAGCTCACGGATCTTCTTGACCCAAAGCGGGTGATTCGGATCCTTCGGCGCGAACACGGGCAGGCCGTGGCGCGCTGCGAGCTCCGCGACGGAACGGAACCACGCGGTCTCGTTCGGATCGTCGGCGTGAGTCAGCACCCCCGCGATGTCGAAGCCGTGCGCGAGCAACGCCTCGATGCCCGTGCAACCGATGTCGGAATAGGCCAATACGATTGCGCGCATCGAAAGAACTCCGCTAAAGATGAAGGAAAGAGTTACGGCCCGGGCGATGACGACAAATCGTGCTCCGGCGAGCTCGGCTCGTCTTCTCGAGACCAGAGCGCGAGGTAGCGATCCGTGCCGAGCTCACTGCTCGCGAGCCGATGATACGGAGCGGCGAGCGCCGCGGCGGCGCTCGCGCCGTTCTTGCCTTGCACGAGCACGAAGCGCGGGCGGCTCGCATCGATCTCCGCCGCGCCGATCGCCTGAGCGTGCCGTCCCGTGACGAATGGCACGATCCCGTCGAGCGTCTCGTCGATCTCGCCGGTGACGTAGAGCGTCTCGGCGCTCGGCACCTGCGCGCCGACCCAGGCCACGAACGGCGACAAGTCCTTGCGCGGAGCCGCGAGCGGCGCGGCGACCGTGAGCAGCCCAACTGCGGCGGCGATCGAGCACGTCGCGAGCGTCGCGAGCGCCGTCGGGCGCTCGCCGCGCAGCGAGAACATCACGAGCGCACCGACGAGGAGCGCGACGGCAATCAGGAACGACGCCGCGTGCGCGTCGGTCACGCGCAGATACGCGACCACCGCCGCGGCCGGCACGGCGGCGAACAGCGCGACGAGGGCCGCTTGGGTGAGCCACACCGCACCGCGCAGCCGCGAGGCGGCGCTCATCCACCACTCGGCTGCGACGGCCGCGAGCAACAACAGCAGCGGCGGCAACGCGGGCATCAAGTACAGCCCGCGCTTCGTCGCGGGCACGCTCAAGAGCAGCACCATGCCGAGCGCGGCCGCGGCGAGGAACAGCTTCGAGTCGTGCCACGGCGTTTTCGCGCCGGTCCACGCACGGGGGCGAAACAGCGCGCCGAACGGCAGCCACCACGGGAACACCGCGACCGGCAGCGTCCAGAGGTAATAGAGCACCGGCTGATCGTGGCCGGTCGTGACCGGGTTCGTAACGCGCTCGACGTGGTTCACGTAGACCCACTCGTACACGGCGTCCCACCCCGAGTCCGCAGCGATCGCAGCCGCGACGCCCGCCGTCATCAGCAACACGAACGCGGCGCCGGCGAACGGGCGGAGCGGCGCCAAGACCGCGAAGCTCCGGCGCGTGGCCGCGTAGACTAGCAATCCGCCGGCGACCAGCACGGGGCCGATCGGCCCCTTCGTCCAGAGCGCCGCGAGCACCGCCGCGTAGAACGCGAGCAGCACGTTGCGGCTCGCGCCGCCGCGTACGAACTCGTGCGCGGCCCAGAGTGCCGCGGTCGTGAACAGCATTAGCAGCGAATCCATCACGATCCAGTGCGACGTCCACATGAACTGAGCGCTCGTCGCGAGCCCAACCGCGGCCGCGAGCCCGACGATCGGCGAGAACATGCGTCCGCCCCAGAAGAGCACGATCGCGAGCGTGCCGAACGCCGCCAGCGCGCTCACCGCGCGCGCGGCCGCGGCGGACGGACCGCCGAGCACCGAGTACGCGGCCGCGACGGTCCAGTAATAGAGCGGCGGCTTCTCGATGAAGCGCTCGCCGTTGAGTCGCGGCACGATCGTCGGCGCGAGCCACATCTCGCGCGCGATCTCGGCCTCGCGCGGCTCGTCCGGTGTCCATAGATCGCGCGCGAGCCCGAGGAAGCTGATAGCGAGCAGGCCCGCGAGCGCAAGCCAGGTCTGGGCCCTGGTCACGCGCCGATCTCGCGGCTCGCGGCGCGGCCGATCGACCCGCCTGCGCCCGCGGCGTAGCCCGAGCCGATCACTTGGTGCACGAGATAGCGCGGCCGGCGCTGCACGTCGCGCGAAATCCGGCCGATGTATTCGCCGAGCAGGCCCATGCCGAGGAGCTGCACGCCGAGGAAGATGAACAGCACCGCGAAGATCGTGAACACGCCTTCGGCGGCCCAGCCGGGGCCGTAGATGAAGCGCAGCACGAGCAAGAACACGCCGAAGCCGAGGCCCGCGAGCGCGCTCAGCGTGCCGACGAAGCTCAAGAGCCGCAGCGGCGCCGTCGTCGTGCCGACGAGCAGATCGAAGTAGAGGTTCACGAGCGAGCTCAAGCGGTACTTCGACTCGCCCGCGCGCCGCTCCGCGTGCTCGACGATGACCTCGGTGAGCGATCCCGCGAAGCTGTTGCCGAGCGCCGGCACGTATACGCTGCGCTCGCCGCTCATGAGGATTGCGTCGACGATGTCGCGCCGGTACGCGCGCAGCATGCAGCCGTAGTCCGTCACGTAGACGCCGGTGATCCTGCCCATGATCCGGTTCATCGTGCGCGACGCGGTGCGCCTGAACCACGTGTCCATGCGTCGGCGGCGCACTCCGCCGACGACGTCGTGACCGTCGTCGACGGCTGCGACGAGCTTCGGCACTTCCTCGGGCGGATTCTGTAGATCTCCGTCGAGCGTCACGACGATGTCGCCGCGCGCTTGCGCGAGCCCGGCCATCACGGCCGCATGCTGCCCGTAGTTGCGGTTCAGCAGCACGGCGACGACGTGCGCGGTGTCGCGCTCGGCGGCAGCGGTGAGCATCTGCCGGGACCCGTCCTTGCTGCCGTCGTCGACGAGCACGATCTCGAACGCGCGGTCGAGCGTGCGCCCCATCTCGAGGCAGCGCCGGAGCAGCTCCGGGAGGTTCGCCTCCTCGTTATAGATCGGGATCACGACCGACACGCAGCCCGTCTTCATCGCCGTTTACTCTTGACGACGTCCTCGATCGTGGCCACCACGCGGTCCACGTCGCCCAAAACCATGTCGGGGAACAGCGGCAACGAGCAGACGCGCGCCGAGTTCCACTCGGTGTTCGGCAGCGGCTTGCGCGGCGCGTAGTTCTGAACGTAGTAACGATGCGTGTGCGCGGCTCGGAAGTGCAGGCCGGTGCCGATGCCGCGCGCCTTCATCTCGCTCATGAACGCATCGCGGTCGAGACCTGCCTGGCTCTCGTCGATCCGGACGATGAAGAGATGCCACGAATGCACATGTTCGAACGGAGGCACCGCAAGCGGCAGCACGCCCGGCACTTCCGCGAGCAGCTCGCGATAGCGCTCGGCGAGCCGCGTGCGCTTGCGGTTCATCTCGTCGAGGCGCGCAAGCTGACTCACGCCGAGCGCCGCGTTCATGTCCGGCAAGTTGTACTTGTACCCGGGCTCGATCACCTCGGCCTGCGGTGCGCGGCCCTGGGTCTCGCGCTGATACGTATCCGCGGCGAGACCGTGGAAGCGCAGGCGTCGCACGCGTGCCGCAAGCTCTTCCGAGTCGGTGCAGACGACGCCGCCTTCGCCCGTCGTGAAGTTCTTGATCGGGTGCAGCGAGAAGATCGAGGTGCCGCGCGCGCCGAGCTTCTCCCCCGCGTATGCCGCGCCCGCGACGTGCGCGGAATCTTCGATGAGCGGAATGCCTCGCCGGCTCGCGAGCGCGCGCAGCGGCTCGAGGTCGAGCGGCGCCCCGGCGAAGTGCACGGGAATGATGAGCTTCGTCTTCTCGGTGAGCGCGGCTTCCACGCGCTCCGCCGTCGTCATCAGCGTGTCGGTGTCGATGTCGACCCACACCGGAGTCGCACCCGCGAGCGAGATCATGTTCGGCGTCGATGCCCAGGTCATCGACGGCGTGATGACTTCGTCACCCGGCCCGATCCCAAGCGCGCGCAGCAGAACGTGCAGCCCGGCCGTCGCGGAAGTG
>Ga0070671_100001325_pt1 | contig 18591 bp, 15 predicted proteins | sample KBSS73metaG_FD_65341 | JGI IMG/M metagenome (GOLD analysis project Ga0070671, IMG submission 65341) | Switchgrass rhizosphere microbial communities from Kellogg Biological Station, Michigan, USA - KBS S7-3 metaG | ecosystem: Host-associated > Plants > Roots > Rhizosphere > Soil ...
CCTGGGTGGCGGAGGTGATGACGGCGTCGAGCGGGTCGAGGAGCGCGCCGCCGTCGGCGATCAGGTAGTGCGCCCAGTTGACCCCGCCGACGGCGAACTTCGCGACGTTGAAGGTCTGGTTGCCCAGCCACGTGTCGGTCGTCGTCGCGGGGTTGAGCACCCCGCCGCCGCAGCCGAGGTCGTAGTTGTGCCAGGTCATGCCCGCGTACCCGACCTCGCGGTACACGCTGCCGGGCTCGCCGCCGTCGATCCGCGGGGGGTCGATGGACCCGACGAGCCCGGTGCCCGGCCGGTCCGGTTCGGGCGCCTCGGCACAGTCGAAGGGCTGCGCGACGGCGGGCGAGCCGACCAGCGAGGCGCCCGCCACGATGGCGAGCACGAGCAGGAGCGAGGCCGCCCGCGGCCGAGCTCCCGCCGAGATGAACGTCAGTGCTGTTCGATCATGGTCCGGACGACACCGTGGTTCATCTCGACCTGGGAGGAAGGGGGCCGGGCGCCTGCGCAGGCCCCGGACCAGCGCGGCGACGATCACGAGCAGCACAGCCGCCAGCCCCAGGGCGCCGACCGGGCTGCTCATCGGATCCGCGGGGGTCACCGCCCGCCCTCGCCGGATGAGCCGGATGAGCCGGGCACGCCGGAGGGGGCGCGGTGCCCGTTGGTGCCGGGCTCCTCGAGCTGCGCCTCCGTGCCCGCGGTCGGCTGCGCGAGCGGTGCCTCTCTGCCCAGGGTCGGCTCCGCGAGCTCCGCCTCCCTGCCCACGGTCGGCTCCGCGAGCTCCGCCTCCTCGTCGAGGTCCGCCCAGCCCTCCTCCAGGTCGTCGAGCAGCTCGAGTTGGTCGTCGTCCGCGCTCGCCCGCTCCGGGTCCACGACCCGCAGCCCGTTGCCCCAGGTCGCCTCGCCCGGGCCGACCCGGGTCGCGGCGCCGCTGCGGACGTCGGCGGCGGTGAGGTCGGGCAGCTGGGCGGGATCGGTGTCGTCGTCCAGATCGATTCCGCCTGCGGGCACGACGACGTGTCGCGCCCCGACCGGGCGCGGCTCGTCCGGCGCCCGGCCCGCGTCCCCGCTGGGCAGCGGCACGCCGCGCACGGCGACCCGGTTCGCGTCCGGGTTGGTGTCCAGCGCCTCCCGGACGTGGTCGAGGTGCGGCGCCTCCAGGTCGATCCGGATCTTCTCGACGCCGCCGTGCCCGTCCGCGAAGACGAACTGGCGGGGGGTGTCGTCCGGGCGGTCGTCGTGCCGGGGGCGCGGGGAGAGCGTGCCGAGCATCTGCTCGTACCCGACGCCGGTGGGCACCCGGAGCAGCCGCAGCGCCTCGGTCTGGGCCTCCTCGTCGTCCGTCCGTCCGACGAACACGGCGTTGACCAGGGACGCGAACCCGCTGACCCGCAGGAGGTCGCCCGCGAGCTGGGACGCGAACAGCGCCCGGACGTTGAACTTCCGGGAGTCGCGGGCGAGCCGGTCGATCAGCACCTTGCCGGTGGGGACCTGGGAGAGGAAGTGCGTCTCGTCGAGCGCGACGCCCTTGCGGATGTTGCGGTCCGCGTCGTAGATCGTGCGCTGGGTCAGCCAGGACGCCAGGTTCAGCAGCTCGACGGCGAGGGCCTCGTTGTCCGTCCACTCCTCGCGCGGGCTACCCGGCCGCGGCAGCGTCATGCCCTGCATGGTGAGCACGGTCAGGCGGTAGTCGCGGTCCGCCGCCCACGGGTCGTCCCGGCTGGTGTCCGGGAACAGCAGGGCGGCCTGCGGCAGCTCACGGCGCTCCTCCAGGAAGTCCGCGACCACGCCGGAGTGGTCCTCGCCCTCGCGCTGGTGGCGCCGCAGCGCGTCGATGACCAGGCCGGGATGGCGGTCCGCGGCGCCGCCGACCTCCCGCACCGCCCGCAGCAGCACGATCCGGGTGTGCGGGAGCCGCGCGACGTCGTAGGGCAGCAGGCCGGACAGCACGTCGAGCACCAGGCGACGACGGGTGGCGGCGGCGAGCAGCCGTTCGCGGCGCCAGGAGCGTTCGGGGTCCTCGTCGTCCAGGAAGTGCTCGGGTCTGGGCTCGGCCACCACCCGGTACGGGTTGAGGATGCCGGGGTCCGCGCGCAGGAGGTTGATGTGGCGCGAGAACGACGCGAGCTCGGGCAGCCGGGTCAGCTCGGCCAGCGGGCCGGACGGGTCCAGCACCGTCCATCGCGCACCCGCGCGCAACGTCTTGTAGACGATCAGCCCGGTGAGGAAGGACTTGCCGGAGCCCAGGCCGCCGACCACCGCCGTCAGACCGGAGGCCCGCCGGACCTCCTGCGCGAGCCACGGGTCCCAGGCCACCGGCCGTCGGGTCGCGGTGCAGGTCTCGCCGAGCATGATCCCGCGCCGGTCGCCGACCGAGGCCGTGGCCGCCGGGACACCGGCCGCCGCCCAGGTCACCGAGCCGCGACGGCGGTACGCGGTCGACGCCAGCTGCTCGCCCGGGATGAACTCGCGCGCGTACCGGTACTGCGCCTCGGGGTGCTCGATCTGCACCTTCGGCGAGTAGAGGTCCAGCACCTGCTGGGCCTGGGTGATCGCCTCCGCCTCGTCCCGGCCGGAGACGGCGATCCGCCACCAGCCGTAGAGCCGGGTGTTGAGCTGGGTGAGCCCGCTGGTCAGCTCGTCCTCGACCTCGAGCACCCGGTCGGCCTGGCGGGCCAGCGACATCGGCGGCTCGAGGTCGTGGTCGTGGGTGTAGTGCCGGATCTGGCTGCGCACCTTGCCCATCTGGCGCTGCAGCTCCCCGGCCACCTCCTCCGGCTTGCGGATGTACATCCGCGCGGACCACTCCACGGGGAAGGGGAGGCGGTCGGAGTGCTGCATCCAGGGGTCGTCGATCTCCGGGATCCGCAGGCCCTCCATGAGCCCGACGGACAGCACGGCGACGTCCCGGGTCACGGCCTGCCCGCGCACCCGGCCGGTCACCTTGACCGTCGGCGCGTAGGGCTCCTGGTGCAGCTCGACGCCGTCGGTGAAGGTCGCGAGGTCCTCCGCCTCCCAGCGGGTGACGCCCACCGGCACGTCGGACAGGCTGCGCGGCGCGGGCAGCCCGAGCGCGACGGACCGGTGCATCAGCCAGGACATGTCCGCGGCGCTCGCCGGGACGCCGTCGAGGCCGGGGCCCGAGACCAGGGCGTCGAGGTGGTTGAGCTCGGACTCCAGCGCGGACAGCTCCGCCCGGACGGCCGCGGGCACGACCCTGCCCAGCACGGGCGCGGCCCGCTCCACCCAGCGGTCCAGCATGCTGCGCCCGGAGACCTCGACGCCGAGGAAGACCTCCTTGTCGCTCATGGACAGGCCCATGAGATGGCGCTGCTCGCCCTCGAGGAAGGCGTCCCAGCCCAGGGCGCCGGGGACGTCCGGCATCCGGCCCAGCGCGTTCTGGTCGAAGGACTCCGCCCACATGTGCACCGGGTACGGCCGGGTGGTCACCCGGAGGTGCAGCCAGCGGCCCTGCAGCTCGCCGAGCTGCGCGGCGATCTGCCGGATCAGGATCTCGCGCTGGCCGTCGCTGCGGAAGCTCCAGGCCTGGGGCGAGAGCCGGTACCAGGCCATGACCTGGGTGCCGGTGCGGGTGACGTGCCCGTCGATGCTGCGCAGCGCGATGGTCGGGCTGAACGTGGGGAGCTTCGACTCGCCCTGCAGGCCGCGGCCGGTGGGGCGGCGACCGTCCCGGAAGGGGTCGCGCTCCTCACGAGCGGCCACGGCGGCCGCCCTTCTCGCGTTGGGCCGCGGTCGCCCACGGGACCGGCTGGGCCTGTGTGCGCCGGGGGACCGGGGTGATGTCCCGCAGCCGGGGCTGGGCGGGGCGGGGCAGCGCGGGCGGTGGCCCGTACGGCCTGCGGGGGGCAGCGGAGTCGGCTGCGGTGGCTGTGGTGGCTGCGGGGGCTGCGGCGGCTGTGGTGCCTGTGGCCGTCTCGCTGCGCGCGACCTCGGTGCGCAGCGACTCGCTCCGGGCCGGTGTCTCGCGGCGCTGCGCGGGCAGGGTCCGACGGGTGCGCACGTGCGCGAACCGGACCGGCCCGCCTGTGCCCGACCGCCGCCGTCGGGGGCCGACGACCTCGTGTCGGAACAGCTCGGCGACCTGGCCCAGCGGCCGCTCGTAGTCGATCTTCTTGCCGAGGAAACGGGTGACCACCACGGTGATCACCAGGGCCCAGGCCACGGAGAAGAAGTCGAGCCCGAGACCGATCCGGCGCTGCACGAACATCACGGCGATCATCACGAGCAGCCCGACACCGTACGAGACGTACCGCGCGCGCCACGGGAACGTGGCGCGCGGCGGCCCGAGCCAGACCGAGTCGACCCGGTAGACCTCGTCATCGGTGCGGACCAGCACGTCAGCCCACGATCAGGTTGGCCAGGAACTCACCGACGCGCGGCCCGTTGCCACTGACCGCGATGCCGAGCGCGATCAGGCCGACGAGCAGGCCGATGCTGCGCCGGGCGACGCCTGCGTTGTCGCCGCGCCCGCCGATCCACAGCAGGATGATGGCGATGCCCAAGAGGATCAAGGGCACGATGTTCTGCTGGATCCACCCCTGCAGGCCGCCGGTGGTCAGTTCCTGGGCGTACCAGAGGGCGGTGGCCCCTGGTCCGGTCATCGGCTTCTCTCCTGCCTGGTCGGGCGGGGACCCGCAGAGGGACAACAGGGAGTACGGGCCGCCAGCGTGCCAGGCTAACGAGTCCACGCAAGGGGGGTGTGAAGACGGGCCGTAACCACCCGAACGCGAAGAGCCTCACGAACCGTGACGGCGGCCGTGTTCGCATAGCGCACACTTTTCGGTGATTCGCATCTCAGTAGCCTCGCCTCAGAAAACGCCTCTACCGGCGACAACGCGTCTGTGCGGCTGCCGAACACCCCAGGTGCCACCCCCGTCACACGGCAGATCGGATGTTCGGTGGCTTATTCTCCGGCCACGCGAGAGGTCGCGGACCGCAGTGAGGCCGTTCGGAGTACTACCGACGAGTAACCAAGCCTCCTGTCGGGAGTTCGACGGGAGGTTCGACGCATGACCTGGGTCCAGTGGGTGCTCGGCCCGATCACCGTGCTGTCGGCCGTGGTGGCGGTGGTGCTGGTGTCGCGCACGACCGCGAGCATGATCGCCATCATCAGGTTGGGGCAGCCGGACCCGTCGCGGACCGGGCCGGTCGGGCCGCGTCTGGCGACGATGGCCAAAGAGGTGCTGCTCCACACGCGGATGATGAAGTGGAGCCACGTCGGGGTCTTCCACTGGCTGGTGATGGTCGGCTTCGGCGGGCTGATCCTGGCCCTGGTCGAGGCGTTCGTCGAGGTGTGGAACCCGCTGTTCCACCTGCCGATCATCGGCGAGTGGGGGCCCTACTCCCTGTGGGTGGAGATCCTGGGCGTCGGCACGATCGTCGGGATCGTCCCGCTGATCGTCTACCGGCAGGTCAAGAACCCGCGCCGGCTCGGGCGGGAGTCGCGGTTCTACGGCTCGAACATGGGCCGGGCGTACTTCGTCGAGTTCGTGGTGTTCCTCGAGGGCCTGGGCATCCTGGTCGTGCGCGGCGCGAAGGCCTCGCTGGGCGCGTTCGACGTGCCGACCTGGTCGGCGCCGGTGTCGCTGGCGCTGGGCTCGATCCTGCCGCCCTCGACCGCGCTGGTGTCGGTGTTCGCCGCGATCAAGGTGCTCTCGGCGATGGTGTGGCTGATCGTGATCGCCGCCAAGCCCACGATGGGTGTGGCCTGGCACCGGTTCACCGCGTTCTTCAACATCTACTTCAAGCGCGAGGACGACGGCCGCAAGGCCCTGGGCAACGTCAAGCCGATGACCTCCAAGGGTGCGGTGCTCGACCTGGAGGAGGCCGACCCGGACGAGGACGTGTTCGGCGTCGGCAAGGTCGAGGACTTCTCCTGGAAGGGCCTGCTGGACTTCACCACCTGCACCGAGTGCGGCCGTTGCCAGAGCCAGTGCCCGGCGTGGAACACCGAGAAGCCGCTCTCGCCGAAGCTGCTGGTCAACGCCCTGCGTGACCACGCCTACGCCAAGGCCCCCTACCTGCTCGCCGGCGGCTCGCGCGACATGGCGGGAGACGAGGTCGGCATCACCGGCGACGACGCCGAGGCCCGGCTGGCCGCGATCCCCGAGTCCGCGCTCAAGGAGGCCGAGCGGCCCCTGATCGGCGGCGAGGACGTCCTCGGGGTCATCGACCCGGACATCCTGTGGTCCTGCACGACGTGCGGGGCGTGCGTGGAGCAGTGCCCGGTCGACATCGAGCACGTCGACCACATCGTCGACATGCGCCGCTACCAGGTCATGATCGAGACCGAGTTCCCCACGGAGCTGTCCGGGCTGTTCAAGAACCTGGAGAACAAGGGCAACCCGTGGGGGTCGAACCAGAAGGACCGCCTCGCCTGGGCCACCGAGCTGCCCTTCGAGGTCCCGGTGTTCGACGGCGAGCTGTCCCCCGACACCGAGTACGTCTACTGGGTCGGCTGCGCGGGCGCGTTCGACGACAACGCCAAGAAGACCACCAAGGCCACCGCGGAGCTGCTCCACCGGGCCGGGGTGAACTACGTCGTCCTGGGCACCGAGGAGACCTGCACCGGTGACCCGGCCCGGCGCGCGGGCAACGAGTTCCTGTTCCAGATGATGGCCCAGCAGACCGCCGAGATGCTCAACGCGGTGTTCGAGGGCCGCGAGCCCGGCACCCGGAAGATCGTCACGACCTGCCCGCACTGCCTCAACTCCCTGTCCCGGGAGTACCCGCAGCTCGACGGGCACTACGAGGTCATCCACCACACCCAGCTGCTCAACAAGCTGGTCCGCGCGGGCAAGCTCGTCCCGGTCGCCGACCCGGACGGCACGAAGTCGGTCACCTACCACGACCCCTGCTACCTGGGCAGGCACAACGAGGTCTACGAGGAGCCCCGCGAGCTGGTCTCCGCCGTCGGGTCGCTCACCGAGATGCCGCGCCACGGCGACCGGTCCATGTGCTGCGGCGCCGGTGGCGCGCGCATGTGGATGGAGGAGCGGATCGGGCAGCGGATCAACATCACCCGCACCGCCGAGGCCATCGACACCCTCTCCCCCGCGGGTGGGGACGGTGCCTCCTCCGGTGGCACCATCGCCGTCGGGTGCCCGTTCTGCCGCACCATGATCGGCGACGGCCTCACCGCCAAGCAGGCCGAAGGCGTGGGCGAGAACGTCCAGGTCCAGGACGTCGCGCAGATGCTCCTCGCCGCCGTCCAGCGCGGCGATGTCGCGGAGCCGGCGAACGCCGAGGCCGTGGTGTCGGAGAGCACCGAGGGCGACGTCGAGCAGACCACGGACTCGCCGCTGACCGAGAACTCGCCCGCGGACGCGGCCGACTCCGGTGCGGCGAACGCGGAGACCTCCTCCGAGGCCGCCGCGGAGACCGCGACGCCGGTGACCGAGGAGCAGGCCGACCCCGCGCCCTCCTCCACCACCGACGGCCCTGCGGCGGAGCGGTCCGAGGTCACGACGGAGAAGAACGACGAGGCCCTGGCCGCGTCGGCGAAGGACGGCCCGGCGGAGACCGCGGACGGCCCGGCCAAGGACGCGTTGATCAGCGACTCGCCCACCCCCGGCACGGAGGCGCAGCCCGAGACCGACCCGATCACCGGCGAGAGCAACGGCCACGCCCCCAAGCCGGAGACCAACGGCCAGGCGCCGACCGAGAAGTCGACGGGCAAGACCGACTCCTGACGCAGGACCCACCCGGCCCCGCCGTCCGATCCGGATGGCGGGGCCGCCCCGTGTCACCATGATCGTTCCGGGAGGGACAGGACGGTCCGCCCGAGCGCACTCCCGTCCCACTCGCCACGATCACCCGGGCCCGACGACCGCCGAGCGGGACAGGACGGTGGGCAAGGGAGCGCTCAGGTCACTGTCGGAACGATCACCGGGCCGCTCAGGTCGCTGTCGGAACAGTGGGCGGGTGAGCGCTCAGGTCACCGTCGGAACGATCACCAGGGCCGCCCAGGTCACTGCCGGAACAATGGGCGAGTGAGCGCTCAGGTCACCGTCGGAACGATCACCGGGAGCGCTCAGGGGGTGGCGGCGCAGGGGCGCAGGGCGGCGACCCGCCAGGTCTCGCGCGGGGCCTGGGTGCGGATCGCGTCGACCGTACCGAGCGAGGGGACGGCGGCGCCCCAGATCGAGCCGCAGCCGTCGAGGGTGACGATCGAGCCGGGCGGCTGCGTCTGGCTCCCCGACGAGCGCGGCGCGGACGGCTCGGGGCTGCCGGCGGGAACCTTGCCGTGCAGCAGCGCGACCGCGGCCTCACAGCTCGGCGAGCCCGTGACCTGCAACAACTGCGCGGTGGGTTGGGGGTCGAGGAGTCGACAGACCGCGTCCGCGTCGGCGTCTCGCAGGCCCCGGTCGAGCCCGACGAGCACCAGCGCGGGCCGGGTCACCCCGAGCGCCTCGCGCATCTCGTTGCCCGCCTGCTGCGCGACCTCCTCCTGCTGCTCGCGGACCTCGCTCGCCCGGAACTGGTAGCCGACGAACGACACCACGCACAGCACGGCCCCGAGGGCCGCGAGCTGCCAGCGAGGCAGGCGCAGCAGCCCCGCGACCAGCACCCCGATGCTCACCGCGGCGGCCCACGCCCACGGGTTCCCGCTCGTCTCGACGACCAGCCCGGCGAGCAGGGCGATCCCGGCGACGTGCCAGGTCCAGCCCTTGAGCAGCCGGTCCAGCCGCAGCAGCGCCAGTAGGACGAGCACGACGAACCCGGCAGCGAGCGGCAGCCACCAGCGCGCCTGGTCGTCGACCGCGACGAAGACGGACAGGAGCACCGCCGCCCCGACGATCCCGAGCCCCGTCGCGCCCTTCCAGCTCCGGGGCCGGAAGCGGCGCAGCGCGGTGAGCGGGTCGGCGCGGGGCTCATGCTCCGGCGGCGGGTCCTCGCGGGAGGCCTGGACCGGGGACCGCCGCCCACTCCAGGGCTCGACCTCCCCGCCGGGCTCGGCAGGGGATCCGGGACGCTCGGGCCGCTCCATCGCCCGCCACCCTAGCGAGCGAGGTGCCCGCGGGTCGTCGTCCACGCGGGGCATCGCCCGGCTCAGAGCCAGCCGTGGTCCCTCGCCCGCTCCACCGCCGCCACCCGCGTGGCCACGCCCAGTTTCTGCATCGCGGCCGAGAGGTAGTTGCGGACGGTGCCCGCCGAGAGGTGCACCTTCGCCGCGATGTCGGTGGCCGTGCCCGCGGGGCCCGCGGACTCCACGGCACGCAGGACGTCGAGCTCGCGGTCGGTCAGGGGGCAGTCCTCGGTGGTCAGAGCGGTCATGGCGAGGTCGGGATCGACGTACCGGCCGCCCCCGTGCACCCGCCGGATGACCTCGGCGAGCTGCGAGGCCGGAGCGCTCTTCGTCACGAAACCCGCTGCTCCAGCGGCCAGCGCGCGCCGCAGGACCCCCGGGCGGGCGTGCCGGGTGAGGATGATGCACCGCACCCCCGGCGCGTTCGCCTTGACCCACTGGGCGACCTCGGCGCCGTCCCGGCCCGGCATCTCGACGTCGAGCACCGCGACGTCGGGGCTGTGCTCCCGGATCAGCGCCACGGCCTCGTCACCGTCGCCGGCCTCGGCGACCACGGTCAGGTCGGACTCCAACCCGAGCAACGCGCCGACGGCGCCGCGGGTGAGGGACTCGTCGTCCGCGAGGACCAGCCGGATCATCCCAGCACCGCTTCCAGCCGGAACCCGCCACGCCCGTCCGGCCCCGCGGTCAGCCGCCCCCGGGACTCCTCCAGGTACCGCTCCAACCCTGCCAAGCCGGTGCCGCCCTCGGAGGGCCCGGCGGTGGCTCCGTCGTTGCAGAGCACGAGCCGGTCCGGGCCGATCTCGATCGTGCAGTGGCTGGGCTGGGCGTGCCGCAGCACGTTCGTCATGCCCTCCCGCAGCACGCGGCCGAGCACGCTGCGGGCCGGGCCCTGCACCGACGCCGGGTCTCCGGTCACCTGCAGGACGATCCCCGCCGACCCCAGCACGGCCCGCGCCCCCGCCAGCTCGACGGCGAGATCGGTGTCCCGCCCGCTCCGCACCAACGCCCTGACCTCGGTCAACGACTCGCGGGCCACTCGCTGGACCTCCTCCATCTCGGCGCGGGCCCGCTGCGGATCGGCCTCCTGCAGCCGCGCCGCCAGCTCGCTCTTGAACGCGACGACCTCCAGCGCGTGGCCGAGGATGTCGTGCAGGTCGTCGGCCAGCCGAAGCCGTTCGCGTGCCGTGGCCAGCTCGGCGGCCTCGCGGCGGGAGTCCTCCAGATCGGTGACGGCCTTGAGCCACCACAGCCGCTCGACGTCCAGGATCCAGAAGGACCCCACGTAGACCGCGGTGAGGGCCGCCGACACCACCGCCTCGACCAGCGGGACCGGGACGTCCTCGACCTGCCACGCCGCGAGGTAGGCGAGTGCGGTCGAGACCACGACCGCCAGCCCCACCCAGAGCGCGAGGAACCGGCCTCGGAGCCCGGCGACGACGTCGCCCAGCAGGATGCCGGACAGGATCGTCCACATCCAGCCCGTCTGGCTGGACGAGACGCCGAACCACACCAACGCCAGCCCGACGACCGACGCCGACGCCGCGAACCACGGCGGCGCGACGGTGCCCAGCGCCCGGATGTGCTCGCGGATCCGCCAGACGTGCAGCCCGGCCGCGGCGACGAACAACACCGCCAGCACCGCGACGGCCCCCGGTGGGTCCCACCCGGGGAGCAGCGCGAATGCCGGCGCGAACAGGAACGACAGGGTGGTCCAGATCAGCCCGATCCGGCCGAACCGGCGCGCGGCGCGGACGCGCTTCTCCTCCGGGGTGAGCACCACGGCTCCGAACGCTAGTCGAGGACCCCCCATGACAGCTGTCATCGGCTGCGGTGCAGGTGTCAGCCACAGTGGTGATGCGGCGTCCTACCGGGACAGTGGTCCCGGGCGGCACCGTGGTCGTCATGACGGAGACAGCAGTGCGGACCGACATCGCGATCGGCGTCCGTGACCTCCGGGTCCGGTACGGCGAGTTCGAGGCCGTGCGAGGGGTGGACCTGGAGGTGCGGCGCGGCGAGGTGTTCGCGCTGCTCGGCACGAACGGTGCAGGCAAGACGACGACCCTGGAGGTGCTGGAGGGTTTCCGCACCCGCAGCTCCGGGGACGTCTCGGTGCTCGGTCTGGACCCGGGCACCGAGCGCCACCGGCTCCGGGAGCGGATGGGGATCCAGCTCCAGGAGGGTGGGTTCGTCGACGAGCTGACCGTCGCGGAGACGCTGGAGCTGTGGGGGCAGCTCTCGCCGCGGGAGGACCGGGTCGGGCGGCTGGTGGACCGCTTCGACCTGGCCCACCGGCGCGACGTCCGCGTCTCCGCCCTGTCCGGCGGCGAGAAGCGCAGGCTCGACCTCGCGACGGCGGTGTGGGGCTCGCCGGAGCTCGTCGTACTCGACGAGCCGACGACCGGGCTCGACCCGGCCGCTCGCCGCCGGACCTGGGACGCGATCCAGGAGCTGCAGGACGGCGGCCGCACCGTCGTGCTGACGACGCACTACCTGGAGGAGGCCGAGGCGCTGGCCGACCGGGTCGCGATCATGCACGAGGGCCGGGTCGCGGTCGCCGGGTCGCTGTCGGAGATCCTGGCCAGCAGGCCGTCGTCGTTCTCGGCGACGCTGCCTGCGGGCGTCACCCCGCCGCCCGGCATCGATGGGCCCGCCGTGCGCGTGCAGACGGACGACCTGCAGCGCGACCTCACCGCCTTCCTCGGCTGGGCCGCGGACCACGGCGTGCCGCTGACGGACCTGCGCGCCGCGCCCGCGTCGCTCGCCGACATCTACCTCTCGATCCGCTCGGAGGCCTGAGAGATGAACCGCGTACTCGCCCTCACCCGCAGCGAACTGCGGCTGATCTTCCGCAACAAGACCGTGTTGATCTCGACGCTCGCCGTCCCCCTCGGCCTCGGCCTGTTCTTCGCCCTGACCGGGTTCGGGGACGGCTCCGGCGCCTCGATCATCGCGATGCAGCTGGCGATGGTGCTCGGCCTGGGCATCTACGTCGCCGCCACGCAGACCCTGGTCGCGCGCAGGCAGAACCTGGTGCTCAAGCGGCTGCGGACCAGCGGCATCTCCGATGCCGGCCTGCTCACCGCCACCATCGCGCCGGTGGTCCTGCTGGCCGTCGCCCAGATGGTGCTGTTCGCGGTGGTCGACGTGGCGTTCGGGCTGCCGATGCCCTCGTCGCCGCTGCCGATAGCGCTCGCCGCCGTCGGCGGGCTCGCCCTGGTGGTGACGGCAGCGCTGGCCACCGCCGTCGTCACGCCGACGGCCGAGCGCGCCCAGATCACCACGCTGCCGCTGTTCTTCGTGATGGTCGGCGGTGCGGTCGTCCTCGCGTTCCTGCCTCTGGAGGGGATCGCGTCCCTGGTCAACCTCGTCCCGGGCGCCCCGCTGGGCAGCCTGGCGAACGTGGCCTACGGCGGCAGCGCGTTCTCGCTCGTCCAGCTCGCGTCGCTGGTGGTGTGGCCGGTCCTGTTCGGGCTGCTGGCCAGGCGGAACTTCCGCTGGGACGCCCGGGCCTGACCGGTATCAGCAGGCGCCACCGGGCGCTCTGCATGATCGAGCCACGCGGCGCGGGGGCTACTGGGGAGCAGCCCTCGCGCCGCCTACCCCTTCGCGGCGGTGTCGGCCTGGTGGAAGTTCTGCCAGGCCTTCGACGGTGTCGGTCCCCGCTGGCCCTGGTACTTCGAGCCGACGCCCTCGCTGCCGTAGGGCCGCTCCGCCGGGCTGGACAACCGGAACAGGCACAGCTGGCCGATCTTCATCCCCGGCCACAGCGTGATCGGCAGGTTCGCGACGTTGGACAGCTCCAACGTGATGTGCCCGGTGAAGCCCGGGTCGATGAAGCCCGCCGTCGAGTGCGTGAGCAGGCCGAGCCGCCCCAGACTGGACTTGCCCTCCAGCCGGCCAGCCAGATCGTCCGGCAGGGAGACCTGCTCGAACGTGCTACCGAGCACGAACTCCCCGGGGTGCAACACGAAGTTGTCGCCCTCGCCCGTCTCCACCGGCGACGTCAGCTCGTCCTGCTGGATCGACGGGTCGATGTGGGTGTAGCGCGAGTTCTGGAAGACCCGGAAGAACCGGTCCAGCCGGACGTCGATGCTCGACGGCTGGAGCATCGCGGAGTCCCACGGGTCCAGCCCGAGGCGCCCGGAGTCGATCTCCTTGCGCAGGTCACGGTCCGAGAGCAGCACGCCCAGGAGCCTATCCGGGGAGGTGGATCGGGGGGTGCGGCGGGGATGCTAGAGTCGCTTGCACGCACTGCGGATGTAGTTCAATGGTAGAACATCAGCTTCCCAAGCTGAATACGCGGGTTCGATTCCCGTCATCCGCTCTCTTTACAAAGGCCCAGCTCAGACGGTGTCCACACCGGAGCTGGGCCTTCGTCGTTCCTCGAGAAGATCGCTCGCGTGCCCCTCGGCCGGCGGCGCGGGCAGGTCACGGCGGCACCACTCCGCTCGCCCCCACCTTCGACCCGCTCGCGGGCCGCCGGCACCCGGCTACCCGGCCCTCCGACGACGGTGGTCCTCGATCACGGCCTCGATCGTCCGCAACGCAGCGGTGGTTTCGCCGTCGTCGCTGCCGTCCACCGCTGTGATCAGCGCCTTCCAGAGCGCCCAACCGCGGGCCCGCGCCCACGTTCCGTCCGCGGCACCTACAGCGGCGCGGAAGGCTTCACCGGCGACGCCGTCAAACAGGGTCCACATGATCACGAGATCACAGGCGGGGTCGCCCACACCGCACGTACCGAAGTCGATGACCGCCGACAGGTGGCCGTCCTCGACGAGCAGGTTCCCCACCGCGACGTCCCCGTGGAACCAGACCGGGTCGCCGTCCCAGCTGGACTCCCGAGCCGCCTCCCAGACGGCCAGCGCGTCTCGCCGCGAGATCCGATCCCCGAGGCGGTCGATCGAGTGACGGGTCTCCTCGTCGTAGACGCCGACGTCGGCGCCTCGGAAGAAGCTCTGACGCCCCGCAGCAGGCCCATCACTCGCGTCCACGCGGTGCAGCGCCACGAGGAACTCGGCCAGCTCCTCGGCGAACTCCGGGCTCCCACCCACGGTCTGCCTGGTCGCCGGTCGCCCGGGCATCCATCTCCGGACCGACCACGGCCACGGATAGCGGGCTGACGGCGTGCCCGCCGCCACGACGACAGGAATCGGCACCGGCAGCGCAGCGGCGAGCCGCGGGAGCCACGTCAGCTCCTTCTCCACCGCACCCGCGTAGCTCTCCGCGCTGGGCAGCCGCACCGACAGCTCAGAACCGAGCCGAAACGTCCGGTTGTCCCAGCCGCCAGGAACGACCTCGACGACGGGCAGGTCAGCCCAATGCGGGAACTGTTCCCCGATCAGTGCGGTCACCAACGCCGCGTCGATCTCGTCCCTGTGCATCAGGACGGGAGGCTGCCCGTCCCGCGCCAGCGACGCGACCGCTTTTCGCGGGCCTCCCGGCGGCGCGGGCCGGCCACGCCCGCACCGCTCGGCTCGCCCGCTCCTGCCTCCGGCCCGCTCGCGGCCGGCGGCACCGGCTATCCGGCCCTACCTGGAGCCGACCTGACGCATGTAGGAGGACTCGTCGAGCGCGAACCCACGGCGCGCATAGAACGCGACCACATCCGGCGCAGCCGCAAGTGCGACGTGACCCGCTCCGCTGTCAGCCGCCCACGCGGCCAGGGCATCGGTGAGGGCGCCACTGAGTCCGAGACCCTGTACCTCAGGGCTGACCACCACGTCGACCATGAACAAGTACGCGGCACCGTCACCCACGAGCCGACCCATCCCGACCGGAGCGCCTTCGCCTGTCACACCGACCACCGCGTACGCAGAAGCCATCAGCGCGCGGCTGCACCGATCCACGTCAGGGCTCGGCCAGCCCACCGACCGTCGTAGCTCGACGTACTCCTCGACCGTGGGCCGCCGGGACACGATCTGCCACATCACGCCATCTTCACGCATGCGGTCGCCCACACCCGACAACGCTCGGAGACGGGGAGCGCCGCCCTCCTTCCTGCGCAACAACAAGCCTGCAACAAGGAGGGTCGGCGACGGTCAATCCGCGGCACCCTTGACCGAGCCGGACCGCAGGTCAGAGCCATGATCGCGACCCTTCCCGCTTGTTCCCAGGCTGAATCCACGGGTTCGGTTCTCCTCATCCGATCTGATACTGAAGGCCCAGCTCCGTGGGCCATTGACGGGCCATTCGCCAGCCGGGATCGGGCTGTGGGCGGCCATGGGGCCTCGAGGCGTACCAACTACGGTCACCTCTTCGTGCAGCCGCTCACCCCTCCCACTGTCCATCGTCAGCTCGACTACACGCTCCGGATGGACTGGGGAGTGGTAGGTGCCGGCGCCGTGAGCGAAGGCGTGGACATCGCCGTGGTAATCGACGTGCTCAGCTTCACGACAACGCTCAGCGTGGCCGCCGACTGCAACGTCACCGTCTTCCCCTACCCGTGGCGAGACGACACGGCCCAAACGTTCGCTGGTCAGCGTTCCGCGGTGCTCGCCGTCGGCCGGTCGCAGGCGGGGCCTGGACAAGTCAGCCTCTCCCCGCAGACAGTGCGCGCCGCACCGGGTCTGACCCGACTCGTCCTGCCCTCCCCCAACGGGTCGTCGATCAGCGCCCGCCTGAACACCGACCGGGCCACGGTCATCGGAGTCAGTCTCCGGAACCGACGAGCAGCCGCCGACTGGCTTTGCCAGCAGCGGGCCGCCTTGCCGGGGATCCGTATCGCGGTCATCGCCGCAGGCGAGCGGTGGCCCGACGACACCCTCAGACCTGCCGTCGAGGACCTCTGGGGCGCCGGTGCGCTGATCACCGAGCTGGTTGACAGAGGGTGGGACGGTGGCTCCCCCGAGGCCCACGCCGCGCGAGCCGCGTACGCCGTGGTGGCCGACGATCTTCACCACGCTCTCCATACCTGTGCAAGCGGCCGTGAGCTCAGCTCCATCGACTTCGGTGGTGATGTCGACACCGCAGCCGAACTCGACCGCAGTCGGTCGCTGCCCATCCTCCGCGGGGACGCCTTCGAGCCGCACCGTGTTCTTTGACCGGTAGCTGTCCAGCCGAGACCAGGCCGCCGGCTGCTCCACCCTCGTCGTCGCCCTGGGTCTCCGTCGTCGATCTTGCGACCCTCGACCAGAGCCCTCAACCGGTCGGCGGAGATGCGGTGGTCGGCCTTGCTCGCGGCACGTCGGTAGATGAGGGCGGCCCCCATGTCGTCGTGGCCCCTCCGCGCCATGAGGTCATGGGTGCGAGCGCCGGTCTGGCCCGCGAACAGGCTGCCCATGTATCGGAGGTCGTGGAGGTGCAGACCCGGCACGCCGAGCTTCCGGACGACCACGGGCCACTTCGTGCGGTTGTCAACGCACCGCCTCCGGCGACGCGGGCCGGGGAGGCAGATCCCCACACGGCGGATGGCAGGCTCAGCGCCGTGAGCCCCGAAGAGCGCGCCGAGCACGTCCATCATGCACGCCGTCGACTCTCGGTCCTGCGCAGCGTCGCTCTCGGGCTCGACAACGCACGCGCCGTCTCCGACACGCTCATGGCGTCCGAGAACCGGGCCGCCGCGCTCACTGCGCTACAGGAGCTGCTAGGCATCGACGACACGGGCGCCCGTGCCATCGCCGAGCTGCAATGGGCACGGCTTACCAAGGACACCCGCCCGCACGTGGCGCAGGAGATCGAAGAGATCGAAGCCGAAATCCGAGGGCTCGAAGACTGACGCGGGCTCCGCCCACACCCGACACCGCTCGGAGACCAGCACGAGGGCGCCCGCGACGTGGAAGTACCCGCGATGAAGCCGTGCGCCCAGCGTGCCGACAACGTGGGTCAGCAGGTGTCAACCGCGGGCGAGCGGGATCGCACCCGGACGTAGGTCAGGGCCGAGACGGCGCCAGATCACCCCGCTGAACGCGCGGGTTCGATTCGCGGCGGACAAGCCGTTCCACCGGCTGCTGAAGACCAGAGTGGAAGGGGTCCGTCTCGAGCCCGTCATGGTCTGGCCGACGGCCTCCGGCTCGTCCACGGGGACGACGAGCGCAGCCGCCGGCAGGGCGCCCCACCGACAGGCGGGCAGGTCGGGGAACAGGCGGTCCGTGGTCGGTTCCGAGGACAGCGGTACGCCACAGAGAGCCGACGCAGAACCGACCTTCGCCTTCGGCACCCTGGGCGTCGGCGCCGTGGTTGCCTGGATGCTCCCCCACGACGCCAGGTCGCACGCCGTGATGGAGTTCGCGGGTGAGATCACTGGCCGCGGACCTGTGGCAGAAGGCGTCGAGGAGCGCTCGGTGTCCTCCGATGGCGTGGCGAGTCGCTAGGGGGCCATGCCGAGGCCGCCGGGGTCCATGTGGACGCCCCGCAAGACCGGGGGGCGGCGATCCAGGGCTGGTCGGCGCCCACGAGACGCCGCGGCTGGGGAGTCCCGGGCCGCTGGAGATCCATCGGACGTTAGGGCGGGATCTCGCGGACCAGGTTGTGGAAGGCGCAGGTGCCCGCGCCGTTGGTCAGGGTGGTTCGGCCACCGTCTGACCAGCGGTGGAGGTGGTCGAGGTGTTGGATCGGGGCGTCGCAGTGTGGGGTGGTGCAGCGTCCGCGGTCGCGGGAGCGGATGACGTCGGCGAGGACGCCGGTGAAGGTGCGGCGACGGGAGTCGGCGCCGATGACGATGCCGTCTTCGGTGATCAGGCGCCGCCAGGTGGTGTGGCCGGGTTCGGTGAGGAACTCGGCCGGGACCGGGCCGAAGCCGGGGAGCTCGGTCGGGAGCGGGCCGTCGGTGCTGACGAGGGTCTCGATGGGGACCAGGACCTGGATCTCTACCGCGGTGACGGGTTCGGTGGGTGTGGTGCCGGTGAGGCGTTCGACGAGGGTGTCGGCCATGATCTGCGCCCGGGTGCGGGTGACCGGGTCGGGGGAGACCCAGTGTTCGGTGACGGCTTTGCGTAGGGCGGCGTAGCAGGCGATGCCTTGCTCGGCGGGGAGGTAGGCGCGTAGTAGTGCCATGCCGTCGTCTGTGGGGCTGATGGTGACGTGGCGGTCGCGGCGGGCGGTGCGGGCGCGTTCGGTGAACTTCTCGGGTGCGACTTCCGCGACGATGGTCCGGGCAAGGTCGGTGACCCGACGCAGTCCGAGGGTGTGAAGGTCGTGGGCGGCGAGCTTCGCGTCGACCTCGCCTCGCTCGGCGGCGTCGAGGTGTGCGGCGGCGCCGACGATCGCGGCGACCTTCGGCCGGTCGATCTCGCCGGCGCCGAACGACTCGCGGACCCGGTCGAGTCCGGTGTGCAGGTCGCGGCCGATCCGCAGCTGGGCGCGGGCCCGGGTCGGGGAGACCCGCAGAGCCCGACCGAGCCGGTCGACGATGCTCGCCTCGACCTGCTCCACCGTGACGTGCTGGGCGGCGATCTGATCGAGCCGCGCGTCGACCTCGGCGCGGGCGTAGGCGCGGGTGGTGTCGGCGATCTCGGCGTCGATGCTGTTGCGCAGGGCGACGAGTTCTTCGAGGCGTGCCAGCTCCTCGGCGGCGACCGAGACGGGGGTCTCGGGTGGCGCTGCGAGGG
>Ga0070671_100001326_pt1 | contig 18589 bp, 13 predicted proteins | sample KBSS73metaG_FD_65341 | JGI IMG/M metagenome (GOLD analysis project Ga0070671, IMG submission 65341) | Switchgrass rhizosphere microbial communities from Kellogg Biological Station, Michigan, USA - KBS S7-3 metaG | ecosystem: Host-associated > Plants > Roots > Rhizosphere > Soil ...
CCGGCACGCGCGACGACGTGGCTCTTCCTGCCCGCCAGCTCCACCGACTCGAGCGTCACCGAGCCCGTGCGCGGCGTCACGACGCCCATCAGGCTTTTCAAGGTCGTGCTCTTGCCGGCGCCGTTGCGCCCGAGCAGCGCGACCACCTCGTTGCGCTCGACGCGCATCCCGACATCGAACAGGATGTGCGAGTCGCCGTAGTAGCTGTTCAGTCCCTTGACCTCGAGCAGGCTCACGTCGCCAGCTCCTCTTCGTGCACGCCGCCGAGGTAGGCGTCCTGCACCAGCGGGTTCGCCTTGATCTCGTCAGGCGTGCCTTCGGCCAGCACCCGCCCCTCCTGCAGCACGGTGATTCGCCCCGCCAGCTCGAACAGAGCGTCCATGTCGTGGTCGATGACAATCATCGTGCGTCCCTGAGCGATCGATTTGAGCAGCTGGACGGTCTCGACGCGCTCGCGCGGGCTCATCCCAGCCAGCGGCTCGTCGAGCAGCAGCAGGCCCGGCGACGATGCCAGCGCGAGGCCGATCTCGAGCCTTCGCTTCTCGCCGTAAGCGAGCTGGGACACCGGGGTGTCGCTCCGGGCGCCGAGGCTCACCAGCTGCAGGGTGTGGTCCACCTGTTCTTGCAGGCCGGGGATCCGGTCCAGCCGCGCGAAAAGGTCGAGCTTGAACGTGCCGCGTAACTCCGCCAAGGCGGCGATGTTGAGGTTCTCGCGAACGGTGAGCTTGTTGAAGAGCTGGTTGACCTGATAGCTCTTGGTGAGCCCGAGCTGGCATACGTCGGTGATGCTCATCCCGGTGATGTCGCGTCCCTCGAAGACGATCGAGCCCGACGTCGGCGGGACCTCGCAGGTCAGCATCTTGAAGAAGGTCGTCTTGCCGGCGCCGTTCGGGCCGATGATTCCGCGCAGCTCTCCGTGCTGCACCTTGAAGTCGATGCTCTCGTTTGCGACGACGCCGCCGTAGCGCTTGGTCAGGCCCCTGGCCCGCAGGAGCGGCCCCGAATGGTCGGTTCCAGCGCGATGTCGCGCCGCCATGGGCGCAACGGCCGCCCTCGTGGCGACGGGCTCGGCCTCCTCGACGGGCTCCTCCGCCGCCCTGCCCTTGCCCGTCACAAGCGTGAACAAGTCCTTGATCCCGCCGATGATCCCCTGCCGCAGAAAGCAGACCAGCAGCACGAACACCAGGCCGAGCACGAGCTTCCAGGCCGCGCCCAGCTTCAGCGTGGCTTGAAGGAAGTCCTGCAGGAACAGCCAGACGGCGGCGCCGACGAGGGGGCCGAACAGCGTGCCACGGCCGCCGATCGCCGTCTGCATGATTAGTTGCCCCGAGGTCTCGAACATGAAGGCGTCCGGAGGCATGAATCCCTGCAGCACGCCCAGCAAGCCGCCAGCGAAGCCCGCGTAGCCGGCGGCTATGACGAACGCGGTGAGCTTGTAGGCCTGCACGTTGTGGCCGACCGCGGCGGCGCGCAGCGGGTTCTCGCGAATCGCGGTCAGGATCGCGCCGACCGGCGAGCGCACGATGCGCAGCGCGATCACGATGCCGACGAAAAAGCAGAGCGCCAAGAATGGATAGAGCGACCAGCCGGAGGTGAAATCCAGCTTCGTGAAGCCCAGATCGAAGCTCGGCGTGGGCACCCCGGGCAAGCCGTTTTCACCACCGGTCCACTCCGACAGCGGATTGAATTCGACGAAGAAGAAGATCTCGGCGATCGCGACCGTGATCATCGCGAAATAGATCCCGGTGCGCCGCAGCGCGAGCAGGCCGATCAGGTAGCCCACCAGCGCCGCGGCCACCATGCCGATCACCAGAGCGAGGACCACATACGGAAATCCCGCGCGAGTCAGCAGGTACGCGGCGATAAACCCCCCGGTGCCATAGAAGGCCGACTGGCCGAAAGAGAGCAGGCCGGTGTAGCCGAACAAAATGTCGAAGCCGATGCCGAACAGGCCCCAGACCAGGATGCGGTTGACGGTGTTGGGAGCGGCGTCGAGATGGGGCAGCACGAAAGGCACTGCGACCAGGACCGCGGCGGTGACGATCTCGACCAGGACCGGTCGCTTACTGAACATCAGCCGGCGCCTTCACTCGCGCCCGCGGGCGCCGAACAGCCCGCGCGGACGCACCAGCAGCACGAGCGTCATGACCGCAAAGAGCATGACGTAGGCATATCCGGGGTTGACCATCGAGGTGAGGCTGATGATCTCGCCGGCGATGAGGCCGCCGACCACCGCACCGGGAAAGGAGCCGACGCCGCCGATGACGACGACGACGAAGGTCTGGACCAGGATGGCCTCGCCCATGTCGGGCGAGAGAGAGACCACCGGCGCATTGACGATGCCGGCGAATCCGGCTGCCATCGCACCGATTCCGAACACCGCCATGAACACGCGATACACGTCGATGCCGAGCGAATCGACCATCACGGCGTCTTCGATGCCGGCGCGCACGATCATGCCGAGCCGGGTGCGATAGAGCACGAAGAAGAGCGCCAGCAGGGCCACCGCGACGATCCCCACGACCGCCAGCCGGTAGGTGGGATAGAACATGACGCCCAGCGAAGTGATGCCGGACAGCACCGCGGGAGCGGGAACGCTGAGGGATTGGCTCGAGAAGAAGAAGCGGACGATCTCGACGAAAACGATCGACAGGCCGAAGGTGACCAGCAACTGGTCCTCGTGCGGTCGAGCGTAGAAGTACCGGATGATGACCCGCTCCATCACCACTCCCACGACCAGCATGAACAGCGTGCCGGCGATCACGGCCAGCGTGAACGAGCCCGTGGCCTGGAACGCGACGTAGCCGGCGTAGCCGCCCAGCATGAACATCGCGCCGTGCGCGAGGTTCAGGACGCCGAGCGTGCCGTAGATGATGGTCAGGCCCGAGCTGATGAGCGCCAGCAACGCTCCCTGGGCGAGGCCGTTGAACAGCTGCGAAAGGAAGTTCGACCAGGTCAGCATGGCGGTCAACAAAGGGGCGCGGCAGTCGGCAAGTTCGCCGGCTGCCGCGCCCGGTGGAAGTCAGGCGCGCGTCAGGTGTACGAGCCGAGGCTGCAGCCGAAGGCGTCGGGCTTCTGCATCAGCCCGGCGCCCGAAACGACTTCGACGACCTCCCAATAGTCTTCCTTGTTCTTCATGTCCTTGGGGGCCTTGCCCTTGACGATGACCACGGGTCGGACGAGCTGGTGATCGGCGGCGCGCCATTGCACCTCGCCGACCATCGAGTTGAGCTTGCGCGGCGTCTCGTAGGACTTGATCACGTCGGGCGGATAGAAGGTGCCCGCGTTCTCGACCGCTTCGGCCCAGAGAGCGAATTCCATGTACGCGTTCTCGGCGCCCCACTCCGGCTTGTACCCGTACTTCTTGTCGAACTCGTCCACAAACATCTTGGCGAGCGGGTACCTGTCCTGCAGGGTCCACCAGAAGTCGGTGGCGGCGAACACGCCCTCCGTGACCTCGGCGCCGACCTCGCGGGCGAGGAACGGAATCTGGTACGGGATCACCAGCTTCATCTTCGGCAGCAGCCCGAACTGCTTGGCCTGCTGGGTCGAGAGCACGGCATCGTGGCCCCAGTTGACGTTGACCAGGAACTCCGCGCCCGAGTTGGCGATGTTCGTGAGGTACGAGCTGTAGTCGGGTGCGCCGAGCGGCGACACCTGATTGGTGACCATCTGCCAGCCGCCGTTCTTGATCAGGAACTCGCTGACCGATTGCGTCACCGTGTGCCCGTAGGTGTAGTCGGGCGTCATGAAGGCGGCCTTCTTGTTCTTGCCGTAGGCCTTCAGCAGCGCCGGGCCGATGGCATTGGCCGCCGTCTCGCCGTAGAAGTTCTGGCGGACGCCGTAGCGCACGCAGTCCTTGCCGGTGGTGTCGTTCGACCCGGAGATGCCGCAGACGAACAGCACTTTCTCCCGCTGTGCCAACTTGTTCAGCGCGACAGCCACGGCGCTCGACGTGCCGCCGGTGATCATGATCGCCTTGTTCTCGGTGATGAAGCGCTGCTGGGCCTGCACCGCGTCGTTCGGCTTGGCCGCCGAGTCGGCAACACCGTACTTCAGCTCCTTGCCAAGCACGCCCTTGGTGGTCTTGGGCGAGATCTGCTTGATCAGCGGGTGGCCCGCATTGATGTGCTCGATTGCCAGCTGGTAGCCCTTCAGCTCGTCCTCGCCCTGCACCGCATAGGTTCCAGTGCGCGGGACGCTGATACCGATGAACACGGAGTTGCCGGCGGTGCCCGCCGGCCAGGTGCCGATCGGCGGCTGGTCGGCGGCAAGCGCTTCCGATACGAAGCCGGCCGGAAGCGCGAGGCCGCCGGCGACGCCGAGACCGACGCGGATGAAACGACGACGAGCATCAGCCATTGAACCTGGGTTGCGATCTTGCATGGGACATCCTCTCCAGCGTAGACTCGAAATAATATATCGCGGCACGATATGTTGAGTCTAGAAAGCGGCCCACGTTCGCGGGATCGGAATTACCCCTATTCATGACGTTCTGCGGTGAAACCTGCCCAGCGTGCCCCTTGGCGTGTCGTTGAAACGGGCTGACGAGCAAACCGAGTTGACCACGCGGGACTACGCGCAGCTCGCGTCGTTCAGGCACGCCCTGCGCGGCTTTTTGCGCTTCAGCGAAGCGGCCGCCGAGAAGGAAGGATTGACTTCCCAGCACTACCAGGCGATGTTGATCCTGCGCGGTTGGCCCGAGGGACAGCCGATCTCCATCAACGAGCTCGCGAAGCAGCTCCTCATCAAGCACAACAGCGCCGTGGGTCTGGTGGACCGGCTCGCGAACCAGGACCTGGTGATACGAGAGCAGTCGAGCGTCGACCGTCGCAAGGTCGAGCTCCGCCTGTCGGCGCGCGGACGGCGCGTGCTGAGGAGGCTGGCGGCGATGCATCGGGGAGAGCTGCGCCGAATCGGCCCCATCATGGAGCGATTCTTCGCCGATCTGGCGCGCGATCGCGGCAATTCGGGAGGCTGACCGCCCTGCGGCCGCCGCCCCCTTCCTTCTACTACTACCCTCAGTCTCATGACTCCCACGATTAAAGCCAGGCGCGCGGCTTTCAGGGCGCTGCATCTCGAAGGCTGCTTTGTGCTCCCGAATCCGTGGGATGTCGGCAGCACCGTGATGCTGCAGGGCCTCGGTTTCAAGGCGCTCGCGACGACGAGCTCCGGGCACGCCTGGTCGCTTGCTCTTGCCGACGGCTCCGCGCCGCGCGCCGCGCTGCTGGAGCATCTTCGCGCGATGGTGGCCGCCACGGATCTGCCGGTGAACGCCGACTTCGAAAGCGGATTCGGGGTCGACCCGACCGCGGTGGCCGAAAGCGTCCGAATGGCCATCGACACCGGCGTCGCCGGGATCTCAATCGAGGATTCCACCGGCAGCCGTGAGGACCCGATCCGTCGCCTGGACGACGCGGTGGCCCGCATGCGCGCCGCGCGCGCAGCGATTGACGCGAGCGGCGGCGATACGCTGCTCGTCGGGCGCGCCGAGAACTTCTTCGCCGGCCGGCCAGACCTCGACGACACGATCGCGCGCCTAAAGGCGTACGGCGAGGCCGGCGCAGACTGCCTGTACGCGCCGGGCTTGCGGAGCCGGACGCACATCGAGGCAGTCGTGAAGGCGCTGGCGCCGAAGCCTGTCAACCTGCTCGTCGGCTCGGCCAGTGAGTTCACCGTCGCCGACATCGCGGCGATGGGCGTGCGGCGCGTGAGCGTCGGTGGCGCTATGGCGCGGGCCGCGTGGGGCGGGTTCCTTCGCGCTGCGCGACGCCTGGCGGAAGACGGCCGCTTCGATGGCTTCGACGGAGCGGCGTCGGGCGACGAACTGAACGCCACCTTTGCTCGGGCAGTGCGCGCGGGTGTCTGACGGCAGCTTGTCTGCGTTTATGGGAGACGCACGCGACGAAGTCCGTAGTAATAGGTGGATGCCCTCGATGGAACCCAGTCGATGTCGCTATCGGAGATGCCGGTATATCTGACGAGCCCGTTGGAGACTAGAACGGAGCACCACTTCGATTGCCACCACGACTGCCCTTCCAGCTCGGTCTGCAGGCGCAGCCTGATCGCTTCATCCGATTGGGCCCTGGCCACACTCGGGTTATCGGGTTATCGGTCGTCGCCCCTAGCGCTCTCACCAGATCGGCCCGCGTAACGATCCCGACGAGTCGCTCGCCCTTGTCCCGGACGCGCCGGAGTTTCTTTATCCCGCATACGCGGTTTTTGCCGATGGCTCGGAATCGAAGCTGATCACCCCGGCGCTCAAGGGATTGAGGAAAGTCGCCGCCGCGGCCGGGAGCGGCGCACCTTCCCCCGCGAAGGGTCGCGCGACCCCTCGGAGTTAGCGACTCCAGAGTGCGCCGACGACGATTGCCGCGTCGAGCACGATCCACCCGATGCACGCCAGGTAGATCGTCTTGTCACGTTGGCAATCACCCGCGTTGATCCCTAGCCCTCCGCGTGAAGTCGAGCGGACCCCAGCAGGTGCCGCCCCGCTGCAGCAGAGCTACATGGCTGCGTAACAGTCCCCGCCGACGATACCGAGGTGGATGCTGCCGGTTGCGCCCCCAGGCGCAAGCGGACAGCTGCTTGCCCTAGTCCTTCGCCTTTGGACCCGGTGGCTCATAGCCGTTGTAGCCTGGCGCGGTGCGACCGATTGCTTGACCGCTGGTCGCGAACCGACCGGAACCTTTAAGGCCGTTGCACCACTGGTCGCCGACTTGCGCGGGTTTACCGTTGACGAAGCGGACTTCCATCAGCTTCTCGCTGTAGACGAACTGCCCGTTTTCGTCGACGAGTCTCGCGATCGGCATGAGGCTGCGCGTATCGAAGACCGTTCCTGATGCGGGATACATCCGCGTTCCGTCGATGCCGCACGTAATCCAACCTGACGGGGCGTAGTCCTGGATCTTGGCCCGCAAGTGAGGCTTATCTGCGCCGTTCATTTGGTACACCCAGATCGAATTGTCCGAAGCGCCCGGAAACCACATTGCGGTCTCATCATGAGTAAGCGCGAGTCCATGCACGCACGTTCCGTGAGCGCCGCTGCTCGTTTGGCATGGCGGCGTACCCGGGGCATCGAGGCGGTAAAGGATCTGGCCGGTCTCGATATCCGCGGCAGTAAAGCCGAGATAGCCGTTGTTGTTCGAGTAAACGCGGGTCCAGTCGCCGTTCACGACGAAGGGCCGATTGCGCGCGAAAAACGGGCCTATCTCGCGGATCTTCTTGTGCGTTCGCGTGTCGTACAAGTACAGGATGTCATTTGCGGGCGACAGAAGAACCTGGTCTCCTCTCGGTGACATCTGCGTGTTGTGAGCCCGTTGGGGAAATTCCTTGATCGGATCGATCAGTGTTCCGTTGTAGGCACTGACGACATACCAGGTAGCGACACGGTTCCCGGCCATCCAGAGGGTTTCACCGAAAGGAGATGCCGCGCCGCGGTCGCAGCAGCCACCGTCGTACGTCTGTTGCCACGCGATCTTGCTCGTCGCGAGATCAACCGCGAGAAGGCGGTCCGTGATCATCGGGTAGATGTACCCAGTCTGAATGCTCGCGTCGATGCCCTTGCAGCTGGCCGGCTCCCCGCCGCCGGGGCCCTCCGGCAAAGGAATCCGTTCGACGAACTTGTAACCCTGGTCGACGTTGAAGACGACGAGGCCGCTCCCGCCCTTCGTTAGATCACCTTGGATGTTGCCTGGCAAGCACACGTAAAGGTAGAGGCCGTTCTTGGGTGCGGGCCCAGTTTGCGCAGATGCCTCCGTTGCAAACATTGTGCACATTGCGGCCGCAGTGCTGACCACGGCCGACAGGAGGCGACAACGCCAGCCTGGCTTACCTTCCACGCTTCGGTCCCAATCGTTTCTCTCCAACATCTGATCCTCCTAGGAGATTGAAGCACTGAAGTGCCGGTCCGATGCGTGTGCCAGCGCAAATCGGTGGGTCCGGATGTCGCCGCAGCCCAGCATCGCGTTCGCCTTGGCGCTGCGCTTTAAGGAAGAGTCACGATGTTCCCAGACGCATCACGAGCGAAGCGCCTGAAGAATTCGTTCCACAGCTTTTGTGACTCACCGTCATGCTCAAAGTGCGGCTGGAACTGGGTGACCTGCCACCGGTACTCTGCCAGGCCGTCCGTATAAATCTCTGTCGCTTTGCGACCATCCACTTGCAACAACGGGTTCGCGACGTTCTTGTTCACGGTAACGCGCCAAAAATTGCGCGCCGCTGTCTCCCCAGCCGTTCCTCCAGGGAAGTCCGCAGGAATCTCGTCCTGGCCCCGGCACTGCCAGACAGGCAGCGGTACGTTTGTCCTAACGATGGGGTCTGCGTAGTTCGCAGCATTCAGATGACCCGAGTAGCATGGGGCGACCGCAGCGAACAAGTTCGGGTACTGCACTGCCATTCGGTTTACGAACGCAGCTCCCATGGACTGGCCATTCATGTAAATGCGGTTGGGGTCGACGGCGTAGTCGGCCTTGAGCTGGTTCATCAGCGCGAGCATGTCGGCGACGTCGGAATTGGCCGCCGAAATGCTAATGTTCCAGGTGTTGTTCAAGCCTTGCGGCCAGACGGCGATGAAGCCGTTCTTCTCTGCAACCTCCCACCAACGCGATGACACAGCGATGAATTCCGCTGCGCCGTTTCGCCCGTGCAGGGAGAAGACCAACGGCAGCTTCTTACCTCCTGCGGACAGAGTTGCGTAGTTCGTGGGCAGGTAGACGAGGTAGCGCCGAGACACACCGGTAGAAAGCGTCTTGGTGACATCCAGCAGGCCCATCTGCTCGATAGTCAGATTCTGGCGAACCGTCCCGTTCGTTCGCGTGTCGTCAGAGAACTTCAGCTTCCGCTTAAACCACCTATCCCAAATATCCTGGCTCAACGCCTTGCCCGAGTAATTTGGAGCGACCGTTGTCGAGCTGACGACCTGTTCCTCCGTGTAAACCGAATTCGTGTAAGTGGTGGACTTGTACTTGTCGTCTTCACTTACGACACCAGGAGTCGTGATTGAGTCCTGCTGCTTCCAATAATTCACCTGCTGCGTATCGTATCCAGCGGAGGTTGGGTGGTTGATGGTCCAAGCCGCCATGGTGGTCGGAGCGAACGTCTTCGTGAAGACCGACGGATCGACGACACCGTCCACGGTCGCGACGGCGGGAACATAGGTTGGAGGCCGACTGTTATCGCCCAGTAGCCCCGATGACATTGCCATGACAGCCGCCATAGCCGCACCTTGCCCTATACCGGTAAGGTAGACCTGATCGTTCGTCGGAAGCCCGTATTTCCCCTGGACGGCGGTGACGAGCGCCCGCGTGTATGCGACGTCATCGCCAACCGCACTATCTAGTTTGCTGTTCCAGGCTCCATTCAGCGCGGTCGGGAAGACGGCGATGCCTCCGTTCGCCGTCGCGACTTCGTTCCAGCAGGTCGCGGCAGCGGCCTTTTGCCCATCCTGCGAAGCGTCGTGGTAGTGGACGATGATGGGGACGTAGCGGACATTTTTCACCGCCAACGCAGCCACATTTGCTGGTGCAACCTCGTAGTACTCGCGCGAGACCCCGTTCACGACGATGGTCTGCTTCGTGAGAACACTAGCACTCGCTTCGCACGTGGTCGGTGTGAAAGCCACAGGCGCTGGACTGGAAGGCGCGTTGTCGTCCCCGCCGCCGCCACATGCAGCGAGGACCGCTGACACACTAACCGCCAATGCGGTCAATCTGATAATCATGACTGTCACGCTGCTTCCTTCAGGGGCATGCCTCACGAGCTCACCGCCGGCACTTTAACGATAACATCTGTGTCATGCAACAGCACATGACCGCGCGTAAATTGCAGGGTGCCGTAGAACAAGGCGAAGTTGACGGTGGCTTGGATCGAGTCACTGTTGGGGGCGTCCGCGAGAGTGACATCTTTACGTGCGACGGGCCGGCCGCCCGCTTCGTCTCGCCATCGCAGGTGGGCAGACCGAGGGGCGCTCGCCTGCTCGTCGTTCACATTTCTACGTGAGCGGCGGGCCAAATGGGCGCGCACCGGCCTTAACGGCGTCCGTTAGCTCGGAGGTCCAAGCCCCTTGTGCGCTGACTCCAGGGCCTTGCCTGGCAACCAACAGCCATTCGAGTGGCGATGGCACCGTAGCGCCGGAGCGGCTTGGAAATAGGGAAGAAGCCCAGAGCCCGGTATGCGGCAACGGCATACGGCGCAGCATTGAGCTCGACGGTTTTGACGTCCGGGTGATTCGCCTCGAGGTGCGCACGTACTGCATTCCACAGAGTTCGCCTGATGCCTCTGCGCAGCTGGGCGGGGGCGACAAAAAACAATTGCACAAGCGTTGGGCGAGGCAAAAAGATGACTCCGACCAACACGGCGTCGCGCTCGCATACTAGGCAAAGGGCTGCCTCCAAGAGCTTTGACGCAAGCTTTTCGGCCTCGGTTTGCGCGATGAACTCGCGCTGCGCTGACAGATCCCAGTCTGGCGCGATGTGCGCGGTGAAGCCGGCCTGAACTAGTTCTGAAATTGCCAACGCATCATCGTCGGTGGCTTGGCGCAGGTGCGTGCTCATAGGGGCTCACGTCCGACATCTGGGATTGGAGCGGCGTTTGAAGCCAGCCGCGCAATCAAGAGTTCGCGGGTCGGTTTCGCGCACATCCGATAAACATCGCTGTTGCTGCGAGTGTGCAAGCTTGCTTGCTGTCGGCCGGGCAATCGTCCGCAGCATGATCCATGCAACGAACGAGAGACGGTGAAACCATCTTTGCGCCATCCGAAGTCTGCGTAACAGTGCCATACGGCAGAACCACCGGGTTTCCGCCTGCACGCGCCAAGCGTCGCGCGGCTATGTCTTGACGACTGTCTTACGTGGCCAGCCATGTCGGTCCGCAAAGTTGGCGATAGCTGAGTGGGAACAGCCGTGCTTCTGCGCCAATTCGCGCAATGAAAGCAAGCCAACACGGTAGTCGCAATAGTCGCGCTCGATAGCAGGCCAATCGATGTCTCTGCGTCGACGCAGGCGGCGGCGTGGCTCATCATCTGAAGGTCGAACGTTGGGGAATGTAGGGTCAGGGACCATATCGAGCGATGACAGCAATCTGAAGACGTGTTTTGGCCGGTGTTGGCATTACCCCGGTGCGCCTCGTCCGGCTCAGTCCGAGATTGCGCAGACACGTGCTCGAGCTGCGCGCGCCCAGGAAAGTAGCTCACTGATCGTCCAGTGTTAACCCGCGACCATTCACCGGACACCTATGTTAGCGTTAACGGTAGAGGCCGTCGAGGAGGCACGCCTGACGTGCCTCATCCCCCCGAAAACGCAGGAGAGCTCCGTGAGAAAGCCTTTGATCGCCTTGGTCCTGGGACTGGCCGCTGTGTCGGTGGCGCGCGCCGCCTGGCCCGACAAGACCGTGACCCTGGTTGTACCCTTTCCGGCCGGCGGTTCAACCGACGCCATCGCACGTTACGTGCAACCGAAGCTGCAGCAGAAGTTCGGCGGAACGTTTGTCGTCGACAACAAGGGAGGTGCTGGCGGCACCATCGGGGCCGCCGCAGTGAAGCGCGCCCCACCCGACGGCTACACCATCTTGGTGTCATCGCTCGGCCCTTTTGTGATCGGCCCCCATCTCCTGAAAAACGTCGGATACGACCCGCTGAAGGATTTCGACTACATCACGGTGGCAGTGCAGGCGCCCAATGTGCTCGTCGTGCCCGCCAACTCGCCCTACAAGAGCCTGGCTGACCTTATGGCGGCGCTCAAGGCAAATCCCGGCAAGGTGACATTCGCCTCATCGGGCAATGGCACCAGCGACCATCTCACGGCTGAGTTGTTCTGGCAACGGACAGGGACCAAGGGCGTGCACGTTCCCTACAAGGGCGGCGCGCCGGTACTCAACGATTTGCTCGGGGGCCAAGTCGACGCTACGTTCACGAACATCAACATCCTGGTGCCGAGCATCGTCGCCGGCAAGCTGCGAGCGCTCGCAACAACGGGTGCGAAGCGCTCGCCGCAGTTGCCCGATGTCCCCACCCTGGACGAGCTGGGCATCAAAGGAGTCACGGTTTACTCTTGGCAGGCGTTCGCGGCGCCCAAGGGGACGCCGGCCGACATCCGATCGAAACTGCAGGTGGCCATCGCTGAAGCCCTCAAAGATCCGGAGGTCAACAAGCATCTACTTGACCTCGGGTTCGAGATCGTTGCGAACACGCCCGAGGAATTCACCGCGTTCCAGGCATCCGAGTTCGCGCGCTGGAAGAAGGTCATCGAGGCCGGGAAGATCACCGCGGACTGACCCACCTCTGAAGGAACCAAAGGCGCGTCCGGCTGCCGCTCGCCTTCGGAACTTCTGATGCTGAGCAAAAGGCGCTGGCGAGTACTCCTGGCGTATGGGTTATCCCTGTGGATTCCCATCGCCGGGCAACTTGCGTTTCTCTGCTGCCTGCCCTGCTTGGTACATGACCACGCGAGTGCCGCGCAAGGCAACGGTCCGGAACGCACGCCCGTTTCGCACGCCGACTCTTCCGAAGGCGGCGGATCTCATTGCGGGACTTGTGGCCTATGCGCAGGTCTGCTTTGTGCTGGTCCCCCGCATGTGTTCGCCCAGCCCAGTGCATTTCAGCAGGCGACTCACCACAGCTGGTGGCCCAGCTTCCACATCGCCGTCGTCGTCGCACCTTTCACCTCCCGCGCGCCTCCTTCCTCCGTGAGCTGAGGTTTGTCCAAAGGCTGCCGCTCGGCAGTTCTTTCCAGGTGCGTGTTGGGGGAGATCCATTGAGATTCAATTGCGCGGCACTCGCGGGCGCGGTGCTTGCAGCCGCGGGATGCGGCCTGCCCTTTCAGGCGAAGGCCGCTGATCCGGACAGTGGCCCTAGCTCTGAAACCCCGCAGGGGTCGGGAACGCAGCCCTTACGGCTCGAGAGCGTCCAAATCACGGGCGAGCGGTTCGACAAGGCCCGCAACGGCTTGTCTCCCAAAACGGGATCCAGCCGCTTTCTGTTCGACCAACGGGACATCGATCTGCTTCCTCTAGGGGAGAGCACGTCGCTCAACAGCCTGATGCTGCAGGCGCCCGGAGTCGTTCAAGGGGACTATGGTGAGCTGCACATTCGTGGTGAGATGGCCCAGCCGCAGTACCGGATCAACGGGACCATCATCCCCGAGGGAATTGGCGGCTTCGGGCAAGCGTTCGATCTGCGCTTCGCGCGCCGGGTCGACTTCATCACGGGGGCTTTGCCGGCGCAATACAACTACCGCACCAACGTCATCGACATTGAGACGAAACAGACCTTCGAACGCGCAGGCAAGATCAGCCTGTACGGGGGTAGCTACGGTACGTTCAACCCGTCGGCGGAAGTGAGCGGATCGGTGGGAAATGTCTCGTACTTCCTGACGGGGAGCTACCTGCAGGCGAAGAACGGAATCTTGTTTCCGAGCCCAGATCGCCAGGCCCTCCACAACGACACGACGCAGACCAAAGGCTTCGCTTTTGTTTCGCTCATGCCCGATCCTCAATCCCGTTGGACGGTGATGGCCGGCACTGCCCAGTCGCGATTCCAAATCCCCAACGTCGCCGGCCAGTCCCCGACCTTCCCGTTGGACGGCGACCAGTACTTTCCTGACCTGCCTTCTGCCGAGCTCGATGAAAACCAGCGAGAGCGCAACCGCTATGGGGTGGTGTCATATCAGAGCAGTATCAGAAGCAACGCGGACTACCAAGTAGCGCTGTACTCCCGCACATCAAGCGTCCAGTTCACGCCGGACGTCATCGGAGATCTCATCTACCGCGGGATTGCCTCCCATGTGGAGCGCAGCAACCAGGCGAACGGTCTGCAGCTCGACTCCAGCCTGGAGGTGGCGCCAGCACACACGGTGCGCGCCGGGCTTTCAGCGAGCCGTCAGCGAACTGACAGCGCTAACGAATCCTACGTTTTTCCCGCCGACGCGAACGGCGCGCAGGTCCCCGGGTTGCCTTTCGTCGTCGCTGACGCGCGCTCGCTGGGGGCGACCCTTGCCGGCCTGTATGTTCAGGACGAGTGGCGAGCCAGCGCCCAGCTCACGGTGAACTACGGATTGCGCTTCGATTACTTGGACGGACTCACCCGCGAGAGCCAATTCAGTCCGCGGCTCAATGGTGTGTACAAGGTTGGAAACAACACGGCACTGCACGCGGGTTACGCGCGATTCTTCAACCCTCCCCGGCTTGAGTTGATCGGGCCCGACACAGTTGCCAAGTTTTCGAACACAACGAACCAGCCAGAAGTGCAGGAAGCATCGCCGGTCGTTCCCGAGCGCGTCCACTACTTCGACCTCGGGCTCACGCATCAGCCCATCCCCGGGGTGAATCTCGGCGCAAATGCGTACGCGAAGTACGTGAGCCACATGATCGACTTCGGTCAGTTCGGACAAGCGCTGGTGTACTCGCCGTTCAACTGGGCCAAGGCGAAGGTGTACGGCTTGGAGCTCACGGGGCAGTATCGGAATGGAGATCTGAGCGCTGCGGTGAATGGCGCGGTGTCATGGGCTCGGGCGAAAGGCATCTCCTCGGGGGAGTACAACTTCGGCCGCGACGAGCTGGACTACATCAACGGCAACTGGGTTTACATGGATCACGACCAGCGGTTCACATCCTCCGCCAGCGTTGCCTACAAGTGGTCGGGAGTCTTGCTCGCCGCCGACGCGTTCTTTGGTAGCGGAATGCGCCGCACTCCGGAAGGCGGCACGCCTAACTCATCGCACCTGCCTTCATATTTGCAGGTCAACATCGGCGTTGGCCGTGAGTTTCAGACTTGGCAGGCCGGCAAGTTGAGCGTCCGCCTCAGCGCCGTTAACCTCTTCGATCGCTCGTACGAGGTACGTGACGGAACGGGGGTCGGCGTTGGCGCCCCCCAGTTCGGACCGCGCCGCTCGCTTTACGCCACTCTCATTGCAAGCTTCTGAGAAGGAACACCCATGGACACGAGCCATGTCTTCGCCGCCTTGGCGACTGTTGCCCTGTGCGCGTTCGCCCTGCCACCGGCAGAGGCGCAATCAAACGCCGCTGTCCGGAGCGTCACAGTTCCGAGCGTCGATCCGCAGGCAGCGACTGTGCTGCAGACAGGACCCCGTGCGGAGGCTATCCGCGCCAATCTGAAGCGACTGAAGCTGCCGCCCGGGTTCACGATCGAGCTCTATGCAGTCGTTCCGGGCGCACACCACCTGGCGGTGTCGCCGGCTGACTACGGTGTGTTTGTTGGCACGCGCAAAAAGAACGTGTGGGTCGTCACCGACCCCGAAGGCGAAGCCAAGCCGGACCAAGTACGGGCGTTCGCGCCTTCTCTGAGCTTCAGGATGCCGTCGGGCGTATGCCTCACGGCCGATGGATTCTTGGTGGTCGTTGAGCAAAACCGGGTCCGCACCTTCTCGACTATCGAGCTGTTCGACGGCGCCTCCAAGGTCAGGGTGGTTGAGGTCGTGCCTGAAGGGCAGCTGATCCCCACGAAGGACGAGTCGCCTAGCGGCCTGCGCGCATGCCGGATTGGCACGGACAAGAAGCTTTACGTCGCATTGGGAAGTCAGGTAGATAAGGCGCCGCGTGCAAAGCTCGATTCGTATGACGGGCACGGCGTCGGCGCAATCGTCCGGCTCGATCCGTTCCTTGCAACCGGCCGAGATGTCTATGCGGACGGCATCGCGAACGCCGGAGGCATCGACTTCAATCCGAAGGACAACACGCTTTGGTTCACGGACGATCGAACCGAGCCAGTGACATCAGACAACGCTGAAGGAGAGATCAACCGTATCACCCAAGCCGGTCAGTTCTTCGGCTATCCCTGGCTCCAGGGCAAGAAGCGCATCACCAAACATGAACTCGGCGGGGCGCCAACTCCGCAGAACGCGGTCGATCCCGAGGTCTATACGGAGCCGGGTGCTGGAAACCTCGGTCTTACCTTCTACACGGGCACGCGGTTTCCTCAGAAGTACCGCGGCGGGCTTTTCACCGTCCAGCGCGGCTCCTCCAACGGCGACGCGTCCGTCGGCGCTCGAGTGCTGTTCACCTCGCTCCGCCCCGACGGCCGTGCCGCCAAGACGGAGGTGTTCGCCGAGGGTTGGCTCGACAAGAAAGCCCGACGCTTTCGCGGTCGCCCCGTTGACGTAGCGCAGTTGTTCGACGGCTCGCTGATCGTGTCAGATGAGCAAGCAGGCGCGCTTTACAGGATCAGCTACGACGGCCCATGACAGGGCCGAGGTAGCCCCACCTGACCAGGCTCTAGACCACCGGTGGCGGCCCCGCCGCCTTGCTCCGGACGACGTAGTGTCGTTGAGGATCGAGACAAACCCAAGGTCCAAGCGGCACCACGGCAGGCGGCAATGGGCAGTCCGCGGAGCCGGCGGGGAAGTACGTGTTTCGAAGTCGGTCGATGAACACGAGCGACTGAAAGGCCGAAGCCCGCGACAGCGGGCTTCGATGCCGGGGGCCACGAGCGTGATCGCTCGTGCGCTGCCCGCTACTTCACCACGGTCACGCTCGCACTCGCGACTAGCGTCCCCTGCGAGCTGTAGATGGTCTGAACCAAGCTGGCCGGACTGCCCACGGCGACGGTCACGATATCCGACCTGCGGAAGGTAGAAATCAGCGTCTGATTGCCAGACAGCTGAGCGGACACCGACGCTACGCCGTTGAGCGTGACCTGTGTCACCCCTGAAATGCCCGACGGCACTTGCATTACCGTCGTCACGAATCCCGCCGTGGTTCGCTTGTCGATGATGGGCGGAACGACCTGCAGGCGTGCGGTCGGACCGGTGTCATAGGGCGGCGAGAAAGTATCGACAGACTTGATCAGGGCTTCGATATAGCCGAAGCCGTGAGCGAAACCTTGCATCTGCCCCGAGTCGTCCGAGCTCTGTGGCTCGTGGTCAGGGTCGATGCTGTAAAGGTACCCCTCTTCCGCCAGGATCTGCACGATTCGCGCTTCGTTGACGTCGCCCTCGTCCGCAAAGACCTCCTGGAAGTTATCTCGACGACCCCTAATGTTTCGCAGGTGGATATTGAAGAGTCGCTTCGTCCGGGCGAGCGCACGCACGATGTCGTAGATCTCGGCTTGCGGATCCCACAGCATCTCCGCCAGCACTCCGCAGCACAGGTTGAGCCCGTGATAGGGGCTGTCGTACAGCGACAGGAACTTGAACAGCCCCATGCCACCTGGGGTGCTCAGGACATTCTCGAGCACGCCTTGGTAACCACCGGGAGGAGTTCCCGGATCTTGCGGATGGCAGGCCGCTTGGATCTTGTACTGGTCACAGACAGGGATCACCCGCTGGACGAAATAGTTGATGCGCTCCCAGAACTGATCCGCGGTGACGACGCCGGCAATTGTCGGCGCGCTCGGACTGAGCTGAGACGCATTGAACGTGCTGTACGTTGAATTGCCGCGACCCGGCGTCGACGCTGACCGCGTGACGCCCAAGATGCTCATGTTGTACTTGAACGCCGGAATACCCACCTCCGCCATAGCGGCGATGCAGCGTTGGATATCTTCGATGTCCTGGTCGCGCTGCGGACTCTGGCCGAGCATGATGGCCGGACGTCGCTCAGTGTTGACGTTCGTCGACCCCAGCAACGGCAAAGCCACCATCTCGACCGTCAGTCCATTCGCAGACGCAAAGTCGAGCACCTGATATAGATCCGAGGGCAGCCAGTAGCCGCGGCCTCCACTTGTCGCGGGCGAGGGCACCCAACGGGTGACGCCGTGACGCACCAAGTACTGGGCTGCTGCCGCGGTGCTGGCGCCACGCTGAGATCCAACGTGCAGTTTCAGGGGACGCTGAATGGGCCCTGGGGCAATGCCAGTGGCACCTTGTGCGAGAACGCTACTTACGGCGGCGGCAACGCTCCCCTGCGCGGTGGCAGCGGACGCGGTATTCAAGAGCGCTGTTGCGCCCGCCGCTGCGCCGGCCGCTGCGGCCACGCCACTTCTTTGAATAAACCCTCTTCGATCCATGAACTTTCCTCCGGTTGCCCGTCATTGGGCGTTGAGACTCTGCGCGTGAGACGGAGTGTCTTAGCGAGTTTCGGTTAAACCCTGGTCGAAGCGCTCTACGAAAGGGCAGAACGTCGAGCAGATAGCGCTCGTGCGCGGGATGCAAGCGGCGCGATGCCCAGGATCATCAGCAGCCACGTCGTCGGCTCGGGCACCACTTGCGCCACCTGGAAGGTGACCGACGCGACGTTCTGGGCGTTCCCTCCCGTCAAGGTGGAGGCCTCACTCGAGAGCAACAGATCGAACGTGTTGGAGCCGGCGGGAATGAATGACGAAAACGAGAAGGCCGGGGCGATCGGCACGATTTGACTGACCAGCGTCATGCCGTTGCTCGTGACCTGGAATAGAAGAGTGCTAGCCGAGAAGGCTGTTGTGTCCATGAAGTTCTGACTCGTGTACCCCAAGAGAAAGGTGAAGAAGCCGCCACCGGCGAACTCACCTGTGAACTCCGAGGAGCCGGTTGAACTCGTCAAACCCGCGACGCTGTTCGCCTCGGCGTCAGTGCTCAGCAACCCAGCTGCTGCGATTCCCGCACCCGCCGCAAAGTTGCTGGCATCGAAAGCGACCGCGCTAGAGATCAAGGGCAGCGGCGAC
>Ga0070671_100001327_pt1 | contig 18589 bp, 17 predicted proteins | sample KBSS73metaG_FD_65341 | JGI IMG/M metagenome (GOLD analysis project Ga0070671, IMG submission 65341) | Switchgrass rhizosphere microbial communities from Kellogg Biological Station, Michigan, USA - KBS S7-3 metaG | ecosystem: Host-associated > Plants > Roots > Rhizosphere > Soil ...
TGGATGCAATAAACAATAGATACGATTTCTTGACATTACCTGTTGCGACCGACTACGATACCCGGTCTTCCGAGTCCAGCTGGGGAGCTAGCGGCCGCAACACGCCCCATGCAGCGGACGGCTTCGCCGCCGCTGATGGCGGCGGAAGGAGGCCGTGGCAGTACGTCGCAACCAGATAGTGGCCCTATCACCCGCTGTTGGAGGCGGACAGATGGGCTGCTAAGAGTCATAATCTCGGTGACTTCGAGGACGTCATGAAAAGGACTTTTCAGCCCAACAACCGGAAGAGGAAAAAGGCGCACGGGTTCCTCGTCCGGATGCGCACCGCAGGTGGCCGCAACGTCATCCGGCGAAGAAGGACCCACGGACGCAAGCGCCTCTCCGCCTAGGCCCGCACGCCGCTCACAGCGGTTTCGGCCCGCCGACAAGGTCCTCCGATCAAAGGATTTCGAACGGATCTACCGGGAAGGCCGAAGGCAGACCGGTCCCTCCTTCGCCCTGTTCGGCATTCGAACCGAGCTGGGACGGTCGCGGCTGGGGATCACTGTCACCCGCAAGTTCGGTGGGGCCGTACTCAGGAATCGGAGCAAGAGAATCGTGCGTGAGATCTTCCGGCGGAACAGGGACGCGTTCGGCGTGTCCTGCGACTTCGTCGTGAACGTGCGCAGCGGTGCCTTGAAGCGCCCGTATGGCGAGCTCGAGCGCGAATTGACGGCCCTCGCGGAGCGCCTGGCGAGGATCGCGAAGTGAATGCCTCTCGCTCCCACTCGGCGGCCGCGCATGCTCCGGAAGATGCCTGGGAGCCGGAGAGGACTTCGGACCGGCCCGTCGTGAGCGCGCCCGCAGGCGGCGCCGCGCGCGTGACGATCGCCCTTCTCGGTTTCTATCGGCGCTTCATCTCGCCGGCCCTCCCCCGCGCCTGCCGCTTCCATCCCACCTGCTCGGCCTACGCGCTCGAAGCCGTGACCCGCTACGGTTTTCTGCGTGGGATCAAGATGGCGGCGATCAGGATCTGCAAGTGTCACCCCCTGAACAAGGGGGGATTCGATCCGGTGAAGTAGCGAGATGGACAAGCGCACCGTCGCGGCGTTCTCGATCTCGCTCGCCATCCTGGTGGTGTGGAGCTTTTTCTTCACGCCCCATCCCCCGCCCCCGACCCCTCCCGCCCCCGGCGCGCCGGCGGTCACGACGGGGAGCCCGGCGCCGGACGGCACGGCGGCCCCCGTGCCGGACGGGACGGCGGCATCGGCCGCGGCGGCTGGCTCCGTAGGCGCATCGGGCGCTGAAGGGGCCACCGGCGCCAACGCGGGGGCAGCCGCGGGCATGCCGAGCGCCGCGGGCGTCGCGCCGCTGCTCGAGGCGCCGGCCGGCACGCCTCCCACCATCGTCGCGACACCGTTCGCGAAGATCCAGATCGACAGCGAAGGCGGGACCATCCGGTCGTGGACCCTCACCAACTATCAGGACGACAAGGGCCAGCCCTACGAGCTCGTCTCGCCGGCCAGCCGCCTGTCCGGGATCTATCCCCTGCAGCTCAGCTCCGGGGCCGGCAAGGAGTTCGAGGGGCCGAGCGTGGAAGCCGCGCTGGCCACCGCGGGCCAGAAGCTCGGCCGCCCGCCCGCCTCCCTCCAGAGCGAGGTCCTCGACGCGGGCAAGCCCCGGTTCCTCATCTTCTCGGGCCGGCCGGCCGTGGTGCGGATCCTGAACGCGCCGGACCCTCTGGAATTCCTGAACAAGGCCCGGTTCGTCGTCGAGCGCGGGCCCGGCTCGAAGCCCGACCGGACCGAGCTCGTGACGCTCACCTATTCGGACGGCAAGGGCCTCGAGGCGAAGAAGACGCTCGAGTTCTCCAAGGACTCCTACATCGTCCGCATGAGCGCCGAGGTCACGCGGTTCCACCGGCCCGTGGCCGCGAAGATCGCCTGGGGGCCCGGCATCGGGACGCCCCACAAGGAGGAGGCGGCGCACTTCGAGGCGGCGGTCGCGGCCGTGGGCTCGAGCATCACGCGCATCGGCGGCCCCAACGTCCACGGGCCCGGCCCCATCGCCGGAACCTGGAGCTGGAGCGGCGCGGAGGAGCAGTACTTCGCGGCGGTCTTCGTGCCCACCTCGGGGCAGTCGTCGCTCGATCTGAACCCGGTCTTCCTGGAGATCCCGCCCGAGAAGCCTCTCCCCGCGGCCAAGCCCCCGGCGAGCGACGCCGAGAAGATCGCCCCTCCCAAGCATCTGGTCGTTCTGGTGCCCGCGGGGCAGAGCTACGACGTCTACGTGGGCCCCAAGGACTATCAGCTTCTCGGAAGCCTGGGGCTGAACCTTCAGAACCTCGTCAATTTCTCCTACCCCGTCCCCCTGATCGGACCCATGGTCGGGGCGCTCGCGACGCTGCTCTTCCTCATCCTGCGCGCCCTGCACAACCTGGTCGGCAACTACGGCGTGTGCATCATCCTGCTCACGACGGCGATCAAGATCCTGTTCTACCCGATCACGCAGCGGACCATGGTCAAGATGCGCTCGGTCCAGCAGCAGATGGCCAAGCTCAAGCCCAAGGCCGATGCCATCAAGAAGAAATACAGCAAGGCCAAGGACCTCGCGACCCGGAACAAGGCCAACGAAGAGATCATGGAGCTGTACCGGAAGGAGGGGGTGAACCCCATGGCCAGCCTCGGCGGCTGCCTACCCCTGCTCCTCCAGATGCCGGTCCTCTTCGCCCTGAACCGCCTCCTCTACGTCAGCATCGACCTGCGGCAGGCTCCCTTCATCGGCTGGATCCACGACCTGTCGTGGCGCGATCCCTATTACATCGCCCCCATCGTCATGGGCGCGACGATGTTCCTTCAGCAGAAGCTCGCGATGACGAACGCGACCGACCCGCAGATGAAGTCGCAGCAGCGCATGATGCTGTTCATGCCCCTGTTCTTTACCTGGACATTCCTGCGCCTGCCGAGCGGTCTCGTGCTCTATTGGTTCGTGAACAACGTCCTGGGCATCGCCCAGCAGGTGCTCATCAACCGTCAAGCGAAGGCGCTCGAGGCCCGGACGGCCGAAGCGCCCGGCAAGGCCTGACCGTCGCCCCGCCGCGGGCGTTCGCGCGGCGGGCGGGTGGAAAGAGACATGGATTCGAGCACGGAATTCGAGGGCAAGAGCGTTGAAGAAGCGCTCGAAAGGGCCGGCGAGGCGCTCGGAGTGAGCGCGAGCGCGATCCGCTACGAAGTCGTCGAGGACGGTCGCCGGGGTTTCCTCGGGATCGGCACGCGTCCCGTGAAGATCCGCGTGCTGTCGGGAGCCGCGCCGAAGACGGCAGCCGCGGCCGCGCCCGAGAGCGGGTACATCGACGACGAAGCGGAGTCGCAGAACAAGTTCCTGAACCGGGCGGAGCCGCGCCGCGGCGGAGGCGCGTCCGGTGGATCGGGTGGATCCGGCGGATCCGGCGGACGGAGCGCGCCGCGCGGCGGAGCGGGCCGGGGCGGAGGTCCCGCGCGTGGTCCGCGGGGAGGCCGCGGGGACCGCGGCGGGGACCGCGATCGGCACGTGCACCACGGCGTCCATCCCGCCGGCACGCGTCCGCACGGTCGAGAGGACGAGCTTCCGATCGGCGCGGGTATTCCACCGGGCGCGCCCTATTCCAGCGAGGAGGCGGTCCGCCTCGTTGCGGGGAAGGTCCTGCGCGAGATGGGCCTGGAGCTGCGCGCGCGCCTGAAGGAGCGGGACGGGGCGATCGTGCTCGACCTCGGAGGGACCGACGCGGCGCTGCTTCTCGAGAACGACGGTGAAGTGATCGAGGCGCTCCAGCACGTCCTCAACAAGATCCTTGCGAGGGACGAGCGGTTCGAATCGCGGGTCGTCGTCGACTGCGACGGCTTCCGCTCGCGCCACGACGAGGTGACCATCCAGCGCGCCCTCGCGGCGGGCGAAGAGGCGCTGCGCACCGGAAAGGCGGTCCAGCTCGAGGGTCTCAATCCCTACGAGCGGCGTCTTGCCCACGTGGCGCTCTCCGAGAACAAGGCGATCCGCACCTACTCCACCGGCGACGGGTCGATGAGGACCCTCACCGTGGAGCCCGCGAGCGCGGACGAGGCGTGAGGCTCCCTCCCGACGCGAGGCTTCGTGCCGACGTCGGGAGACTGCTCGAAGCCGCGGGAGAATCCTCCGCGGCCGAGGTCCTCGACCCGATCCTGATTCACCTGCGCCTCCTCGCGCGCTGGAACGACGCCTACGGCCTGACGCGCATCACGGAGTGGCCGGAGATCCTCGAGCGCCACGTACGGGAGTCGCTGCTGCCGCTGCGATGGATCGCGCGGGATCTGCCGGGCCGGATGCTCGATGTCGGGACCGGCAACGGCTTCCCCGCGCTGCCGATCCTCGCCTGCCGTCCGGGCCTTGCGGGCGTCCTGCTCGAGCGATCGGAGCGCAAGGGACTCTTCCTCGATGCGGTCGTCCGGGAGGCGCGCTGGGGAGGGCGGGTCGAGATCGATCCCACGGATGCGGAGAAGTACGAGCCGGGGTCGTCACCGAGCCCCCCTCCAGGTCACCGAGGCAAAACAGGGCGGAAACCAGGGCCCATGTCGGCGGCCGACACCAGAGTTGGGGATAAGGGGGAACAAATGTCTGCGGCCGACAACTGGAAACGGGAGGTCTTGCACGGCGGCGGCGGCGAGGTTCGGGATCCCGCGGCGCAGGCCGTGACGTCCCCTGCGGAGTCGCCTCACTGGGCCCCCGGGTTATCCGCCGGTCCGGATCGCGGCGGACAGGCCGATTCGGCCCCGCAATCGCTGGTCCAGGGTGCTGCGGAGAATCCACTCTTCGAGTACGTCGGGAGCCGGGCCACGCTCTCTCCGGAGCGGTACCTCGAGCTGGCTTCCCGATGGGTGCGCCCTGGCGGTCGCGTCTTCCTTTTCGCGAGCGACGTCGGCCGGCGATTTGTAGCGGGCGAAGGTGCCTGCGCCTTCACGCGGCTGGAGCGCCTACGGATCCCAGGCCGCCGCGCTTCCTTCCTATACATCTTCGACGCAGCTTCCCGTTAGAAACTGAACCTCCGCGCGCGCCTGGCACACCGGTGGCGAGGGCGCGATCCAGTCTTGCGCCTTGGAGGCGTTACTCGGACGCCCGCGTGCCCCTGCGGCGAGGCGCGGCTGCAGAGAGGGCGACGCAGAGCCGTTCGATGTGCTCGCGGTCCGGCCTGCGGTAAGCCGTGCGCTTGAGGGCCACGAGCTCCCGCCAGACGGCATAGGCGCCGGCCTTGGGGCCTTTCAAGGGATAGTCGTCGAAGTGCTGGATCACGCGGTCCAGCTCGTCGACCCGAGTCACTCGGAAGTAGTGTGACCGGCCCAACGATCTCCGGCGGTCTACCGGCGGGAGAGGATGCGCGGGGACCGAGTAGACGCGTCCCAGGCCACCGAAGTAGGCCTGGACCTCCTCCAGCATGCGGCTGGCCTCACGGCCGAGCTTGAGGGCGAAATAGGGGACGATGTTGCGATCGGTTCGGCTGTAGGTAAAGCTCCCGGCACCCTCCACCAGGCCCGTGACGTACCAGGGATCCATATCGCTACTAACTGTGTCCATAAGAGCATTTCTACGTGGAGCATCCATTCATGTCAAGGTAAAAATGTGTAGTAGGAAACATTTCCACGGGGAACAATCCGGTAGGCCGTTTCGATGTGCTATCTTGGGGCCGAGAGCCGGAGGACACCGAAATGGGGCGAGTTATCGCCGTGGTGAATCAGAAGGGCGGCGTGGGCAAGACCACGACCGCGATCAATCTGACCTCGGCCCTGGCGATCGAAGAAAAGAGGGTCCTCCTCGTCGATATCGACCCTCAGGCGAACAGCACGCGCGGACTCGGCGTTGCCGCCGATGCGACGCGCGCTTCGATCTACGACGTGCTCATCGGCGAGACGCCGATCGACACGGTGACGATCCCCACCGAGATCCAGAATCTCACATTGGTCCCCTCGGACCCGAACCTCGCCGGCGCGGAGGTCGAGCTCGCCACCTACCCGAACCGTGAATTCCGGCTGAAGACCGTCCTACAACCGATTCGCGACAACTACGACCTGATCTTCCTGGACTGTCCTCCCTCGCTGGGACTTCTCACGGTCAACGGGTTGTCGGCGGCGGACAGCGTACTGATTCCGGTCCAGTGCGAGTATCTCGCGCTCGAAGGGATCACACAGCTCGTCGAGACACTGCGGCGCGTGCAGGGCTCCCTGAACCCGGGTCTGCGCGTGGAAGGCGTCCTCATGACGATGTTCGACGAGCGTACGAACCTCTCGCGTCAGGTCGTGGACGACATCCGCGCCTACTTCAAGGAAAGCGTGTATTCCACGATCATTCCGCGCAACGTGAGGCTGGGGGAAGCCCCCTCGTTCGGCAAGCCGATCTTCCTGTACGACAGCCGTTCCAAAGGGGCGGAGGCCTACTTCAACCTCGCCCGGGAGCTCTTGAGAAATGAAACGACAAGCACTGGGTAGGGGACTCAGCTCGCTCATTCCCGACAAGGGAAAGGATCCGATTGCCGGGGTCGACCTGCGCTCTCCGCGAACGTCGGCCGCCGACAGCATGCCCCGGAGGGATATCGCAAGCGATCCCCACGGAGAGCAAGACGCCGGTCTCGCCACCGCCCTTCCCGCAGACGCCCAACCGGCTTCGCCGGAAGCCCCATCCACTGAGGCGCGCGCGGGCGGTTCGCTTCAATGGGTGGATATCGATCGGATCCATCCCAATCCCTACCAGCCTCGGAAGCACTTCCAGGAGACCGAGATCGAGGAGCTCGCGGCATCGATCCGTGCGAGCGGGATCCTGCAGCCGATCATCCTCAGGCGTATCGACTCGGGCTACGGGATCGTGGCCGGCGAACGCCGATGGCGGGCCGCGCAGCGCGCGGGTCTGCTCGAGGTGCCGGCGATCGTCCGTGAGATCGCCGAGGACCGGCTGCTCGAAGTGGCGCTCATCGAGAACATCCAGCGACAGGATCTCAACCCCATCGAAGAAGCGCGCGCCTATCTCTCCCTGATCGAGGACTTCGGTCTGACACAGGCCGAGGTCGCGGAGAAGGTCGGACGTCAGCGCTCCACGATCGCGAACGCGCTGCGGCTGCTGGAGCTTCCGGCACGCGTGCAGCAAATGGTCGAGCAGGGAGTCCTGACGATGGGTCATGCGAAGGCTCTCGCGGCCTTGCCGGGAGCGAAAGCGCAGGAAGTCGGAGCCGGGATCATCGTCAAGGGATCGCTCTCGGTTCGAGAAACTGAATCCTGGGTCAAGCGCCACACCCACCAGGCGGTGCCTTCGAGCCCGGCACAGACACGTCCGGATCCGCACGTCCGCGCGGCCGAGGAAGCCCTCCAGCAGGCTTTGGGCACAAAAGTCCGAATTCAGTCCTCGGGGGGCGAAAAAGGGCGGATTCTCATCGAATACTACTCGTCCGAGGAACTCAATCGGCTGTACGATCGTCTGGCGAAACGCTGAATAAGTCAGACTTTCTGTTGACAGCGCGCCACGGACAGCGGATACGTTATAAGTCTCGATGTGTCGTGCGATGCCGTTCTCTCTCTCGGACTGTCCAGGGCTGACACCGTGTCCGAGTAGTCATCGAACCCCTATCCAGATGATGAGGGGGTCGGAGAGCATAGTCGGCGAGCCGACTATCGCAAAGCCGTCACGGGAAGAAGGTGCCTACGAATCTTTCCAACAGTTCGAGTGAATTGCGGGCCAAGAGCGCGACCACGCGATCACTCTTCATGTCTGCGCTGACCTTGATCACAGCATTCGCGATCTCAAGCTTCGCTTTCATGACCACGGTGAGCGCGTCCGGCGTGGAACCGGTCATCGCAAGCGACAAGATCGCTCCGTGGATCAATGATCGCTTCCAGGACGGCGCCAAGCACGATGTCTTCGTGTTGATGAACGCATCTACCGATCTGACAGCGGCCGACGGTTTCAGCTCCCGCGTCGAGCGCGGCCAGTTCGTGTACGACGCGCTTCGCGAAGAAGCCCAAGTGCAGGAGCCGCTCGTCGAGGCGCTTCGCGCGAAGGGCTACGACGTCACCCGCTTCTGGATCATCAATGCGATCCTGATCAAGAGTGCCGACACGACTCTGATCAACGAGCTCTCGCAGCGACCCGACGTCGGCAGGCTCGTGGGCAACCCCGCGGTCGCCGGACTCGCGGGAGGCACCGCGGCGATGAGCGTCGCCGGAGCGCCCGCGCTCGCATCCGCGCCGACATCCGCCGACAAGGGACGCACCCGCGGCGCGTCCACGAGCGGGAAGCGTGCATCTCCTGCGCGTGTGGCACGGCGCCGGTCCGCGCTCGCGCGTTTCCACGAAAGTGACAAGAAGGCTGTCCCCGCGACATCTGCGATGACGGCCGCACGCGCGTCGTCATCCACTCCGACCACTTTGTCTGCCGCCGACAGCGGGCTCGCCGCGTCCGACGGATCTGTGGTGGCGGGTGTTCCGAGGGGGGTCTCCCCGCAGGCGATCGAATGCGGCCTCTCGAACGTCAAGGCCGACCAGGTCTGGGCGCAGACCGGGCTTCGCGGAGACGGGATCGTCCTCGGTACGATGGACACGGGCGTCGAGTGGACCCATCCCGCCATCAAGTCCAAGTACAGGGGATGGAACGGAACGACCGCCGATCACACCTATTCGTGGCACGACGCCATCGCGCCGACGGCCGCGCCCCTCGACGACAACAACCACGGAACGCACGTGACCGGAACCATGACCGGCGACGATGGCGCGGGGAACCAGATCGGAGTCGCCCCCGGCGCCAAGTGGGTCGCCTGCCGGAACATGGACCACGGCAACGGAACGCCGGCGACCTACCTCGACTGCATGCAGTGGGGCCTGGCGCCCTATCCGCTGGGGGGGGACCCCTTCAAGGACGGGCGCCCCGACCTCGCCCCCGACATCACCAACAACTCCTGGAGCTGCCCGACGAGCGAGGGGTGCGATGCCTTCTCCCTCCAGCAAGCGTTCGAGCACATACGCGCCGCGGGCCAGCTCACGGTCGGCGCCGCGCAGAACTCCGGCCCGCTGTGCTCGACGATCCTCGCGCCGTTGGGACTCCACGATGCGGTCTTCACGGTCGGCGCCATCGACTGTACGGGAGCGCTCGCGTCCTTCAGCGCGCGGGGCCCGATCACCGTGGACGGCAGCGGTCGGCTGAAGCCCAATGTCGCGGCGCCCGGGGTCAACGTGCGCTCGTCGATCCGCAACGATCAATACGCGCTCCTGAGCGGCACCTCGATGGCGACGCCGCACGTCTCGGGAGTCGCGGCGCTGCTCTGGGCGGCGAAGCCGAACCTCCGGCACCTCGTAGGGATCACACGCTGCTACCTTCAGCAGTCGGCGACAGGCGCCACGCTGCCGAACGGAGTGCCGAGCGTCTGCGGCGGAACGACTCCCGCCGACCGGCCCAACAACTTCTGGGGGTGGGGGAAGGTCGATGCGCTCGCCGCGGTCAACTTCGGTCCCGATACCGACGCCGATGGGATCGCCGACAGCTGCGATTGCGCGCCCGCCGACGGAGGCAGCTTCGATGCGCCTACCGAGGTCGGCGGCGATCGGTTCTCGGGCGCGACGACCTATCAATGGAATTCGCTCGCCACGATCGCGGGAAGCGGAACCACCTACGACGTCGTGCGCGGCCTGATCTCCCAGCTCCGCGCGGACGCGGGCTTCACCAACGCCGTGTGCGTCTCGAGCGATCAGCCGGGCGCCTCCTACAGCGACATCGACATCCCGCCCATGGGCGAGATCTTCTACTACCTAGCACGGGCGCAGAACGGCTGCGGAACCGGGAACTGGGGGCGCGGCCTCGCCGGCGCACCGCGGACGATCACGAGCTGCCCCTGATCGGCCGTTCCTACGTGCCGCCGTGGCCAAGCGCGCCGGTCCCCTCGCCGACATCTCCCAGCCGCCTCGTGCCGTCCGCATCCTCCGCACCCTTCGATCCACGCCCCGCCTCATGAGCGACGCCGCGACCGTCCCGCTCGCGCGGCGCCTCGACGCGACGCTTCTCACCGCCGACGCGACGGCCGCCGATGTCCGCGCGCTCGTCCGCTCCGCGATCGCGCTGGAGTGCGCGGCCGTGTGCGTGAATCCGGTCCATGTCGCTGTCGCCGCGAGCGCCGCGCGGGGGACGGCGCTGCGCGTTGCGAGCGTGGCAGGGTTTCCGCTCGGGGCCTCGCCGCTCGCCGCGAAGCTCGAGGAGTGCCGCTACGCGATCGAGAACGGCGCGGGCGAGCTGGACGTCGTCATCCCCATCTGGGCCGCGCGGGAGGGAGAGAGCGCGACGGTGGAACGTGAGCTCGCCGCGATCCTGGAGACGGCCGGCGGGACGGTCTGCAAGCTCATCGTGGAGATGGCGCTTCTCGGAGAACGCTTCGGAGAGACCATCGCCGTGCTGAACCGCCTGAAGCCCGCCTTCGCGAAGACGGGAACCGGATATGCGCGCGCGGTGACCGTCGATGACGTCCGTGCGCTGCGGGCGATCCTCGATCCCGCGATCGCCATCAAGGCGGCCGGGGGGATCCGCACGCGCGCGCACGCCGAGGCTTTGGTCGAGGCGGGGGCGGACCGGCTCGGCACCTCGCGCGCCGCAGAGCTGCTCGCGGGCGGCTAGCCTCCGGCCGTAAGATCGCCCGCCCGATCTTGCTCGGAGGAGCCTGACGATGCCGCGTGCCAGCGCCCGCCCCGGGACGTCATCCCGCACCGCGACACCCCGCGCCGCCCAATCCAACCCCCCGGCGAAAGCCGCCATGCCATCGAAGGCAGCTCGGACGACGAACGCCGACCGCAAGTCCAAGTCCGCGGCACTGCCGCCGTCCGTTCGCCGGCCGAACGATGCTCGCCCGTCGCAGGCCTCCCGCCCGTCCACATCCGCTCGCCGTTCGAAGGCCTCCCGCCCGTCGAACGCTTCCCGCGAAGCCTTGCCGAAGCTCGCGTTTCGTCCCCTGACGCCCGACCGATGGAAGGACGTCGTGGCGCTGTTCGGACCGAGAGGCGCCTGCGCCGGCTGCTGGTGCATGTGGTGGCGGCTCGGAGCGTCGGACTTTCGGCGGCTGCGCGGGGAGGGGAACAAGCGCGCCTTCCGGAGGGTCGCCTCGGAGGCCCCTCCGCCAGGCGTGCTCGCCTACTCGGACGATGCGGCGGTCGGCTGGTGCGCGATCGCGCCGCGTGCGGCGTACACGCGCCTGACCCGCTCGCGGATCTTCCGGCCGATCGACGCGGAGCCCGTCTGGTCGGTGAGCTGCTTCTTCGTGGCGAAGCCCTACCGGCGCCGGGGGGCGACCGTCGCGCTGCTGCGCGCGGCCGTCCTGTTCGCGAAGGCGCACGGGGCGCGGATCGTGGAAGGCTATCCCGTCGAGCCGCGGAAGGGGAGCCTGCCGGACCCCTTCGCCTGGACCGGCTTCGCCTCGGCCTTTCGCGCGGCAGGCTTCGTCGAGGCCGCACGCAGGTCCGAGACCCGCCCGATGATGCGCATCCGCCTCTAGCCAGCGGCGCCCGCGCGGTCGCCCCGCACGTCCGAAGGTCGATCGTCTAGGACCGGCGCCGCGGGGGAGGGGCGCGGCGCGCGCCCGATCGATCACGGTCCCGCTCCTGTCCGCGATTTCTCTCGTAGGTGCGCGGACGCGCGGTTGACGCCGGCGGCGCGGCGCGCTCGACACGCGCGTGGGCGGGCCGTTCCGCGCGCTCGGGAAGGCGCAGGGACGGGAGGACCGGCTCCTCCTTCACCGGGATCAGGGGCACGAGCGGTCCGAGGGGGGGATCGCCCGGGTAGAGCACGCGCTCGAGGAAGAGTCCGGAGGGAGGTGCCGTCCATTCGGCGGGCGTCCCCGCGCTCCGCGGAAGCGACTCGCCCGCGAGGAGCGCGCGCATCGTGCCCTCGTCGAGGCGCCCCGATCCGATCTCGACGAGCGTCCCCACGATCCGCCGCACCATCTTCCAGAGGAAGTGCGACGCCGCGAGGCGGACGAGGATCAGTCCTTCGGCGCGGGCGACCTCGGCGCTCTCGACGACGACGAGCGTGCTCGTCTGGTCCGCGGGCCTTTCGCAGAAGAGCGCGAAGTCGTGCTTGCCGGGAAGCTGCGCGGCCGCGCGGGCCATACGCTCCGCGTCGAGCGGGCGCTTGATCCACCAGACGAAGCGCTTCGCGAACGCCGTCCGGCGGGTCGCGATCTGGTAGACGTAGCTGCGCGAGACGGCCGCGTGCCGCGCGTGGAAGCGCTCGGGCGCGATCGTCGCGGCGAGCAGGTGGATGTCGTGCGGGAGCTGCTCGTTGACGGCGTCGCGCAGGTTCTCCGGATCCATCGCGCGCGCGATGCGCAGGTGCGCGGTCTGGGCGGCGGCGTGGACGCCCGCGTCGGTCCGGCCCGAACCGCCGAGGTCCGCCACGGGCCCGGCGACGCGCTCGATCGCGTCCTTCAGCTCCCCGGCGACCGTGCGCGCGTTCGTCTGCTCCTGCCATCCGCGGTAGCGGGAGCCGTCGTACTCCACGAGCAGGCGATAGGTGGGCATGGCTCGATTGCGTCCGGGACGCCCGTCAGTGTCGCACCCTTCGACTCGCTTTGCTCGCTCAGGGCAGGCCCTTCGACTCGCTCCGCTCGCTCCCTTCGACTCGCTCCGCTCGCTCAGGGCGCTCGCTGGGCTCGCGCAGGACTCTCAGCGGGAGCGATCGCGCCCAAGATAGACCCCGAAGTTCCTCTCGACGATCTCCTCCAGCGCCGCCGGATCGACACCGCGCGCGCCTGCGAGCCGCTCGAGAACGCGCCGCGCCCAGGCGGGCCGCGCGGCGCCTTCATCCCCGTACACGACCGGGGCGTCGGTCTCGACGAGCAGGATCGAGGCCTCGATGGCGGCGGCGACGTCCCGAGTCCGCGGATCGATGAGGACGGAAGGTCCGGGCGAGATGAAGACGCCGCTCGCGGCGCAGCGGCGCGCGAGCTTCGTGGAGTGCGTGAACCAGTGCATCACCGCGCCGAGCCCGGTCTTCTCCCGAAAGCCGATCGCGGCCTCGAGAACCTCCCGGTCCGCGCGCCGCGAGTGAAGGTTCACGGGGAGCCGCCGGGCCGCGGCCCAATCCATCTGGCGCGCCAGCGCCTCCCGCTGTCGGGACTGGGCCTGCTCCGTGGTCGCATCCTTGTAGTCGAGGCCGATCTCGCCGACCACGTCCGCGTCCTCCAGGAGCGCCTCGAGCCGGCGCAGCTCGTGCTCCTGCTCCTGGGGCGAGAGCTCGGGGACGCGGCTCGGGTGCAGCCCGACGCCGGCGAGCATCCCTCCCGGATGGCGCGCGCGCAGCGCGAGGATCGTCTCCGCCGACGCGGCATCCATCGCGACGGCGAGAACGGGTCCGACGCCCGCCGCCGCCGCTTCCTCGACGGCCCGGTCGGGATCTTCGAGCTGATCGAGATGACAGTGCGCGTCGGGAATCATGTCCCCATGCTCTCCGTCCGCGGCGGGCCGGTCAAGCCGCGCGTCGCCGTTCGGCGGAGTCGTCGGCGATCGCAAAAACGCGGGACGTATCGCGATCAAAGCGAGCCCTGAGCGAGCAAAGCGAGTCGAAGGATGCGACACTACGCGCCGATGGCCCGCAAGATCCGATGCGTGACCTTCGACTGCTACGGCACCCTCATCGACTGGGAAGGGGGGATCGCCCGCGCCCTCCTCGCGGTCCCTTCGCTCTCGGGCAAGCCCGACCTCGTCCGCAAGCTGGTCGCGCGCCGCGAGGAGATCGAGAAGGGGATGATCGTCAGCGCCCCCGAGCTCGCGGCCGACGATTCCCCCGACGAGCGCTACGAGAGCCCCCCGTACCGGCCCTATCGCGAGATCCTCGCGGAATCGATCGACCAGGCCGCCCAGGAGCTGGACGTCCCGATGGCGGGGTGCGACCCCGCGTCGGTCGCGGATTCGATGCCGGGCTGGGAGCCCTTCGCGGACACGCGCGCGGCGCTGGCGGACATCAAGAAGCGCTTTCCCATCGCGATCCTCTCGAACGTCGAGGAAGAGGTCATCGCCGAGAGCGTCCGCCGGATCGGGGTCCCCTTCGACCTCATCGTTACGGCGGAGAAGGTCGGAGCCTACAAGCCGTCCCCCGATCACTGGTATGCCGCGATGCACGAGCTCGAGGTGGACGAGGAAGACCTCTTCCACCTGGCCGCCTCCCCCTTCCACGACCTCGAGACCGCGACGCTCCTGGGGATCCGATGCGGGTACGTGAACCGATCCGGACACCCGCTCCTCCCCGAAGCGAAGCCCCTGTTCACCGTCCGGGACATGGCCGCCGCCGCCGCGCGCATGCGCTCGTACACGCCCGCCCCTCGAATCCGCTGAACAAGGCTCAGCAGTCATTGCGGAAAGAGGTGGCAAAGGGCCGTTCCTGCGGGATAATTAGGTACCTCAGAACACGACCATGCCCGCGCGCATGGCTACCCTGGTACAAGGAGAGAGTCGATGAGACGTGTTTTCCTGCCCCGTACGCTGGTCCTGACAATGACTTGCGCCCTCAGCCTCGGGATTTCTTCGCGCATGCTGCGCGCCGACGATGCGCCGCCCGCCGACCCGAAGCCCCCGGCGGCGGAAGCGCCTGCCGCGGAGGCTCCCGCCGACGCGCCGATCGAGAAACAAGCCGAGCCCGAGCGGATCGAGGGCGCCAAGCTGATCAAGGTGGACGCCGAAGGTAAGTCGATCACGCTTCTGGTTCCGCCCGACCCCTCCAAGTCGGGGCGCGCCTATAAGCGCTACAAGCTCATGATCGACGACAAGAGCCTCATCCTCATCGATCAGCAGCCGAGCACCCTGGGGGCGCTGACGTCCGGAATGAAGGTGGACGTGGGCTACTTCAGGAAGGGAAAGAACGACGTCGTCGATACGGTCGTGGTGACCGGAAAAGACGAGTAGGTCCGCTTCGGGGAAGGATCGAGAGTGTTGAGGCATCCGGCGGGGAAGTAGACCCAATCCGCCTTGCCGCCCCAGCGCTCGATTCTTGGGTCTGATGGGGGAGTCGGCCCCGATCAGCCCCGGCCGCGATGCGCCGGCAGCTGCAACCGGTCGTAGTGCACCTCGCTCGAGGGCCAGGAGCTGCAGTGCCCAGGATCAGCGGCGGCCGCGAAGCGGCCGTCCGCTGCATCAGGGCCGGGTAACCTCGGGCCCGACCACCTTCAGTCGATGCCCAGCTTCAGGCGCGTGAGGGCGCGCATCACCGGCATCGGTCCCGATCCGCATCCCAGGAGCGCGTCGTGGAAGGCGCGCAGATCGAACTTGTCCTTGAGCGCCGAGCGGCACTCCGCGCGCAGCTCGAGGATCTCCTTCTTACCCAGGGTGTAGCGCAGGTAGAAGGGATCGAAGGCGCCGCGCTCGCATTCCGCGCGCGCCACGGCCTCGGCCAGCCACGCCTTGTCCATGAAGAAGCGCGTCCCCTTGTCGAAGTCCCACTCGGGACGCGTGTGGAGACGGATGCCGTTCACGAACCGGCAGAGCCGGTTGAGGGCCTCCTGGCACTGCACGATGTGGACTTCCGGATGATGGTCGCCGAACCCCTCTTCCACCGCGAGCAGCTCGCAGTAGTGGGCCCATCCCTCACCGAAGGCGCCCCACCAGAAGGTCTTGCGGACGGGGGACGTCACCTGGTTCTGGTGGAGCCCCTGGATGAAGTGCCCGGGGTACGCCTCGTGGATCGCGAGGTTCTCGAGGCCGCGATAGCAGAAGGCGGTGAGGTGCTCGTTCTGCTGCGCGACCGGCCAGGAGGGGTCCGCGTCGGTCGCATAGAAAGTGGCCCGCACGTCGGCGGTCTCGTAGGGGCCGGGCGTCCACATCGACCCGAACGACCAGCGCATGAACTCGGGCGTGTCGGCGATCAGGACGCGATCGGGCTTGGGGATGGTGACGAGCCCGCTTTTCTCCAGCCAATGGTGGACCTCCTCCGCGATCTTCGTCGTGGAGGCGACGACCTTTCCGGTCTCCGGGTGGTCGCCCGTGATCCGCGCGACGATCTCGGCGGGAGAGGCGTTCTCGTCGATCCGCGCGGCCTGGCGGCGCAGCTCCTCGCGCGTCGCCTCGAGCGTGTCGATCGCCCATCCCTCGAGCTCCTCGAGCGAGGTCGTGATCCGTTCCTTGGTCTGGAGCCATCCCGCGTACACATCGCGCCCGAGGGCGTAGTCGCGCGTGTCGCCCGGCTTGTACTCCTCGCGCAGCCACTTCAGGTAGTCCTCGATCGACTGCGAGGCCAGGCGCGTGGACTCCTCGAGCTCGCGGCGCATCATGGACGACGCCTGGCTTCCGAGCGCGGTCGGCAGGTCTTTCTGGATCAGGGAGAGCGCGCCCTCGGCGCCGCGGATCCCGTAGTTGAGGAGGATGGGAGCGGTCGGCTTGAGGTTGCGCTTGGCGCTCTCGAGGAACGCGGGGATCTGCCGCTCCTTCGCGACCACGGCCGCCACGCGCTCGTCCACGGGCGCGAAATCGAAGATGAGGAGCGTATTGAGCTGGGAGGAGAGGGTCTCCGCGTACGAGTAGGGGTCGTCCTCCCACGCGCGCACGCGGCGATAGTCGAAGAGCGTCCCCTCGACGGCGGACAGGAGCGCCTCGCGCTCCGCGGTGTCCGCGGGGGACAGGTTGTCGAGCGCGAGAGCCCGCGTCCGCGTGCGGTCCAGCTCGGCGCAGTAGGCGTCGATCGACCCCCGCGAGAGATCCTCCAGCTTCCGGTCGTGGTCGTGCAGTCCGGCGAACACGGCGTAGCCCGGATGGAACTCCAGGTACCGCGAGACGAACTCTTTTTCCAGCGCTTCGAGTCTTCCGTCCATCGTTGGCGAATCTCCGGGGGCTAGAATAGCACCACGATGAACCGGGATTTCGCATGAGCGAGGAACGTCTCTACTTCCGGCAGCTCCTCGCGGGGGAGGATTTCGCCGACGCGCACCCCGTGGCGGGTCAGATGGCGAACTTCGTCTACCTGATCGGAGACAGGCAGACCCGCGAATGCCTGGTCGTGGATCCCGCCTGGAGCGTCGCGGAGCTGATCGAGATCGCCGGCGCGGACGGGATGAAGGTCACGGGCGCCCTGGCGACCCACTACCATCCCGACCACATCGGGGGAGACCTCTTCGGGATCGCGATCGAGGGCCTGCGCGAGCTGATGACCGTGCACCCCGTCCCCGTCCACGCCCATAGGGACGAGGTCCTCGGGATCCGCGCGATGACGGGACTCTCCGCCGGCGATCTCGAGCTGCACGGCGGGGGGGACGCCGTGCTCGCCGGGGAGATCCCCGTGACGCTCGTCCATACGCCCGGGCATACCCCCGGATCGCAGTGCTTCCTCGTCGGGGACCGGCTCGTCAGCGGCGACACGCTCTTCGTGGGAGGGTGCGGCCGCGTGGACCTTCCGGGGAGCGATCCCGACGAGATGTACCTCACGCTCACGCAGAGGCTCGCGAAGCTACCCGCGGGGACGGTCCTCTACCCGGGGCACGACTACGGACCGGCGCGCACCTCCACCCTCGGGGAGGAGCGCGCCTCCAATCAGTACATGAGGATCCGGTCGATCGAGGACTGGCGCGCCCTGATGAGCTGACCCGCGGCGCATGGAGTCGCGCGGCCTCGCCGCGTCGACCTCCACTCGCCTTGCACAGCCTAGAGGTTGACCTCGACCTTGGCCTGCTTGCGCAGGGACGCGGTCAGCTTCTGGACCTCGCCCTGGACCTTCTGGCTCGCCAGGTACTCGTGGATCTTCTGCCGGACGTCGTCGATGGGCGTGACGCCCTCGGGCCGATGGTCGGTCACTTTGATGATGTGATAGCCGAAGTCGGTCTCGACGATGTCGGAGATGGCGCCGACCTTCATCGAGAAGGCCGCCTTGTCGAACGGAGCGACCATGCGCCCCTTTTCGAAGTAGCCGAGGTCGCCCCCGCGCTGGGCGGAGCCTGGGTCCTGCGAGTATTCGCGGGCGAGCGCGCCGAAGTCCGACCCCGAGCGCGCCTTGGCGAGCGCCTCTTCCGCCTTCGCCTTCTGGGCGGCCTTCTGGTCGGGAGGCGTGTCCTTGCCGATGTGGAGCAGGATGTGGCTCGCGCGCACCTGCTCCGGGTGCTTCATCTTGTCCTGATTCTCCTGGTAGAACTTCGCCTCGTCCTCCTGCGTCACCTTCACCTGTCCGACGACCGTGGTCTTGATGTACTTGTCGATGACCATGTTGTGCCGGAACATCGACTCGACCGTCGCCATGGTCATGCCGTCCTTGGCGAGCTCCGATTCGAACGTCTTCTGGTCGGGGAAGTTCGAGCGGACCTGCGCGATCGAGGCATTCACCTCCGCGGGCGTGACCTGGACCTTGCTCGCGACCGCCTTCTGATAGACGAGCTCCTGATCGATGAGGCTGTCGAGGACCCCCTTGCGGAACTCGGCGTGCTTCTCCGGGGGGACGCGGCCCTGCGCCATGCCCTTGACGGTGAAGTCGAGCTCGCCGCGCGTGATCGGCTGCCCGTTGACCTTCGCGACGACCTGCGCCGGCGGTCCTGAGGGAACGATGGGGATGGCAGGGGCGGCCGCGGCGCCGGGAGCGGGAGAGCCCGGAGGCTGACCGGCGGCATTTCCGGGCGCCGCAC
>Ga0070671_100001329_pt1 | contig 18586 bp, 19 predicted proteins | sample KBSS73metaG_FD_65341 | JGI IMG/M metagenome (GOLD analysis project Ga0070671, IMG submission 65341) | Switchgrass rhizosphere microbial communities from Kellogg Biological Station, Michigan, USA - KBS S7-3 metaG | ecosystem: Host-associated > Plants > Roots > Rhizosphere > Soil ...
GTGCACGGCGTTGGAGATCGTGTTGATCGTGGTGTCCAGGCCCGCGGCGGCGAAGGCGGACAGCAGCGGGATGCACGACTCGTGCTTGATCCGTCCCTCGTCGGCGGCCTGGAAGATGGCCCGGCCCATGCTGCCCACCTTCAGGTCGGCGGCGGTGAGGCCACCGACCCAGCCGAACATCTCGCCCACCGCCGCGAGCCCGTCCGCGGCCCGGGCGTTCAACGGGCCGAGCACGGTGAACGTCGCGTCCGCCCAGCGGAGCATGTTCGGTCGGGCCCCGTCGGGCAGGCCGATCAGGTCGAACACGACGGAGAACGGGAAGGCCGTGGCCAGGTCGGCGACGGCGTCGAAGCTCCCACCGGCGAGCACCGTGTCGACCAGGGTCTCGGCCCGCTCGGCTATGTCCTGCTGGAGGGGGCGTACCGCGCGCGGGCCGAGCCGGTCGGAGAGCACCGCGCGCAGCGCGGTGTGCGCGGGCGGATCCGTAGCCAGCACGGTGCCCACCAGCATCTGGGAGACGGGTTCGTTGAGAGCGACCCCGGCGGCGGAGAAGGTCTCCCAGTCGCCGAGGGCCCGACGCACCGAGTCGTAGCGGGGGAGTGCCCACACGTCGAGCGCGTCCAGCCGGACGGCCGAGGCCCGGTCGCGCAGGTCGCGGTAGACCGGGTAGGGGTCGAGGAGGGTGTCGTCGGCGAAGAGGTCGACGTCGGAGCGGGGGGTCTGGTCGGCGAGCGCCATTGCTGGTCCTCCGGACTAGGTGGTGATGTTCTCGGGTCGGGCGAGTGCGCGGAGTCGAGTGATGGGGATGCGTCGGTTGACCGCGGCGGCGGAACCGGGCTCACCCGGCCAGCCGACCAGGAGTCCGCCGTCGACGGGGCTGTCGCCCTCGACGACGGTGGGCTCGCCGGCCGCGGGCATCGGTCCGCTGACCCGCACCTTCAGGCCGAACTGCTCGGTCCAGAACAGCGGGTCCGGGACGAGCGGGGCCGCGGCATCGCCGTCGAGGAGGGCCGCGGCCGCGGTGCGGGCCTGCTCGAGCGCGGCGTTCCACAGCGGTGTGCGCCTCGGCCCGCGGGCGGTCGGGAATGCGGCCACGTCTCCGGCGGCCACCACGGTCGTCGACACCCGGCATCGGGTGTCGACCGCGATGCCGCCCTCGACGGACAGCCCCGACGACCGCAGCCACTCGACCTCGGGAAGACAGCCGACCGCGCTGAGAACCAGATCGCCCCCGAAACGACGACCATCGGCGAGCTCGGCGATTGGCGTCCCGTCCGCGGTCGCGCGCAACCGGACCCCTCCAGGGTCGTGGGCGATCCGGGCTCCCCGCCGTTCCGCGGCGGCGCCGAGCAGGTCGGCGAGGTAGGGGCCGAGCTGTGCGTGCAGCGGAGGCTGCCGGTCGACCAGGGTGACGGTGGATCCGCGATCCAAGCACGCTGACGCCAGCTCCATCCCGAGGATCCCCGCCCCGACGACGAGGACGTGCGGCCGTGCGGTCAGGAGCCGGTCGAGGGCGAGGGCGTCGCCGAGGTGACGGAAGGTCGTCTCGTCGACCCCGGGATCGGCTGCACCCAGGTCGGCGAGGCGGCGGGCGCGGGCGCCGGTGGTGATGGCGAGCCTGTCGTAGCCGATCCGGTCGCCGCCTGCCAGGACGATCTCGCGGCGGTCCTGGTCGAGGGCGACGGCCGCGGTCCCGATCCGCTCGTCGACCTCGCAGGACAACGGCGGAAGAGTGATGTCGGCGAGGTCGTCGGTCCCCGCGAGGACCCCCTTGGACAGAGCAGGCCGGTTGTAGGCGGCATGGGGCTCGGCGCCGACCAGGGTGACGCGACCGCCGAACCCGCGCCGACGCAGGGTGTCCACGAAGGTGGTGCCCGCCAGCGAGGCGCCCACCACCACGACGTGGTCCCGATCCGTCACCCCGCCGGTCCGCGTGGCCATCACCGTGACTTGAGCGCCGCGACGGGGCAGACGCGCACCGCCTCCTCCGCGACGACGGCCGCGGAGGTGGGCACGTCGGGAGCGTCGAGCACGAGCTCGCCGTCGGCGTCCAGGTGCATCAGCTGCGGCGCCGCCTCGGCGCACAGGCCGTAGCCCTCGCAGCGATCCCGGTCGATGGTCAGCTTCACGGCAACTCCTCGGTGAGTCGGTGGATCGGGCCTGCCACGCGGTCAGGTCTGGATCGGGGGAGTGCTCGGCAGGCCCGTGTCCAGGGCGAACCCGCACATCAGCATCTGGGTGCTGAACGCGATGTGGTCCCGCAGCAGCTCCCCACCGCGGACCTCGTCCCGGTTCACCGCGGCGTCGGCGAGGGCACGGTGCTCGGCAGCGGGGTCACGGTCGTTCTCGGAGATGAACGGCGCCGCCCAGCGCCGGTAGAGCTCCGTCTCGGCCCGCAGCCCTTGGCTGATCTCGATGAGCCTGCGGCTGCCACAACCGGTGAGCAGGGCCGCGTGGAAGTCCTCGTGGGCCAGGTACCAGGCGTCCCCGCGCACGCCGTCGGTTACCTCGCGTTCCCGGATCACCAGCAGGTGGTGGGCAGCGACCACCTCGGCCTCCCACTGCGCGTCCCCGTGGAGGATCGCGCGCCGGAACGCCAGGCTCTCGATCTCGATGCGGGCGGCGGTGAGATCCGTCAGCTCCTCCACTGACAGCGCGGCGACGGTGTAGCCGAGGTGTGGCTGCAGGGTGACCAGCCGCTCCGCGGTGAGCTTGGTGAGGGCTTCGCGCACCGGCCCGACGCTCGTGCCGTACTCCGCGCAGAGCTCCGGGAACTTCAGTCGGCGGCCGGGCTCGAGCCGCGCCGTGAAGATGTCCGCGCGCAGCCGCTCGTAGAGCTCGTCGGCGCGCGTGCCGGATCCACCCCGCTTGGCCATGGCGGGCACTTTAACCACAAGAAGATGATGCAGCCAACTTTTCAAAGTTGCCTTGACAGATGAAAGTCGGTCAGGCCAGAGTCTGCCTCGCCCCGGCGACACGACGATGAGGAGTCCGATGCAGACGCTGTCCACCCTCTGCGACGACACGGTGTGGGGCGAGGCGCCCCGCCGATACGGCGGAGCGCTGTGGATCTCCGACACCCAGGCCGGGCAGCTGTTGACCGTCTCCGACGAGGGTGTGCAGCGCCGACCGCTCGACGAACCCACCAACGGCCTCTGGTTCCTGCCCGACGGTCGGCTCGCCGCCGCCCGTTGGCACGCCAAGCGGATCGACGTCGTGACCGACGGTAGCTCCGCACCCTACGCGGACCTCGGCCACCTCGTCCGGGACGCGGTGGGGGACATGGCCGGCACCCCCGACGGCAGGCTCTATGTCGACGACATGGGCCCGAACCCGCACAGCGGCGACCCGGTAGGGCGACTGCTCGTCGTGGATCCCGACGGGTCCGCGCGAGTCGCGGCCGAGGGCCTGCGGTTCCCCAACGGCATCGCCGTCCTCGGGGACACCCTGGTCGTCGCGGAGACCCACGCGACCCGGCTCACCGCGTTCGACATCGAGCCCGACGGGCGCCTGACCCACCCCCGGACGTGGGCGGACCTCGGGCGGCTGCTGAGCGAGCGGCACCGCCCCGACGGGATCTGGGCCGCGCCCGACGGCTCGGTCTGGGTCGCGACGACCACCGGTGAGGAGTTCGTCCGGGTGGACGGCTCGCGGGTCCTCGACCGGGTCCCCGTCCCGGGGGAGTTCGCGGTCGCGTGCTGCCTCGACGGTTCCTCGCTCTACCTGTCCGCCTCCCGCAGCACCGATCCCGCAATGGACCTGCTCACCGAGGCACTGCCGCAGAAGAAGGTCCGCGGGCGGATCGCCCGCGTCTCGGTCTAGGCACCCACCTCTCCCGAAGGGAAGACGACGATGTCCGACCCGCACGATGTGATCGTCATCGGGGCAGGCCCGTCCGGCCTTGCCACCGCCACCCTGCTCGCCGGGAGCGGGGTCCGGGTCGGCCTGGTCGACCCGTACCGGCTCGCGGTGCACCACCCCCGCGCCACCCACGTCGACGACGAGACGGTGCGCATCCTGCAGACCCTCGGAGCGGCGCAACTGGAGCCGGACTTCCTCCGCCACTCCGACGGCGGCTACGAGATCTACGACGCCCACCACCAGCTCGTCCGCTACATGCCGTGGCGGCCCGAGCCGACCGGCCAGGGCTGGTACGGCGACTACCAGATCTTCCAGCCGGACGTCGAGAACCTGCTGCGCGGACGGCTGCACGCCTCGCCGCACTTCGCGTCCTACCTCGGATGGCGGTCCACCGCGATCGAGCAGGACGACGCGGGTGTCACCGTTGCGGTCCGGCACGAGCGCACAGGCGAGGAGCGGACGCTCTCCGCGCGGTACCTGGTCGGGTGCGACGGTGCCCGGTCGACGGTGCGCGGCCTGGTCAGCCCCGAGGTCGAGGACCTGCACGGGACCCACCGATCGCTGATCCTCGACATCGCGCCGTTCGTGCCGAGCGGCGCGGTTCCCAGCGACAACGCGTTCAGCAAGGCCGTCCCGCCCAACCCGGTCACCTGCCTGCCGATCGCCCACGGCATGGTGCGCTTCGAGTTCCTGCTCAACCCCCGGGACGCGACCGAGGACTTCGAGCGGCCCACCCGGTGGTATGAGCTGCTGGCCCCCTACTACGCGCCCGGGGACTACCGCATCGCCCGCGCGGACGTGTACCGGTGGGAGTCGCTGATCCCGACCCGGTGGCGGGAGGGCAACCTGTTCCTGGTCGGCGACGCCGCCCACCAGATGCCCCCGCACCTGGGTCAGGGCATGGGCTCCGGGCTGCGCGACGCGATGAACCTGGCCTGGAAGCTCACAGCGTGCCTCGACGGCGCCGCCGAATCGCTGCTGGACACCTACCAGTCCGAGCGCGACCCGCACGTGCGGGTCTACGCGCAGGCCGCCGTCGGCGCCGCCAACGGGATCGAGTTCATGGCGGAGAACCCCGGCGAACTCGGCGACCCACCCGTCGCCGCCCAGGCGGCGATGCCCGTTCCCGCGCTGGGCCCCGGGATCCACGGTGTCACGGCAGGCCCGGTGGGCTCGTTGAGCATCCAGCCGCGCCTGCTCGACGGAGAGCGCCTCGACGACGTCGTCGGCTACCGGTTCGCGGTCGTCGGCAACCCCCACCTGCTGGACGCGGTCGACCCTGCGACCGCGGAGAGCTGGACCCGGCTCGGCGCCGCGGTCGTCCGGGAGACCCCGCTGCCGATGCGCCGATGGCTCAACGAGCACGGCGCGCACGCCGTGATCATCCGGCCGGACCGCTACGTGTTCGGGGTGGCGAGCACGGCGGCCGAGCTGGACACACTGACATCGCAGCTCCTTGCGGCGCTCTCGGCCCGGCAGGAACAGCCCGCATGACGACGCTGGTCATGGGCGCGGGTGGGCTCTTCGGGCGCTATGTCGCGCCCGAGCTGATCGCCCGCGGGGCGACTGTCCGGGGCAGCGTGCACCACGCTGCGGGCGAGGCGGTCGCGCGAGCCTCCGGTGTCACGGACGTGGTGTGGGCGGACCTGCGCGAGGTCGACTCGCTCAAGCGGGCCCTCGACGGCGTGCAGTCCGTGTTCTACATCCCACCGAAGTTCCTCCCGGACGAGGAGGAACTCGGCGTGCGGCTCGTCGGCCTGGCCGCCGAGGCCGGGGTCGAGCGGTTCGTCCTCTCCGGCGTCATGCACCCGTTCCTCACGGCGATGCACAACCACTGCGCGAAGCTCCCGGTGCAAGAGGCCCTGGTCACCTCCGGGATGGTCTACACGATCCTGCAGCCGACCAACCTGATGCAGTCCACCGGCGCGTTCTTCTGGCACAAGGTGCTCGAGACCGGCGAGTACGTGGAGCCCTGGGCCCAGGACCGGAAGCTCTGCTACGTCGACTACCGCGACGTCGCCGAGGTCGCGGCGAAGGCCCTGACCGAGGACGGGCTGCGGTACGTCGTGTTCGAGCTGACCGCCGCAGGCACGATCTCCCGCGAGGACATCGTGGCCATGATGTCGGCAGCCCTGGGCCGCACGATCACCACACGCACCCAGCCGGTCGACCAGTGGAACGCCGAGAACATGCCGCCAGACGCCGCGCTGCGGGAGTCGTTCGCCGGGATCGACGCCTTCTACAGCCGGCACGGCTTCCCCGGAGGCAACGACCTGGTGCTGCGCACGATCCTCGGCCGCCCGCCCCGGACGATGGAGGCCTACATCGGCCAGCTCGCCGCCGCACCGAGGGGGAACTGACATGCGGTTCGTCACCTACGCCTCGCCGGCAGGGGACGACCGGGCGGGTGTCGTCGCCGACGGGACCGTCCACGGCCTGGAACGGGGGACGGCGCTGTTGGACGTTCTCGGCGATCTCGGACCGCGGGGGGAGCAGGCGCTGGCGTCACCGTCGGAGCGGGTCCCGCTGGACGAGGTCGTGTTGCGGGCACCGCTGGAGCCCCGGTCCATCCGGGACTGCGCGGGTTTCCTGCAGCACCTACGCAACGTGTCCGCGGCCGCGGAGATGCCGGTCGACGAGCGGCACACCCGGTTCCCGCCGTTCTACTTCACCAACCCGGCCGCGGTCGTCGGCCCGCACGACGACGTGCCGATCGCCCCGGACAGCGCGATGTTCGACTACGAGATGGAGATCGCCGCGGTGATCGGCCGGGCCGGCGCGACCATCCCGCTCGCCGAGGCGGAGTCGCACATCGCGGGCTACACCCTGTTCTGCGACTGGAGTGCCCGGGACCTGCAGATGCGCGAGATGCCGCTGCGGCTCGGGCCCGCCAAGGGCAAGGACACCGCGAACACGTTGGGGCCCATGCTCGTCACCCCCGACGAGCTGGAGCCCTTCCGGGCGGGGAAGGGCTTCGACCTGGGCATGACCGGGCACGTCAACGGAGACCTGGTCTCGAAGGGCAACTGGAGCACCATCGACTGGGGCTTCCCCGACATGATCACCTACGCGTCGCGGGGGACGGTCCTGCGCGCAGGCGACGTGATCGGGTCCGGGACCGTCGAGACCGGCTGCCTGTTCGAGCACTACTGCACCGACCGGGAGGGCTTCCGCGGCTGGCTGCAGCCCGGTGACGAGGTGGTGCTCGCCGTCGAGCAGCTCGGCGAGATCCGGCATCGGATCGTTCCGGGCGTCGAGCCGGAGCGGCTGAGCAGTGGCTACTGAGCTGACCCTGCGCGAGCTGCTGGTGCCCGCACTCGACCGGTTCGGCGAGCGGACGGCCGTGACCGTGGGGGAGACCCGGACGTCGTACGCCGAGTTGGTGGGAGCGGCCAACCGGCTGGCCCACGAGCTGGTCGCGCTCGGGGTGGCGCCGGGTGACCCGGTCGCTCTGATGATGCGCAACGGTGTGGAGTGGTTGGTCGCCGACCAGGCGATCCTGCGGGTGGGCGCGGCGAAGGTGCCGGTCAACGGCATGCTCGCCGAGCCCGAGATCGCCTACATTCTCGCCGACAGCGGGACCCGGGTGGCCCTGGTCGACGACTCCACGGTCGCCTCCGCGCGGAACGCGGGCGTGGAGGCGGTCCTCGAGCCCGACCTCAGAGACGCGGCCCCCACACCGCCCGAGGTGGACGTCTCTGGTACGGACGTGGGCCTGATCCTCTACACCGGCGGCACCACCGGCAGGCAGAAGGGCGTCGTTCACACGCAGGCGGGGCTCGCAGTGAATCTGCTGGCCCACGTCGTGGAGCTCGGCCTGCAGGACGACGAGTGCCTGCTGCTGAGCTCACCGCTGCCGCACTCCGCCGGGTTCCTGGCCCAGGCCGGGCTGATCAAGGGCGGGCACGTGGTGGTGGAGCGCCGCTTCGACGCCGCACACGTGCTGGCGCAGGTGGAGCGGCACGGGGTGACCCTCCTGTTCGGGGTCCCCACGATGATCTACCGGCTGCTCGACGCCGCCGAGGAGGCCGACACCTCGTCGCTGCGCACGATCCTCTACGGGGCGGCACCGATCACGCCCGAGCGGCTGACCGAGGGACTGCGCCGGTTCGGGTCGGTGTTCATGCAGCTCTACGGCCAGTCCGAGGCCCCGAACTTCCTCACCCGGCTGACCCGCGAGGACCACGACCCGGCCCGTCCCGAGCGCCTACGCAGCTGCGGGCGCCCCGCGGCGATGGTCACCGTCGCCGTGCTCGACGACGACGGCCGTCCCGTACCCCCGGGCGAGGTGGGCGAGGTCTGCGCCCGCGCTCCCTACGTGATGGCGGGCTACCTCGGCCTGCCGGACAAGACCGCCGCCACGCTTGCGGGCGGCTGGCTGCACACCGGCGACATCGGCTCGCTTGACGACGACGGCTACCTGCACCTGCTCGACCGGCGCAACGACATGGTGATCAGCGGCGGGATGAACGTCTACACCACCGAGGTGGAGGCCGTCGTCGGCGCGTGTGCGGGGGTCGAACAGGTCGCGGTCGTGGGGGTGCCGCACCCCGACTGGGGGGAGGCGGTCGTCGCCTACCTGGTGGCGGACGCCGACCTCGACATCGACACCGTCGACCGCCGGTGTCGCGCCGAGCTGGCCGCCTACAAGCGGCCGAAGGAGTACCGACGCGTGTCCGCCCTGCCGACCACCCCGCTGGGGAAGATCGACAAGAAGGCGCTGCGCACCGGACGGACCAAGAGAACGGAGCACTGATGCAGGTCGCGACGATCAGGACCGAGGACGGGCTCCGCGCCGCCCGCCGAGACGGTGAGGAGCTCGTGCTCCTGCCGTTCGACGACGTCGGCGCGCTGCTCGCGTCCGGTGCGGGCTGGGCGGCGCGGGCCGCGGCGACCGAGGGCACCCGGGTGCCGGTCGCGGGCGCGGACTACGCGTCGCTGGTCCCGATGCCGGAGAAAGTCTTCTGCGTGGGCCTCAACTACGCCGACCACGCCGAGGAGGCGGGGCTCCCCATCCCGGAGTACCCGCCGCTGTTCGCCAAGTTCGGCCGCAGCCTCATCGGCGCCCACGACGACCTCGCCATCCCGGCCGCGTCGGACAAGGTCGACTGGGAGGTGGAGCTCGGGGTCGTGATCGGGAAGCCGGCACGGCACGTGAGCGAGGCCGACGCAGAGGACTTCGTAGGGGGTTACACCGTGGTCAACGACGTCTCCATGCGTGACTGGCAGCTGCGCACCTCGCAGTTCCTGCAGGGCAAGGCGTTCGAGGCCTCGACCCCGGTCGGCCCCTACCTCGTCACGCCCGACGAGGTCGACCATGCCCGCTCCCTCGCCATGGAGCTCGTGGTCGACGGCGAGGTCAAGCAGCGCACCAACTCCGACCAGATGATCTTCTCGGTGGCGCAGGTGATCTCCTACATCAGTACCTTCATCACGCTGGCCCCGGGCGACCTGATCGCCACCGGCACCGCCTCCGGCGTCGGACACCTGGCCTCGCCACCGGTCTACCTCACCCCCGGTTCCCGCATGACCTGCAGCATCGAGGGCCTCGGCAGCCAGACCACGCGCTGCGTGGCCGCCACCGACGGCGCGACGGCGGCCGCGTGATGGCCGGCCACGTGATCAGCCAGGTCGGGCACGTCGCCTTGCAGGTCCGCGACCTCGACGCCGCACAGGAGTTCGCCACCAACGTCCTGGGTCTGCTCGTCACCGAACGCACCGACGACGGGCTGTGGCTCACCCACGGCGGCCCGCACCACTCCCTGCGCTACACGAAGGCGGACACGGACGCCCTGGACCACGTGGGCCTCCTCGCGCCCGGCGCCGAGGCTCTGGCCGAGCTGCGCAAGAGAGTCGAGTCCGCAGGCCTGCGGATCGTGTCCAACGCTCCGCTGGACCCGGCCGTCGCGGACGGGTTCGCCTTCGCCGACCCCGACGGGTTCGTCTACGCCGTCTACACCCGGATGGCCCGGTCGGAGGCCGCCCCGCCGTCGTCCGGCCTGCGGCCGCGGCGCCTGGGGCACTTCAACTTCTTCGTGTCCGACCCGCGGCGCACCGAGCGGATGTTGACCGAGCTCCTGGACTTCCGGGTGTCCGACCGGATGCTCGACGGCGTGTTCCTCCGCTGCAACGTCGACCATCACGGCATCGGGGTGTTCCCCGGGCCGGGCCAGATCCATCACGTGGCCTGGGAGTACCCGAGCATGATCGAGGTCGCCGCGGTGGCCGACCTCATCGACGCCCGCGGGGACTCCGTGTTGTGGGGGCCGCTGCGCCACGGCATGGGTCGCAACATCGCCACCTATGTGCTCGAGCCCAGCGGGCTCGTGCAGGAGTTCTACTGCGACATGGAGCGGATCTACGACGACGCCGGACACGTCCCGGGGGAGTGGAGCCCCGAGGGGCACAAGTGGGTCAGCCTCTGGGGCCCGCACCTGACCCCCGAAGGATTCACCGAGCTCGGCCTGCCGCCCGCCGTCCGTCCGTGACCTGAGCCGGCGCCGATGCGGTGGAGACCCTTCACCGCGTCGGCGCGCCCGCGGTCCTCTCCCCACCGGAGGTGGCCGCGTCCAGAGCGTCACTGACCCGGATCATGATCCGCATCGTGTGCTCGTAGTGCTCGGCCAGCAGCGAGACCGCGCGGTCCGCATCGCGGGCGAGAGTGGCATCGAGCATGTTCCGGTGCTCCTCCACGACGTCTCGGACGCGGTCGTGCTCGTCGCTCAGTGGGCCGGACCAGCAGCGGCACCTCTCGGTGGAGTCGCGCGGCTGCGCGACGAAGTGAGCAGGCGCTGGGTCGTGCTACCCGCGTGCAGAACGCGGTCTCCGTGTGGCGGTTCAGGAGCGCGGCGCCGATCCGCTGTGACGACGGCTGATGAGGTGATTCGCGGCCGATGACGTCGGATCGCGGCTGGCCATGGTGGCTTCCATGATCGAGAGGCCGTGACGACTGTCGAGCAGGTGACTCCCTTTGCCGCGCAGAGGGCTGCGAGCGATCACGCAGCTTCTTTGCCGCCTGACCTGTGCATACCTGAGACGTCGGCCCCGAAGTGGCCTGATCAGTTGACTCCCTTTCGGGAGTTTGCGTGGAGTAAACGGTAACTGGATCTTGGAAAGAGCGGAGCAGGCCAGAGCTGGAAAGCTCTGACCTGCGACGATTGGTACACCGCCACGGACTTGAACCGTGAACCCGCCGGAGGGGAGTCGGCTGATCGCTGGCAATATCCGGGACTCGTTCGTGCTGGTCAGATGCCTCTCCGTCCGCCTGTCGATCATCAGCGGAGGTGCCTGTTCGTCACGGTGATCGGTCGTAAGCGGTGACCAAAACGGTGACTCGACGTCCGACGCGCTGCTTGAGGAAGTCAGTCGTCCGCCGACAGTGTTACCGCCACTTGGCGAAGGTCGTCGACGAGCTTGGGCAGCTGGCGCCGGGCTGTCGCGAGAAGGATTTCCAGGTCGATCGACCAGTACCCGTGTTCGACCCGGTTGCGCAGGCGCACGGGCTGTTGCCACGGCACGGCAGGAACCTGGCCTTGGTTTCCTCTGAGACCTGTCCGGCGGCTTCGCCGAGCACGGTGTAGTTCCACAGCAGTGCGTCGCGCCGTTCCCGTCGTTCGTCGAGTTCGTCGACGGTGATGCCGGCGGCGAGTCGCTGGATCTGTTCGGCGGCGTCGATCATCTCGCCGAGCAGGAGGAGGTCACGCTGCATAGAGGGATCGCGCTTCGGCGAGGACCTGGTCGCGGAGCCGGGTGTGGAGGGCTCGTCGGGAGACGAGGTCGACGGGTCGGCCGAAGAGCTCGGCAAGGTCGTCGGTCAGGTCTTCGATCTCCCAGCCGAGCACGTGGCCTGGCTTGAGGGTGTAGAGCAGGTCGATGTCGCTCGCCGGGCCGGCCGTGTCACGCGCTGCCGAGCCGAACAGCTCGAGGTGCTGGATTCCGTAAGCGTGGCAGATTTCGGCGAGGCGTTGCAGGTCGACGACCCGGCCGGCGACGATCAGCACCGCCGCAGGGTACCGCTTCGGGCCTCATTCATCGGGTTCTCGAACCGGTGCCGACTCTGGACAGGTTCGTGGTCCTCGCACCGGCGCTGCACGTTCTCGCTTGTCGGCGACGGCGCCACGGGAAGCGCGAGCCGATGTCTCACGCTCGGCGGAGCCGCCACCCTCCGAGGCGGAGAGCGATGCCGATGAAGAGCCCGACGAGTAGTCCGGCGGCCGGGAGGATCACGAAAGCGGCGGACCAGTCGTAGGTGACGCTGAGCGCGGACTCGTAGGCGCTCGGTCGTGGTGTCGACATCGAGACGACCGGTTCGGGAGTCAGGTAGCGCGTGAGTACCGCGCAGAGCAGGCCGACGACGAGGCCTGATGTGCCGCAGGCTGCCAAGAGTGCTCGCACGACTGGATTATGCCGGTCTCGCCGGACGTGCCCTCGTCGGCCGGAACGCTTGACGACCGGCTGCCGTGCTGCCACTGTTCCACTAACAGATTAGTTGTTTGAGGTGAGGGTGTGCGATTCCGGGTCGAGCGGCGGTCGGGGGTGCCGACCTACCTGCAGCTGGTGCGGCAGGTGGAGCAGGCGCTGCGTCTGGGCGCGTTGCAGCCGGGTGATCAGCTGCCGACTGCGAAGGCCGTAGTGGAGGAGACCGCGATCAACCCGAACACGGTGTTGAAGGCCTATCGGGAGCTGGAGCGAGGCGGACTGGTGGAGGCGCGGCCGGGTCGGGGGACGTTCGTCCTGCGGACGTTGGCCCGGCCGGCCTCGGAGGTCGACGGCGTGCTGCGGGTCGAGCTGGAGGGCTGGATGGAGCGGGCCGCCGGCGCGGGGTTGTCGGTTGAGGACGTGGATGCGCTGGTCGCTGATGCGCGGGCGCGTCGGTTCGAGGGGGGTGGGGCCCGTGCCTGAGGGTGCGGTGCGGTTCGACGGGGTGGGGAAGCGGTTCGGCGGGCGTTCGGCCTTGCGGGACTGCACGTTCGAGGTCCCGCGGGGCAGGGTCGCGGCGCTGGTGGGGCCGAACGGTGCAGGCAAGACGACGCTGCTCATGGTCGCGACCGGCCTGCTGCGGGCGGACGAGGGTCGGGTGGAGGTCCTCGGCGCGGACCCGGCGCGGGTGGGGATGCCGCCGGGGGCGAGCTTCGTGGCGCAGGACAAGCCGCTGTACGGGACGTTCCGGGTGCGGGAGATGCTGCGGGCGGCCGCCGCGTTGAACGCGCGCGGGCGGTGGGATGCGGCGCGGGCGGCGGGTCTGGTGGAGGCGGCCGGGATCGGGTTCGACGAGCGGGTGGGTGCCCTGTCGCCGGGCGGGCGGGCGCGGGTGGCGTTGGCGATCGCGCTGGGTCGCGATCCTGAGCTGCTGTTGCTCGACGAGCCGTTGGCCGAGCTGGACCCGCTCGCGCGGCGGCAGGTGATGGGGGCGGTGCTGGCGGCGTCGGCGGAGTCCGGGACCACGGTGGTGCTGTCCTCGCACGTGATCGCCGACGTCGAGGACGCCTGTGACCACCTGGTGCTGCTCGGCGGTGGGCGGGTCCGCTTGGACGGAGCCGTCGAGGACCTCCTCGCGCAGCACCGGGTCATCACGGGCGCGACCGAGCCCGACGGGGCGGTCGTGCACGGCTCGCGCTTCGGACGCCAGGTCGAGGCGCTCGTGCGCGGCACCGGGGACGGCGAGCCGCCGACGCTCGACGACCTGGTGATGGGTTACCTGCAGGCCGAGGACGGGCGGGTCGCCGCGGCCGGGGCTCCGTCGTGACGTGGTTGGCCTGGCGTCGCCAACGGCCGGCGTTACTCGTGGCGTTCGGGCTGCTCGCGGTGACCGGGGTCGCGCTGGCGGTGGCGCGGGCGGTGATCGAGGGCCGGGCTGCGGCGCTGGGTGTCGGCGTCTGCCTGACCGAGGCGACACAGCAGTGCTTCACCGGTCCCGTGCAGCCGCTCTACGCCGGGTTCCGCGAGACGTTCACGATGATGCGGGCCTGGCTGGTGGTGGCGGCACCGCTGGTCGGCGTGATCGTGGGCGCGGGGCTGCTGGCGCGGGAGGTGGAGCAGCGCACCGTGCTGTTCGTCGGCACGCAGGCGATCAGTCGGGTCGGGTGGTGGGCCCGGACGGTCGCGATGGCGCTGGTCCCGGCCGTAGTCGGGGTCCTCGCGGTCACGCTGCTGGCGGGCTGGGCGCTGGAGCCCTACGCGGTGCTGTACCGGCAGGAGCGCATCGGCACCCTGGACTTCGACATCTCGGGGATCTGGCCGGTCGCGGCCACTGTGCTGGCGTTCGCGCTGGCCGCCGCGTTCGGCGCCGTCCTGCGGAGCAGCCTGGCGGTGGTCGTCGCGACGGTGGGGGTGTGGGTGGTGCTGTATGCGTCGTTGTCGGAGACGCGCTACGACCTGCTGCCCGACGCGGTCGATGTCGTTCCGGCGGCGTCGTACACCGGCTTCTTCGACATCGACGGTTTGCCCCAGGACCTCGTCTATCGCGGGGCGGGGGGCGAGGTGGTCGATTTGGGCGTGGTGGCTCGCACGTGCGGGTCGTCCGGGACGACCGACCTGTGCGCCGGGGTCACGCAGGTTGAGTTGTACTACCAGCCGAGCAGCCTTTTCTGGCCGCTGCAGGCTCTGCAGAGCGCCGTCGTCGCGGTCCTCGCGTCGGGACTGCTGGCGTTCTCCGCGCTGCGCTGGCGGCGCGTCATGCCCGGGGGTGCACGGTGATCTGGCTGCTGTGGCGAAGGCGACGTGCCTCGACCCTGCTGATCGCGGGCGTTGGCCGGGGCGCTGGTCGTCGCGCTCGTCGCGATCCGGGTGAGTACCGCTGCGCAGCTGCGCGCGGCCGGCGTGCCGGATGGCTGCTTCGCGGCCCCGACCGAGGCCTGCCGTGCGGCCGCGCTCGCAACACCTCAACCGGGCGGCCCGCTGTGGGGACTGATGCACACGTTCCTGCTGGTGGTGCCGCTCCTGCTGGGTCTCCTCGCGGGGACCGGGCTGTTCAGTCGTGAGCTGGAGGAGCGGACGTTGCTCTTTACCCTCACGCAGAGCGAGAGCCGGGCCCGCTGGTGCGGCGTGACCCTGCTGGCAGGTGGGCTCCCGGCGCTGGTGGCGGCCGGTGTCCTCGGTGCGCTCGTCTCCTGGGCCTTCCAGCCTCTCGACCTGGTGGCCTACCCGTTCAGCTCTCTCGAGACGCCGGCGTTCGAGAGTTCCGGAGTGGTGATCGTCGGGTACACGCTGCTGGCCTTCGCCGTCACGGTCGCCGCAGGGGTGGTCGCCCGCAGCAGCCTCGTGTCGATCGTCGTCACGGTGCCGGTCTACGGGATCGTGATATACCTGCTGGCCAGACGCCTTCGACCGCACTACCTGCCACCCGAACAGGTCCAGGTGCAGGGCGCGCTCAACTTCTCCGACGCGCAGGGCGAGCTGCAGGGCACCAGGGCCTGGATCGTGGACTACGAGCCCTACCTCGGCGGTCAGGACGACACACCGCGCTTGATCGAGTACCAGCCCGACGACCGCTACTGGCTGTTCCAGACCATTGAGCTCGGCATCCTCCTCGTCCTGGCCGTGCTCGCCTTCGTCGTCGCACTCCGCCGACTTTCGAACTCGTGTGACGGCGCAGGGAAGATGAGCGGGTCAGCACGGACCAGGTGGCGCTGAGCAAGCGGATGTCGCATGCCTGCGGCATGCGCAGGGGGGCACATGGCCTGGCAGGTGAGGCCGGTGTTCGTGGATCACGACAGAGCAGGTGACTCGTAGTCGCGGTCGAGTGTGAGGTTGTGTTCTCGTGTCGCGACCGCTCACGGCCTGCCCTGCTCCCGTCCCGCTGGCCCGCTGGTCCGGCCGGGTGGTTCTCGGAGGAGCGGCTCATCCCGACGGAGCTTGGTCGATCACGGGTGATCACGATGGATAAGCGTCGACCAAAGCGTCACTTGATCTTGATGCAAGAAGTCCCAGGTCACTGGTAGTGTCTGTGACCTGGGACTGTGCGTACACCGCCACGGACTTGAACCGTGAACCCGCTGGAGGGGAGTAGTCCCTGCTGGTCAATGGGCTTTTGACGATTCCGTCGATCATCACTCGTCATTCCGGTCAGTCATCGTGTTCTGTCGTAGGCGGTGACCAAAACGGTGACTGATCGCCGACTCGCCTGCCAGTCTTCATCGCGTCAGGACACGGCTGGCCGGCCTCAAGGCCGGGCGGCACGGGGCTTACGGGCGGCAGGCTGATCTTGCCTGCGTGCCGCACTTTCGCGGAGCGCGGTGGCGACGTCCTCGAAAGAGATGCACGGCACCATCGTCAGCTGTTCCAGGGACGTCCGCCGACGGGGTGGCCGCTCTCGTCGAAAGCCGGGACTTCGTGGTCGTCCCACACCCATCCGCCTTCCGGGATGTACCGGGGCTTGTCGGAGGCGTCGAGCAGTTCCTGGGGCGTCGGGCCGCAGGGGGTCTGTGGGCAGGTGGCTTCGACGTTGACCTGTTCTGCGGCTGCGTTGGCAGGCCTGGTGGGCTCGGAGCTAGGGCCCGGGGCGGCGGCGTCGGGAATCTGCGCCGAGACGGGCTGTCGGGCTGAGCTCAGGCCGGGTGAAGGCTGCTCGGTCGGTGCCTGCACCGCCGTGGTCGCGGGCGCCGACTCCATTGAGGGTGCGGTCGCCGCGGCGGCCGCGCTGGTGGGGGCCGGCGGCGTCGTGACGGAGCTGGAGACCCCTATGGGCTCTTGCGAACGTGCGCTGCATCCGGTCAGGAGCAGCATGACCGTCATGCTGAGGAGCGCCCTGCGCACCGTGACCTCCCTCGGATGATCATTTGGCGAGACTCTAGCGGACTCGTGTCGTGTGGAACGCATAGATTCGGCCCGACGGCCCAGCACGTCGAGCCTCATCGGGGATCCGTAGCCGTTTGTGCGGGGGTCACGTCATGCGCGAGTCGCCCAGCGCAGTTCAGGATGGGTCACTGGGCGGCCGGACACACTCAACTCGATCCGGACGCTTCCGGGCCCGGAGCGGGATGCGCCCTTCCGAGTCGATGATGTGACCGGTGTCCGCGAGCTCCCATCGCCGAGCATCGATTTGTCCGTCGCGGATCCAGCTGAGTTCCTTCACGGGCCGGGCCAGCTGAGTTGCGAGCCACTCGACGGCCAGCTCTGCCAAGCGTTTACCGGCTCTTCCGGATTTAGAGTGCGAGGGCTCCGCAGTGCAGTAGCGACCGGATGCGGTAGTTGATGAGGTTGCGGATGCCCAGGGCGTTGCGGCGTAGCGCTTCGAGGCGGCGGTGCAGCGTCCGGCCGAGGGGCGCGAGCTCGCCGAGCCCGGCCGGTAGGCCGGTGCGGCACCGGTCGATCACTGTGGCGAGAGCGGTCTTGCCGCGCCGCCGGTCCTGGTCGGCGTAGCTGGCGATGATCTGCTGATACGCCCACCAGGTGACCTCGACCGCGACGTGCTCCTCGCCCGCGAACACCGCCTCGAGCCGGATCTTCTGCTTGTCGGTGAGCAGACCCAGCCGGGTCCGCAGGGTGCGTCGGACCCGGTAGAGCGGGTCACCGGAGCGGCCGCGGTGCCCGCAGGTGTCCTGTTGGACGCGTTGGCGACACAGGTCGAGCTTGTGTCCGGCCAGGGCGACGACGTGGAACGGGTCCATCACCGTCACCGCATCCGGTAGTTCCTCGGTGGCGGCGCTCTTGTAGCCGCCGAACCCGTCCATCGCCACGACCCGGACGCCGTCGCGGAAGGTCTGATCGCGGCCCTGCAGCCATGTCCTCAGCGCCGTCGCCGATCGGCCTGGAACCAGGTCGAGCAGCCGTGCAGGTCCCTGGCCTGCGACAACGGCAGTCAGGTCGGTGATCACGGTGACGAACCCGTCGCCGTCGGCGCCGAACACATGTGCCCACTTGTGCTCGTCGACCCCGATCACGGTGACACCGTCGAGGCGGGCGGGGTCGGCGCCCAGCAGCAGCGCCTCGGTGGCGGAGACCGCGACCGTGTTCACAGTGTCCCAGGAGCGGCCGAGTTCGCGGGCGACCGCGGCGACGGTGGCCTTGTCAATCGCCAAGCGCCGCAACACATACTCCCCGCACCGCCGGGTGGTCGACGCCCCGGGACGGGCAAGGGTCGAGGTGCCGTGGGCGAAGATCTCGCGAGCGCAGCTGTCGTGGACACACCGGTAGCGCGGCACCCGGACCCGCAGCTGAAGCGGATGCCCGACCACCGGCATGCCATGCCCCGCTGAAGTAGATGCGGAAGGCTGGCCCTGGTAATTCATGGAGACCAGTAGTTGATCTCGCCTCCATGATCGTCTCAGGTTTCCGGGTCGGGGCGTGCGGGATCGTCCGGCCTGCGGTTCTGCCGGGTGCTCCGCGCCGCTCGTGCCGGAAGTGGTAGGCGCCCGCCAGGCGGCGGCCTCGAGCAGCCGCACCGAGCGGATCAGGGCCGCGGGCTCCCGGACGGAAGCGGATCCGGGACCTCGTAGAACAGGCCAGGATCGCCCCCATCCGGGACACCCTCGACGACCTGGCGTTTCGGCGTGCTCCCACATACGGGGAGCAGCAGCGCCACCGCGGCCAGTCGCCGCCGATCCTCATGCGCGCACCCTGCTCCCTGGTCCTCCGCGATGACCAGGGGGCGGTGGTGGTCTGGGCGCACCCGACGACGCCGGGCGCGGCCTAAGGACCGACGAGCGTCGCGGGCCGGATCGCGAGCCCCAGGCCGAGCAGGGCCGGGGCGAGTAGCAGCCAGCCCGCGCTGACCGGCACCGACCCG
>Ga0070671_100001330_pt1 | contig 18579 bp, 18 predicted proteins | sample KBSS73metaG_FD_65341 | JGI IMG/M metagenome (GOLD analysis project Ga0070671, IMG submission 65341) | Switchgrass rhizosphere microbial communities from Kellogg Biological Station, Michigan, USA - KBS S7-3 metaG | ecosystem: Host-associated > Plants > Roots > Rhizosphere > Soil ...
CTAACGCCGGCTCCTCACGAGCGCCATGGCTTGACGATCCATTCCCGACTCTGCACTGTCGGTGAGCACGCCGGCAGCTCGAAGGGGGGACCTTGAAGGCACATATCGTCGCCGCAGATTTCGTCCAATTCGCGCACCGTATTCGCGGCTTCGCTGCCGCTACGCTGCTCTGCATCTCAACCGCCGCGCTCGCGCACCACGGCATGGGCCTCTACGACCGCTCGAAGCCCGTCGAGCTCCACGGCGTAATCCGCGGCATCGACTTCGTCAATCCACATTCGTATCTGCGCTTCGACGCGACCGGCGCGGACGGCAAGACCGTTGCGATGCGCTGCGAGATGCGCGCCGCGACGTTGCTGCGACGTTCGGGCTGGACGCCCGAGATGTTCGTCGCCGGAGCGCAAGCCACCGTCTATGGTTTTGGGCATCGCGACGATCCGACCGCGTGCTACCTCGAGGACATCAAGATCGGCGACGCGCCGCGCATGAATCGCAACGATCAATTCGAAGTCACGTCGAAGACGGATCTCTCGAATCGCCCTGCTCGCCTACCGTCGGGCGAGCCCAACATCTCGGGCGACTGGGCGCAGGAGCAGTGGGTCATCGCTCGAGGCGCCGGCGGGCTCGTGCCGAAGCACCTCGTCGCGGACGTGGAGTCCGGCAAGGTCGCGGTGAAGGACATCCCGCCGTCGGGCTGGGGCCCGCGCCCGGTCACGTTCACGGCGCGCGGCAAGGCCGAAGCCGATGCGTTCCGGATGTGGTCGCCGGAGGACAACCCGCGTCTGCGCTGCCGGCCCACGAGCATCATTCTCGACTGGATATTCGATGGGCCCGTCAACCGGATCACGCAGCAGAAGGACCGCATCGTGATCGACTACGGCCTCTTCAGCTTCGAGCGCGTGATCTACGTGAACATGGCCGCGCATCCGAAGAACATCACGCCTAGCTACGCGGGTCACTCGATCGGCCATTGGGAAGGCGACGTGCTCGTCGTCGACACGATCGGCTTCGAGCCAGGCGTGCTCGCAGCGCCCGTGAAGCACAGCGATCAGCTGCACGTCGTCGAGCGCTTCAAGCTCGACCCCAAGGCGTGGACGCTCACGCGCGACTACGTGGCCGAGGACCCGGTCTACTTCACGGACAAGTACTCGGGCTCGGACACCGTGCTCGTCGCGGACGTGCCTTACGAGCCGCGTCCGTGCAGCGAGCTCACGCCGGAGTTCCGGCCCAACGATAAACCCTGAGCCTCGCGCTCGACGCGAGCGCGAATGCTGTCGCGGTCGCGCGCGCCTCGCTGCGTCCGGTCAGAACTGCACGCCGAGGCTTAGCTGCCAATGCTCGACCTCGTCGCGGTAAAAAACGCTCGCGCTCTCGCGCGCGTTCAGCGGCTCCCCGTAGCTGATCCGCAAGAGCCCGAGCGGCACGCGAACGTGAAGCGCGAGCCCATACGAGCGGCGAAGGTCGCTCGATTTGAATCCGTAGTCGAGCGGCTGACCTTGTTCGTCGGCGAACTTCACGTCCTCCGTGGAGAACACGTTGCCGACGTCGTAGAAGAAGCCGACCCGCACTCTGTCACGCCAGCGCGACGGCCACGCGGCCATCGCCTCGAGCTGAAGGGCGGCGAGCAGATTGCCGCCATATGGACGGCCGAGCGAATCACGCGGCCCGAGGCCCCCGTCCCGAAAGCCCCGCACAGTATTCGGTCCACCAGCGAAGAAGTTCTGGTACGGCGGAAGCGAAGGGGTCGCGCCGTAGGCGACTCCAAGGCCGACATTGCCGCGCAAATCGAAAGTCCACGTGGCGCCGACCGGCCAGTAACGCGCCGCCTCGTATGTCGCCATGACGTACTCGGCATCGCTGCCGGGGAGCGCAGCTCGGACGCTCAGCGTCTGCTGCGCGCCGCGCGAGGCGAATACGTCGGCGTCGCGCAGATCCGCGTTCCAGCCGAGCAGCCAATCCGCCTCTCGACTCTTGGTCGCGAGGAAGCCCTGCGAAGTCGGAGCACCTCCTTGCTCCGCGATCCAGTCGATCCATTGAGAGCTCGACCCGTGGGTCGTCGCGAGATCGACCACCCGCGCGTCCACGCCGACCCTCAGTCTCGCCACGCAGCGGTCCGCAACCACGGGCGAGAGATGCGGGTTCGGTCCAAAACAGGCCGGCGCCGCCTCGGTCGCTCGTTGCTCGTCGATGTCCCGTCCTGCGAGGCGCAAGCCATACTCGAGCCGTGCGCTCGCTGACTCGACGTGCACCGGAGAGGAGTCGACGGTGAGCTGATCGATGTCGTTGGCTGACAGCGCGACCGTTCGGCTCGTCCCATCGGGCGTCACATACGGGACGGTGTGCAGGACGTCGAGGCGTCTGCGCAGGTCGCTGCCCTCGACTTGTACGGCGATCCGTTGACCCTTGCCGAGCCAGTTGTCGTCCGAGTAGTAGCCATACAGGCTCGTCCGCAGCGACTCCGAGTAGCCGCCGCCGCCGCCGTAGCGGCGCGCCGGTGCTTCCTCGATCGAGATCACGACGTCGACGACGTCGGGCGTGGTGCCGACGGGCCGCAGCGCGACGCGCGCGTTCGCGATGAACGGCAGGCGCTCGAGGCGTTGCCGCGATCGCTCGAGCTCGACGGTGTTGACGAACGTGCCTTCGAGCTGCGTCAGCTCGCGGCGCAGCGTCTCGTCGTCAGTGCGTGTGACGCCGACGAATTCGATGCGCCGCACATAGACTCGAGCCGGCCCGTCGGCTGCAGGTTGCGCATACGTGGCCGTGGTCGCCGCGAGCCAGACGAGCGCGACCAGCGCGGCGCGACTCACTCGCGCGATCACCGCAGCGGTGAAGTCTCTGCGGAGACCGCTCGAAACAAGGACAGCGGACTTGCGCACCGACGCTCCCTGCCCGAAGTCTGGCCAACATTGGGGCGAGCGTTCAATTCAAAGTCGATCGTCTTCCGGATTGTCTCGGTAAAAGCCTTGCTCCGTGAGACGAGCGAGTAGCAGCGGGGTCAGTTCTTCTGCCGCTTGCTCAGTGATATGACCCCTATCGTGCCAAATAGGCCGGCCGGTTGCAGTCGTCTGCCCACAAACGCCCTCGTTGCATAAGCCCAGCCGCAGCGGGGCATAGTAGAGGTAGCCGGTCGAAGCCGATGCCTCGTAAGCCAATTGGTCGAACTGAGCGTACGCGTTCGACACTGTCTCTGAGTCGACTGAACATCCCTCCCGGTTGCCGAACGGTTGCCACGGTAGAGCAGTACATTGCTGCGGATCCAACTCCGGAGGAAACGCGCCATCAAGCAAAACAGTGGGTACTCCCTTCTCTTGTAGGCGAAGGGCAAACGCCTTAACGAAGTCCACGTAAGTGACGGTTTGCCTTTCCGGGTGTCCATGTAAGCGCTGCCCGATGAAGACCACGTCTCCGCTGCGTACCTTCTTCACTAGATGTTCTGCGGTTTCTGCGGCATAGAGCGCACAATTGAGACGGGAAACGTCGTTGAGATAAGAGGGCATTATCTGTACAGGGTGAAAGGCGCATCCCCCCATTGTTAGGTAGGCCGTGGAGCGCTCTCTAAATGCGCTCTTCAATGCCGGCAGATAGTTCCTCGCATGACTATCGCCAATCAAATAGACGGTTCCTTTTTTACCGCGTGTAACGTCGAGGCAGTCGTTGAGCAAAGCCGACGAATAGTTGCCTTCTACGTGGCAATGCTCGAGGTATTCGCCCGTTTGGAGATCGGCCCACCATGTTCGCTGCAAATGGGAAGGAGTAGGCATAGCGAGCAAATTGCCTAGATAGAGGCGTCCGCCCGAAGTCACGGACACGACAAGCAGAAGCGCGCAAGCGACTACTGATGCGGAAAGTCCGGCTCCAATGGACAAGAGGGGCGAGGCGAACCAGGACGATCTACGTAGTGGAGTTTCGACGAATCGATACGATGCGGCCGCCAAAAGGACCATCAATGCAACTTGGAAGGGCGCCAGCCACCAGTCGATACCGATCGTCCATCGACTTAATGAGAGCACTCCCCAGTGCCATAGATAAAGCGAATAGGAAATGCGACCCACGTAGACCACGCTCGTATGCGCAAAAAAGGCGTAAGCCGCCGTGCCCGAACGAATGGACGCAATCAACAGAGCTGATAACAACACGACAGCGACGGTTGCAGGGACAGCCCAGCTGAGAGGCGCAAACAGAACCCCCACGAGGGCAGCAGTACCCAACAGCGGGGGTGCGCTCTTGAGACGCTGGGTCACAAGGTTTGAATACCTCAAACCAATAGACAGGAGGCAGCCCGCACCGAGCTCCCAGAACCGGGTTGGCATCAAGAAATAGGCAGCTGCTCTGTCGTTCTGGTAGAGCACGACGAAAGCGGTCACTGACACAACCGCTGCCAGAAATACGACGATGAGCAGCTTTCTCGAGCCAATCGTGCCGGTGCGAGTGATCCCGCTAAACCAAACCACTACGGGGAACAAGAAATAGAACTGTTCCTCTACTCCCAGGGACCACGTATGGGTGAAGGGATTGAGTGCAGTGGATTGCGCGAAATAGTCGGTGGACTGCCTCAGCAAATAGAGGTTTGAGAGACCTAGAAGCGATGAGGCGCCGGTCTTTAGCGAAAGTTCAGGAGCCGGGTCGAATAGACATATGGATACGCCGATGATGATGACGAATACCACCAATGCCGGAAGCAAGCGCTTTACACGCCGGACGTAGAAGGCAACGAGAAATTCGAAACAGTTTTTGCTTTGCTGATGTACTAGAGACGCGGTGATCACGAACCCAGAGATGACGAAAAAAATATCCACGCCCAAGTAGCCACCGGGAAGGATGGTGTCGTTGAAGTGGTTGATGATTACCGCAACTACCGCCAGCGCCCTCAATCCATCCACGTCAGGACGGTAGTCGGACTTGGTGTATTCAGCTCTTGCGGTCGAGTGGCCGGCTCCGACTTCGGACGTAGCGTTCACTGCGATTTGGGCCCCGCGCGCGTGAGCAGAGGTCGAAGCGCCGCGTTCGCGAGCACGACGTCGGGCTCGCTCTGCAAATAGACGAGAAAGGTGCCGCGGAACGCGTCGGAGTCGAGCACCTCCACGACCTCGGCCTCCGCGGTCGCAACATCGGCGTCCTGGAGCTCGGCGGCGTTCGCGAGCTCGTCGAGCAGCGCGAGCTGCTGCGAGAACGGCCGCAACCACGCGAACAGCGGGTCGTGCACGACGAGCTGAAGCAACTTGCCAGGCCCATCGACGCGACCATGCAGCTTCTCGAAGCTCTTTTGCGTAGCGACGAGCAGACGGTGGTGCAGCGTGCGCGCGGCCGCTGAAAGGTCGCGGAGTTTCTCGCGTGGATCGCTCATCGTGCGGACCTTGGCGCGAGCTCGGCGCACGCGCGGATCGATCCGCCGGTCCGGGATCGGAGCCTCCTCACAGCGCGCGCCTCAACGTGAGATTGATCCGCGCATTGCCCGCAAACGGGTGACGCGATTCTTCGAGCTTCGCGACGCCGTGATAGCGCAGCCGTGCGGGGCCGCCCCAGACGACGACGTCGCCATGCTCGAGCGGCACGCGCTGCGGCCGGTCTTTGCGTTTCAACCCGCCGAATAGAAATATGGCTGGAACGCCGAGCGATACGGACACGATCGGTGCGCGGAAGTCCTGCTCGTCCCTGTCTTGATGGAGCGTAAGGCGCGCGCCGGGCTCGTAGCGGTTCACGAGGCACGCGTCAGGAATGAACCTCGGGAAGCCGACCTCCTGCGCCGCGGCTCGCGCCAGCTCGCGAAACACGGTTGGCATCAGCGGCCAATCCGCGCCGGTATCGGGATCAGTCGTCGAGTAGCGGTAGCCCGTCGGATCTGACACCCAGCCGTGAGCGCCGCAGTTCGTCATCGCAACCGACATCGAATAGCCGCCCGGCGTCTGCATGTGGCGGAACGGCGCTGCGGCCTCGATGCCGTGAACACCGTCCCCAAGCGCGCGCTCGAACGGCAGCGCGAAGCCGCGCAGCACCGCCGCGCCCTCGCAGAGCTCGAGACGCCGGTCGTCCGAGACGTTCGCCGGCGCGAACAGGTCGCGCGTGCTCGTCGCGTTACGCGCGCTTCGGCAGCTGCGCCTCCGGAACCCACCAGCCGTGGATCTGACCGATCGCGCGCATCGGCAAGTGCACGGTCGCGACCGGGCCGTCGGCGAGATGCTCCGCGTCGAGGATCACGAGATCCGAGCGCCCGCCCTCGGCGTTGCGCGTCGCGACGCCCATCAGATAGCCCGAGCCCTCGGGTGCGTTCGCGCTCTTCGGCGCGAAGCAGCATTCGGCGAGCGACGAGTCCACGCCCGCATTGAACAGCGTCGAGGTGCGGTTCTGATGGTCGAAGCGCGCGTAGCACGCTCCGCCCGTGCCGGGCTTCGCGTTCGGATCCGGACACGGCAGGAAGCCGTAGCGATACGGCACCGTGTTGTAACGGTCGTCCTGACGCGGCAGCGCGCCGACGTGCGGATACAGCTGCTCGATCCCGTAAGCCGACGGCTTCTTCTTCGAGAGATCGACCGCGAGCCGAGTGATGTGGCTCGAGCCCGTGATCGGATCCCACCGCGAGCCGTCGCGAATCGGCATGAACGGGAACGGCAGGCCCATCGACATCTCGACGTCGACGTAGAGCTTCTTGCCGTCGTCGAACGTGCCCATCACGTGCGTCGCGCTACGGGTCGGACCCTGGATCCATTGCACGTCCTTGCCGTCGCCGCCGCGGCGCACGAAGCCGAAGTATGTCGGCTGACCCGGATACCACGACCAGTGGATGCCGCCCTCTTGCATCTGCTTCTCGTCGATCGCGAGCGGGATCACGTAGAACACGATGTGCTTCTCCGTGACCGCGAAGTCATGGAGCATGCCGACGTAGGGGACTTGGATCTTCGCGTTCCAAATGATCTTGCCTTGCGGCGTGATCTCGAACATCGACACCGTCTTGCTGCCGAAGCCCTCGGCCTCGTAGCCGAACGCGACCATGTTGCCGGTCATCGAGTCGAGCTTGGGATGCGCAGTGAAAGTCTTGCTCGGCAGTTGGCCGTCGAACGTGTAGCTCGGGACGATCGTCTCGAGCGTCAGCAAATCCATCGCGCTCGGCGGGCTGTCCTCTTTCAGGGACAGCAGGTATTCCTTGTGATTGATGATGTGCGTGTTCGCCGTGCTGCGGCTCAAGCCCTTCGCGCTTGCGTCGTCCATCGAAGGATTGCGGTAGACGGGGAACAGCTGCTTGCCCGCCTTGTCGTTCGCGAGCCAACGCTCGTTCTTCACCATCCGGCTCTTGTAGTCCACGCGGCCGTTCTTGATCCGGAACATGCTCACGTGGCCTTCGCCGTCGAACGGAATCGTCTTCGGATGCAGCGGGTATTGCGGATCAGGACCCACGCGATAGAACGCGCCGTTCAAGTCCGAAGGGATCTTGCCCGTGACCTGACAGTCGCGGACGTCGGCCTCGAGCTTGTAGAGCGATTGAGGCCGCCGCATCTCGGGCGGAATGTTCGCGCCCGCGGTCGTGCCGAGCTCGCGGCCCTGAGCCGGCGGCTGCGCCTGAGCACCGCTCGCGAGCATCGCACCGACCCCGGCGGCTGCGCCGATCGCTCCGGCCACGAACGAGCGACGATCGATGTCAAGTTTGTTGTCGGTCATGGAAGGTCTCCAACCGTATGGATGCAAAGCCGTGAAACTCAATTGGGCAGCTGGCGTAGCCCAAGCTTTCGAAAAGTATCGCGCACTATACCCTGGCCACCGCTCACTGTGGCGGCGTCCAGGCGACCGTCGCGCCGGTCACCGGGTTCGGATAGTGGAACGGCGGCAGGAACGGCTTCGGGTACATCTCGAACGGATGCGTCGGCGGCGCATCGGGCGGATTCGATTCGGTGATCCCGGGCGGCGGGCGCGGCTGCACCGTTTTCCAACCGACGGTGTACGGGATGAAATACGTGTTGAACACCTGGTCGTGCTTGATCTTCCAGACGCCGTTCTCTTTGACGTAGTCGTTCTCGTAGACGCCGCCCATCCATTGGCTGTAGCGCTGCCACTGACCCATGATGCTGAGCGCACGCGAGCGCATCTTCGCGCTCTGCCCGTCCGGCGCGACGTCGATGACGGGCTGGAACTGCATGTGGTTGTGCTGTAGTCCGAACTGACTGTCGGTTGCCTTGCCGTAGAGATCGAGGTTGCGGCGCACGCTCGCGGAGCCGGCGTAGACGCCGCGCATCGCGATCTCGATCGTCCCGGTCGGCGAGAAGATGCCGGTGAGATCGTCCCACTGCAGATGCGCGAGGTAGTAGCCGTAGATCGAGTTCATCCGCTCGAGCTGCGTGAGGTCCTCGAGTATTCCGAGCCGATGCTCGAGCGCGTCGAGCTCGGTCGCGAGCTTCGCCGGCGTGCAGCAAGTCCGCACAATACTCGCCACCAGTTCGTCGGGCGTCACGCCGGTCAACGGTCCCCGCTTCGCCTGTGCCGTTACGGGGCTCTCGTAATGAAAAGGCACGACGTAAGCGGCGGGAAACGGCTTGTAGTCGACGGTCGGCGCCCGATCGGGCGGTAACTCGCTCGACGGACCCTCGTTCGGCATTGCGGTCTTCGCCCACCCGTCCTCGTACGGCGTGTACATCGTCGTGTATAGATGGAGTGTCTGGATCTTCCAAACGCCGCGCTCCTTCACGTACTCGTTCTCGAACACGCCGAGGCCCCAGCGCGCGTACTCGTCGTGTACGGCCTCTTGCGCGAACATGTGCCAACGACCCTTCGCCGTGCGGCCGTCCGGCGCGACGTGCACGATCGGCTGCAGCTGCATCTGATCGAATAGCCGGTTCGGCTGCGGCGACTCGGGCCCGTTGAGCTTCAGGAACGCGAGCACGCGTTCTTTGCCGACGTACACACCGCGGCCGCCGATTTCGATCGTACCGTTCGCGGCGAAGAGATCGGCGGCTTGCGACCAGAACTGTTTGTCGGTGTAGAAGCCGTAAATTCTCTGCAGCTTCTCGATCGCCTTCTCGTCCTCGAGACGCGCGATGTCGTGCTCGAGCGCCGTGGCGCGCGTGCCGAGCGCATCGAGCGTCGCTCTCTCACGCGAGTCGGCGCCCGAACGCGAGCAGCCGAGCAGCGCGAGCACGACCAGCGCGCCGGACGCGAGGCCGGCGCGCGACGCCAGAACGGCCGCGCGGCTCATTGCGATCCTCCCGACGCGCTCGCAGGCACATATTTCACGACCGGGTTCGGGAAGCTGAACGGCGGCAGATACGTTTCGGGCCAGGTCTTGTAATCGACGCTCGGCGGCCGGTCTGGAGTGACGCCCGATGCGAGCTTGCCCATGGTCGGATCCGGGTTCGTCTGCCATCCGCCCGCGTACGGCACGAACAGCGATTGATACCAGTGCAGCGTCTTGATCTTCCAGACGCCGTTTTGCTTCACGTACTCGTTCTCATAAGGGCCTTCGCCCCAATGCGCGTCGGCGCCGTAGTCGCCCTCGAGCACGATTCCGCGCCAGCGCGCCTTTGCGGTCAGGCCGTCGGCCGCGAGCGTGACGACGGGCATCACTTGCAGGTGCTCGTCGAGGTGCCCTTCGCGCGGGCCCTCGCGGCCGCCGCCAAGCGCTTTGAGGTACTCGCGCACCCGCGCCTTGCCGACATAGACGCCGTCGAGCGCGAGCTCGATCGTGCCGTCGTCGGCAAATAGGTTGGCGACGTCGTCCCAGAGCGCGTTGTCGAAGTAGTAGCCGAACGCGGCTTGGAGCCGCTCGATCTCGATCGAATCCGCGACGAGCGTCTTGCGGTGCTCGAGCGCGGCAATGCGGGTCTGGAGCGCCGCGAGTGCCGCGGCGTCCTGCGCGCTAGGCGCGCTCGGCGAGCGGCCGCACGCGGCGAGCGTGAGCACCGTGAGCGCGTACACTGTGAGTCTGGGTCTGATCATGCTTCCCCCGCGGGCGCGGCAGCCGAGTCGCGCCGCTCGAACCGGCATCGTCGCTTCGTGCGATCCGGCCGGCCTCGACGGATTGTGGCATGGCGGGACCAGGGCGAGAACAGCGCGCCCACTCATACCAAGGAGCAAACGATTTAAGGAGCAGACGATGGACGCTTTCAAGCTGCCGAACGGCCGCGCGATCGCGCGGCTCGGCCAAGGGACGTGGCGAATGGGCGAGCAGCGCGCGCGCCGCGACGACGAGATAGCGGCGTTGCGCTTGGGCCTCGATCTCGGGCTCGCGCTGATCGATACGGCGGAAATGTACGGCGACGGCGGCTCCGAAGAGCTGATCGGCGAAGCGATCGCCGGCCGCCGCGACGAGGCGTACCTCGTGAGCAAAGTGCTCCCATCGAACGCTTCGCGGCGAGGCACGATTGCCGCCTGCGAGCGGAGCCTCGAACGCCTCGGCACCGACTATCTCGATCTCTATCTGCTGCACTGGCGCCAGTCCGAGCCGCTAGCGGAGACGGTCGCGGCGTTCGAGTCGCTCGCGAAGAACGGCTCGATTCGCGCCTGGGGTGTGAGCAATTTCGACCGCGACGATCTCGAGGAGTGCGTCGCGCTGCCGGGTGGTGACATGGTCGCGGCGAATCAGGTGCTCTACGGGCTCGAGCACCGCAGCATCGAGGCCGAAGTCGCGCCGTGGTGCCGCGAGCACGCGGTGACCGTCATGGCGTACTCGCCGCTCGGCAGCAGCTCGAGCGCGGTGCGTCGGCTTCTCGGCGAGCGCGCGTTGAAGGCGGTTGCCACGCGTCGTGCCGCGACGCCCGCGCAGGTCGCTCTCGCATGGACGTTGCGGAATCCGGGCGTCGTGGTGATCCCGAAAGCCGCGCGCATCGAGCACGTGCGCGAGAACGCGGGCGCGCTCGCGGTCGAGCTCGACGCGGCGGACCTGCGCGAGCTCGACGCCGCGTTCCCGGCGCCGCGACGCGGCGCGTCGCTCGAGATGATCTGACTTCTCGGCACGGGCCGAGCAATTTGCAGACGCGGCGACTCGGGTCAGCGCACGGGCGTTTCTGAGCGCACGTCGATGAACTCGCGCGCGACGCGCCCGATCTCGTCGAACACGTCCTCTGCGCTCGCGCGCGAGCGCTTCAAAACTTTGTAGCCGTGATCCGCCGTGTCGAGCCAATGCAGCCTCGCACTCGGTAGCGTCGCGACGACGCCTTCGAGCAGCGCGCGCTCCGCGAGCGCGTCGCGCGTGCCCGAAAGAAACAGCATCGGCCGGTCGACCGAGGCGAGGTGCGCCGCGCGCGTCGTCGCGGGTTTACCAGGCATGTGCAACGGGAACGAGCAGAAGATCAGCCCGGCGGGCGCGACGAGCCTCGCGGCGACGGCGTGCGAGGACATTCGGCCACCGAACGAGTGGCCACCTAGCCAGATCGGCAGTGCGGTATGGGCGGCGGCCGCGGCGAAAACTTCGGCGATCTTGGCCGTTGCGACCTCGGGCGAATCGACGCGACTCTTGCCGGCGACGATGAACGGAAAATCGAAACGCAGCGTCGCGATGCCATGCCGTTCGAAACCGTCCGCCAAAGCCTGCATCTGCCGGTGACGCATCCCTGCGCCCGCGCCGTGGGCGAGCACGAGCGCGGCGACCGCGTTCTGCGGGTTTTGCCAGATCATGTTTCGTGAGTCTCGTCGTAACGCGCGCCCCGCGCACGGCTCGATTATAGCGGCCACGCGGCGTATTCTTCGGCGCGCTCATTCTCACGGTACGAGAGCGATGACCGCCCGACTGTTCGCGTTGATCACGCTGCTGAGCTGGGCGCTCGCCTCGACGAGCGTCGCTCAGGCACCGGCCCCGGCGGCGAGCTCGCAGAGCGCGGCGACCATCGGCTTCATGCACGCGATCCACGCGACGCGCGACGTCGCTACGACGCTCGCGTTCTACACAGAGGTGTTCGGCATCACCGGCGAAGTGCGGCCGTTCGAGAACCCGGGCGTTCCGCTGCTCACGAACTCCGCCGGCGTGACACTGCGCGTCGCGATGCTGCAAATTCCTGGGCGCGGCTTCAACTTCGAGCTCACGCAATTCTCGAATGTCGAACGCCGCGCCGCGCAACCCGACGTCGTGGATCCCGGCGCGCCGCACATGAAGATCTTCGTGCGCGACCTCGATCCGGTCGTCGCCGCGATCACGAAGCTCGGCGCCCCGATCGTCACGCGCTCCGGCGCACCGATGCGCGTCTCGATGCGCTCGCTCGGCGCCGTCGATGCGATCCTCTTCCGCGACCCGGACGGGTATCTCGTCGAGGCGATCGAGGCGCCGCCGCCGACCGATGCGGGGCCGGGCAATGTGCTCGGCTCGATGATGGGACTCACGGTTGCGGATCTCGACCAATCGCTCGAGTTTTGGCACGACCTGCTCGGGTTCGAGCTCGACGGCGACCCTGCGTTCTCGAGCGACGGAGCGACGCTGGATTTGCTCGGGCTCAAGCCCGACGTGAGCTACCGGATGGCCGAGGGCATGGTGCCCGGTAGTCAGGCGCGGATTCAGATGATCGAGTTCCACGGCACGTCGGGCAAACCCTTCGATCTGCGCGTGCCCGACCCCGGCGCGTCCGGCATGGCGATTCGCGTCGCCGCGATCGACAAGCTGCTGCCGAAGCTCAAGAAGGCCGGCGTGCGTGTGATCTCGAAGGACGGCAAGCTCGTCGCGTGGAGCCCGACGATCCGCAACGTGTTCGTGAAAGACCCGAATGGGCTCAACATCGAGCTGGTCGGTAACGCCCCTCCGCCGCCCGCGAAGCCCGCCGCGCCGCCCGACAAGCCCAGCCCCCCGCAATAGCTCACCGCGCACTCGTTTCCGCTCGCCGCGCTCGGCGAGCGGCAACGACCCGTCAGCGCGCCGCGCAGTTGTACGGAATCAGATGGACGTTCGGGAGCCAGAACCAGTGCGTCGCGAGCACGACCGGGCGCGTGAAGTTCACGGGATCCGTGACCGTCATCTCGTAATCGAGGCGGCTGCCGTCGGCAGTCGGCGTGAAGCGCTCCGCGATCACGACGCCGGCGCTCTGCGGGATGCCCCGTTGGCTGAACCACGGCCAGCTAATCCGACTCGTCGTCACGACGAGCGTCTTGCCGTCCCACTTGCCGACGGAGTAGCCGAGCGGCGTCGCGGCCGCGCCGGCCGGCGCCGCCGTCGCGTGCATGTCGATCGTCCGCTCGAGGTCGTACTCCTCGATCTTCAGCAGCACGTTGCCGTTCGCCGCACGCACGAACTCCATCGGATACGGCGCTTCCATGATCGTCGGCATACCCTTCGCGACGCAGTTCGCGATCGGGTTGTCGCGCGCGCTATCGAACTTTGCGAGCGCGGACCGTGCCGCCGGCGTCATCGGATACGACTGTATGTCGAAGCTCGGGTCAGTAGCCTCGGGGAAGAGCCGCGCGATCGCGCGCGTATGGCTCCAGACTCGGAAGATGCCGAGCTCGGGCGCCGACGGATCGCCTTTCTGCGCCATCAGCAACGACTCGTCGCCCACGGCGTTTTGCGTCCAGCGCGGCTTCAGCCCTACGTTCAGGAGCAGCTCGCGGCCGTCCGGCAGAAGCACGTTGCGAGCGTACATCTCCTTCTTGCCCGACGCCGACGGATTGCCGGCGAGCTTGATCCGATCGCCGACCTTGATCGTGCCTTCCTCGATGCCCATGCGCCGCAGCACCGTGAGGGAGCTCGTCTCTATCGACCAATCGGTCTGGACGCCGTCCGCGCTCGTCGTGCGCACGCCGAGATTCGCGTGCGGATTCCGCCACGCGAGATCCGTGACGACGCCCTCGATCTCCGTAACTAGCCCCAAGTCGAAGCGGCCGATGAAGCTATGGTGCGCGACGGCGGTGCTCGAGAGACCGAGCACGGCGAGCGCGAGCAGCGCACCGAAGCATCGCGCTGCGGCGAACGGGCTCATCCGCGCGGCTTGCGGAACACGAACAGCGCTTGGTCGGTCGTGCCGCGCGTGCCGGGCGCGAACACCATCTTCGACCGATCATCCTGCGGGTTCGCGAGCAGATCGCTCTCGCGCGCGAGCTCGAAGCCCGCCGCGAGCACTTCCTGCTTGATCGTCTCGACGCCCATCCGGTGAATGGTGGCCGCGTCTCGCCAGCCGGACCCTGCCTCGGCCTTGTGATCGATCACGAGGTAAGTGCCGCCGGGCTTCAGCGCCGCGAGCACCTTGCGATTGAACGCGGCGGTATCGACGCCCTGCGGCTTCAAGTCGTGGTAATAGAGGATGACGTACACCGCGTCGACGTTCTGAGGAAGCTTCGCGTCGTTGTAGCTCTCTTGGTGGTACGTCTCGTTGTCGTGCTTCGCGTCGAACGCTCGGGACGCGTCGCCGGCGAAGCGCTCCGTGTACGGCAGGTCGTAAACGTCGATCTTGCCCTTCGGCCCGACGGCGGCGCAGAGCAGTGTCGTGAAGTATTGACCGAAGCCCGCGATCTCGATCACGTGATCGCCGTCTTTGAGGCCCGCCAGCGTGAGGACCTCCGCCGGCTTGCGGTGAAAATCGCGTTGTCGCATCTCGTCCGTGCGCTCCGGCGACTCGACCGCGCGCCGAATATTCGCCGGCGTTTCAGCCGCCATTACGTACGGTTGCGCGGGCGCCGTTGCCGGCGCTTGGCCCAGCGCCGCCGCAAAGAACGTCACTGCTGCGACGAGCGTAAGGAACTGAAAGATCGAACGACGCATGGCGCTCTCCCAACGCGGCGGCTACGGCGATGACGCGCGCATTCATAGCACGTACCATCACTGTCCCGCCACGCCGAGATTTGCCCTGTGCCGTCGACCGTCGCGCTGCGTCACGTCCCGTTCGAGAACTTGGGCTTGTTGGAGCCGTTGCTCGCGCAACGCGGACACGCGGTGAGCTACGTCGACGTGCCGGTCGACGGTCTCGAGCGTGTGGATCCACGAGCGCCGGACCTGCTCGTCGTGCTCGGCGGCCCGATCGGCGTCTACGAGAACGACGACTATCCGTTCATCGACGCGGAAGTCGCGTTGATCGAGAAGCGGCTGGGAATGGATATGCCGGTGCTCGGGATTTGCCTCGGCAGCCAGCTCATGGCGAAAGCGCTTGGCGCGCGCGTATACGCCTCCGGCGTCAAAGAGATCGGCTGGGCGCCGATCGAGCTCACGGACGACGGTCGCGCGTCATGCTTGCGTCGTCTCGAGAACACGGCCGTGCTGCACTGGCACGGCGACACGTTCGACTTGCCCGCGGGCGCCAAGCGCCTCGCGTCGACGTCCGCGTGCGCGAATCAAGCGTTCAGCTACGGCACATCCGCGCTTGCGCTCCAGTTCCACGCCGAGACCGCCGGAGTCGCGGTCGAAGGCTGGCTCGTCGGACACACCGGGGAAATCGCACGCACGCCCGGGATCAGCGTCAAAACGCTGCGGGCCGACACGGCACGCTGCACTCCCGCGGTCGAGCGCGCGGGCACGGCGTGTTTTGCGGAATGGCTCAAATCGGCGGGCCTGTAGACCAATAACGGCGGGGCTTTCCACGTGCTCCGCACGACATGGCGGAGTTGAGCAGCCGTGCGCAATTTCGGCGGCGGAAGAATGCTAGTGTGCGTGCCGGACTCCGTTCTCGAAGGGGCACTGGCTAAGTGGAACTGTCGCGCTCTCCAATCGAAGGCGGAGCGGTCGATTCGCTCGACGAGGAGACACGCGCTGCCATTGATCGCCTTCGCTTTCGCGAGCCGAAAGAGGCGCTGTTTCGCGAAGGTCACCTCGCGCAGAATCTGCCGCGCGCGCGTTCTGCGACGACCATCTATCTCGCGATGATCGTCATCGTCACGACGATCAACTTGCTCGGCGGTTTGTCGCCGTTCACCGAAGCGATACTCGAGCCGATCTACTTGTTGCGTTTAGCAGTCGCCTGCCCCGCTCTGCTAGTGATCTTGCTCGCGACGTACGTGCCGGCGCTGCGCCGCCATTACCAAGCCATCGCCGCGTTCGCGGTGGTCGTGAACGGCCTTGCCGTGATGACGATCAGCGCGCTCGCAGCCGGATCCGGCCAACCGCAATTCCAGATGGGCGACGTGCTGGTGATCGTCTACGCGACTCTGTTCCTCGGCCTGCTGTTCCGATTCGTGCTCGCGGTCGCGGTGTGCCTCGTCTGTGCCTTCGTCACGATCGGCCTGGCGCTCGGCGTCCACGGCCAGGACTTGGTGTTCGCGGCGTCCGTGCTCGTGGCGACCGGGCTAATGGCGGTGTTGTCCGCGGCGCGCGTGGAACGCCTCATGCGGACCACGTTCGTCGAGACGCAGCTGTTGAACGACATCGCTGAGCGCGACGGCTTGAGCGGGCTGTACAACCGACGGATGTTCGACACCTTGACTCGCCGGCTCTGGCAACAGGCGCAGCGCGAGCAAGAGTCGCTGCAGGTGATTCTCGTCGACATCGACCACTTCAAGCGCTTCAACGACCTCTACGGTCATCAAGCCGGCGACGACTGCATTCGCCGCGTAGCAGGCGCAATCGGCAACGCGGCGCGGCGGCCGCTCGACTTTTGTGCGCGCTACGGCGGCGAGGAGTTCGCCCTCGTTTTGTATGCCCCGTCGGGCCTCGACTCGGGCGCGCTCCCCGAGCAGCTGCGGCGCGACATCATGGCGCAGGCGGTACAGCACGGCGATTCGGACGCCGCGGGCGTGATTACGGTAAGCATCGGCTCCGCGATCGCGCAGCCCGGCTCCAAGCGCAGCCTTGCGGGCTTGATCCAAGCGGCCGATGAGGCGCTCTATCGCGCGAAGCAAATGGGCCGCAACCGCGTGCTGCACGTCGACGCGGGCAGCTCCGAGACGCCGACCGGAGCGTTCAAGGTGTTCGCAGTCCGCTAGCGGCGGGACGACTCGGCTTGCACGCATTCCGTGCGCGGCGCGTTGCCGTTACGAACGCAACGGCCGATGCAGTATAGTCGCCGGGGCCATAATCCCCGCCAAGAAGAAGAGGCAACACGCGATCCATGGCGAACAAACTCGAAGGCACGCTCGAACGGTGGGTCTTCGCGAGCCGCTGGCTGCTCGCACCGTTCTTCATCGGCTTGGTACTTTCGATCGCGTTGCTGCTCGTCAAATTCGTGCAGACGTTTTGGGAGCTGGCCCTCGGCACGTTCGCGCTCAGCGGCAACGAGATGATCATCAAGATCCTATCGCTGGTCGACGGCGCGCTGATCGGCGCGCTGCTGCTGATCATCGGCTTCGCGGGCTATGAGAACTTCGTCTCGAAGATCGGCATCGGCGACCACGAAGACCGGCCCGCGTGGATGGGCAAAGTCGGTTTCTCGGATCTGAAGATCAAGCTCATGGGCGCGCTCGTCGCGATCTCGGCCGTCGAGCTGCTCAAGGCGTTCATCGACCTCGACGACAATCCGCCCTGGCAAGTCCTGAGCTGGAAGGTCGGTATCCACATGACGTTCGTGGTGTCCGGCGTGCTGTTCGCGGTGACTGATCGGCTCACCGAGTACAAGGGCCACCACTAGTCCCTTCGGCTTGTGTCGGCGGCCGGGCCGAGATGAACTTTATGTTGCAAAGCACTTGACATTACCGCGGGCTCCGCTAACTTTACCCCATGCCCGCAAGCACCAACCGCCGAACGAGCTCTTCGGCGCCGACGCCAATCGGCGCGAGCGCGCTCGAGAACCTTCGCTACATACGCGACACGATCGCCGCCGCGGGCACGTTCACGACGGTGCCCGGAAAGGGCTGCATCGCGATGGGGATCACCGCGCTCGCGGCATCGGGTCTCGAGTCATTGCCGGGTCTCTCGCCGTCGTGGCTTCCGATTTGGGTCGGGGCCGCGATCATGGCTTGCGCTGTCGCGCTGTATTTCATGGAGGAAAAAGCCAAGGCTCAGGGATTGAGCCTCCGCCGCGCGGTGGCACGGCGCTTCTTCATGACGCTCGTGCCGGCATTCGTCGCGGGCGGCGTGCTGACCGCGGCCCTCGTCCACGAGATCGGCCGCAACTCGATCACCGGCCTCTGGCTGTTGCTGTACGGATCCGGGCTCGCTGCTTGCGGCGTGTTCGCCGTGCCCGCGGTGCTCGTCGCGGGCCTCGCATTCATGGCGCTCGGCACCGTCGCGCTCGGCCTGCCCGCGACCTGGTCGCCCGCGATCCTCGCGCTCGGCTTCGGCGGCGTGCACATCGCGCTCGGCGTGATCATTCTGCGAGACCACGGTGGCTAGGCACCTCCCGAAAGCTCACGCTACCGAGTTGGCCGCGCCCGTCAAGCAGCGGCTGCGCGCGGTCGCGGGGTATTTTGCCGACACCGAAGCCGCCGACGCCGATCGACTCATGCACGATCGACTGCGGCTCGGCATCATGAGCGCGCTCAGCGTCAATGCGAGCATGAGCTTCGCCGAGCTCAAAGAGCTGTTGAAGGCGAGCGACGGCAACCTGAGCACCCACGCACGCAAGCTCGAGGATGCCGGCTACATCGCGTGCAGGAAGAAATTCGCGGCCCGCGTGCCGAAAACCGAATACAGCCTCACGGCGCAGGGCAAGCGCGTCTTCGCGCGCCACCTCGAACATATGGAAGCGTTGATTCACGCGGCGAAAGGAACGTAGCGCGATGCATGTCGCAATCATCATGGACGGGAATGGCCGCTGGGCC
>Ga0070671_100001331_pt1 | contig 18540 bp, 20 predicted proteins | sample KBSS73metaG_FD_65341 | JGI IMG/M metagenome (GOLD analysis project Ga0070671, IMG submission 65341) | Switchgrass rhizosphere microbial communities from Kellogg Biological Station, Michigan, USA - KBS S7-3 metaG | ecosystem: Host-associated > Plants > Roots > Rhizosphere > Soil ...
GGTCGCCGCGCTGCGGCCGGCGAGCGAGGTCAGCACCGTGACGCCGTGATCGGTGAGTCTTCTTCCGACCGCGGCGCCCATTGCGCCCGCGGCAATCACTGCAACAACCGGAGCCATCATGTCCTCGATCTACGCTGAGCGAGGATGCTACCAGTTCGCATGCGGCCGGAACATGCAGCCGCATCGAATCCGCGAACGCCGCGGTCGCGGCGCCACGCCGGTCATCGCGCTGCGATCGATTTGACCGGGCGCAGGCGACCACCGCCCGCGCGCGCTGCGGCCGCGGACCGGCGCACCTCGTTGAGGATGTTGGCGCCGATCGCAGTTGCGGGCATTGTTAAAAGCCTCTCCTTTACCAGGGCAAAATCCCTCAGTATTTTCACGCAATTGCGCCGATCTCCTGCAGCGAACAAACCGCATGAGCGGCGGAGCAGAACCAACACTGAAGACAGCCCGCCACGGCGGCTCCGTGGGCGAGGTCCTCGCCGTCTTCCTGCGGCTCGGTTTCACCAGCTTCGGCGGGCCGATTGCACATCTCGGCTATTTCCACGAAGAGTTCGTCGTTCGCCGCCGCTGGCTCGACGAGAAGACCTATGGCGACCTGGTGGCGCTATCGCAGTTCCTGCCTGGACCGGCGAGCAGCAAGGTCGGCATCGCCATCGGCCTGTCGCGCGCCGGCTATGCGGGAGCCCTCGCGGCGTGGGCCGGATTCACGCTGCCGTCGGCCCTCGCCCTCGTGCTGTTCGGCTACGGCGTCGCGTCCTTCAGCGACGCGCTACGCAGCGGCTGGCTGCACGGTCTCATGGTGGCCGCCGTCGCGGTCGTGGCGCAGGCCGTTCTGTTGATGATGCGCGCGCTCGCGCCCGACCGCACGCGGGCGACGCTCGCCGTGGTAGCGGCGGCGGTGGTGCTGGCGATCCCCTCATCCTTTGGCCAGGTCAGCGCCATCATTCTCGGCGGCATCGCCGGCCTTGTCTTGCTGCGCGGCACCGCCCCCGATGGGCATGTCAGCTTGCCGCATCCGGTCAGCCGGCCCGCGGCCATAGCGGCAATCATCGTGTTCTTCGCGCTGCTGATCGGCTTGCCGCTCCTGGTCGCCGCCACTCCAAGCCATGCTCTGCGGCTGGTCGAAGTGTTCTATCGCGCCGGTTCGCTTGTTTTCGGCGGCGGGCACGTGGTGCTGCCGCTGCTGCAGGCTGCGGTCGTGCCGCCGGGCTGGATCAGCAACGATGCTTTCCTCGCCGGCTACGGCGCCGCGCAGGCCGTACCCGGCCCGCTGTTCACATTCTCCGCCTATCTCGGCACCGTGATGGCGCCGCCCCCGAACGGATGGGTCGGGGCGATCCTCTGTCTCGTCGCGATGTTCCTGCCGGCCTTCCTACTGGTCATTGGCCCGCTGCCATTCTGGGACGACTTGCGTCGAAAAGCGTGGGCGGAGGCCATGCTGCGCGGCGTCAACGCCGCCGTCGTCGGCTTGCTGCTGGCCGCGCTTTATCGTCCGGTGTGGATTTCGGCCATAACCAGTGCCGCCGACTTCGCTCTCGGCGTCGCCGCTTTTCTGCTGCTGTTCATGTGGAAGGCGCCGCCCTGGCTCGTGGTCACGTTCTGCGCCATCGGCGGGCAGGCGCTCACGCTCATTCCATTCGGCGGGTGACGGGCGCGGGCGACGGCGCAACCCGGAACGGCAAAAATCATTCCTCGGGCACCGGACCGCACCATCCGGGCAGGTAGCCGGCGTCGGTACTGCGCGCCAATTGCAGCGCCTTCTCGGTGGCACTGCTGAAGTCCTGTTCGACCATTTTGCGCTTGATGCGCCGGCGCAGGAAATCGGCCCACAAGAATTCGCTGAACGGCGTCGTGTCCTTGGCGAAGCCGCCGGCGCGCCGCAGTTCCCCCGCCAGCGAGCGGAACGGATCATCGACGAGATCGCGCACCGATTTGGGCAAGGCGGCATACGGACGGCGGCGGCCCTCGGTGTCGAACGGATGCATCCAGTTGCGGTTGTCCATCACGGTCCAGAAGGCGTCGGGCTCGAGCTTGCTGAGATTGGCGATGACAGTCACTGCGATGTTCTTGACGCCCTCGTCATGCAGGGCACGCGCAAGATGGTGATGATCGATGACGTAGTGCCGAAGCTTCGGGCCAAGGATCACCGGGATCATGTGCTTGCCGAGAAATTCCGCAGGGTCCTTGTGCATCTCCCGCCAGCGCTTGCGCTTGGCCTGCACCTCGCGCATGCCCACGGTGATTTGAGTCGGGCGCAGGTCGGTAACGGCGACCGGCGTCAGCATGGGATCGCGAATCGTCATGGTCGGCTCCTCGACATTTGTCAGGAAAACGTGGGGAGCGCGCCGGAGGCGTAGCGTGGCGCGCGCCTCGCGCGGGCCCACGGATGTGCTGGAGCGCTGCTCGATCGCTTCGCCATTGCGCGCCTCGCAACGATGAGTGCGGCGTATCGGCTGGCGGCGCAGAAGCCCGCTATTTCGCAGAGGCGATCACGGCGCTGCTCAGCCGCTCGAACAAATTGGAGATGTCCTTGCGGATCGAGGTCAACTTGAGAAACTCTTCGTTCAGGTGCAACACCCGCTCTTCCAGCTCCTTCCTCGACTCCGTGAACTTGTGCACCCGTTCGGACAGGCTGCCTTCGTCGCTTTCCTCCATGCGGGTGATCTTACTCTTGAGCCGGTCGCGGACGTCCTTGAGTTCCTCGATGGCGCTGATGACGCCGCCCTCGTCCGATTCGAGCGGAACGAGCCGCGTCTGCACCTCGCCGAGCCGTGTGCGCAACTGCCGGAAGGTCACCAAGCGGCGTTCGATGTCGTCGAGTTGCGCCTGTGTGGCGGTGATAAATTCATTGAGCTCGGTGACGCCTGCGTCCATGGCCTGGGAGCCTTCACCGCGTGCAGAGAGCGCAAGGCCGTGGAGCGCTCGGTTGAAGCCGGCAAAGAGCGCACCGACATCGCGGCGCAGGGTCGCCAGCTTGGCAAAATCGTCGGTCATCTCCGCCAGGCGCCGGTCGAGCGATTTCTTGTCGTCGAGGAATTGCTGAACGCGCTGCGAGAGCGGTCCCTCCGGGGTCTGCTGGAGGGTATCGAGCTCACCGGTCAGGCGGTTGCGGGCCTCGCTCAGTTCCTCGACGCGGTTGGCGATGCCGCCTTCCGTCGCCCCCAACGGAACGAGGCGATTGCGCAGCTCGGCATACTCCTCCTTCAAGCCCGACGCGATCTTCAACGCCCGTTCGATGTCGTCGCAACGCCCGTGACTGCGCTTGACGAACTCGATCATGTTCTTGAGGCTGATATCGAGGGCGACGGCATCGTCGGCGCTTGCAAGTTCGTCAAGCGTCCGCTCGAGATCGTTCTGGTGGGCGTGCAGCTCCATGAAGATCTGCTCGATCCCGCGGCGCTTCTCGAGCACGGGTCCGAGTCGGTCCTTCAACACCCGCTGCTGGGCGCGGATGTAGTCTACGCGAGACTGCAGATCGACCGTCTCATTACGAGTGCGCTGGACCTGCGCGAAGCGCTCGGCCTCGGTGAGCCGCTGCTGGATCGCGGCCATCGCATCCTCGGGGTCGGTGCGGGCAAGCTGGTGGACCCCCGCCTCGGTATCGACCTGGGTCTTGATCAAGCCGCGCACGCTGTCGCGCACCCCGAGGAGCCGGGAGGCCAGCGTCTGCGCGGCGCGGCGTTGAAACACCAGCTGGTACGAGAGCCAGACGGCGGAAAGGATCAGCGCCAGCGATACGAACGCGATCACTTCCCACGCCACCTGGAACAGCAGCGGCATGGCGCGGAACGTATCGAACAAGCCGGTGACCTCGCGCCCCTCGATAAAAAGGATCAACCCGAGCGCAAGTGCCAGTAGCGCAACGCAAATTCCGACAACCGTACTCATCCCTAAGACCCGTCGTCCGGGTTTGTTACGACATGAGCGCGCCGCGCACAAGTGTACGGACGAGCGGCACATAGACAAGCCCGGCGAACCTCGCTATGGCCGGGGCGAGCCGTTTCCGTTCCGTCTCGGGGGGGAAGCACGTGTCATGAGCGCATCATGAGCAGCCTGCGCCTAGCCGGAGCGGTTCCGCTCGTCATCTTCTCAATCCTCGGCGCCGGCCTGCTTGCGGCACGCGGCGAGGAGCACCCGCCGCCGGCCGCGCAACCGGCTGCTAGCTGCCCCCGTTCGGCGTTCCGTGTCGTCATCGATGTCGGCCACACCGTCCAGGTGCCCGGCGCGATGAGCGCGCGTGGGATGACGGAATACGCTTTCAATCTGCAATTAGCGAATGACATCAAACGCGCGCTTGTCGACGCCGGCTTCGACAAGACCGTTGTGCTGATCACCGCTGCGCCGCCGCCGCGTGGCCTCATCGAGCGGGCGTTGCGCGCGAACGCGATGCGCCCTGATCTCCTTCTCTCGATCCACCACGATTCCGTGCCGGACAAACTCCTGGAGACCTGGGAGTACGAGGGCCACCAGAGCCATTTCAGCGACCGGTTCCAGGGCTATTCCATCTTCGTCTCGCGGGACAATGGCGACCGCGGCGGCAGCCTCAAGTTCGGACGGCTGTTGGGCAAGGAGTTGCAGGCACGCGGCCTCGGGTACACGCCGCACTACACGCTCGCCATGATGGGCCGGCATCGACACGAACTCGTCGATGCCGAGGCCGGCGTCTATTGGTTCGATCAACTGGTCGTATTGCGGCGCACCCGCATGCCAGCCGTGCTGTTCGAGGCCGGTTCGATCATCAACCGCCAGGAAGAAACCGAGATGGCCAGTCCCGAGCGGCGGTCGCTGATCGGCGCAGCCGCTGCGGCGGCTGTCGAGGATTTCTGCGCCGCGCAGTCACACCCAATCGCGGAGCGGCCTTTGCAGCGGCGGGCCCTGCCCCGAACGGCAATGCCGCCCGCCGCCGTAGCACCGGCCCCGTTCGCGCGATAAGGCCCCGCCAAAAAATCTTCAGCCATCGGGAATAAAGCCAGCCACCGGGCGATCTGGCTCCTTGGAAAGCCGCTTCGGCTTCGAGGAGACAAGCGATGAGCGAATACCATCAGAACGGCAACGGCCGTGAGGATACCGGCAGCCAGGGCGTGAGCCGGCGCAAAGTGCTCGAATGCATGACCTGGGCCGGCACCGGCGTCCTCTGGACCATCGCCGGCGGCGTGCCCCGCTCGCTTGGCATCATCGACACCGCCATGGCGGAGGAGTCGCGCGGGCTGACGTTCCTGCAGATCAGCGACAGTCACGTCGGATTCGACAAGCCGGCCAACCCCAACGCGCTCGGCACCCTCGAGGAGGCCGTCGGGCGCGTCAATGCGCTGCCGGCCAAGCCTGCATTCATGATCCATACCGGCGACATCAGCCACCTGTCGAAGGCGTCAGAGTTCGACGATGCCGACCGCATCATCTCGCAGACCCGGCTCGACGTGCACTACGTCCCCGGCGAACACGATTTTCTCGACCCCGAGAGAAAGCTCTACGCCGAGCGCTATGGACGCGGCACCAAGGGCGCCGGCTGGTACAGCTTTGACGCTGGTGGCGTGCATTTCATCGGACTCGTCAACATTTTGGATCTGAAAGCCGGCGGGCTCGGCAATCTCGGCAACGAGCAGCTCGAATGGCTCGAAGCCGACGTGAAGGGCCGCACCGCTTCGACCCCGATCGTGGTCTTCGCTCACATCCCGCTGTGGACCGTGTACCCGCAATGGGGCTGGGGCACCGATGACGGCGCCCGCGCGCTCGAATACCTCAAACGCTTCGGCTCGGTCACCGTGCTCAACGGCCACATCCACCAGGTCATGCAGAAGGTTGAAGGCAACGTCACCTTTCACACCGCGCGTTCGACCGCGTTTCCGCAGCCGGCGCCGGGAGCGGCGCAATCGCCGGGGCCGCTCAAGGTCGCCGACGACAAGCTGCGCAGCATGCTCGGCATTGCGGCGGTGAACTTCAAGCAGGGCGACCAGCGGCTCGCCATCATCGATACGCCGTTGCAGGCCTGAGCGGCAAAGCCATGCAAACGAAGTTACGCAGAACCCTGATCGCCGCCGCGTTCGGCGCTGTCGTGGCCACCGCGACGGCCTTCGTGCCCGGCCGCGCCGACAATGCGCCTCACGCCGTGACGATTGACAATTTCACCTTCAATCCGCAGCGGCTCACGGTATCGGCAGGCAGCACCGTCACCTGGACCAACAAGGACGACATCCCGCATGCGATCGCGTCTTCGAGCGCGCAGTTGCGATCGCAGGCACTCGACACCGACGACAACTATTCGTTCACCTTCACGGTGCCGGGAACGTATCAATATTTCTGCTCCCTGCATCCGCACATGACCGGGACGATCGTGGTAGAAGCGGCGGCCGGCGACGCGGCGCGCTGATGCTCGATCGGCCGCGACCAGAAGCGTCGGCCGCACCGCGGATTTCCGGACACGATCGCATGGCGGCTGCACGCGACGATGAAAAAATGCGCCGCTTTCGCGACGCCGCCCTGCCCTGCCTCGACGACGCGTTCACGCTTGCGCGCTATCTCATGCGCAACGAAGCCGACGCCGAGGACGCGGTGCAGGAATGCTATCTGCGGGCCTTGCGCCACTTCGACAGTTATCGCGGCCCGGCGATGAAACCGTGGTTGCTGACGATCCTGCGCAACGTGTGCAAATCGGAGTTCGCGCGGCGCAGCGCCGCGGCGGTGTCATCGGAGATGAACGATGAACACGCCGAAGACCCGCCGCCCATCTGGCAGGAGCCGCAGCCATCGCCGGAAGCGCAACTGCTGCAGCGCCGGGACGGAGAAACAATACGCCGGCTCGTCGCCGCATTGCCGCCGCCGTTCCGCGAGGCGGTCGTGCTGCGGGACATCAACAATCTGTCTTATCGCGAGATCGCCGAGGTCGCCGGCATTCCGGTCGGCACGGTGATGTCGCGACTCGCCCGCGCCCGTTCGATGCTGCGCGCGGCATGGAACGGCGAAGAAGGACCGACGCCATGAACTGCGCCGAATCCGAAGTGCTCATTCATGCGCTGCTCGACGGCGAGCTCGACGCCGGCCATGCACGCGAGGTCGAAGCGCATGCGGCAACCTGCCGCGATTGTGCCGACAAGCTGGAGACGTTCCGCGCGATGCAGGCGGCGATGGCCGCGGCCGAGCTGAAAGAGAAGGCGCCCGTCCGTCTGCGCAACCGCATCGAGGGGGCGTTGGCTACGCCTCCGGCGCGCGCCCCCACCCGCTTCGGCACGTCGTTTGCCGCCGGGCGCGCGTCACGACGCACTTTCCTCGGCGGCTTCGCGCTAGGGACCGCGGCCTCGGCAGCCGTCGCCGCCGGGATCGTCATTGCGGTCCTCGGCGGCGACGACGATCGCCGCATCGCCGGCGAGATCGTGTCGGCACATCTGCGCTCCCTGCAAGGCAGCCATCTCACTGATGTCGAAACAAGCGACCAGCACACTGTTAAGCCCTGGTTCAACGGCAAGCTCGACGCGGCGCCGCCGGTCATCGATCTGACCGCGCAGGGCTTTACGCTGATCGGCGGCCGACTCGACTATGTGGATGGCGAGGCGGTGGCGGCGATCGTCTATAAGCGCCGCAAACATCTGATAAATTTGTTTGTCGGGCCGCGTCTTGGTGCAGCGTCGCGTGGCAAGAAGAAGGCGATGTTCCAGGGCTTTAACGTCTATCACTGGACGCAGGACGGCCTCGGATTCTGGGCGGTCAGCGACATTAACGCTGATGAACTCGCCGAATTCGGCCGCTCTGTCGCCGATGCCATCGGGCCCCCGGCCGATCGCACGTGACTGGCCTCAGGCGGGTTTAGCGGCTAAACAAAACGTCAGGATTCGCGCCTGCAGACGGCCCTTTTACGGGCCGGCGGAAACTGCTTCTGCGCGCCAGACGTTTAACCCATCATGGACCAGCGTGTCGACAACGAGCGTCGCCTGGAAACCGCGCCGGGCCGAGAAGCGAAGCCGGCGATAGGCCAAACGCAGCCAACGCGTTCGTGGCTCGAGCGGCTGCGCGCGCGGCGGCGCATGGTGCTCGTCGTAACGGCGTTGATCGTCGTTGCAATCGTCGCGACCGTCTTCTGGTGGGTCAACTCCAGTACCTTCGAATCGACCGACGATGCTTTCATCGACGCACGCACGGTGCCGGTCAGCGCGCAGATCAGTGCAGCCATCGTCGACGTCCCGGTGACCGACAACCAGTTGGTGGAAGCGGGCGCGGTGCTGGTGCGGCTTGACGACCGCGACTACCGGGCCCAGGTCGATCAAGCCAAGGCCCAGGTCAGCCAGGCGCAGGCGAGCATCGCCAATGTCGAAGCGCAGGTCACCGCCCAACAAGCGCGCATCGAGCAAGCCGAGAAGCAGACTGCCCAAGCGCAGGCCGCCCTCACCTTCGCCAAACAGGAAGACGATCGCTACCAGCGGCTGGTGAAAACCGGCGCGGTCACGGTCGAGCAGGCGCAGCAATACGCCTCCAATTATCTGCAAGCACAGGCGAGCTTCGCCGCCGCCGAGCGCAACGAAAGCGCGACCCGCATGCAGCTCCCCGTGCTGCAGGCGCAGCGCACCCAGGCCGAGGCACAGGTGCAGCACGCCCGCGCCGCTCAGGAGCAGGCCGAGACCAACCTGTCGCGCACGACCATCACCGCGCCGGTTGCCGGGCGGGTGGCGCGATTGACCGCGGCCAAAGGCGCCTACGCCGCGGTCGGCCAGGCGCTGATCATGTTCGTGCCGCGCGAGGTCTGGGTCACCGCCAATTTCAAGGAGACGCAACTGCGCGCGGTGCGCCCCGGCGATCCGGTGACGATCAAGATCGACGCCTTCCCGCACCGCAAGTTCAAGGGCCACGTCGACAGCATCCAGGCCGGCAGCGGCACCGCCTTCAGCCTGCTGCCGGCGGAAAATGCGACCGGCAACTACGTCAAGATCGTCCAGCGCGTGCCGGTCAAGATCGTCTTCGACGAACAGCCCGACGTCCTGCTCGGCCCCGGCATGTCGGTCGTTCCGACGGTCAGGGTGCGATGAGCGATCAACGACAATACTCCGGCGGCGGCAGCCGCTCCGCGGCAGGCGACCGCAGCCCCTGGCTCATCGCCATCGTCGTCTCCATCGCGACCTTCATGGTCGTGCTCGATACCGCGATCGCCAACGTATCGCTGCGCTACATCGCCGGCAGCCTGGCGATCAGCGTCGACGAAAGCACATGGGTGGTCACCACCTACCTCATCGCCAACGCGGTCGTGCTGCCGATCAGCGGCTGGCTGTCCAACGTGATCGGGCGCAAGCGCTTCTACATGCTGTGCGTCGCGGTGTTCACCGTGGCCTCGCTGCTCTGCGGGCTTGCCAGCAGCCTCAGCGCGCTGCTGCTGTTCCGCATTCTGCAGGGGCTGGGCGGCGGCGGCATGCCGACCAGCGAACAGGCAATGCTCGCGGACACGTTTCCGCCGGAGAAACGCCCCCAGGCGTTTGCGCTCTACGGCATCGCCGTCATCGTGGCGCCGACGGTCGGCCCGACTTTGGGTGGATGGATCACCGACAACTATTCCTGGCACTGGATCTTCTTCATCAATCTGCCGATCGGTCTCATTTCGCTGGCGCTGGTGCAATGGCTGGTCGTCGAGCCGGAAGTGCTGGAACGCGAACGGCGCGAGCGTCTGGCCGGCGGTTTCAAGATCGACTGGCAGGGCTTTGTCTTGATCGCCATGACCTTCGGCAGTCTCGAAGTCGTGCTCGATCGCGGCCAGATCGAGGACTGGTTTCATTCGACGTACATCATAACCTTCGCGACCATCGCGCTCTGTTCGTTCCTGCTCTTCATCCCGTGGGAGCTCACCCACGACGATCCGATCGTCGACATCCGCCTGCTCTGCCGGCGCCAGTTCGGCATGGCCTTCCTGGTGATGATGGCGGTCGGCGCCATCCTGTTCGGCTCCAACCAGATCACGCCGCAGCTGATGCAGACGAATTTCCCCTATACCGCGCTGCTGTCCGGCTTCGCGGTGATGCCGGGGGGGCTCGCCATGCTCATCATGATGCCGGTCGCCGGCCAGCTGACCGGATTAATGCAGCCGAAATACTGGATGGCGATCGGCCTCGCCACCATTGCGCTGGCGATGTGGTACTCGACCTCGCTCACACCCGAAGCGAGCTTCGGCTATTTCGCGACGATGCGCATCTTTCAGACGATCGGCCTGCCCTTCCTCTTCATCCCGATCAACAGCGTGTCCTACGATGGTCTGCCGCAGCAGAAGACCAGCGAAGGCTCGGCGCTGATGAATGTCGCGCGCAATCTCGGCGGCAGCTTCGGCGTCTCGCTGGCCAATACCCAGCTGCTGCAGCGCTCGCAATTCCACCAGGAGCGGCTGACCGAGCATATCGTTCCTTCCTCACCGGTGTACCAGTCGATCGTAAAGCAGATCACCGACTTCTTCGCGCATACGGGGTCGCCGGCCAACGCCACGGCGCGGGCAATGGGCTATATCGGCCACGTGATCGAGTCGCAGGCCGCCATCATGGCGTATATCGACATCTTTTATACCTGGGCGATCTTTGCTGCTTGCCTCATCCCGGTAGTGCTGCTGCTAGTCCGGCGGGTCCGCCAGGGCGGGGCGGAAGCGGCGGCTATGCACTGAGAGAGGCGGCAGCGCGCGCGCCGCCACTTCTCCTCAATCGCGCGGTACAGCCTTCCCTCCGGAGAGCTGCGAGCAAAAATGCGGGCCGGTGCGTGGCACATTCTGCCAAGCACCGCGTTGGCATCGCGACGGCATCGAGGTCAGCAAGAGATGCCAGCGGGGCGGCACGGATGCGGCGCCGAGAGGCACAGTGATTGCAAAAATAGCCTGCGCCGAATTGTCCGCTGCGCGTCGCGCCCCGGCACCATTATTGCTTGAACTCGTTGTCGGAGGGGATCGGTGGGGGGTTGGCATGGAAGGCCCGGGGAGATCAGCCCGGGAAGAAAGGAGTCGCCAATGTGTGACTTTAGTCTCCAAAGCGTGCGCTCACGGCCGGCGAAAGTCGGTGACAAGCTGGTGACACGTGATTTCGGCACCGGGACACGCGGATTTGCCGCCGCCAACGATCCCGGGATGGCGGTGTGCCTGCTGCCGGGCACTGAATTGGCCTTCACCGCCCAAATCTCCTGCCTGCCGGCCGGCCTGCTCGGCTGGAAGACACAAATGATCAACCATGAGACGGCCATTTTCCGCCAGGTCAACAAGGACAAGCTGGCCGCGCATCACGACGCGCTGGAATTTCCAGATGGGCGCACCGTGCTGCTGACGCTGTTGTGCGAAGGCCAGGCGGCAACTGTGCTGCAATTGCCGGCAAAGCCAACGACCGCGGCAGAGGCACGCGAACAGGAGCGCGTCGGCTTTCTCGGCTGAGACGCATTCCCGACGCTCGGGCCTGCCGTTCCGGCAGACGACAGGCGCAAACTAAAGCCGGCTGCCTTTGGCAGCCGGTTTTTTGTCGCCCGCCCTGGCAACCAGGGCCCTGACGCAACCTCGGGGCGACGGACCCGAGACTAGCTGCATCAAGCGACGACGTCGCTCTTGCGCATCACCGTGCGTCTACGCGCCGCCGCCGGGCACCCGGGCATCAGCGGGTAACTGCGGGCGCAGCGGTGGCGAAGCGGAACCGGCACAGCGTTCGCTGCCGCGACCGTGCATTTGCTGCATGCGTCGACCGCAAATGTGCCATTGCTGCAACGCGTGCGGCCTGCCATGTGACATGCGAAACAATTTCCGCAGCAAAGACTTCTCAGAAAAATCTCGAATGACCCATTCTAAAGCCGAAGACATTTCAGGCGGCGCGGCCGATGCGCCCGGCATCCAGGCGGCGGCCGAGGGGAGTACGGCCCCATCGCCGCGCCGGCTGTTTTGGACGGTCTTTCCGTCGATCATGCTGCCGATGTTCATGGCAGTCGCGGACCAGACCATCGTCGCCACGGCGCTGCCTGCCATCGCCTCGAGCCTCGGCGGCGTCGAGCGGATTTCCTGGGTCGTGGTCTCCTATCTGATCGCCAACACGATCGCCGCGCCGGTGTATGGCCGCTTCGGCGATTCATTCGGGCGCCGGCGCATGATGCTCGTGGCGCTCGCGGTCTTCATGACCGGCTCGGTGTGTTGCGCACTGGCGCCGACCATGAACTGGTTGACGGCGGCGCGCGTGCTGCAGGGTTTCGGCGGCGGTGGACTGATGACCCTGTCGCAGGCGCTGATCGGCGAGACCATTCCGCCGCGCGAACGCGGCCGCTATCAAGGCTACCTCGCCGGCGTGATGGTCAGTTCGAGCACGTTCGGGCCGGTTGCCGGCGGCTACCTCACCCAGGCCTTCGGCTGGCCCTCGATCTTCCTCGTCAACATTCCGCTCGGGCTCGGCGCCCTCCTGCTCGTTCTGCGCCTGGAGGCGCGTCCCGGCGACCGGAGGCGCACGACCTTCGACGCGCCCGGTCTCGTGCTGTTCATTTTGTTCGTGAGCCCGGTCATTCTCGCGCTCGCGCAGGTCCAGCACATGAGCGCCGGGTCGCTGCCGATAATCGCCGGCCTGCTGTCGTTCGGAACCGTGTCGCTGCTGCTGCTGATCTGGCAGGAAGGGCACAGCGTTTCGCCGCTCATTCCGCTGCGCCTATTCAGGGACCCTTCGGTCTGGCGCAGCGACGGTCTCGCCGCCTGTCACGGGGCGGCCCTCGTGTCGTTGATTACCTTCCTGCCGATGTACCTGCGAGCGGTGCGTGGCACCGATCCTGCCGAGACCGGCCTCCTGCTGCTGCCGCTGACCTTCGGCATCGGCCTCGGCTCGCTGATCACCGGCCAATTGGTGACGCGCACGGGACGCACGGCGATATTCCCTTCCTACGGATACCTCGTGGCAACGGTCAGTCTGCTGTTCCTCGCGTTCTGGGTACCGCATTTGAGCTTGGCAGAGCTGCCGTGGGTGTTCGGCGGCACCGCCCTGTTCATGGGCACGGTGATGGGCGTCGCGCAGGTCACGGTGCAATCAATCGCCGGGCAACGGATGCTGGGCGCCGGCGCCGCGATGGTACAGTTTTCGCGCTCCGTCGGGGCGGCCTTCGGCACGGCCGCCGTCGCGGCGGTGCTGTTTTCGGTGCTCGCGGCGGGCGACCCGGACAGGGCGCATTTGTTCGGAATGATCCTCGACCGCGGTCCGGACGCCATCGCCGAACTTGAAGCGGCGCGGCAGGCCGCCGTCCGGATGCAGATCGGCGAGGCCTTCCGCGCGGCCTTTGTGACCATCGCGGCATTCACCAGCGTCGGGGCCTGGCTTGCCTGGTCGATGCCGCTGCGCCGGCTTTGACCCGGCTAAGGCCGTGCGGGACCTTCACCCAAGCGGGTCTACCTTGAGAGGCGCACGATCTCGATGAAATTTCGCCACGACAGTTTCGCATTTGCGTTCGAGCGTTGCGCAGATTTGGTTGATTGCCGCTTGCCATGCTCCCGCAAATGACCGGGCGCCTGCTGGGCCAGAACACGTTGGCCGGCGGCTTGCGCACCATCCTCAACGACGTGATCGCCTTGCACGGCGCCGAGTTCGGCAACATCCAACTGGCGATCGACGACGCCACGCTCGCCCTCGTCGAGCACCGCGGCTTCGATCGGCCATCGCTGTACAGCCTGCGGCGGGTCGCCAAGGGCGGGAGCGCAGCGAGCGCCCGCGCATTCGCCTCCCGCAAGCCGGTGATCATTCCCGATCTGTCGAAGGACCCGGCCCTGGCGCCGTATCATCACCTGGCGAGGGGGATAGGGATTCGCGCCATGCAGGCAACGCCGTTCATCGCCGCACGCGGCAAGTGCGTGGGCGTGGTCTCGACCCATTTTGCCAACGTGCATACGCCGACTGAAATCGAAATGGAGACGCTGCAGCAATACGGCTTTGTCGCCGCCGATTTCATCATCAGCAAGACCCACGGGGCGGATCTGGCGGCCATCGCCGACGCATGCTTCCAACAGCTGATCGCCGACGCTGCGGCGTAGACTCAGCGGGACGCGGCCGCGGTCAGCGACACCAGGCTCAGGCCGGCGGCCGGTGCGCGAGCCAGCGTCCGCTTTCCGCAGCGGCGAACAGCTCAGCGAGCGCGTTGTTGAAGGCGGCCGGCTCCTCGCTGGTGATGGTGTGCCCCGAGCGCGGAATGACGGCGAGCGCCGCCGTCGGTGCCGTGCGCTTGAGAAAGACGCTGCCGTCGAGGCACGTTTCGTCCTCATCGCCGACGATGACGAGGAGCGGCACCGAAAATCGCTTCAGGTCCGCTTCCATGTCCCAAAGGGTCGGACGCTTGGCCTGCACCATCGACATGGTCAGCGCGTGACCCTGCGCGGAATGCTCGCCGAGCATGCGCGCGAACTCGGCATAGCCGCGCGGATCCTTGTATTTCTGGGTCTGGCGGGTCGGCGTATCGGAATAAATCACCGCCGCCTCGGCCATGCCTTTCTCGGTGAACATCGCGGCCGTCTCGCGGGCGAGCTTGCGCATATCCTCGCGCACGGCGGGATCGGCGACCGAACCCCAGCCACAGCCGGCGGCGGTCACCGAGATGCACCGCTCGGGGTGGCGGATGCCGACATGCAGCGCCGTGTAGGCGCCCATCGAATGGCCGACCACGTGCGCCTTCTTGATACCGAGCCCGTCCATGACGGCGATAACGTCGCTGCGGGCGATGTCCTGCCCGTAACGCGCCGGATCGCTCGGCACCTCCGAGGGAGGATAACCGCGCGCCGAAAAGGCGACGCAGCGGTGCGCGCGGGCGAAGTAGCGGAGCTGCGGCTCCCAGGTCCGATAATCGCCGGCGAACTCGTGAACGAACACGATCGGCGTTCCGCTGCCAGCCTCCTCGTAATGCAGCTTCGTGCCGTCCGTACTCGCGATCGTGGGCATCGTGGCGCCTTTCGTTTTAAGGCCGCCGCGCCCAGCTGCACGGCAACCTCTCCCGCAGATAGCGCAACGCGCCGCCCGAACGCAAACGGGCCGCCCTCGCGGGCGGCCCGGCCCTCACCACGCACTACGCGCTTCAGCTCATCCAGAACGACTTCGACTTCTCGAAATCGACCTCGCCACGCGTGAGGCCGATATCGCGCAATTCGGCGTCGCCCAGGCTCATCAGCTCGTAGCGCGATCGAACACGCCGTCGCCATTCGACGATCAAACTATGCACCGCACCCCATGGCGACGAGCGGAAGACGCGGGAGTTGGCGGCGCTATGCTTCGGGAGGCTCATAGCTCGGCTCCATTACTGGCTTTGCCTTATGTAAGCAGATACGTCCGCGGGCAATGTGATGGGGAACACAGTCCGTCGCTTTTCCCCGGGCGGCTGGATTTTATCGGAAGCTGCTGAGGTATCGGCTTTTTCAGCCGCGGGCGCGGTGTTCGCGCCGCCGTTCAACGAACAAACAGCCGCCGGCCGCCTCAAGCGGCTTGCAAAAGGCCCTCGACCTCGCACGGCTGGGTCACCGGCTCGGGCAACTCGCCGCCGGCGAGATCGTAGCCGACCGCGCGCAGGATGCCGCCGGCTGGCGACATGGCGACCGCAAGCCGCGTGTAGGGATTGAGGACTGGCGGGCAGACCCAATCGAAGCCATCGGTCGGGAGCGAGCCATTCCAGCCGGCCAGCGCCTCGCGGCGGGCACGGCTGAATCCGGCCGCCTCTGCGAATGTGTTCACCAGGAATCGCCGCGTGCCGATCCGCCCTTCCCAGCCCGACCGGCTCGGCAGCCAGTCGTTGGCGGCGCTGGTTTCTTCCTCGCGGGTGACGAAATCGGTCTCAGTGCGCTCGATCACGCAGCGTTCGTGCGCTGCGCAGCCAACGAGCGTGTAGATCACCGGCCGTGCGACCCGTGTCTGCTCCAGCATACGGCGTGCCGAGCCGTAACCGTCGCAGGTTTCGAACGCGCGGCGCAAAAGCTGATCCGGCGGCACGCAATCAGAGCACGACCAAACGCCGAGCGCGTTGGCCGCCAAGTCATAGGGCCGCAGCCAGGGATGCCGGGTGCGGCGCCACATCGGCGCCTGGTTGACGCTCGCGGCGAAGCGCTGCGGCGCCATCGCCGTAAGCACGCCCACATAGCCAGGCCAGGTGACGCTGAAGAAGTCGCCGTGGTCGCCGCGCATATGCGCAAGCTCGGTGTGACGCCCGAGACCGGTGAACGGCCAATCGAGCGTCCGCAACAGCCAGGGCGCGCCGTCCCGTTCGCAGGCGAGCGCCGTACAGCCCCACTGATACGACGCGTTGAGCAGCCACACGCCGGAGAAGTCGAGCGTCGCGGCGATCGCGGCGATCTCCGGCACGTATGGCGAGCGCGAACGCATGAGCCAGCGCCGCGCCAGGCGATCGAGCGCAGGCACAAGCGGCAACGCCGCGCTTGGGAAAAAGCCGAGGCAGGCGTCGCGCAGTGCGCGCGCCGTGGCCGCGCTCTGCTGCACGTGAAGCAGCGGCCCGCCATCGCGGACATCGACGATCGGAACGGCCGGCAAGGCAGTGTCCATGCGGAAATCCTCAGCGCGGGGTCGCCTTGGCCTCCTCGAGCGACGCTTCGAGCCGTGAAATATTCTGCATCAGCCGCTCACTGGTCAGGCGCAGGAAGTAGTAGCCGAACTCAGGACTCTGAAAGTATAGCTCGAGGAGCTTCTCGTAAGTGATGGTGAGCACATCGCCGTCCTCGATGCACTTGACCGTCTGCGTGCGCCGGTTTTTCGGCGCGACGAAGCCGAGCTCGCCCATGAAGCGGCCGGGCGGCAGTTCGACGCCGATCTCGCTCACCAGAAATCTGCCCGTCACCGTGAGGAACATCTCCTTCGCCACATCGCCCTTGTTAAACAGCACCTCGCCATTGCGGTATTTGCGCGGCGTCATGAAGGGCCGCAGCCAATCCATCGACAGGTCGCCTTGCGCGGAAAGGCGTGCCTTCTTGACCAGATTCAGCATCTGGCGCAAGCGAATGACGTTGATCGGCAGCGACAGGAGATAGAGGAAGAAAGTCGCTGCGGCGCCGGCGAGCGCCCCATAGGCGATGAAGAAAAGCATGCTGACGATGCCGAGGACGCGCAGCGGCACGATCGTGCGCACCATCAGGGTGGCGACGTACAAGGTCGCGCCGGTGAGCGCCAGAAGGTTGGTGACGTTGATGTTCGCCAGCACAACGTCGACGAGGCGATTGAACACCGCGTCATAGGAAATGTGATTCGGATCGAGGCCGAGCTGGATTAGCACCTTTTCGACCCGCAGATTCTGGGTAGCAAGCTCGAGGGCGCGGTTGAGGATCGCGGCCGGATCGAAGTTAGCGCTGATCATCTGTCCCTCAAGGAAGCTGCGGTCATCGCCCTGGAGCGAAAGGTGGCCCTGGCCACGACCCGCGAACTCGCGCTTGGCGCGACAACCCACTCCCGCAAGCCGTATAGCATGTGCCCATCCGGCCGTAACACGTCCCGCTGACGCACGTGCAGTTGCGCTGCCACTTTCGCTCGATCTTCATCCGCCATAGTCGCTCTCACGACGAATGCTGTGGCGAGCGTCCGCAGCCGGCGCGATGTCAGGTGGCGGTCAATGGCGGCAGTCGCGCGGACGGACATATAGAGGCCCGCCGGCAAAAATCATCCTGGATGTTCGAGAATGAGCGGGTTGGTATGCCACCCGGACCAGAAGGCAGGCCCGCCGTAGCGCCGCGGCGGATATTGCCGGTCCGAATATCCCTGGACGAACGAACCGGGGCGATCAGGCGGTCACCGTTTCGCGGTCCGGTGCCATTGTTTAGTCGCCAGCGGCGGCAGGTCGAAGGTGAATCCGCGTACGGGAAATACAATCACACGGCCACCCGTCCCCGGCGGGTTTGGTGGACACGATGCTCAGGGAGCCGGGGTAGACCGAGAGCCAGAGGCAGGTACGTCCGCTGCTCAGCCCGGACACTGTATGCCGCTGCAAAACATGGTCCAGGCGGCCGCGGACTCGTTCCAAGCCGCGGCTTCCAAGGCGTCGTCGGAGACATCGTAGCCGAGAACCTCGGCTTCCGTCTGGTCGAGACCGATATCGTTCATTGCGTCAACCTTTCGCGCGCCGGCGGCACGAGCGGGCAAAAGAAAAGGCGCCGTGGCCTCCGGCGCCTAATGTCGGAGACTTATCGCTCCGGCAGTCACTGACGAATTAGGAAGCTTAGGACCAGTTTGCAGATCAACCCGGGCACTGAACGCCGGTGCAGATATTCGTCCACGCCCCCGCGATCTCTGTCCTGTTGCCAGCCGCCTCCAGTGCCTCGTCGGAGACTTCTTGGCTGAGGACCACTTCAGACTGCTCGATGGTCTTCTCATTCATGGCATTGATCCTTTCGTTCGCCAGCGGCGCCGGCAGTTATCAGGTACGAGGAGAAATAGGGCTAAACCCCCACACCAACAGCATATTAAATCATTCACCGGGTATATTGTAAAGGCGTAGCCGGCGATGTTCTTACGCCTTCGCGGCGCGGCCCGCGCACTGCAAGTCATGTTGTAGGCTGCCGGTCCGGCTATGGTAGCGAAGTCCTGAAGATCGCAAGTCATTTTGACGCGA
>Ga0070671_100001335_pt1 | contig 18498 bp, 15 predicted proteins | sample KBSS73metaG_FD_65341 | JGI IMG/M metagenome (GOLD analysis project Ga0070671, IMG submission 65341) | Switchgrass rhizosphere microbial communities from Kellogg Biological Station, Michigan, USA - KBS S7-3 metaG | ecosystem: Host-associated > Plants > Roots > Rhizosphere > Soil ...
GAGGGCACCCTGACCTTCCGCCCGGTCGTCGGTCTCGATGTCATCGCCAATCTGGCCTGGACCAATGCTCGACTGCGCGACGACACGACCAGTGGCGGCGCTCCCAACTCGGTTGGTGGGCATGCGGGGGATCATCTTCCGTACATCCCAAGCCTGTCGGGCACTCTGTCAGCGGACTACCACTGGGATGTCAGCGATCGCATGCGGGCCTACGTCGGCGGCGATATCCACAGCCAGACCTCCCAAAAGGCCGGCTTCAGCAACGCGTATCGGCTGGCATTCGGGCACCACATCAACCTCCGTGGCTATACGACGGTTGACCTTCGTGCGGGCATCGACCTCAAGCCGTTCACCGTCCAGGCCTATGTACGCAACCTGCTCGACAGCAATGGGCTGGTCGGTGCCGAAGGCTATCCGTTCGTGATCCCGACGGGCCTTGGCGGAGCGGGCACCAACATGATGCTTGCGACCACAATCCGGCCGCGGACCTTCGGGCTCGTTGTCGGCGCCGGCTTCTAACCGGCTCGAGAGCAACAGGGGGTGGGGATGACTGGCGCGCGCGCAGCGGCGACGGCGGAATCGTCGATGTCGCTCGCTCTACCGCAACCCTACCTCCTGTTTCTCGGCGACACGACCGAGGCTGGTTATGCAAAGACGGCATTCGGTCTTCGCGATTGGGCGCCCGATCGCTGCGTCGGCGAATTTGCGCTTCCGTCAGCGACGGTAACTACCGGCCTGCCCAGGCTGTCGCCGGCCGAGGCGCGGTCGGGGGGCGCTCAATCGCTCGTCATCGGCGTCGCCAACTCAGGTGGGTTCATTCCGGACGGATGGATCCGACCGCTCATCGAGGCGCTCGACGCGGGTCTCCACATCGTCAGCGGGATGCACGCGCGTCTTCGCGACATTCCAGCACTTCGGGACGCGGCTGATCGGGCGGGAGTTAAGCTAATCGACGTCCGCGATCCGCCACCCGATATTCCGATTGGGACGGGGCTCAAGCGGACCGGCAAGAGGTTGCTCACCGTCGGCACCGATTGCGCGCTCGGCAAGAAATATACCGCGCTCGCGATTGCACGAGCCTTCGCTCAGCGAGGCGTCGACGCCGACTTCCGCGCCACCGGCCAGACGGGGATCATGATCGCGGGCGCCGGAATCCCGATGGACGCCGTCGTCGCCGACTTTGCGGCAGGCGCTGCCGAGATTCTTTCTCCGGCAGCCGCCGACGATCACTGGGACGTGATCGAAGGGCAGGGATCGATCCTTCATCCGGTCTTCTCCGGAGTGTCGATGGCGCTTCTCCACGGCAGCCAGCCCGACGTGTTCGTCGTCTGCCACGATCCGCGGCGGAAGCGCCTGCTGGGGGACGAAGCCTTCGCCGTCGCGAGCGTCGACGAGATCATCGAGCTAACCATTCGGCTCGGCAGGCGAACCAACCCTGGCATCCGCGTGGGCGGTGTCAGCTTCAACACGAGTGGGCTTGGCGACGCCGAATCCCTCGCCTTGATGGCGAAGGAATCTGTCCGGCTAGGCTTGCCGGTCGCAGATCCGATCCGCGGCGGCGCCGACTTCGAAACGCTGATTGATTCATGTCTGAGCCGGTAAGCCCGCAGCCCCCCGCAGGCCGGTTCGCACGGTGGATCCTGCCGGGTCTTGGCGTAAAGGCCGTGGTGATCGGCGGCGGCTATGCCACAGGCCGCGAGCTTGCCGAGTTCTTCCTGTCGCAAGGACCCTGGGGCGGCCTTTATGCCATCCTGTTCGCGACGCTGCTTTTCAGCGTCTTCTGCGCACTGACCTTCGTGCTGGCGCGCCGCTTTGCGACCTACGATTACAGAGGCTTCTTCAAGCGCCTCCTGGGGCCCGCGTGGCCGTTGTTCGAACTCGCTTACCTGTTGTTCGTGGTGCTCATTCTCGCGGTCTACGGGGCTGCTGCGGGGGCAATCGGAAACGCCGTGTTCAACGCGCCCGTCTGGACAGGCACCGTCCTTCTAGCCGCATGTATCGCGGCGATCGTCGCGTTCGGGAACAAGGCCGTTGAGCGGCTGTTCCGCGACGTCTCTTATTATCTCTACGCCATCTATGCGCTCTTCATCGTCCTTGCCTTGTGGAAGTTCGGTGCACGCGTTCCGGGCGGATTTGAAGCTCATCCACAAACGTCGGGATGGGCGCTCTCCGGCCTGACTTACTTCGGATACAACATCATCGGTGCCGTGGTGATCCTGCCGGTGCTGCGCCACCTCGTAAGCGACCGCGATGCCGTCATTGCCGGGATCGTCTCGGGTCCGCTGACGATGTTCCCGGCATTGCTCTTCTTTGTTCCGATGGTCGCCTTCTATCCGGAAGTGCAGAGCGCCGCGCTGCCATCCGATTTCATGCTTCAACAGATCGGCATTCCCGCCTTCCACCTGCTGTTTCAGGCGATGATCTTCTCCGCCCTCCTCGAGAGCGGCACGAGCTCGGTCCACGCGATCAACGAACGGATCAGCAACGCCTGGGAGGCGCGGCGCGGTCACGCGCTTTCGCATCGGCAGCGCCTCGGAATCGCCACCGTCGTGCTCGCCGGATGCATGTTCCTCGCCAGCCGCTTCGGCCTGGTCGCTTTGATCGCCTCCGGATACCGCGCGCTCGCCTATATCCTGCTCGCGATCTTCGTCCTCCCGCTGCTCACCGTCGGCGTTTGGAATCTCACCCAGCGCCGCGCTGAAGCGGCGCCGCAACCTTTCCCGATCCAGGAGTAAACTCAAATGTTGAAGCCATGCGTGCGTGCCTTCACGGCAATTGGTCTCGTGCTCGTCGCGGCAAGTGCGGCCGCGGCACCGCCCCCCGGGTTCGATCAGCGCGTCGAGCAACTCCGCAAGGATTTCGGGGTGCCTGGCGTCACCATCACGATCGTCGAAGACGGAAAGACGACGCTCGCCAAGGGCTGGGGCGTCCGCGACATTACGACCAACCAGCCGGTGGATGCCGACACGATCTTCTTCACCGGCTCGACGGGCAAGGCCTTCACCACTGCCGCACTCGCGACCTTGGTCGACGCGGGCAAGATCAAGTGGGACGACAAGGTCATCGACCACATGCCCGACTTCCGCATGTGGGATCCGTGGGTCACGCGCGAGATGACGATCCGCGACCTGCTCGTTCACCGGAGCGGCCTCGGCCTGGGCCAGGGCGATCTCCTGTTCCTTCCGAACAGCGACCTGTCGCGCAAGGAGACGGTCCGACGGATCCGCTATCTTAAGCCCGCGACCAGTTTCCGCAGCGGCTACGCCTATGACAACATCCTCTACATGGCGGCCGGCCAGCTGATCGAAGAAGTCAGCGGCCAGACCTGGGAGCAGTATGTCCGCGACCATGTCTTCGGACCGCTCGGCATGAACCATTCGACCGACAGCGTCAGCGATTATCTGGCGAATCCGAACCACGCTCGACCGCACAGTCGCAGCGGCGGCGCAATCCAGGGCCTCGGAACGCAGACGCCGCTGAATAACGACGCCACCATCTCCCAAAACGCAGCCCCGGCAGGCGGGCTCGCGATCAGCGCCAACGATATGAGCCGCTGGCTTCTTACCCAGCTAGGCCACGGCGCGATTCCGGGAGCCGACAACAAGCGGCTCTTCTCCGAGGAGCAGTCCACCCAATTATGGACCGGCGTCGTTCCGACACCGATCCGCCCATTCCCGGCCGAATTCGCCGTCACCAATCCCCACTTCAGCCTCTACGCCTTGGGCTGGAGCATCTCTGATTACCGGGGCGCGAAGGTCGTCAGCCACGACGGTGCCGTGCTCGGTTCGCAGGCGACCGTCGTGCTGCTGCCCGAGAAGAACATCGGGATCTTCATCGCGGCGAATAGCCAGGACGGCGAGATCATCCTCGGTCTTCGCGACGAGTTGCTCGACTATTATCTCGGCCAGCCCGCCACCCAATGGTCCGAGAAATTCCATAATTGGAAGGTCGGGCGACTGACTGCCGCGGCGAAGCAGGTGCAAACCGTCGCGGCCAAGCCTGCAGCGATTGGCCCATCGCTTCCGCTGGAACGCTATGCCGGTGACTACGCCGACCCCTGGTACGGCACGATCAAGGTCAGACAGTCGGGCAAATCCTTGAGCGTCGAGTTTCCGCACTCGACCGGCATGGAAGGGCCGTTGACCCACTTCCAATACGATACGTTCAAGACGAACCCGGCGCTGAAGTGGGTCGAGCCGGCTTATGTCACCTTCTCGATCGGCGCTGACGGCAAGGTCGACCGGGTGACCATGAAGCCTGTTTCTCCGGCGGCTGACTTCAGCTGGGACTATCAGGATTTGGACTTTGCCCCCGTGGCATCGAAGGCTCGCTGAGGAGGATTTCCATGGTTCGCCGGATTAGTGTTTCCATCGCAGCCCTGACCGCCGCGCTGCTGCAAAGCTCGAGCGCCAGCGCTGCGCAGGCGGCAAAGTATGATGTCCTCATCCGCAACGGCGTGATTTACGACGGAAGCGGAGGGCAACCCTACACCGGCGACATCGGCATCAAGAAGGATCGCATCGTCTATGCTGGTCCTTCGCGCGCTGCGAGCGCGGCCAAAGTCATTGATGCCAAGGGTCTCGCTGTTGCGCCGGGATTCATCAACATGCTCAGCTGGGCAACCGAATCCCTCCTCGTCGATGGCCTCGGCCAAAGCGACCTGAGGCAGGGGATCACGCTGGAGGTGATGGGTGAAGGCTGGTCGATGGGCCCGCTCAATGCCGAGATGAAGAAACTGGCCGTCGAGCGGCAGGGGGACATCAAATATCCGATCACATGGACCACGCTCGGCGATTATCTGAATCTGCTGCAGCGCCGGGGGGTCGCGATGAACGTCGCCTCCTTCGTCGGCGCCACCACTATTCGCCAAAACGAACTGGGCGAGGTGAACGTCGATCCGACACCTGAACAACTGACCCGGATGCGTGCCCTGGTCAGGCAGGCAATGAAGGAAGGGGCGCTGGGAGTCGGAAGCGCGCTCATCTATCCGCCAGCCACGTTCGCAAAAACCGATGAGTTGGTGGCGCTGACGACGGAGGCCGCGAAATGCGGCGGCAGCTACATCAGTCACATGAGGTCGGAAGGCGACCGCCTGATCGAGAGCATCGACGAAGTCATCGAGATATCCCGCAGGTCCGGAGCTCCCGCGACAATCTATCACCTGAAGCAGATGGGCCGCGCGAACTGGGGTAAGCTCGACCAGGCGATCGCCGAAATTGAAAAGGCCAGGGCTTCGGGGCTCAAGATTACCGCCAACATGTACATGTACACGGCTGGCGGCACCGGCCTTGCGGCTTCGATGCCGCCATGGGTTCAGGATGGCGGTAACGAAGCCATGCTGGCGCGCCTCAAGGACCCGGCGACGGTGGCTCGTATCAAGCTGGAGATGCTCCAGCCCGGCAAGAACTGGGAGAATCTATATCTCCATGCCGGGCCGGAACGAATCCTGCTGGCCAACCTGACCGATCCGTCGCTCAAGCCACTAATTGGGAAGACCGTTGCAGAAGTCGCCAAGTCGCGCGGAGTCAGTCCGGAACAGGCACTCATCGACATCGTGAGCGCCGATCAAGGTCGGGTGGGCGCCATCTATTTCCTGATGAACGAGGACAATGTTCGTCGGGAGGCCGCGATTCCGTGGGTCAGCTTTGGATCGGATGGCGAAGCTTCCGCCCCCGAGGGAGTTTTCCTTAAGACGGGGACACATCCGCGTGCCTACGGAAACTTTGCGCGCTTCCTCGGCAAATATGTGCGCGATGAGAAGGTTGTGCCGCTGGCCGAAGGCATTCGGCGACTGACATCTCTTCCGGCGGAGAATCTGGGACTGCGCGATCACGGGTCGCTTAAACCGGGCATGGCGGCCGACGTCGTACTGTTCGATCCGGCCAAGATCGCTGACCACTCAACCTTCGAGAAGCCGATGCAATATGCAACGGGTGTGAGCGGAGTGTTCGTCAACGGTATCCAGGTGCTCAAGGACGGCCAGCCGACGGGATCGAAGCCGGGCCGATTCGTAAAGGGAGCAGGTTGGACGGGCTGGCCTGGTGGAGGGGCCTGCCGCCAATAACCCAGCACCTGCAACAGACGAAGAGCGGGCGATTTGGGCCGCCGTTGTGCCGCCTTTGGTCAAGTCACCGAAAGCGAAACTCTCGTCGTGTTTTGCGAAGCCCGATCTCAGGATCGGGTGGCAAACTTGAAAGGATGAAGCTGCGCTTTCCGGAACGCACCAAAGCAGGAGGCGCATTGAATTTTGTGACTGACCTAGGTGCTATGACCGCGCTGCTGGTCGGTGCTGCTTTGCTGGTTCACTTTGTCTGGAGCCTCATCTGAGGCGAGTACCGTTAGTGGGACAACGCCACGGGATTGCTCCCGTGGCGTGAAATCGAACGGGTCTCAGGCTAACTGTTTGATCATTGGGTGACGGCGCGCTCGACGCATTGCCATTCCGATGCCGCCGAAGCCGAGGATCATCATCGCCCATGTCGCGGGTTCCGGTACCGCGGGGGCGTTGATGCTGCCGAGGAAGGACACTGACACCTGCGCGGGGCGCGTTCTGGCGTCAGTCAGGCCTTCACCCTGAAACGTGCCCGATGCGCCCAGGAAACGTCCGGTCCCGCTAAGGATAGTGTAGGTCCACGCCACCGCGCTGACTCCAGGTGTTGCGGTCGACGTGGCGCCACCGTCCATCGTTCCCTGGAAGGCGTCGGTCCCGAAGTCGAAGGCGAAGGTCCCGTTGGAAGGTGCGTCGGCTCCTCCCAAGCAGATGTTGTGGCTGTAGGTGAAGTTGCCGAAGGAAGAGGTCCCGGTCGAGCTTGCCGGGGAGATGGTGCCGCGGAAGGCGAGCGGCGCGCAGCTCGCGTCCGGACCGGTGACGCCTAGCCCGGTCATGGAGCCCGACAACGTCACATTGCCTGCGAGCGCCGCGCCGCTGCTTCCCAGCAAAGCGAGGGCAAGGGCCGATCGGAAGACATAATTACGCATCATCATTCGTCTCCTTCATCTGCTGGCCCGAGGGCCGCGTCGTGAGGAAAACGGCGATAAATTCGGCGATGACGATGTGGGATGATCGAGGGCTGATCATCATCTGATCATCTCATGATTGGCGCCCGTGAGAGCGCCTAGAAGGCGCGAACCACGCCCAACTCCGTCCTGGCGCGGCGATAATCGTAGAACTCTACCTTGCTTGCGTTTCGCTCGATCGAGAAGCGCGCAATCGGGGCGAAGCCGTGGAACTGCAGCCGCCTGAATGTCGCTCCGAAGCTCAGTCGGGAATATTTGTCGGCGCGCTTGTAAGGAAGCAGGACCAGCCGCTCATCGGCCTGAAGCCGCCCAAGTTCTGCGCTCGCCGTCAGCGTCATTCGTCCGACCTCGCGCCAAGCGGTCAGGCCGCCGCGCCAGCCTGTCGTGGAATAAGCGGTGCCCCTGAGGCTCTGGCGGTCGAAGCTGAAGCTTGCGGCAATTCCGGTCGTCGGACTGAGCGCGCGCTCCAGGTCGACGTGGCTCGACCAGCTCTTGCCGTCCTGCAATTCATTCACCTGGTTGTCGACGAGCGCCGCCGAACCACTCACCCTCAGCAAGGTGCGATGGCCCAGCGGTCGCGATATCGTCCCGGAAAGCCGCGCGGATCGAGTGAACCTCTCCTGCCCGAACCAGCGCTGGGTCAGGCCGAGCTCGAGTTGAATCCGGCTGCGACCAAGCGCGAACTCGGGCCCAACGCCGATATCGGCAGCGACATCGTTGAAGTCAGGCTTGAGATAAAGGCTGCCAGCTCCCGTCAGCCGGAAGAGCAGGCTCGAATCTGCTCCCAGCGGCAGCCGCCGATAGGCTTGGGCGTGCAGCGACAATCCTGTTCCTGACTTGGCTTTGCCGTCCTCGCTGATGTCGAACTTGCCCAGTAACGTTCCAACGCTTTCCGATCGCGTGGCGCGATTGATGTTACTGTCCGGCGCAATGGCGATCTCCAGGTTCACGCCGAACGGCCGCTGGCCCCGAAGCGATTCCGAATAGCGGTCGACGATGCGGGCGACCGAGGGCGGAAGGCCAGCTGCCTGTGCAGCGCGCACCTGCCGCCACGCTCCATCCTTGTCTCCCATGCGGTCGAGCAGTCCGGCAAGCTCGAGGCGTACCGGCGCCGCGCCCGGACGCTCGTCCAGGATCCGCCGAAGCAGGATCGCGGCATCGTTCGTTTCGCCCTCGGCAATCAGCAGCTTCGCTTGCCGGAAGCGCGCTTCATTGCGGATATCCCTGCTCGGGTCGCTGAACAGCGCCGCCAGGATTATCTTCGCCTTGCTCCGGTCGCCGGACTGCTCAAATCGTTCGGCAAGCTGGAGAAGCTCGGGCGCGGTCGCGTTGACTTGAACCTGCGGAACCGGCGACGCCAGCGTAACTGCCGGCGTCGCCATGCAGGCGACCGACCCGATCGCCGATGCCAGGGATTTGAGCACGCGCGCGACTCATTGCTTGCCGACGAATGCGCCGTTCGCCTGGTAGATCTTTCCGTCGTCGGGAGACGTGTAGGGAAATTGGAAGCTTCCAATCAGCTCTTGCGCTTGCGGTCCCGTGAACTGCCCGGCGAAGCTGTTGGATCCGGTAAGGGTGGTATTGAAGCTGCCCGAGAAGCTGGTCGCGCCGGTCGAATAGACCGTGTTGACGAAGGTCATCGGCGCCAGCGCGCGACGTTCCAGGTTGTAGATGGTCGGACTGATACTTCCCGAAAGGGTGCCGGCCGCGAAATTGAACGACAGGCCTATGCCTCCTTCGACGATCGCAGGCCAATAACCTGCTGCGAGCATGTCGTAGCTCGTCTCGGTCGAGCGGCCGCTGATCGATCCATTGTACGTCGCGCTGCCCGTAACCGGCACGGATCCCACAGGCGTCGGTATCCCGAATGCCGCCGTCCCACTGATGCCGGCCTGAGTGCTTGAGATACCCCAAAGCGCGAGCGCGGAATAAGTGTAGCCCGTGCCGCCATATGCCTGCAGCTGGACAAAGGTTGGACTATTGGCCGTGTTTGTGCCGCTGGTCCGAAAATCAATGCCGGTCGAGCCTTGGGGATTTCGGTACAACCCTTCCCAGAAACTGCTTGAGGGCAGCATTATTTCGTACTGGTTGGATCCACTGTTGTAACGGACTTGCAGCTGCTCCCCCTGCGTAGTCGTCGGACTGAGCGGCTGGCCCGTGGCAGGATTGTAGGACACGTAACCACCCTTGCTGCTGAAGGTCTGGTCTCCCGTATTTGCTGCGATCATATAGTTGGCGGGCGTCGTTGACGTCGACGGCGGCGGCGGGGGCGGCGTTTGCGTTGGTGCGACCGGCGGCGCAGGTATCGATGCCACGCCTCCACCACCTGCTCCACCGCAGGCCACCAATGACAGTGCCGCGACGATTGCCAGAGGCGCGTTGCGGATCGTTGCGATAGCCATGGCTTGCTCCCCAAAAAATCAGAGCCTTCCGCGTAGAATGGGTCAGGCTGATGTGCGATGATCGAGTCCTGATGATCATCTGATCATCTCGCGATGGCGTCTGGTTGGGGAGCGGTGCGTAGGGAATGCTGAAGTTGGCGGACCTTGCTAGCCGCGCCGATTTCGAAGTCGGGCCGCTTCGCGTCAGCCCGTCACGGCGCCTGGTCGAAGGGCCCGCCGGAAGCACCAACGTCGAGCCGATCGTCATGAAGGTCTTCCTGCTGCTGCTGGAAGCCGGGGGCAGCGTGGTCACCCGCGATGAGCTGTTCGGCAACGCCTGGGGCGGCGTGTTCGTCGGCGACGACAGTCTGAACCGGGCGATTGCGCGCGTCCGCAAGATCGCGAACGAGACGGCGCCGGGCCTGTTCGAGCTCGAGACTATCCCCCGCACCGGCTATCGCCTGACGGGGCCCATCCTCGATCATCTCGACGCGCCGGCAGAACCGGCGCCGGTGGAACGTCAATCATTATCGCGCCGGACGATGGTAGGAGCCGGCGCGGCGGCGTCTATCGCGGCGCTTGGCGGCGGGTGGTGGATCACGGCGCGCGTGAAGGATCAGCGTCGGTTTGAAGACCTGTTCAAGCGCGCAAGGGAGAGAATGGAATATGGCGATGACTCCCGGAAGGCCACGGAACTCATAAGGCAGGCGGTCGCGCTCCGGCCGGACGACCCCACCGCGCAGGGACTGCTTGCTTTCGCGCTGGCGGATAATGCCGACAATGTGAACACGGGCACGGGCGAGGTTGCCATGGAGTCGGCCGAGGAGGCGGCAGGCATCAGCCTGCGCGCTGATCCGGCCGAGCCCAATGCCCGCCTAGCATTGATGCAGCTCCAGCGGGCCACGCTGAACCTCACCGCGACCGAAGACCGGCTCCGTGCCGTGCTCGCAACCGCTCCCGACAATTTCTTCGCCATGCGCCTCCTCTGGAACCTGCTTCAATCGGCCGGTCGAAGCCGTGAAGCGCTGGCGCTTGTTGAGCGGGCAATCAGCATCAGGCCGCGCGCCGCCGACAACAATTATCCGCTGGCGCAGCTCCTCTGGATCAACGGGCACGTGGCCGAAGCGGATCGTGTCATCGACCGGGCGATCCGGGCCTGGCCGATGCACCGTTTCGTACGCTTCGCCCGCTTCACGATCTTCGCGTTCACCGGCCGCCCGCGTGCAGCCCTCGCCATGCTGGACGACCCCTCGATGCGACCGCAGTCTTTTCCCCCCGATGCCGTAGCGCTCTGGCGCATCGGCTTGCCGACCCTGGACCAGCCTACCGCAGCGAATATCGCGAGGACCCGAAAAGCATACGTCGACGCCATCAAACAGAGTCCGAAGCTCGCGAACTATGCAGTGCTCGTCCTGTCTGCGCTCGGTGAAGTCGACACGGCTTTCGACATTGCCAACGAATTCTTGGTCTTCCGACCATCGGGAACGCCGTCGCCTGGCAAGACCAAGCGCGCCGGCAGTGGGGCATGGGCTTTCACACCCTGGCTGTTCGTGCCGCCAGTTGCGTCCATGCGTGCCGATCCGCGCTTCTCGGGGCTTTGCGACGGGATCGGCCTGACCGCTTACTGGCGCGCTCGGGGCATTCGGCCCGATTATGAGCTGGGATAAGGGCTAGAAACGAGTCTCGATCCCGATGCCCATTTCACGGGGCGCCTCGGCGACCGCGGACAGATTTCCGGACCGGTCGAGATAGGCGAACTTGTCGAACAGGTTGCGCACATAAGCGAATGCCTTCACTCGCCCGATGATATATTCGGCGCGCGCATCGACGATCGCCGCACCCGGAACGCGAACGGCATCCGAATTGATCTCGTCGGTGTAGAATGAGCTGCGGTACCGCGCCTGCGCCGACAGGCGGAGCTCATCCACGACGGTCCAGTCGATCGCCGCCGCGCTGCTGAACCTCGGTGAGCGGGCGAACTCATTGCCAGTGAATTCGGGATAGTCGGGCCCCGCATCGATCAGCTTGGTGCGCAAAAGCCCCGCTGACAATCGCGCGGACAGGCGCGGGCGGATGCGCCAGGACAGCTCCGCCTCGGCGCCATAGCTTCGCGCCTTGGGCGCATTGAACAGATCCGCGAACCCGACCCGACGCCCCAGCGGCGTCAGGATCGAGATCGCCTTCAGCCGCTGCGCGTTCTTCATGTCGTAATAGAAGATGTTGGCCTCGGCGCTGATACCATCGGCAAGCCGGGCCCGAGCGAACAGCTCATAATCCCACAGATATTCCGCCTCGAAATTATCGGGCTGCGCGATATCGAACCGCAAGGTGGTGCCGCCCGGGTTATACGCGCGCTGCACCAGCAGCCCTGCACGCCAGGCCGCGCTGAAGTCGTAAGCCAGCGACAATTTCGGCAACCACGCCCGAAACGTCCGGTCGTAGGTCAGCGGGATCGCGCCGAAGTTGGTCGCCAACGCCCCGGTACGGTCCTGCCGGTCCTGCTGGTACCGCAAGCCAGCCGTCAGCGTCGTCCGCGCCGCGACCTTCACATCCGCCTCACCGAACAGCCCAACCGAATCCTGCTCATCGCGAAAGCGCCCGATCGATCCGTCCAGCAGCGACAGGTTGATGAACTGCTTCAGCCTCACATGCGTCCGGCTAATGCCGCCAACGGCGCGGATCGGCCCGCCCGCCGTCCAGTTCAGTACCCCCTCCGCCGACCAGTCCCTTCCCTCGTTCAGCGCCTGACCGAAATTGGCCAGCGCGAGCCGCCGCGCGACGCTGTCTCCTCCGGTGACGGTTACTTCGGCCGCGAGGTCCGGCGTCAGCTGATGCCGGGCATTGGCGGTCAACGCATCCACGTTGATCCGGAACGTGCCATAAACGCCGCTCGTGTCGCGCCGCTCTTTGAACGGTGGCGTCAGACCCACAATCTGCGGCTTCTGCGACTGGTTATGCACATAAGTGACCAGCAGCCGGCTATCCGGCAGACCGCGCGGCTTCACCAAAAGCTTCACCCGCGCCAGCCCGAACACGTCGTGATTCGGGTCACCGCCCTCGATGCGGTCGGCGATGCGGCTTGTCGTCCGCGCGTATCGGAAGTCGCCAGCGGCACGTACCGCGACATCGCCTGACAGCGGTGTCGAGACCATCGCCGACACCTGCCGGGTCCGATAATTGCCGACGCCGAGGCGCGCTGCCCCCTCGGCCTCGAAGCCCGGATCCTTCGAATAGACGAAGATCGCGCCGGCGATCGAATTCTGCCCCTGCGTCGTCGTTTGCGGGCTCCGGAACACCTCGATCCGGCCCACGTCCCAGGCCGGCGCCGTGCCGAAAACGAATTCGTTGTACGTGGTCCGCCGCCCGTCCACGACCACCGTCGTCCTGGGCCGGTTGCCGCCAAGAAAGGCCGGCAGAGCCTGAAGCGCCCCGGTCGTATCCTGCCCGCGGATCGCCGGCCCCTCGCTCCCGGTGCCGAGCTGGACGTTGGGCACCAGCTTCAGCATTTCCTCGACCCGGTTCGCCGACGCCGCCTCGATGTCGCGCTCGGACACAACCGAGACGCTCGACTGGGTCTCCTTGAGCGACCTTTTCACCCGCTCGCCTGTCACGACGATCTCGGCGCTGTCTCCGACAGGTTCAGGCGCCGGCTCCTGCGCCGCCGCGACGGCCGCGATCGACAGGAACAGCTTCACGCCCCAACACCCCCCGCCAGCAACTTGCGTCAGCAACATGCTACATCATTCGTGCGCCGAGCCAACAGCGATGGTCGGAGTGCGTCGACGGAAACCGGAAGGCGGAGCCGACTGGACGCCGGGTTCGCGAACTGCCAGCATCCGGACAGGAGGGCTTCAAGCTTGGACCTATCCGCCTGGTGGATGCCATTCACCGCGAACCGCCAATTCAAGTCGGATCCGATGCTCCTCAGTCGCGCAGAGGGCATGCATTATTTCACGCCCGAAGGTCGGCCGGTGCTCGATGCAGCGGCCGGGTTGTGGTGCGTCAATGCCGGACATGGACGGCGAGAGATCGTCGATGCCGTTGCTGCGGCAATGTCGGAGCTCGATTATGCGCCGCCGTTCAAGATCGGCCATCCCTATGCCTTTGCAGCGGCCGATGCGCTGAAGACGATTCTTCCGCCGAGCTTCAGCAATGTCTTCTTCGTGAATTCGGGCAGCGAAGCAGCGGAGACGGCGCTGAAGATCGCGCGCGCCTATCACGTGGCGCGAGGCGAGCCGGATCGCGTGTGGCTCATCGGGCGCGAGCGCGGTTACCACGGCGTGAACTTCGGCGGGATTTCGGTCGGCGGAATTCCTCACAATAAAACCGCGTTCGGCCCCCTTCTTCGGGAGGTAGATCACCTTCGCCATACGCACGATCCCTTGCGCAACGTCTTTTCGCGAGGACAGCCCGAGCATGGCGCGGAACTTGCCGATGACCTTCTGCGGATCGTCGACGAGCATGGCGCGGAAAAGATCGCGGCCGTTATCGTCGAGCCGATGGCAGGCTCGACAGGCGTGCTGCCTCCGCCAAAGGGCTATCTGGAACGGCTCCGCGAACTCACGTCCGAACATGGGATCCTCCTCATTTTCGACGAGGTGATCACTGGGTTCGGTCGCCTCGGTGCGCCATTCGCAGCGCAGCGATTTGGGGTTGAGCCGGACATGATCGGGATGGCCAAGGGCATGACAAACGGCACGATCCCGATGGGTGGAGTCGCGGTGCAGGAACACGTGCATGATGCGCTGATGCAGGGGCCGCCGGGCACGATCGAGCTGATGCATGGCTACACTTACTCCGGCCATCCCGCCGCATCCGCCGCACTCATTGCAACGCTCAAGATCTATGCCCGCGAGCAACTGTTCGAGCGGGCGCGCGAACTCGAGGTCTATTGGCAGGACGCCGTGCACATGCTGCGCCAGGCTCCCAATGTCATCGACGTGCGCAATATCGGTCTTGTCGGGGGTATCGAGCTCAAGCCGGTCGATGGCCGACCGGGATCACGGGGCAATGACGTCTACCGGCGCGCGTTCGACGCCGGCCTGCTGACGCGGGTCACGGGAGACACGATCGCCCTGTCGCCACCGCTGATCGTTACTGAGCAGCAGATCGACGAGATCGTCGAGAAGCTTGGCAACGCAATCGCCGCCTCCTCGAAGGAACTGCAATGACCGGACTGAGCCGCAGGAGCATCCTTGGCGGCGCAGCCGCTGCAATCGGCGCGTGGCCGGCACGTTCGCTGGCCGTTGCTGATCCGCGCAGCGCGGACTCGATCGTTCGCAACGCCCGCGTCATTACCATGGAACCCGGAACTCCGGATGCGCAGGCCTTCGCCGTCCGTGACGGTCGGATCATCGCCGTCGGATCAAATGACGCCATCGGCGGGCTTGGCGGCAAGGGTACGGAAATGTTCGATGCGCGCGGCATGACGATCGTGCCGGGATTCATCGACTGTCATCTCCATCCGGTCGGAGAATCGCTGCTTTACGACGTCCTCGTCGGCAACCCTTATGAGGTCGAGTTCGTCACCATCGATTCGATCGTCAGCAAGCTGAAGGAGCGCGCCGCCAAGACCCCGCCCGGCGAGTGGGTCCAGGGCATGTTCTATGATGACACCAAGGTGAAGGATGGGCGTCCCCTGACGCGCGCCGATCTCGACCGGGTTTCGACTGTCCATCCAGTCGCGGTCACGCATCGCGGCGGCCACACCGTCTTCGTCAATAGCAAGGCGTTCGAGCTTGCTGGCGTGACCAAGGACACGCCGCAGCCGTTCGGCGGCACCTTCGATCACGACGCGAGTGGCGAGCTCAACGGACGGATCACCGACAATGCACAGGATGTGCTGTGGAAGGCGGGCAAGTTCCCGAAGTATAGCGAGGCGGAACAGTTTCGGCGGGCCAAGGCGGGCCTTGCTCATATCTCCAAACAGTTCGCGCGATTCGGGCTGACCACCGTTCACCACGAGGGGGGCGATTTCTCGGCGCTAATGCAGGTCCGGCAAGATGGTGATTTGAAGCATCGCGTGAGCTACGAACCCGAGCAGCCGATGATCGATGCGATGGTGGCAAACGGCTGGCGCACCGGTTTTGGGGATGAATGGATCCGGCTCGGAGCGACGTCCGAGCATACGGTCGACGGATCCTTCTCCGAACGAACGATGTCGATCCGTGCCGGCTACCCCAACCGACGCGACTATCATGGCAACGTCACCACGAAGCAGGCGGATCTCGACGCCTGGGTCGAGCGGATGTGGCGCGCCGGCATCCAGCCCAATTGTCACGTCAATGGCGACGTAGCGATGGACATGTATCTGACGTCACTGGAGCGCGCGCAGCGGCTGTTCCCGAGGCGTGCCGTCCGACCCAAGCTCACGCACGCGACTCTGGCTTACCCGGCGATCATCGCACGAATGAAGGCATTGGACGCGGTGCCCGCCTGCTTCACGAGCTACGCCTATTACAATCCCGACAAGTTCAAATTCTACGGTGAGGCGCTGATGGAGCATATGATGCCGTATCGATCCTACCTCGATGCGGGCATCAAGGTGGCCGGCGGTTGCGATTTCCCGCCAGGGCCGTTCGCGCCGCTGATGGGCATCCAGGGCATGGTTACGCGCACGGGCTGGAACGGTGAGACCTGGGGCGCGAATCAGCGGATCAGCGTCGACGATGCGCTTCGCGTTTATACGTGGAACGGCGCGTACAATTCGCACGAGGAACATCTCAAAGGGTCGATCGCGCCCGGCAAGCTCGCCGATTACGTCGTGCTAACCGATGATCCGAGAAGCATTGCGCACGACAAGATCAAGGACATCCAGATCGTGCGCACGGTGACCGGCGGGCAAACGACTTATTCGGCATAATCTGCTGTGCCGCAGGATCGCCTCACGGCGGTCGGTCACGCAGCGATCAGCTCGTCCTCGGTCGGATAGACGCCGGCTAGCACCTCGTCGAAATGGGCCCGGACGCTGTCGTTGCATTCGCATGCGAGGCCACGCAGCTCATCGATATCGCGGATATAAAGCGAACCTCGACGAGTCTCGAGAATCCCGCGCTGCTTGAATGCGCGGAGCACGCGGCTGATGTAGCTTCGGCCAACGGCCAACATGACGGCGAGCTGGTCCTGCGTCAGCGGAATATCGGGACCGCCGGTGCGCTCCACCGCCGACACCAGCCATTTGGCGGTGCGCTGTTCGATCGAATGGGCAGCATTGCAGGCGCCCGCCTGGAAAATCTGGGCCGCCATGCAATCCGCGTAGCGGGCAAAGAGATTGCCGAGCGTGGCAGATTGCTTCTTCGCCTCCTCGAGGTCGGCGATCCGCATCCGCATGAACGGCCCGGGAAACTGCACTTCGGCTCTCGCGAATGCCGGCAGTCGACCCCTGCTGACGACGCCGCCGACAGCCCCTTCGCGACCGATCAGCGCGGTTTCGACGGCGGTGCCGTTTTGCAGCACGACCAGATAGGAAATGAGGCTCGGTCCGCACGGAAAATACACGGAGCGGACGGGATCGCCGGGCTCATAGATGATCTGTCCGCGTGAGCCGATCCATGGCTCGAGATAAGGATTCAGGATTGCGGCGTCCGTGGGCCGAAGCGCCCTCAGGAGATTGTTTCCCGATTCCGCGGCCGCGTCTTCTTCGAGTCGACCAAACATGGACTGCCCCCCAGAAAGACCGAGGAGAGCATGATTGGTTCAGCCGCACAAGTGCACAAGTTCACATATCAATGTGCATAAGTGGGCAGACGGGGAAAATGCCGGTCGTTACGCCGCCAAGACATTTGTTGAGGCGTCTTGGTCGGATTGGGGAATGCGGGAGTACCGATTGTACGTCTTCGAGGCTGGCCGCATTCTCTGGCCCAGGGAATTAAGAGCGCCGGACGACGAGAGCGCGATTGCGATGGCGGAGCGGAGCTGGATCGAGGGTGGTCAGATGGAGTTGTGGGAACGCAACCGAAAGGTTCGAGCCTGGGGCTTTCCCGACAGTCCGGCCGCGAGCCGCTGATCAACCCCTGTCCGCAATCAATGGCCGATAAACCGGAACACATCCGTTACGAGCACATTGTGAGCCCGTACATGACAATGAGATTCGCGCTCAAAGCCGCGACAGATGACATCCATCGCGAGCTCGACGACAGGCTGTCCCGCCTCGATCTGGGCAGGGTCGAGGATTATCGCCGCTTTCTCGAGTTCCAGGCTCGAACGGTGCCGGCTGTCGAAGGGGCGCTTGCTTGCGCGGGTCTGGGAGACTTTGTGGAAGGCTGGACCGAATCCCACCGGGGCACGGCCATCCGGGACGACCTGGAGACACTCGGAAATCCAATGCCGCCGCCCGCTCAGCCTCCGATAATCGCGGGGACCGCGGAGCTACTCGGAACCGCTTATGTGCTGGAAGGCTCGCGGCTTGGAGGGCGCGTGCTGCGCCGGCAGGTTGCCGAGGGGCTGCCTGCAAGCTTCCTTGGCGATGACGGGTCGCTGGGGCCTTGGCCTCAGCTACTCGCAGCGATCGAACAGAATATTCATTCGGACGCGCTTTTGACGGAAGCCAAGCACGCCGCCCGCCGGAGCTTCGCATGGTTCCTCCAGGTGGCGCATGAGGGCGGCATTTGATGAGTGGTGCGGAAACAATTGTCTCTGAAGTCGATCTGACCAATTGCGATCGCGAGCCGATCCATCAGCTCGGTGCAATCCAGCCCATCGGCTTCATGCTCGTGCTGACCGCGGACTGGCAGATCTCCAACGTCTCCGCGAATATCGGCGAGTTCCTGGACGTCGACCGTCATGACCTCATCGGTCGGTCGGCGGCCGATATCCTGAGCAAGCAGGCGATCCACGCTCTTCGTAACCGCCTGGCGCTTCTTCGCGGCAGAGACGCGATGGAGCGCGTCTTCCGGATGGTGCTGCAGGACAGGGGAGGCAGCTTCGACATCGCCCTGCATATGTCGGGCTCTCGGATCATCATCGAAGGCGAACCGAGTACCGAACATGATTATGGCGACGCGACGGGCACAGTCCGCGGCATGGTCAGCCGGCTCGAGCAGGCTTCGGACATGCCGACCTTCTTCAACGAAGGCGCCCGACAGGTGCGCGCGCTGACCGG
>Ga0070671_100001337_pt1 | contig 18488 bp, 16 predicted proteins | sample KBSS73metaG_FD_65341 | JGI IMG/M metagenome (GOLD analysis project Ga0070671, IMG submission 65341) | Switchgrass rhizosphere microbial communities from Kellogg Biological Station, Michigan, USA - KBS S7-3 metaG | ecosystem: Host-associated > Plants > Roots > Rhizosphere > Soil ...
GCCATAACCCGCGGGTGGCACACTTTCGAAGAGTGGTGCGACCTGGGCAATCTTCATCAGGGTACGGACGCTTTAGGCGGTCAATGCGTATGATGCCAGCGCGCCTGCCAAACGACATACGGAAACTGGTAAGTCAGGCGCGACTGCGCTCGCCCAGGCGTTTTAACAGACACCGGTGAGCGTAGGCGCAGCGCATAAAGACGCCGCGGCCTCCGCCCGCGCTTGATCACTTAGCGGGTGCGGCGACCCATGCGGTACACCAGCCCTGCGGCGAAATCTCCGTGTCGCCAGCTATCACTTTGCAGCCCCCGCGATCCTTCGGCGTCTTGCCGGGGACAAACTGCATGCAACCGGAGCATTGCTGCCCCTTCATCGGCGAATCCTGATACTTCAGCGCGTCGCGAATGGCCTTGTTCTGCTCCGCGTGCGCCCGGCCTGCGGTCAATACAGCTGGCATGACGATGGCGCTGCCGGCGATCAAAGACAGCATCCGACGCCGTGATACGGGTGAATTGTGCATAGTGCTCTCTCCAGAGATGACCAGACCCCTCTTACTCCATGCTAGGGACGTCACGGCCTGGCGTCTATAGGACAAACAAACTGCGTCTGTAGGCGCTCCAGCGGCGGCGCATTTTCGCGGCGTGCCCGACGTCTGTGCTATTTCTTCACGTGGTAGCCGGTCTTGAAGATCCACCACACTGCGAACATGCACAAGCCGAGAAAAACGGCGATCATGCCAACGCTGACTGCGAGGCTCACATCGGCGAGTTCGTAGAAGCTCCAGCGAAAACCGCTCACCAGATAGAGAACGGGATTGGCGAGTGTCACCGTTTGCCAGAATGGAGGCAGCATGCTGACCGAATAGAAGCTGCCGCCCAGAAATGCGAGCGGAGTGACGATCAGCAATGGAATGATCTGCAGCTTCTCGAAATTGCCCGCCCATACCCCGATAATGAATCCGAAGAGGCTGAAAGTGACCGCGGTAAGCACGAGGAACATCATCATCCATAGCGGATGCGCAATGTGTACGGGTACAAAGAGCGCCGCCGTGGCAAGTATGATCAGACCGAGGATGATCGACTTGGTCGCTGCCGCTCCGACATAACCCAGAATGATTTCGACATACGAAACGGGCGCGGACAAAAGCTCATAGATAGTGCCGGTGAACTTGGGGAAAAAAATACCGAATGACGCGTTGGAAATACTTTGCGTCAGTATCGACAGCATGATGAGGCCCGGGACGATAAACGATCCGTAAGTCACGCCTTCAATTTCCGCCATGCGCGAGCCGATCGCGGACCCGAAAACGACAAAGTACAGCGACGTTGAGATTACAGGCGAAACGATGCTTTGAAACAGCGTCCGCCACGTTCGCGCCATTTCAAACCGGTAGATCGCATGCACGGCGTAAGTGTTCATGCGGCCTCGCTGACCAGCGTCACGAATATGTCTTCGAGCGAGCTCTGTTCGGTGGTCAGATCTTTGAATCTGATGCCTGCAGAAGTGAGATCATGCAATAACGACGGGATGCCCGTGAGCTCGGTGCGTGCGTTGTACGTGTAGACCACTTGCCGGCCATCTGCGCTCAGCTCGAGACGATAACCGCGCAACGCGTCGGGAATCACCGCCAGTTCGCTCTGCAATTCCAGGATGAGCTGCTTCTTACCGAGCTTAAGCATCAGGTCCGCCTTTCGCTGTACCAAAACCAGGCGGCCTTTGTTGATGATGCCAATGCGGTCCGCAATCTGTTCGGCCTCCTCAATGTAGTGCGTCGTGAGAATTATCGTTACACCCGAGTCCCGCAGCGCGCGCACCAGCTGCCACATATCTTTGCGCAGGTTTACATCCACGCCGGCCGTCGGCTCGTCCAGAAACAGGATGCGCGGCTCATGCGACAGGGCCTTGGCTATCATCACACGCCGCTTCATGCCGCCCGACAACTCCATGATTCTCGCGTTTCGCTTATCCCATAGCGTAAGTTCACGCAGCACTTTCTCGATGTAGGCCGGGTCGGCTTTTTTGCCGAAGAGTCCGCGGCTGAAAGAAACCGTCGCCCATACGGTTTCAAACGCGTCGGTCGAGAGTTCCTGCGGCACGAGCCCAATGAGTGAGCGCGTCATACGATAGCCGCCAATGATGTCATGGCCGTCCACGGTTACCGTGCCACTGGACGGATTCACAATCCCGCAAACGATGCTGATCAGCGTTGTTTTTCCCGCTCCATTCGGACCGAGCAACGCAAGAATCTCACCGCGCTCGATGTCGAGATCAACCTCTGCAAGCGCGGCAAAACCGCTGGCGTACGTCTTGGACAGCTTACGAATCGAAATCAGGGGATCCATGGCAAGCGCTTGGGGGGACGGAGGACTGCAAGACCGGTCGCATTCTAGCTGAACGGCTGCCAACCACCGCCGACCGCTGAGAGCGCTGCGGTTACGATCATTTGCCGATCAAGCGCCGCCCAAACTATTTTTTCTGTCGCAGCGCGTCACGTATTGAAATTTAACAATTGGTAAATTAGCATGTGACGTAAGAGTAACGCTCGATGTGGCGTAGGACGCAACCTACTTTAAGGGGTTTAAATGGTTAACCGGGTCCGCTGCGGCAAAAACTTTGTAGGACTGTGTTTTGTAGCCACGCTTGCATTCAGTCACTGCGCCTGGCCCCAGCGTGCCCTACCCGTCGAAGAGCTCAAGGCCTTCAGCGCCGCGTTTGACCTGATTAAAAAAGACTACGTGGGCGAAGTCGACGACAAGAAACTGTTCGCCGACGCCATCCGCGGCATGGTGAGCGGCCTAGACGCGCACTCCGTGTACCTAGACCGGGACGAGCTCCGCGATGCTCAAGCCGGCATGCAGGGGCAATACGGCGGCGTCGGAATCGAAATGTCGGTTGAAGAGGGCGGCATCAAAGTTATAGCGCCAATCGACGACACGCCGGCGGCGCGTGCCGGTATCCAGGCCGGCGACATGATAGTGAAGCTTGATGATACAGCCGTCAAAGGCATGACGCTCAGCGAGGCTATCAAGCGTATGCGCGGCAAACCCTCCACCGAGCTTACGCTTACGCTTGAGCGCAAAGGACAGGATCTGCCATTCACGTTGACGTTGACTCGTGCGGTGATCCGCACGCAAAGCGTCAAATCGCAACTGGTCGAACCGGATTACGCTTACTTGCGCGTAACGCGGTTCCAGGAACACACCGGCGAAATGCTCGCTGATGCCATCAAGACCCTGTACGAACAGAATAGCGCTCCCCTCAAGGGTCTTGTGCTCGATCTGCGGAATGATCCGGGCGGCCTGCTGTACAGCGCAGTAGCTGTGTCGGCGGCCTTCCTGCCGCGCGATTCGCTCGTCGTGTATACCGAAGGACGCTCTGGCAGCGCGAAATTTCGACTGATTGCGTCGCCACGCGATTACCTGCCTTCTAACAGTAAGCGCGATTATCTCGCCGCGCTGCCGCCGGAAACGAAGAGCGTGCCAATGGTCGTGCTAGTGAACAGCGGCTCAGCGTCGGCGTCTGAGATCGTCGCTGGCGCGTTGCAGGATTACAAGCGCGCGGTCGTTATGGGAACCCAAACGTTCGGCAAAGCGTCGGTGCAGAACATTTTCCCGATTGATAACGATACCGCGGTGAAATTTACGACTGCGCGTTACTTTACTCCTAAAGGGCGGTCGATCCAGCTAACGGGCATAACCCCCGACATCGCCCTCGACGATGGTACGACCAGCGACACGAAGGTTAGGCTGCGCGAGGCGAACCTCAGTAATCACCTCAGTAAGATCGCAGCGGTCGAACCTGCGTTAATGACAGCAGCGAGCACTGAAACAAGTCTGCGCTTTGTTCCCGCTCCCCGGGTAAAGCAGCCGGAAGAGAAAAAAGTGCCGCTCGAGCCAGGTCAGGTCATCTCGGATAACGACTATGAGCTGACACAGGCGATCGCATTTCTCAAGAGCCTGATGGCCCCAAGCACGATAGCGAGCGTGCACAAAGACAACACTCAATGATGGAGTGTTGCGGCAGCTCGTCGCACGCACATCATCGGTCAGGCTGCGGCACATTTGTAGTCTAGTCGCCGCCGCACGCCTGTAAAACACTCGTCTAACCGTTTGCCTCGGCGCTGCTGCGCAAAACGCAGGGCGCAGCGGTGATGCGTCCCGTTATGCTCCGCGTCGTATGTGTATGCCATCACCGAAGCAATCAACGATGGCGAGTTCATACACAGACGCCGTCCCGTGCGATGCTATATTCCTGCCTGGAGCGCTGAGAGTGCGTGTGACATCACAGCTCCCCGGCGGTGTGCGGCGGGCAGAATCAAACGAAGGACGTCATGAGCTACGATCTACTAATCAAGAATGGCACGGTCGTGGACGGTACCGGCGTCCCCGGCCTTCTCGCTGATGTCGCCGTAAAAAACGGACTCATTGCGGAAATCGGCAAGCCCGCCGGCGAGGCTCTCCAGGTGATCGATGCCGGGGGACAGATAGTGTGCCCGGGGTTCATCGATCCGCATACCCATTACGATCCGCAGATCTCGTGGGACAAGGTCCTCTCGAGTTCAACGCAGCACGGCGTTACCACCGTTGTGATGGGCAATTGCGGTGTCGGCGTCGCGCCGTGCCGGCCCGCCGATCATGACTTGCTGCGCCAGGACCTTGTCACCGTCGAAGGCATGTCGGCAGAGGTGCTCGCCGCCGGTATTGCCTGGGACTGGGAAAGCTTTCCGGAGTACATGGACGCGGCGGAGCGCCGCGGCAGCGGTCCGAATCTCGTGTTTATGGTGCCGCTCGCGCCGGCACGCACGTACGTAATGGGCCTCGAAGCGCCAGACCGCGCTGCTACTCAAGATGAAACCAGGGCAATCGTCCGGCTGCTTGAAGCGTCGATCGAAGCCGGCGCGTGGGGCTGGTCGACGACGGCGATCGGATCACACATCGGGTTTCATGGCAAACCGCTTTCAGCGCGCGCCGCGAGCCGCGATGAACTCGCAGCGTACGCACAAGTGCTCCAACGCGCGAAGCGTGGTGTCATCGAGCTTGCGCTCACCAAGCGCTTCGCGACCCTCGCCGAAGATGAAATGGATTTGCTCAAGCACCTGCTCGATCACAGCGAGCGGCCGGTCACGTGGCTGTCGCTCCATAACCTGACCGAGAAACCCAATGCAATTCCCGAAATACTCGCCAAGGCGGACTCACTCATACGGCGGCGGGGCCTGCCGCAGATTCTCACTCGACCGCTGATTGCGGAGCTGACGCTTAAATCGCCTTTCAACTTTGCGGAAATCGCTGCTGCAAAGGGCATCTTCAACCAGCCGGTGGAACGGCAGATGTCGCTTTACGCCGATCGGGGGTTCCGTGACGCGTTTCGCGAAGAGCTCAAGCTCGGCCGTAAGTTCACGAACCAGGCGCAAAACGTCGGCGTGTTCAAGGTAGCGGATCCGCTAAATCAGCGCTATGAAGGTCGCACCATCGGAGACATTGCGGCCGAACGCAACGCCGACCCGCTGGACTGTCTTTTCGATTTCGCACTGGCCGAACGGCTTGAAACGAAGTTCATCCTGCCACGCGCGAACACGAATCCCGAACGCATACCGGATCTCCTGCGCGAATCGGACCGCACGCTGATCGGACTTTCCGATGGCGGCGCGCACGTCGATATGTTTTGCGAGGCCGGTTACACCACATACATGCTTGCGCATTGGGTACGCGAGAAAAAAGCGCTGACGCTGGAACACGCGGTTAAGCGCATGACGTCGGAACCCGCAGACTTCTTTGCCATAACCGATCGCGGACGGCTCAAGCGCGGACTCGCAGCCGATATCGTCGTATTCGATCCCGTCACTGTCAATTCGCCCACACGCGGCACGATGGTGTATGACCTGCCTGCCGGCGGCGGCCGCCTTGTAGCCGAAGCAGCAGGCGTCTCGAAAGTGATTGTCAACGGCACGCCGCTGTTCGCGAACGGAACGCATACCGGTCAATTCCCCGGGCGGGTCTTGCGCTCGAACATCTAGCAAACCAAATTGCGGTCTGTCTCGTATATCTGCGTGCGGATCTGCACGGCACTCGAGTTGTCGCTGCGGATACCGTTTCGCGATGTGACCGCCATTCTCGTCGCGGTCCTGCTCACCGCATTGATGCCGGCGTGTGCGGCCGAATGGCGGCCCGAGCGCAATGTAGAGCTGATCATCGCCGCAACGCCGGGCGGCGGCTACGACAATCTCGCTCGACCCTTGCAGAAGATACTGCCTGAACGCAAGCTCGTCGACTATGGCGTCGTCGCTATCTACAAGCCGGGCGCGGGCGGCGCAATCGGCTGGCGGTATCTCAACGAGCGCCCGAACGACGGCCATGTACTTTCGATCATTTCGGGCACCATTCTCGGCGCCAACATCATGGGCCAGATGGACGTCAAGTACACTGACTTTACTGCGCTACCGATGATCTTCAACGAGTATGTGGGCATGCATGTCAAACCGGATTCACCGATCAAAACGGCTGGCGATCTGATAGAAAGGCTCAAGAAGGATCCGCTGTCGCTGACTATCACACCGGGCACGAGCATCGGCACCCTGCCGCATGTTGCATTCGCGCTCGTCCTCAAGAAGGCCGGTTTTCAGCACGACATGAGAAAACTGACAGTAGTCGCGTTCAAGTCGACGGGCGACGCGGCGATTGCAGTGGCGGGCGGCCATGTCGATGTGCTGGCGACACGGCCGTCGAACGTCGCTGAACTCGTCAAGTCTGGGCGCCTGCGCACGCTTGCGGTCACCGCGCCGCAACGCATGATAGGCATGGCCGATGTGCCGACGTGGCGTGAGCTCGGCGTCGATGCAGTTTATGGGAATTGGTTCGGCATGATCGGGCCGCGCGCGATGACTGCGGCGCAGGTCGAACATTGGGACAACGTGTTTCTGCGTCTCGCGCGGACAGACGAATGGAAGCGCGAGCTCGAGCGAAATTTGTGGAGCGACTTCTACATGAACAGCGCACAGACGCGGCGCTTCCTGGACGAGCAGAATGAGGAATTGCGCGGCCTAATGACTGATCTCGGGCTTGCGAAATGACTTCAGGCGTCGGGTAAACAAAGGGAACACCAGCCTCATAACGCGTGTTCTTCGCCGCTGAAAATAGCATCGAGCGAATCTGCGGCCTGCTCGCGTGCGGCCATGCGCGTCCATTTGGAATCCTTTCTTTTTTCCTTACAACACAATTGGCGCGCATCCGATGCAGCGATGGATCGCGACGTGATTTACTCGCGTCGGGATCGATTTTCAAACGCACGGAAGGAGCGCACCATGGCAACGCATACGGTAATCGCCACATACAAGGAATACGGACTGGCGGAGCAAGTGGCCGCGGACCTTATCGGCGCTGGCATCAACCAGAATTCGATCCACATCATATCCGGAAACGGTGCGGCGTCCACCGCTACCGGTAACTGTGGCCGCGAGGACGACGAATACTATTCCCAAGCGATGCACCGCGGATATAGCGTGGTCACCGTTGCCGCGGAGAATGAGAACGAGGCAGAGCGCGCCGCGCAAATCATGGAGCGCCACTCTCCCATCGAACTCGATGCGCCTGACCGCGCTACGGGTGAAACCAACGCGCAACCGACGACCGGCCGGGGCGTTGGGCGTGATACCGAACCGCGGCCGGACACCGCGCCGTCGAGCAACGCACAGCAGACCGATGGAGCGGGACGAACAGATGCAGTAATCCCCGTCGTGCAGGAAGAACTGGTTGTGGGCAAGCGCGCAACACAAAGAGGCGGCGTCCGAATCCGTACGCGGCCAGTCGAAACGCCGGTACAAGAAACGGTCGAGTTACAGGAAGAACGGGCGAAAGTGCAGCGCCGTGCGGTCGATCGGCCCGCTGCCGACAGCGATTTCACTGCGTTTAAAGAAGGCGAAATCGAACTGAGAGAAACGGCGGAGGAAGCAGTAGTATCAAAACGGGCACGCGTCGTCGAAGAAGTGGTTATCAGTAAAGAGGCCACGAGCCATGTCGAAACCGTAAACGACACCGTCCACCATACGGAAGTGGAGGTCGAACCGGTCGATGAACGGCCAACGTCTCCTGGCAGCGAGCCTGTGCGACAGCGCGCTGAAGTGGCGCAGCCGTCGGCTGACGCAAACAGACCAGCCCTTTACGGTACCGTGCCAACGCGGGAACGCGCGGAGTGGATAGTAAGTGCTCTGCGCAACGCGGGAATATCGGGCAGCGATGTATCGGTGCTGCTCGGAGACAAAGCGGCGACCCGGCACTTCGCATACGAGACGAACACCAAAGCGCCAGAGGGCGCCACCGCCGGCGGCGCAACCGGCATGGGCATCGGGGCGGTGCTCGGATGGCTTGCTGGCATCGGCTCTTTGGCAATTCCAGGAGTGGGCCCGTTCATTGCTGCCGGACCGATCATGGCGGCGCTGGGTGGTGCCGCATTAGGCGGTGCGACCGGAGGTTTGATCGGCGCGCTCGTCGGAATGGGCATACCGGAGCGCGAAGCAAAGGTATACAACGATACGGTACGCGGCGGCGGTGCGCTGGTATCTGTGCACACGGGCGATGCCGAGCAGCAACAGCGTGCACGGGAAATCCTCGCGACTGCCGGCGCGGAGAATATTCATGCAACCAACGAATTACGGGAGCCCGCTTAGCGACGCTGCCTGACTCGCAGAGCGAGACCGCCGCGAGGCGCGTGTTGCTCACTGGCCGGGTCTTCGAACGACCGCGAAGGTATGGTGGGAGATGCGCGGGCTACGACGCGCGCGTTGCCCACCATCAAATTCGTGCGTCAAATCGCCGGATCAAATTCCCTGCACGACCGGCGAGCCTTTGCATTGTGTGCGATGCATTATCCGGCGCGTCGATGGATCGATTGCATCGCGCCGGTGCATCGCGCACCGGTTATCCCAGATGAGGACGTCCCCGAGCCGCCACTGGTGATGCCACGTGAAGTGCGGCTGCGTCGCGTGAGTCCACAGTGAATCGAGCAGCGCTTCTGATTCAGCAAGCGGCAGGCCGTTGATGTAAGCATGGGGCCGGCGCCCGAGGTATAACGCACTGCGCCCGGTCTCGGGATGTCTGCGTATGATCGGATGCGTCAGACCTGGACTCGTGCGCAAATCCTGCTCAGCCAAATATCCAGGACGAAGCTGCCCGCCGGATGTATAGCGTTTGTCGTGCTTGATCGTCTTGTCAGCGATGGCCGAACGCAGAGACGCCGGCAGCGTCTCCAAGGCGAGATACATATTCGCGAACCCTGTATCTCCGCCTGAGGGCGGCAGCTCTATCGCATAAAGAATGCTGCAACTGGGAGGAACTTCGTTGAAGGCACTGTCGGTGTGCCACACAGCTTCGCCATCGCCGAGACCACCGATAGCTACGCCGTTCTCGATCACGTTCGAGATGACGGCGATCTCCGGATATTTTTCGTCCCGCGGCTTCTGACCAATGTGCACCGGTGACGGTCGGCTCAACTCTCCGAAACGCCGTCCAAATGCAAGGAGGTCATCGTCGTTTAGTTGTTGATCGCGAATAAGCAAGACAAGGTGGTCGAGAAACGCGCGCTGGATTTTTGTGAACGCTTCGTGATCGAGGCGTTTTACATCGCCGCATTTGATCTCGGCGCCGATCGCGGACGCGAGTTGCAACACCTCTATTTCCATGGCGGGCGACCTCGCGCTGTCAACAGTGCGGCGGTGATCGGTTACCGATTCACTTCTCGACTGGTTAGCGCGCCCCGCCACCCAAGGATGGAAGGCGCGCGCTCATTCTGCACGCTCGTATCTCTGGGGAAACGTTACGCGAAACGTAGTGCCCTTGCCCGGGGCAGTCTGCAGCTCAAGTGTAGCGTCGAGCAGGTCGCATAACCGCTTGACGATCGCGAGTCCCACGCCTTCCCCTGACGGGCCGTCGCTCGATTGCTGCGGTGACTGCGAGCGCAGCGTCGGTGCAGGAGGTGTATACGGCACCTGGCCCTTGAGTTGTTCGTCTACGGTTTCGTTATCGAGATCAGTCGCGTCTTTCAAGGCATCCGCAATGGGAGTTACCGTGCCGTGGTTGAGTCCGGGACCGGTGTCCTGCACACAGAATGTCCATCGATCGGTGTCCAGTGTCGTGTCCAGATCCCAAGTTACTTTCACGCCGCCCGCTTCCGTGTAGCGGAGCGCGTTCTGCAGCAGGTTTTGAGCAATACGCCGTATCTTCACTTCGTCGCCGTCCACCCACAACTGCGCGGCGCCCTCGACCGTCAGGAACAGACGCCGCTCGACGGCAATGTGGCGCATGGCATTGCACAGATCCTTCAGGAGCTGAGCCGCATCCAGGCGCGCGATTGTGCGCCGCTCATGACCCGCTTCGAGTCGCGACAAAGTCATGAGCTCATTCAGGAACGAGCGCATCCAGTCGACGCCGTCAGTGAGCATGCGCAGCGATTTCGCTCGGTCCTCTTCTGCTAACTCGGTGCGACCGAGCAAATCCGCGGCGTTCTTGACAATGCCAAGCTTGCCGCGCAGATCATGCGCTGCCTCGCGCCATCCATTTGCGCGCTCCCGTTCCCCGTCGTAAAGCCGGCTGATGGCCGCTTCCAGATACTGCGCGCGGCCCGCCGCTTCGGTTTGGCGCAGCTCCGTATATTGCTGCGAGCTCTCGCAGATGCCGTCTGCAAAAAAGCGGGCAACGCTGTCCCGGGCCCTCGCCTGCGCCGCCAGCGACATTGCCGGATTCGCCGCGCAGTCGAGATTAAGCTCATCGACAAGGCACAGGTGCAGATGCCGCCACTCGTGCATGACTTCGACAAGGTTGTATCCCTGCTGCCAGCGCACCACTCCATGTTCGGCGGAGCTGCGCTTCTCCTCTTCTACCGCGCGCTCTTGTTCTGCATGATCCGTTGCGCAAAGCTCGCGCTCGAGCTGGTCCAGCAGTGTGGGCACATGATCGTAGAACTGCGCGAGGGACAAATGCGATGCATGCGCAAGAGCCGGATCTTCCTGCACGCGTCTGCGCCAGCTCACGAGGATGGCGTTACGCCTGGCCGCAAGGCGGCGCGCAAATGCGGTCAATTCACCCGCTAGATTTTCTTCCATGAGCGCGGTTACACGTTATCGAGCCGGTTATTTTCGCATTTTTGGCGGCAATGGGCACTGTCTTCAACCAAAACCGCCATGACTACTCGTATCTGACAGCGGATCGGTCTGCTCGCATGGCACCGGAGCGGATGGTCGCGGCTATAGCTAGCCGTATCCGACCGCGTACACGGATCTGCGATCCGGCGTGAAGGTTATGATTTCTTTGGCGCCATGCGCGATGCCGCAACCGAGAGTGAGCTTGCCGGGGCTGCCGAGCAGAAGCTCCCTGTGCAGCACGTGTACTTCTTCGCCGCTTTCAAAGACCACGAAAGTTCCATTCAGGCTGTGGTCCACGAGATAAAAGTGCGACCGCAAGAGCCGGATGCTGGCATGCCTTCGCGAGGCGAGCCTCTCGCGTATCACGAGATCACAGTCTTCGCCACGGCCAAGCGAAATATCAGGACGCGCATCGTCAACGGTCACGCTGGCATTCGCATACCACAGTATGAGCGCGCCCTGGCCGCCGGGCCGGATGTTGTGCCAGCGCAGGTTCACCTGAGTGACACCGGACAAGTCCTTGTCCAATAGCACCTGATAGACGGTCGATTCCTCCGCACTGCCTTTAAGTTGGACCTTGAAGACCGCGCGCAAATTGTCCTTGAGCGGACCGGACACATATCGCTCGGTCGCGTCTGTGGTCAGGATCTGCTCTGCTGCTGCCAGCGCGGTGAGGTAGGCGGCGACGTTTACCGTATCACCGTATACGTCGTGCTCTTCGAGTAGCACAGGGCCGTATTGCAGACCGATATGCAACTGGATGGCGCAGTTACCCGGGCGCCTTGCTTCCACCTCAGGTTGCATTGCGCTTGCAGCGAGAACGGCATCATCGGCGCGCCGAAAGATACAAAGCGCTTCATCGCCTATCGTCTTGACGACGCGCCCCCGGTAGCGCTCGGCCACGTCGGCCACCGCCAACAGGCACCCATTGATGACCACGCGGGCGGCAGCATCGCCCAGCGTGTTGTAGAGCTTCGTGCTGTCCGTGATGTCAGCGAACAGGACCGCCATGCTTTGGTGCGGCGCTTCCGGGTGAGAATTCCGCTCGCTGGCTTCGTCGCCGGTCATCCGATCTCAGTCCTCCGGTATCCGCGAATAATACACACGCGCGCGCATGCACGGCGATTTATGCGTCGTCGTTAAGCGCCGGGGCCTCTATCTTTCATGGCAGTCACGCATCGAATCGATGAGACCGTGGTACAAGCGCCGCGGATCGCGCGAGCTTTTTCGACGTTTTTTTAAGTGCGCGTTTACTTGCGGCAATCAGGGGGCACGTATTTCCACTGTGTGGAGTCATTGGTGGCGCACGTCCACGACACGAGTCCACCCGGTGACAGGGAGGGCATGAAGTTGAGCGATACGGCGGCGCCCACCGATGCATCGTTGCCGGTTACTACGATCCGCCCGTCGTCGCGGACTTCACCGCCGCTTATTCGACCGGTTGGCGTTACCGTGAGTCCGGCGCCCGCATGCGCCAATGTGTGTTCGCGCTGCGCCTTATCGGCGACGGACGCTTTATACGGAGCTGCGGCGACGATCAGTTCGCTCACTTTAGCGCGGATTGTGTAGTCGCGGTACGCAGGCACTGCAACAGCAGCGAGAATACAAACTATCGCGACAAGAACCAACAACTCGAGCAGCGTAAGGCCGCGCTCACACGCTTTCATGAGTGGTTAAGGCATGCAAGATCGACGGCGATGCAACAGGCCCGCGCCAAACTCAATCTCGCACCTTCTCATCGCGTTCGAAGACTTCGGGAACTTCGAGAGGTGGAAATTTCTTGAGCCAGGGCAGCGGTAACGTGTTGCCGCGACGGTCGAGCACGAAGCGCACGCCGCCTGCAGCCTCAGCATGTCCACAACGCACGCAGATGAAGCTAACACCGGTGATCGTCACTCGGTGTACGCAGTCAACCTCGAAGGGAATGCCGCCGACCGCATTAATGACACACTGATGGCCGCGAACGACGGCCACCAGATCGCCGGGCTTTATGTCGTCGTGTGTGCGCATTTGATAAAACACTGACCGTCGGCTGTTACCGACCAATCGTCGCTGTCTTGAGCGAGGTGGCAAAGCGGCGGTTTGCTGTTTTTCGTGTCGGACGGCCGCACGAGAATCAACTTCATTCGCGCTAGCTCATGTAAGACGTTGTCCGACAAAAAGCCCGCTGGCGCGAGACGACACTTGCAGAACTGCAAGTGCGCCCATACTTCTACATTGGCACTCAACGATAAACACCTGCCCGTCCTCAACACGTATTTGCGGGGAATATCATCAGCTGGCTGACACCTCCGGCGCAAGGCAAGCGCGATACGGCCGTGCGGGAACGCGGCACTGCCTCGACGACTCAGTCGGCCAAGACGCCCGAGTTCACGCGTCGAAACATGCCGCCGGGCAGAATGTGGCTAGCGTTTCTCGCTATCCTCCTCATCAACTATCTGGTGACCCGGTACGTCTTCCCCGGCCCTGATGTTCCGGTAACTGTTCCGTACACCGCCTTCAGGGAAGAAGTTTCAAAGGGCAACGTCAGCGCCATCTACAGCAAGGGCTCCAGCATAGAAGGCCGCTTCTCGACGCCAATAAGCTGGCCGCCTGCCGACAATAAGGACGTCGGGCGTCGCCCGTCGCGTCCGCAGGCAAACATCAAGCCGCGCACGGCAAACACCTTCAACACTGAGCTGCCAGCGTTCGTAGACCCCGGACTCGAGAGTTTTCTGATCGGTCATAACGTCGAGATCAGCGCTGTGCCAATCCATGAAGGAAACGCGCTCGGCACGCTCCTTTTCGGTTTCGGTCCCGCGATTCTCATCATCGGCTTTTATTTCTGGCTCTATCGGCGCGCGGGGCAACAAGGCGGCGGGCTCGGTGGTGCATTGATGGGCATCGGCAGAAGTAAGGCGCGACGCTACGACCAGGAGGCGGATACCAGAGTCACATTCAACGATGTGGCGGGTATCGACGAGGCGGAAAACGAGCTCGTCGAAATCGTGGACTTCCTCAAGTCTCCGGAAAAATATACGCGCCTGGGCGGAAGCGCGCCCAAAGGGGTCCTGCTGGTCGGCGCGCCCGGCACCGGCAAAACGTTGCTCGCGCGAGCCGTTGCAGGCGAAGCCGGCGTGCCCTTCTTTTCGATGAGCGCGGCGGAGTTCGTCGAGATGATCGTAGGCGTTGGCGCCGCGAGAGTACGCGATCTCTTCAAGCAGGCGCGCGAGAACGCGCCGGCCATCATTTTCATCGACGAGCTCGATTCCATCGGGCGCGCGCGGGGCCAGGTCGCGCTCGGCGGCTCGAGCGAACAGGAGCAAACGCTCAACCAGATACTGACGGAAATGGATGGTTTCTCGGGTCGCGAGGGCATCATTGTGCTCGCAGCGACGAATCAACCGGATGTACTGGACCGCGCGTTGCTGCGACCTGGCCGCTTCGACCGCCGCGTCGTCGTAAATCTGCCGGACAAGGCAGGCCGTGAAGCGATTTTGAAAGTGCATACGCGCAAGGTGCCGCTAGCCGGCGACGTCAAACTTGAGCAGCTGGCCGCCGCGACACCGGGGTTATCCGGCGCGGATCTTCGCAACCTCGTCAACGAAGCGGCACTGCTTGCCGCGCGGCGCGAAGAGAACGAAGTGCACCACAAGGATTTTCTGGATGCGTTGGAGAAGATCGTGCTCGGCCCCGAACGACCACTGCTCTTAAGCCAGGAAGATCGCGAACGCATCGCGTATCACGAAGGCGGCCATGCGATTCTCGGGCTCGTCGTGCCGGGCGCTGATCCTGTGCACCGCGTGACGATCGTGCCCCGCGGCCAGGCGCTCGGCGTCACCTACCAACGGCCGCAGACTGACCGATACAACTATCCTGAAGCGTATCTGCGAGGCAAGATTGTCGGCATGCTGGGTGGACGCGCCGCCGAAGAACTCGTGTACGGGACACGCACGACCGGGGCCGAAAACGACATCGAGCAGGCAACGAGCCTTGCGCGCAACATGGTGACGCGCTGGGGTATGAGCGATGCGCTGGGACTCGTGCAGCTCGCGCCACGTCAGAATCAGTACTTAGGCATGGCCGGCGGCTACGAAGGCGCAAAGCCATTCGGCGAAGAAACGGCGCGCGTCATTGATGCGGAAGTCCACCGCATTATTCAGGAAAGTTACGATGAGGCGCTGCGCCTGCTGCGGGTACATCGCGCCCAGCTCAATGCGCTCGTGGAAGCACTGCTTTCACGTGAGACGCTCGGCGAGCAGGAGATTCTCGAGGTCACGGGGCTGCCGCCTGCGCCGGCTTTAGAGGGCCGACCGGTGCCAGCGGACCAGCGATAGACGATCGTCTAGAAAGGAAGCGATGCTTGGACCCTGCCCGGTCCGCGACGACGCTGTAAACCTCTAAGCCGAGGTGCCGGGACCGCGTTTGCGCTTCTTGAAAAAACGCCCGCCACCACCGCCCGGGCCGTTACGAGGTTGCTGTGGCTGCTGGCGCCGGCTCTGGTCACCGTTGTTTCGCCCCGCCTGCTGGCGGCGCCCGCCGTCCTGTCGTCGGCCCTGATCGCCCTGCTGCTGGGATTGAACACGGTTCTCCGGTGCCAACTGGATTTCGAGACCGATAATTTCATCCCATGACGCATCAGTCCGGTCACGTTCCGGGATGGCGAGCAGTTCGCGCAGGCGACGGCGCGGATCATCGGTGCGGACATCCGCCGATCGGGACTCTTCTTGATGCGTGTCGTCAGGCAACATATCGCGGCGCTGTTCTGTGGAAGGCAGTTCTTCGTTCATACGCGCATTATATCCTGTGAAGCGGGGTTAGCGCCAAGGCGACCGCTTTCAGACCCCGGTCTGAAGAGCACCGCGGATCGGCATGCCGTTCGGTCTGATAGCACTTACTTGCCCGCATTGGGGGTGTTCGTACAGTCCGCGTATTCGCAGACTTAGGCCAACGCGTCGATGGCGTAACGGCTTACCAACTGTTACAAAGTTGACCCGTTGATTTAGCCCGCGCCAGCTTTTACGGTTCATAATATTAACCGAATCCCTGTCACCACCTACAGAGGGGTGCCTATATGACATCACGCAAAATTACGATCAGCCTGATTTTCTGCGCCGGCGCCGCAATCGCGTCTAACGCCGGTCTCGCCGCCGGTGGTCATGGCGGCGGCGGCCATGGCGGCGGTGGTCATGGTGGCGGACACCACGGCGGGGGGCACCACGGTCACGGTGGCAGCAGCGTGGGCGTTTATTTCGGCGGGGCCTGGTTCGGGCCCGGATACTATTATGGCTATCCGTACTATTACGGGTATCCGTATTATGGGGCGCCGTATTACTACCCTTCTGCGGTGGCAGCAGGTCCACAGTCGTACGTCGAGCAGGCCCCGGCACAACAATCGCAGGGCGTGTGGTACTACTGTTCGAGCGCCGGTGGTTATTACCCTTACGTCAAGCAGTGCCCGGAAACGTGGCAACAGGTCCCCGCTCAGCCGCCGTCCTGACTGGCATGCAGTGCGAGCGTCGCGGCATGCCGCTGCCACGATAATCGTTCGAACCTGGTAGACGCTATTGACCCGTTGGCGCCGCGGCATAATGACGCATGATTGTTCATGTCGTCGACGGCACTTACGAATTATTCCGTCACTTCTACGGAGCCCGCCGCTTCAATAAGGGCAAGGACCGGCCCTACGGGGCTGTTGTTGGCGTGCTGCAGACGCTGCTGCAAATGATCGAGCAGGGCGCGACGCATATCGGCGTCGCAACCGATCACGTCATCGAGTCGTTCCGAAATCAGATGTGGGCCGGGTATAAGACGAGCGACGGCATCGAGCCCGCACTGCTAACTCAATTCCATCCGCTTGAAGAGGCGCTTACCGCTATGGGCGTCGCAGTGTGGGCGATGACCGAGCTCGAGGCCGACGATGCGCTTGCCTCGGCCGCACGCATTGCGTCGCAAGACAAGCGCGTGGAAAGAGTTTGCATCTGGACACCGGATAAAGATCTCGCGCAGTGCATCACGGTCGACCGCGTAGTACAAATGGACCGGCGCAGCAACAAGATACGCAATGCAGCTGGTGTGCGCGAGAAATTCGGCGTTGATCCTCCGCTGATACCGGATTTCCTCGCCCTCGTGGGAGACGCCGCGGATGGATACCCGGGCATTCCAGGCATCGGCGCCGTCGGTGCTGCGAAACTACTGAATCAGTACGGCGCGATCGAAAATTTCCCTCCGGCGGTGCTCGGCGAGCGCCGCGACCTTGCCATTCTGTTCAAGGATCTCGCTACGCTGCGAACGGATGCGTCGCTGTTCGACAATGTCGACCAACTACGATGGACCGGTCCGACCGACGCGTTCGATGCGTGCAGTCAGCGTATGGAAACCCCGCGGCTGCTCGAGCGTGCAATCAAAGCAAAGACTGCATTGCAAGCGCAGGCCTAAGCGCAAAGCCGTCGGGGACCAGCGCTAACCAGGCAATCGCAGAATTTCCGCGTTAGCCGCGCTTCAATTCCTGAATGGATTTCACCAGCTCGCCGTCCGCCCGCCGTAGCGGTTGAGTCACACTTCGGGTGTTTCCGAAAGTCGGGATGTACGCTGAATGTTTACCGGCGCCCCCTGTCACGATGACGATGAGATCGTCAGGCTTTGCAAACATGCGCACGGGCGCGTCAAGCGGCGCATTCGCATATTGGTCCGAGAGCTTGCGGCGGAAGCGGCGCTCGATGCCTTCCTGGGAAAAGCGGCTCATCGGCAATGTGGCGCGCTCGAACAGCCACTTCTTAACGTCTGCTTTGCTCATGCCGCCACCCGCAACAGTCTGCGCATGCTCCGGCCCGAATGCGACGCACGGTTGACCGGCATAGTAGGCATTGTTAGAGCCGGTGATGGTCATCGTGCCGGCAGTCATCGTGAGGATGCCTTCGGCGGTGATACTTTCGTGATCGTTGATGTTATGCGGTCCTTCGGCGGCGATTACTGTGACAGTACTGGCGTCCTGCGGAAATCCGAGCTCGACGTGCAGTGGTTCCCACGGGCTCGCCGCTTCATTCTCCGCGACGCAGAACGTAAATTTCGCCGGAGTGCCGGCGGTCGCCATATCGCCGATGCCGGGTATCGCCGCGCCGATATTCACCAGCGCCAACCGCACTGCACGGCCGATCGCAGCGTTGGCGCGAAAATAATTTCCCATCACATTATGGCCGGCGTTGATGCCGATCTCGCGGGCAATCGGCCCGTTGAAAATCAGCATTGGCGTGCACGGATGCGTGGTCGCCTGCGTGCCGTAAAGGTTATACGGCTCTTCCGCCATGGCTTCCAATGCCAGCAGCACCAAAGGAAAATACTCCGGCTTGCAGCCGGCCATAACTGCGTTAGCTGCTACGCG
>Ga0070671_100001339_pt1 | contig 18481 bp, 18 predicted proteins | sample KBSS73metaG_FD_65341 | JGI IMG/M metagenome (GOLD analysis project Ga0070671, IMG submission 65341) | Switchgrass rhizosphere microbial communities from Kellogg Biological Station, Michigan, USA - KBS S7-3 metaG | ecosystem: Host-associated > Plants > Roots > Rhizosphere > Soil ...
GTCAGGTGCACGTTCACCGGCACGTAGTAGAGGCCGACTTGCAACGCGGCAGTGAAGACCTCGTAGACCTCGTGGCTGTTCGGCAGCACGGCCGCCACGGGGTCCTGCCGTTGGAGCCCGAGCGCGACGAGCCCGTTGGCGACCTGGTTGCCGGCTCGCCACAGCTCGCCGTACGTCCACTCGGCGCCGTCCGGATCGATGACCGCGACGCGGTCGGGCTCACGTGGTGCCCGCTCCCAGAACGACGGGCGGCGCGCGGCCATCAGGTCGGCGCGCCGACCCGGGAGAGGACGTCCGCGAACTTCTCCTCCGCCGCGGCCCGGCGAGCCGGGAGATGGCCGGTGGGGAACAGCCCGGGCGCCGGTTGGTACTCGGCGACCACCTGGCGGGAGAGCGTCACCTTGTGGACCTCGCTGGCGCCGTCGGCGAGCCCGAGGCTCAGCGACGACATGAGCATCGCCCCGAGGGGCAGCTCGTCGGTGATCCCGAGGGCGCCGTGGACCTGGACGGCGCGCACGACCACGTCGTGCAGCACCCGCGGCGCAAGGATCTTGATCGCCGCGATGTCGCCCCGGACCCGCTTGTAGTCCTGGAGCCGGTCGATCTTCCACGCCGTCTGGAGCACGAGCACGCGGAGTTGGTGGTACGCGAGCCACGACTCGGCGACCATCTCCTGCACCAGTTGCTTCTTGGCGAGCGTCTCCCCCTTCGTCTGGCGGGAAATCGCCCGCTCGCACATGAGGTCGAGGGCCCGCCGCACCTGGCCGACGGTGCGCATGGCGTGGTGCACGCGCCCACCGCCGAGCCGCACCTGCGCGACCACGAAGCCTCCGCCGCGCTCACCGAGCAGGTGGTCGCGCGGGATCCGCACGTCGTTGTACCGGACGTACCCGTGGTGGCCGTGGCCGGGTGCTTCTCCGAAGACGCCGACGTTCCTGATGATCTCGATGCCGGGGGAGTCGGCCGGCACGACGAACATTGACGCTCGTTGGTACGGCGGGTTGTCGGGCTCGGTGACCGCCATCACCACGAAGAAGCTGGCGTGACGGGCGTTCGTGCTCATCCACTTCTCGCCGTTGATCACCCATTCGTCGCCGTCGAGCAAGGCGGTCGTGGTGAAGGCGGTTGGGTCGGACCCGCCCTGCGGCTCGGTCATCGAGAAGCAGGAGAACACCTCACCGGCCAACAGCGGCTCGAGGTAGCGGGCCTTCAGCTCCGGCGTGCCGTAGTGGGCGAGCACCTCGGCGTTGCCGGTGTCGGGCGCCTGGCAGCCGAACACGACGGGACTGCACTTCGATCCGCCGAGGATCTCGTTGAGCAGGCCGAGCTTCACCTGGCCGAAGCCATGGCCCCCGAGTTCGGGTCCGAGGTGAACGGCCCACAACCCCTTCTCCCGGACTGAGGCCTGCAGCGGCGGGATGATCGCCTCCCGCACGGGATCGGACCGATCGAAGGGGTCCTCGACCACCAGGTCCGCCGGTTCCACCTCGTTGCGCACGAAGTCGGCGGCCCAGTCCAGCAAGCGCTGGAACTCGGGCTCCGTCTCGAAATCCCACGCCACGACGGCGCCCCTTCCGCTCGGAAACTACATCCAGGATACAGCTTCCGGACTACGACGTCGGTGCCGGGGGTGGCAGGAAGATGCCGGCCGACGTCCCGCCGTCGACGGCGATGATCTGCCCGTTCACGTAGGCGGCACCATCGGTTGCCAGCCAGGTCACGACGGCGGCGACGTCGTCGGGTGTGGCGATGCGGCCCAACGGGTTGGCGCGCCCGCTGTTCTCGCTGAAGCCGACCCGTTCCCACACCGGTCGATTGCGCTCGGTCGGCACGAACGTCGGTGCCACGGCGTTCGCGCGCACGCCGCGCGGGCCGAGCTCGAGGGCGAGGACCTTCGTGAGCACCTCGACACCGGCCTTGGCAGCGGCGTAGGGCGCCACGAACGCGGCCGGGCGCACCGCCGACGCGGACGAGATGTTCACGATCGCGCCGTGCCCCCGTTCTGCCATGGCGCGGCCGAGCTCGCGGCTCAACAGGCGCGGCGCCGTGAGGAGCAGCGCGAACTGGATGTCCCACTCCTCGTCGGGCGTGTCGAGGAAGGGCGTGTTCGTCTGGCCGGGCGCGGCGTTGTTCACCAACACGTCGACCTGGCCGATCGACCGGGCGAAGTCGAGCACGGTGTCGCGCTGCGACAGGTCCACGGCGACGGCGGTCGCCTTGTGGCCCTCGCCGACGAGCGCGTCGGCAACGGCCCCGGCGGCGTCGCCGTTGAGGTCGGCGATCACGACATCTGCGCCGGCCGACGCCATTGAGCGAGCGATGGCCTCACCGATGCCGCGCGCCGCGCCGGTGACGAGCGCCCGCCGGCCGGCCAATGCGTCGACGCTGATGACCGCGGTCACGACTGGCCGGCGGACGTCGGCTGCCGCGACCGCCAGCGCTCGATCTCGGTTCGCTGTTCGTCGGTCATCGCGTCGAAGTCCATTGCCGCGGGGAACCCGCCCGCCGTGGCATAGAACTCGAGCAACGTCAGTCCCTCGGGCCCGCTGCGCGTCGGGCCGTACACCGTGCCGCCCGGCACGAACCGCACCGTGCCCCGCGGATACCAGGTGTCGTCGTCCTCGACCCACATCGAGCCGTCGACCACGGCGTCGCAGAACGGTGCGGCATGCGAGTGGCGTGGCAGGTCGACATCGGGCGGGAAGCGGGTCAGGACGAGGATCGGCGGGTTCGGGTCGTCCTTGGGGCCGAGGTTGATCGTCGTCTGCTGCAGGCCGAACGGCATCTCGTGCCAGTCGGCATCGAGGAACGAGGTGATCAGGACCCCGAACGGGTTGGTGTGCGTCGACATTGGATCCAGGGTACGCGATTCCGGCTCGGGTTGCTCGGGGGAGCTACGCTCGCCGGCGATGACCGAGACCAGCTCGGAGGCGCTCGTCCGGCTCGATGTCGACGATGCCATCGCGACGATCACGCTCGATTCTCCCGCCAACCGCAACGCGCTGTCGCGTCGGTTGCTCGTCGAGCTCGTCGCCCACCTCGCGACGGCCCGAGACGACGCGAGCGTTCGCGGTGTGGTCCTCACCGCGACGGGCACGACGTTCTGCTCGGGCGCCGACCTGTCGGATCCACCAGGCCGGGGTGAGGCGAGCTCCGTCTCGCTCCCCAAGATCCTCACCGAGATGTGGCGCTACCCGAAGCCGATCGTCGTGCGGCTGAACGGTCATGTGCGCGCCGGTGGCATCGGACTCGTCGCTGCCGCGGACATCGTGGTCGCTCCCGTGTCGGCGACGTTCGCGTTCACCGAGGTCCGCATCGGCGTCGCCCCGGCGGTGATCGCCGTGGTGTGCGCGCGCCGCATGGATCCGCGATCGCTCGCGCGCTACACGCTCACTGGCGAGCGGTTCGACGCCGCGGCTGCCGCCGACGCCGGGCTCGTCACGATCGTCGTCGACCCGGACGCGCTCGACTCCGCGGTCGCCGACTTGTGCGGATCGATCCGGCAGACCGAGCCGAACGCCGTGCGGGCGACCAAGGACCTCCTCGTCCGGCTGCCGACGATGGCGCTCGACGACGGGTTGGCGTGGGCCGACGAGCTCTCGCAACGGCTGTTCCGCTCGCCTGCGGCCGAGGAGGGCATCCGCGCCTTCCGCGAGAAGAGGCAGCCGTCCTGGGCGGTGGCCGCCCGATGAGCCTCGAGGTGGTCGTCGACCCGGGCATGTGCATGAGCGCGGGGGAGTGCATCTTCCGTGCGCCGCGGACGTTCGCGTTCGGCGACGGCGACCGGTCGACGGTGATCGATCCCGCCGGTGACGACGACGCCACCGTCATCGCGGCGGCGCGCTTGTGCCCGAACTTCGCGATCTCGGTTCGCCGCGACGGCGAGGTGATCGTCTAGTTCGAGGTGGGGAGCGCGATGCCGGAGCCGATGCGCGGCCCGGGCGGATACGTCGCCGGCATCGTGATCCAGCCGTTGACGATCGGGCTGCCGTAGTGCCGGGCGCCCTCTTCGACGATCCGGTACGCGGGCATGCGCTCGAGGGTGTGGCGGATCATCAGCTGGATCATGGCTCGCGCCACGTTCGATCCGACGCATCGGTGGATGCCGAGGCCGAAGGCGGCATGGCGGTTCGGGAACCGGTCGATCTGCATGTCGGCCGCGTCCGGGAAGGCCGACTCGTCGTGGTTGGCGGAGGCGACGGCCACCTCGAGCAGCTCGCCCGGGCACAGGTTCTGCCCGTTCACCTCGACTGGCTTGCGTACCTCGCGCGACAGGATCTGGGCCGGGGTGAAGTGGCGGAGGAACTCCTCGCATGCGGTCGCCAGGAGCTCCGGTTCGTCGAGGAGGCGTTGACGCGCCTGAAGGTTCTGCGAGAGGTACCGCATGGCGTTCCCGTAGAGCGACGTCGTGGTGTCCACGCCGCCGCCGACGACGGTCATCGTGATGCCGACAACGTCGGGCAGGGGCACGAGCTCACCGTCGACCTCGGCCGTGGCGAGCGCGCTGATCAGGTCGTCGCGCGGGTCGTCGCGACGGGCCGCGGCGGTGACGAAGATCTGCTCGGCGATCCAGCGCATGCCGGCGAGCGCCTCGTCGTGCTCAGGGCTCCCGGGCGTCGCGTACTGCATGGCGTGGTTCGGCTCGGCGAACTTGAGCCATTCGTCCGTCGGCAGGCCGCAGAGCTCGAGGACGACGAGCGCCGGGAAGGGGTTGCCGTAGTCGAGGATCAGGTCGCACGACCCCCGCTCGATCACGCGGTCGAGCAGCTCGGTGGAGTACGCCTCCATCTTCGGGCGCAAGCGGTCCACGATGCCGGGCGAGAAGAACGGGTTCAGCAGGCGCCGGTACTTCGAATGAATCGGGGGATCCTGGGCGAGCACGAGCAACGGCGGCGCATCGCCTCGCGAGTACGCCTCGTTCGAGAACGTCTCGTGATCTTGAAGCACCTGGTACACCGCGTCGTAGCTGGCCACGACCCACGCCTCGTCCGCCTTGGACCACCCCACCGGACACGCACGCCGGAGCTCGGCGAAGCCGGCGAGCGGGTCGGCGAGGAACGTCGCCGAACGCGCATCGAAGTCGATCACGGCACGGCCATCTCCCATGTGGGAGGTTGTAGCAGCCTGGATCCAGGATTTCCAGCGCGCTACGCTCCGGGCGAGGGAGGCCGTCCATGGCGGAACTGCAAGACGACTTGGTCGATTCGCAGGATCGGGCGGTCGACATCACCGAGCGGGGGCTCCACCTCTTCGACCTCGACGCGCTGCCATGGGAGCCGCCGCGCCCCCGGCCCGGGAACGAGCCGGCCACGGAGGACGAACGGCGCAAGGCGGCCGAGCGGTCGGGCGGCGTCGAGGAGAAGTGGCTCGTCTACCCCGAACCGGGATCCGACCGCTTCCCGATCTCGATCGTCCGGTTCCCGCCGAACTTCGTCTTCCCGAAGCACTGGCACACCGACGGCGAGTTCATCATGATCCTGAAGGGGACCGCGGTGTTCGCTGGGCAGGAGATCGGCCCGGGCACCATGGCGTACAACGACGCCCGCACGATCTACGGTGCCGAGGCGGCCGGCCCTGAGGGATGCGAGTTCCTCATGATCCGCCGCGCGTTCGCCGTCACGACGATCGTCAACGAGTGAGATCGGCCGGATCGCAGAACTGCAACGGTATTCTGGATCCAGTCAGCCGGCGCGGGGCCGGCGGTGAGGAGTGAGATGACCGCACGACGCGCCGAGGCGCCGAACCGGCCGGTGTTCGAACGCACTCGGCTCGTCGACGAGGTCACGACGCACCTCCGCGAGCTCATCCTGACCCAGGAGATCCCTGCGGGCTCGCAGCTCCTCCAGGTCGACCTCGCCGAGAAGCTCGGGGTCAGCCGCACACCGCTCCGGGAGGCCTTCCGAATCCTCGAGCGCGACGGCCTCGTGCGGATCTCCAATGGCAACCGCACCGTCGAGGTCGTGAGCTGGACGCCCGACGAGTTGCGCGATCTGTACGAGGTCCGCGAGGTCGTCGACGGCCTCGCCGCGCGACTCGTCGCCCGCAAGGGCATGAGCAAGGACCTGGACCGAGTGCTCAAGCGGGCGCTCGACCAGATGGAACGGGCGGTCACCAAGCTCGACCACCAGGTCCAGGTCGCGGCCCATACCACGTTCCACGCCGCGATCGCCGAGCACTGCGGCAACTCGCGCGTCATCGCACTGCTCCCCTTGATCCGGCTGACCGGCGCGGCCGTGCATCCGGCGCTCGAGGGCGCGTACCACGGCGTCGAGGAACCGCGAGCGCTCCTTCTGGAGGGACTCGAGCACCACCGTGCCATCTACCAGGCGCTGCGCGACGGCGACGAGCGCGCCGCCGAGGACCTCGCCCGCCGCCACATTCGCACGACGATCAAGTCGGGCCTCATCGAGCAGACGGTCTCGGCCACGGCAGGGCACGCCGCAACCGCGACTCCGTGACGTCGAGCAAAACGTTCAGCCGGCGTCGACAGCCAGCGTGACCAACGCCTGGTGGGCGTCGACGCGGTCGCCGACCGCCGCGAGCACGGCCGTCACTCGACCGTCGGCGTCGGCGACGATGCGGTGCTCCATCTTCATCGCCTCGAGCACGACGAGCACGTCGCCCGCCCGCACGTCCTGACCGGCGGCCACCTCGACGGCCACGATCGTCCCGGGCAGGGGCGCGGATGGGCCGGTGCCGCCGGCGTCACCGCCGCTGGCGGGGAACCGAGGGCGCTCGGCGAGCCGGACCTGCCACTCGTCGTCGCGAGTCCAGTGCGTCGTCTCGTCGGAGCTGATCGAGAACCGTCGGCGGAGCCCGTCGACGACGACATCCGCAACGATGTCATCGACGGCGACCGCCTCGAACGTCGCTGCGGTGCCGTCGATCGTGACAGCACCGCACTTGGACCCGCCGGCGGGTAGCGCGACCGTCACGTCGTCGCCGTCGGACGATTCGAACGTCCAGCTCGTCGGCATGCTCGGCACGTTCCGCCAACCAACGGGGGCGACACCCTCCAGCGCGCCCGTCGGGCGTTCGCGGTGGCACAGCACCAGCGCTGTGGCCACCGCCGCGTGGCGCACGACGGCTGATGGCGCGCCGGCGCGCACCACCTCCGGATGCGCGTCGAAGAAGGCAGTGGACACCGCGCCGTCGAGGAAGGGTTCGCTCTCGAGCGTGGCGACGAGCGAATCGCGGTTCGTCGTCAGTCCGGTGACCTCGAGCTCCCGCAGCGCCCGCGCCAGTCGCCGCACGGCTTCGCGTCGGGTCGCGGCGTGAGCGATGACCTTGGCCAGCATGGGGTCGTAATGCGGCGACACGACGGAACCGGACTCCACGCCGGTGTCCCAGCGGATGCCCGACGTCGCGCCCGGCCGGAACGCCGTCAGCGTGCCGACCGACGGCAGGTAGTCGTGGCTCGGGTCCTCGGCATACAGGCGGACCTCGACGGCGTGCCCGTTGGCGCGCACGCCCGCCTGGTCGAACGGCAGTGGCTCACCGTCGGCGACAAGCAGTTGCAACCGCACGAGGTCGAGCCCCGTGATCGCCTCGGTGACGGGGTGCTCGACCTGGAGACGCGTGTTCATCTCGAGGAAGAACAGCTCGTCGCCCGACACGAGGAACTCGATCGTCCCCGCGTTCTCGTACGCGATGGCGCGGGTCAGTCCGACCGCGGCGTCGTGGAGCCGGCGACGCAGCTCCTCGCCGAGTGCAGGCGCGGGCGCCTCCTCGACGACCTTCTGGTGGCGCCGCTGCAACGAGCAGTCACGCTCGAACAGGTGGACCACGTTGCCGTGCTTGTCGGCGAGCACCTGGACCTCGACGTGGCGCGGAGCGTCGAGGTACCGCTCGAGGAATACCGTCGAATCGCCGAACGACGACGCCGCCTCCCGCCGCCCGGCGCGCACCGCCTCCGCGAGATCGCTTGCCCGGTCGACGCGTCGCATGCCCTTCCCTCCGCCGCCCGACGACGCCTTCACGAGGAGCGGGTAGCCGACGGCGTCGGCGGCCGTTGCCCAGGCCCCGGGGTCGTCGCCGTCGACCGCGGCGCTCGGGAGCAGCGGCACACCGGCGCTCGCGGCGAGCTCCTTCGCCTCGACCTTGCGGGCCATGGCCCGGATGGCGGCGGGCGGGGGACCGATCCAGACCAGTCCGGCATCCAGACACGCCTCCGCGAACTCGGCGTTCTCGGCGAGGAACCCGTAGCCCGGATGGACGGCGTCCGCGCCGGCGCGCGTCGCCGCGTCCAGGATCTTCGCGACGTCGAGGTACGACTCCGTCGACGACGACCCGCCGAGCGGCACCGCGACATCGGCCTCGCGCGCGTGCGGCGACATGCGGTCGGGCTCCGAGTAGACGGCGACGGTCGCGACGCCGAGATCCCGGCACGTGCGGAACACCCGGCGGGCGATCTCGCCCCGGTTGGCGACCAGGACCCGCCGGATCACATCCGCCACACGCCGAAGTTCGACGTCCCTTCCACCGGCGCGCTGTGCACGGCCGACAGCGTGACCGCGAGCACCGTCCGCGTCTCGCGGGGATCGATGATGCCGTCGTCCCACAGCTGGCCCGTCGCGAAGAGCGCGGTGGACTCGTGCTCCACCTGGGCTTCGAGGGCGGCGACGCCTTCGGGATCGCGTCCCCGCGTCACGATGTTCATCACGCCCGCGAGCTGCTTGGGGCCCATGACCGCGATGCGATGATTGGGCCAGCTGAACACGAAGCGAGGGTCGTAGGCCCGCCCCGACATGCCGTAGTTCCCGGCGCCGTAGCTCGCCCCGACCATCAACGTGATGTGCGGGACCGTGGAGTTCGACACCGCGTTAATCAGCTTGGCGCCGTCCTTGATGATCCCGCGCTGCTCGTACCGCGTGCCGACCATGAACCCGGTGATGTTCTGGACGAACAGCAGCGGCACGCCGATGCGGTTGCACAGCTGGATGAACTGCGCGCCCTTCTGCGACTCCTCGGAGAACAGGATCCCGTTGTTGGCCAGGATCCCGACCGGGAAGCCGGCGATCGACGCCCACCCGCACACCAACGTGGTTCCGTACAGCGGCTTGAACTCCTCGAGCTCCGAGCCGTCCACGACGCGGGCGAGGACCTCGCGGACCTCGAACGGCGTGCGGACATCGGCGGACGCGGCGCCGAGCAGCTCATCGGGATCGAGCAACGGTTCGCGTGCCACGGCGGTCGGTCCCGGGCCGAGCTTGCGCCAGCCGAGATGCGACACGATCTCGCGGCCGATGCGGACGGCGTCGACCTCGTCCTCGGCGAGGTAGTCGGCGAGGCCTGACGTGCGAGCGTGCATCTCGGCGCCGCCGAGCTCCTCCTCGTCGGCGTCCTCGTCGATCGCCATCTTCACGAGGGGCGGCCCGCCGAGGAACACCTTGGCGGCCTTGCGCTGCAGGACGGTGTAGTCGCTCATGCCCGGTATGTACGCCCCGCCCGCGGTGGAGCTTCCGAACACCAGCGTGATCACCGGGATACCGGCTGCGGACAGTCGGGTCAGGTTCTTGAAGCCTGCGCCACCCGGCACGAAGATCTCCGCCTGCCGCGGGAGGTCGGCGCCGCCCGACTCCGTCATGTTGATCAGCGGCAGCCGGTTCACGTGGCTGATCTCCATGGCCCGGAGCTGCTTCTTGATCGACGTCGCGGTCAGCGTCCCGCCGCGCACCGTCGGGTCATTGGCGATGATCACGCACTCGACGCCGGAGACGACGCCGACGCCAGTGACGAGCCCACCGCCGATCGGATCGCTCGTGCCCCAGCCGGCCAGCGGTGAGAGCTCGAGGAACCAGCCGCCCCGGTCGACCAGCAGGTCGACGCGCTCGCGGACGAGCAACTTCCCGCGTTCCCGGTGCCGTGCGACGTACTTCTCGCCGCCGCCCTGGAGCGCCTCTTGCTCCGCGGCGCGAACGTCGTCGAGCAGCGCGGCCATCGCGGAACGGTTGGCGCGATGGTCGTCGCCGCGCGTGTCGAGTCGGGTGCGAAGAACGCCCATGGCCGTCGAGACCCTAGCCGACCACCTGCATCCGGGGTCCAAGAACGGTAACGTCTCGTCATGGACGACTACGCAGCGCGGCTGCGATCGCCGCACACGACGATGGCCAGCGGGCGGACGGTCGGTTGGCTCCTCGACCTGCGGGCCGAGCAGCGGGGCGACCACCCCTTCGTCATCTGGGAGCCGTTCGTCGGCGACACCCGGACATGGGGGTACCGCGACTTCGCGCAGCGCACGCGTGCCCTTGCCGCAGGGCTGCAGCGACGAGGCATCCGGGCCGGCGACCGGCTGATCCTCCACATGGACAACTCGCCCGAGTTCCTCCTCGCGTGGTTCGCCTGCGCGCGCATCGGCGCGGTCCCCGTCTGCACGAACACGAGGTCCGTCCAGGATGAGCTCCGGTACTTCGCCGACCACTCCGAAGCGGTCGCGGCGCTGACCCAGCCGCAGTACGCCTCGCTCGTCGACGCCGCGGCGCCGCAGCTCAAGTGGATCGCCGTGTCCGACTCGGACGGGACCGAGGCGAGCGACGGCGCGGCGCGGCCCGAGCGATCGGAACGCTTCGACGCCGTGTTCGGTGACCCGACCGTCTTCCAGCCGCCCGATCTCACGGCCTACTCGCCGGCGAGCATCCAGTACACGTCGGGCACGACGGCACGACCGAAGGCGGTCGTGTGGACGCACGCCAACTGCCTCTGGGGCGGCAAGGTGAGCGCGAGCCACGAGACGCTCACGCCCGAGGACGTGCACCTGGTGCACCTCCCGATGTTCCACACCAACGCGCAGTCGTATTCGGTGCTGGCGTCGCTGTGGGCCGGTGCGACGATGGTCGTGCAGCCGAAGTTCTCGGCGTCACGGTTCTGGGACGTCTCGGTGCGGAACCGGTGCACGTGGACGTCGGTGGTGCAGTTCTGCGTTCGTGCGCTCGAGACGCAAGAGGTGCCGGCCGAGCACTTCTACCGGCTGTGGGGCAACGGCGTCGGCTCGCCACCCCAGGACGCCATGTTCCGGGTGCGGTCGATCGGCTGGTGGGGCATGACGGAGACCATCACCCACGGGCTCGCCGACGACGTGCACAACCCGGGGCTCTCGATGGGCTGCGGCCGCCCCGCGCCGGAGTACGACGTCGCCGTGCTGCGACCCGACGGGTCGCCGGTCGAGCCGGGCGAGTCCGGCGAGCTGTTCGTGCGAGGGGTGCCCGGGGTCTCGCTGTTCGCCGGCTACCTGCACGACGAGGAGGCCACGCGGAACGCGGTCGACGACGACGGCTGGCTTACCACCGGTGACCTCGTCACCGTCCACCCCGACGGTGCGATCTCCTTCGCCGACCGGGCGAAGGACATGTTGAAGGTCGGCGGCGAGAACGTCGCGGCGTCGGAGATCGAGCAGTCCGTCTTCACCGTGCCCGGCGTCGCGGAGGTCGCCGTGGTCGGTCGTCCCGACGACATGCTCGGTGAGGTACCGGTCGCGTTCGTCGTCGCGTCCGACGAACGCGTCACGCTGGCCGACGAGGTCGTCGCCGCCTGTCGGGAGCGACTCGCCGGTTTCAAGGTGCCCCGTGAGGTGCGCGTGGTGCCCGACCTACCACGGTCCACCCTGAACAAGATCGCCAAGGCGGAGCTGCGCAAGGAACTGGCCGCCGAGGTCGACGTCGCGCCCGACGGGTCGTGAGCGCCGTCGCCGACCGCCCGGTTCGGATCGCCAACTGCAGCGGCTTCTTCGGTGACCGCCGCGCCGCCGCGCGCGAGATGGTGTCGGGCGGGCCGATCGACGTCCTCACCGGCGACTGGTTGGCCGAGCTGACGATGCTCATCCTCGCCCGGCAGCGGTCGAAGCGACCCGAGGCGGGATACGCCGGCACGTTCGTCGAGCAGCTGCGTGACGTGCTCGCCGACTGCGTCGCCCGCCGCATCCGTGTGGTGGCGAACGCCGGCGGCGTCAACCCTGAAGGGTGCGCCGACGCGGTCCGGGCGGTTGCCGCCGAGCTGGGTGTCGACGTGCGCGTGGCGGCGGTGGTCGGCGACGACCTGCTGCCGCGACTCGACGAGCTGGCGCGGCGGGGCGAGCGGCTCGCGCACCTCGACACCGGCCAGCCGCTCGCCGGCGCGGGCATCGACCCGATGAGCGCGAACGCGTACCTCGGTGGCTGGGGGATCGCGGCCGCGCTCGACGCCGGCGCGGACGTCGTGGTCACCGGGCGCGTCACCGACGCGGCGCTCACCCTCGGACCGGCGGCGTGGTGGCACGGCTGGCGGCGCGACGACTGGGACGAGCTCGCCGGGGCGGTCGTCGCCGGTCACGTGATCGAGTGCGGGGCGCAGGCGACTGGCGGCAACTACTCGTTCTTCAGGGAGGTGCCGGGGCTGGAGCACGCCGGCTTCCCGATCGCCGAGGTCGCGGTGGACGGCTCGTCGGTGATCACGAAGCACGACGGGACGGGGGGCGCGGTGACCGTCGAGACCGTCACCGCGCAGGTGCTGTACGAGATCGCCGGTGCGCGCTACCCGAACCCCGACGTCGTCGCGCGCTTCGACACGATCGAGCTCGCGCCGGACGGTACGGACCGCGTCCGGATCTCCGGTGTCCGCGGCGAGCCGGCGCCGGCGACGACGAAGGTGTGCATCAACTACCTCGGCGGGTTCCGCAATACCGTCACGCTGGCGTTGACCGGTCTCGACATCGAGGCGAAGGCGGCGCTCGCCGAACGGGCGTTGTGGGCTGCCGTGCCCGGTGGCCGGGCCGCGTTCGAGGACGCGGCCGCCGAACTCGTGAAGGGCGACGGCGACGGGTTCGGGCTGCTCCACGTCACGGTCGTCGACCGCGATCGCGACAAGGTCGGGCGCAAGTTCTCCAACCTGGCGACCGAGATGGCCCTCGCCACGTACCCCGGGTTCTTCACGACCGCGCCGCCGGGCGACGCGCGCGAGTTCGGCGTCTACTGGCCCGCGCTCGTCGACTCGTCGATGATCGACCAGCGCGTGGTCCTCGACGGTCACACCATCGCGGTGGCACCCACCGAGTCGGCCGTGTCGACGATGGCTGATCCCGTCCCCGCGGCCGACGAAGCCCGCTCCTGGGGGCCGACCGTCGTGTTGCCGCTCGGCCGACTCTTCGGCGCGCGGTCGGGCGACAAGGGCGGTGATGCCAACGTCGGCGTTTGGGCCCGGTCGCCCGACGGCTTCGAGTGGTTAGCGGGCTACCTCACTGTGGAGCGGATCCAGGAGCTGCTGCCCGAGACGCGGGCGCATCGCGTCGAACGGCACGACCTCGCCAACATTCGCGCGCTGAACTTCGTGGTGAAGGGCTTGCTCGGCCGCGGCGTGGCGGCGTCGACGCGGTTCGACACACAGGCGAAGAGCCTGGGGGAGCGATTGCGGGCCGCCGTCGCCGACGTGCCCGAGAAGCTCCTCGGCTGACGCCGGCTACTCCTCGGTGATCGTGAACACCCGCTCGGGGCAGTTCATCGCGCCCCGGCGGGCCTGATCCTCGAGTCCCCCGGGCACGTCGATGTCGCCGTCGAGGGTCGTGTAGCCGAACTCGTCGAGCGGGTACACGTCGGGACCGACGGCGTGGCACATCGCGTGGCCCTGGCAGCGGGACCGGTCGGCGTGGATCTTCATACCGGCGCCAGGCTACACTGGCTGCATCCAGGATGTAAGTACGCGAAGGAGCGGCCGCGCATGCTGACCGACGACACGGCGATCATCTCCGTCGACGACCACGTGGTCGAGCCGCCGTCGGTGTGGGTCGATCGGGTGCCGGCGTCGTACCGGCAGGCGGCGCCCCACGTCGAGAACCGGCCCGGTGAGACGCAGACGTGGGTGTGGGAGGGCCGCGAGTACCCCATCCACCTGATGGGCAGCCCGGCGACGCGCAACTTCCGCGACGACGGCACCGGCGAGGACTTCTACGCGCGCAGCTTCGACGACATGGTGCCGGGCGCGTACGACGCGTCGGCGCGGGTCGAGGCGATGGACACCGACGGGGTGCAGGCACAGGTGCTGTTCCCGACGTTCCCGCGGTTCGCGGGGACGAGGTTCCTCGAGGGCGTGGACAAGGACCTCTCGCTGCTCTGCGTGCGGGCCTACAACGACTGGATGCTCGACGACTGGTGCGCGACGGCGCCCGATCGGTTCATTCCGATGATCATCACGCCGCTGTGGGATCCGGGGTTGGCGGCCGAGGAGATCCGGCGGTGCGCCGGCAAAGGCGCCAAGGCGATCTCGTTCCCGGAGAACCCCGCGCCCTTGGGGCTGCCGTCGTTCTGGGGCGAGCACTGGGATCCCGTGTTCGCGGCCGCCGAGGACGCCCGCATGGTGCTGTGCATGCACATCGGGACCTCCGGCGAGCTCGTGCAGCCTGCGCCCGAATCCTCCGAGGCGGTCGGCATCTCGTTGTGCGGCGTGAACGCGATGAGCGCCTGCACCGACCTCATCTACTCGGGGATGCTGCATCGGCACCCCGGCACGAAGATCGCGTTGTCCGAGGGTGGCTCCGGTTGGGTGCCGTACATCCTCGAGCGCATGGACTACACGTGGGCCCGCACGCGGCTCGGCGTCGACAAATCGGTGAAGCCGTCCGAGCTGTTCGAGCGCCACTTCTGGACGTGCTTCATCGACGATGAGGCCGCCGTCCGCCAGCGCCACGAGATCGGCGTGCACAAGATGATGTTCGAGACCGACTACCCGCACAACGACTCGAACTGGCCCAACAGCCGCAAGGTGCTGTCCGAGATGCTCGTCGACGTGCCAGATGACGAGGCGCGCCGCATCGCCGAGCTCAACGCCCGCGAGCTGTTCGACTTCTTCTAAGAGGAACCGCCGTGAAGCTCACCGTCGACCCCTGGAAGTGCCAGAGCCACATGAACTGCCTCGATGTCGCGCCCGACCTGTTCGAGTACGACGACGACCACAGCTACGCCCGCGCCGTCGACCGTGAGGTGCCCCCCGAGCTCGAGGACGCGGCCCGCCGGGCCGTGGCCCAGTGCCCCGAGCGCGCAATCACCATCGAGTGATGGGCGACCTCCGGCTCGGTCTCCAGTTCGACTACAGCGGGCTGGACGGGCGAGCAGCCGTCGATCTCGCCAAGCGGGCCGAGGCGCTCGGGTTCTGGGCGATCTGGACGTCCGAGGCCTACGGGGCCGACGCGGTCGTGCCGCTCACGTGGATGGCCGCGCACACGACGACGATCAAGCTCGGCACCGCGGTCCTCCAGATGCCGGCTCGCACGCCGGCGATGACGGCCATGACCGCCATGGCGCTCGACCAGCTGTCGGGCGGCCGGGTGCTCCTCGGTCTTGGCACGTCGGGGCCGCAGGTGGTCGAGGGTTGGCACGGTCAGCCGTTCGGAAAGCCGCTCGTCCGAACGCGCGAGTACGTCGCCATCCTGCGAACGATCTTCGCCCGCGCCGAGCCGCTGCAGTTCGACGGTGACGTCTACGAGATCCCGTACCGCGGGCCGGATGCGACGGGGCTCGGCAAGCCACTGAAGACGATCCTGCACCCGCGTGCCGATCTGCCCATCTACCTCGCGGCCATCGGTCCGAGGAACGTGGCGCTCGCCGCCGAGATCGCCGACGGCTTCCTGCCGCTGTTCTGGAGCCCGAACCGCTGGAAGGACGCGTTCGGCGACGCCCTGGCGTCAGCCGATCTCACGACGTTCGACATCGCCGCGTCCGCCTGGGTCGTGGTGGGCGACGACATCGGCTGGTGCCGCGACCAGGTCCGCCCGTTCGTGGCGCTGTACGTCGGTGGCATGGGCGCCCGTGGCCGCAACTTCTACAACGACCTCGCCTGCCGGTTCGGGTACGAGAAGGCGGCCGCGGAGATCCAGGACCGGTTCCTCGCCGGTGACCGCAAGGGAGCCGAGGCCGCCGTGCCCGACGAGCTCGTCGACGAGGTCGCGTTCGTCGGTTCGCCGGAGCGGATCGCCGACCAGTTGCAGGCGTGGCGTGAGTCGCCGGTCACGACGCTGAACGTCTGGACTCGCCAGCCCGAAGCGCTCGACGTGCTGGCCGCCGCCAATCAGCCCTAGGAATCAGTACGAGCGCGGCAGGCCGAGCACGTGCTCGGCGACGTAGTTCATGACCATCTCCTGCGACACCGGGGCGATGCGCATGACCCGCACCTCGCGCCAGTAGCGCTCCACGTCGTACTCGGTCGCGTATCCCATGCCGCCGTGCGTCTGGACCGCCTGGTCGGCGGCCTGCCAGCCGGCGTCCGCCGCGAGCCACTTCGCGAGGTTGGCCTGCTCGCCGCAGGGCAAGCCCTGGTCGTAGCGCCACGAGGCTTCGCGGATCGCGAGCTCGGCGGCATGCAGCCGAGCGTGCGCTTCGGCCAGCGGGAAGGCGATCCCCTGGTTCTGCCCGATCGGGCGCCCGAACACGACGCGATCCTTGGCGTACTCGACGGCCCGGCGAAGCGCGGCCTTGCCGACGCCGAGCGCCTCGGACGCGATGAGGATGCGTTCGGGGTTGAGCCCGTCGAGCAGGTACGTGAAGCCCTTGCCCTCCTCCCCGACGCGGTCGGCGACGTCGACGGGCAGGTCGTCGTACCGGACCTCGCACGAAGCGACCGCGTTGCGGCCGAGCTTGGGGATGGCGCGGATGTCGACCTCGGGCCGCTGCAGGTCGGCGAGCAGCAGCGTCATGCCATCGGTGCGCCGCTTGCACTCCTCGAGTGGCGTCGTGCGGACGAGGAGCAGCACCTTCTCGGACTCGAGCGCCTTCGACGTCCACACCTTCTGGCCGCGGACGAGGTACCGGTCGCCGTCGCGGATGGCCCGCGTCGTGATCGACGTGGTGTCGGTGCCCGCGTCGGGCTCGGTCACCCCGAACGCGACGTGCAGATCGCCGGACGCGACCCGGGGCAGGTACTTCGCCTTCATCTCGTCGCTGCCGTGCTTGACGATCGGGTTCATGCCGAAGATCGAGAGATGCATCGACGACGCGCCGTTCATCGCCGCGCCCGACGCCGCGACCTCCTCGAGGACGATCGACGCCTCGGTGATGCCGCGGCCGCCACCGCCGTACTCCTCTGGCACGGCGATCCCGATCCACCCGCCCTCCGCCATCGCGGCGTAGAAGTCCCAGGGGAACTCGTGCCGTTCGTCGCACCGGCGCCAGTAGCCGTCGTCGAAGCCCGAGCACACCTTGCGCACCCCCTCGCGGATGGCGTCGGCGTCCTCGTCGGGTTGGAACTCCACGTCAGTCGACCTCCTGAAACCAGGATCCTGGGTGCAGCCTATACGAGTCCCGCGTCGGCGAGCACCGAGCCGTGCGTCGCGCCCCCGGTGAGCTCCAGGAACTCCACCGGTAGGCCGTCGGGGTCGACGGTGTAGAAGCTGCGCATCGTCGGCCCGAGCTGCACGACCTGGGACGTGATCGTCACGTCGCCCCGTGCGACGAGCTCGGCCCGCTTCGCGTCGGCGTCGTCGACGTAGAAGCTGAGGTGGGCGCAGCCCGGACGGCTGTGCGACAACGCCAGCGGCTCCCCGCCGGCGGCGACGTACTGGATCAGTTGCAGCGTCCACAGACCGTTGGTCAGGTACGCGACGCGGACGATCGTGCCGGTGTTGTTGGACAGATCGTCGAAGTTCGGGTTGCGATGGCCGACGATGCCCCCGGCTCGCAGCCCGACGATGTCGCGGTAGAACGCCAGCGACCGCTCGACGTCCGCCACGCACAGGCCGACGTGGAAGAGCCGGCTACCGGTCGTCATCGCGCAGTGTGGGCACCGGCAGGTCGTCGGTGGTGACCGGTTCTCCGTCGAAGCGCGCCGCGTGACGCGCGCGGCGGGTACGGCCGAGCACCGGGTCGTCGCCGACGCGGTAGAGCTCGTTGTGGAGCACCTGCGGGTCCGCAAGGTGGGCTGCGACGTCGTACACCGCGCTGGCAGGAACGTCCGCCTTCGCGAACACGTCCTCCCACTCCGCCGTCGGTCGGGTGGGGAGCACCGTGTCGAGTCGGTCGTAAAGCCCCGTGGTCATGTCCGCGGCGTTGTCGTACGCCCGCAGCTCGTCGATCCACTCCGGATGCCCGACCGCCCGCACCGTTGCCGCCAGCTGCCGGCCGCTGACCGGGCTCACGAGCAGCCAACCGTCGCTCGTCGGGACGGGCCGGACCGCGCCGAGGTGGCGCAGCACATAGGGGTCGTGCTCGCCGTCGACGGTGTGGCCGGCGAAGACCTCGGGCGAGTCGAAGTACCCCATGGCGTCGAGCATCGACACGTCGACCACCGCACCCTGGCCGGTCCGCCCCCGCTGCACCAGCGCGGCGAGCGCCGCTTGTGCCGCGAACGTGCCGGTGACCTTGTCGGCCAGGTAGCCGTTGGCGAGCATGGGCGGCCCGTCGGCCCGAGCGGCGTAGCCCGAGCGCGCCTGGACGATCCCGTCGAACGCCGGGAGGTCGGCCAGCGGCCCGTCCTGACCGAACCCGGTCACGCGCACCCACACCAGTCGCGGATGGCGGGCCCGCACGGC
>Ga0070671_100001347_pt1 | contig 18390 bp, 12 predicted proteins | sample KBSS73metaG_FD_65341 | JGI IMG/M metagenome (GOLD analysis project Ga0070671, IMG submission 65341) | Switchgrass rhizosphere microbial communities from Kellogg Biological Station, Michigan, USA - KBS S7-3 metaG | ecosystem: Host-associated > Plants > Roots > Rhizosphere > Soil ...
CAACCACACGCGAGAGGTCGAGGGCACGCGCAGTGGCTGATGTCCCTGCGCAGAAATCACTAGACCCGATAGCGCTCACACCGCCACGGCCCGCGCCCGCCTCTGAGACGCCCGTCGTCGAGACGACACGACCCGATGCCGCGAGCGTGCCGACATCTGCGGGGGCGTCGTTCGTGTCGATTCGCGTGATGCACTACCACCGCGTTGGACATTGCGTCGGTCAACTGGTCGCGTCCCGTGACGGAATGACCTTCGTTCCCGAGAGCAAAGCGAGCAGGGACGGATTCGAGTTCAAATACAACGAATTCGTCCACGTCCTGGAGGACGAGACGCTGACGATCAAGTCGAGCACGAGAACGTACCGCTTCAAGGCGTTCATCGACAAGGGTCGGAACGATCCTTCACTCGACGAATTCGCGACTCGAATCTCGCGCTGGCGCTGAGCTCACGCCGCTTTGCTGCGGTGTGCAGACGCACGCACGCAATGCAGAATCCGCAGCACGGCAACTTCATCGCGCCGCAGCTTTGACGCGACGCGCTTGAGCGTCGCCGGCAGCGATCTCGAGAGCCGGGACGGCATCGACCGATCCATGTAGCACTCGAGAATCGCCGGATGGATGTACGACTTCCGGCACACCGCGGGCGTATTGCCAAGTACTCCGGCAACGGCTTCAATGGCGCGGACCACATTCTTCTTCGCCGCAGCCATCGAATCGACGGGACGACATTCACGCAGCGCGCTCGCCGCCAGCACCGTGCCAAACCACGTGCGGAAATCCTTTGCCGTGAAGTCGGCGCCGGTCACCTCCCGCAGATAGGTGTTCACGTCGGCGGAGTTCACATCCTGCGTGTGCCCATCCTCGTCCACGTACTGGAACAGCTCCTGGCCTGGCAGATCGCGGCATTGCTTCACGATGCGTGCGAGACGGCGATCGTTGATCCCAACAGTGTGCCGCTTGCCGCTTTTTCCGCGGAACTCGAAGCGCAGCGTCGAACCCTTCACCTCGACGTGCTGATCGCGCATGGTGGTCAGGCCAAAGGACTTGTTGGCCTTGGCGTACTCTTCGTTGCCGACGCGGATCAAGCTTCGTTCGAGCAACTGCACCACCGTCGCGAGCACTTTCTCGCGCGGCAATCCGGGCCTGGCGAGGTCGGCAACGGTTCGCCTGCGAACCACGGGAAGGAGCGTCGCGAACGCTTCCATCCGCTGGAACTTGTTGCCGTCGCGGGACGCACGCCAGTCCCGGTGATAGCGGTACTGCTTACGGCCGCGAGCATCACGGCCGGTTGCCTGAACGTGACCTCTCGGGTCGGGACAAATCCAGACCTTCTTCCAGGCTGGCGGAATGGCGAGCGCACGAATCCGTTTCAGATCGGCGGGATTTTTCAGGAGACGACCGTCAGGCCGGTAGTAGCGGAATCCAAGAGCGCCCATTTGGCGCGTGATTCCTGGCCGCTGGTCGGCGACGTAATGGAGACCTGCTGACGCAGCCGACACGATGGGGTCGGCGCCCGGAGGGACCGCACGCCTGCGAGCCACGGTCCCCTACTGGCCCGAGTCGATCTGCAGACCGTTGGCGATGTCCTTTACACCCGGCGCAGCCTTCGTCATGTCGCCGACTCGATTCTTCTCGTCGGCGGTGCGAACCGTTCCTTTGATCGCAACCATCCCGTTGGCGACATCGAAGTTGATGTCGCGCTGTTTGAGTACCGGGTCGTCGTCAATGATGCGGTCGAGATTTTTGTGAATGTCGCCGTCGAGGTCACTTGCGGTTTTGTCGTTGACCCCTTTGACGCTCAGCTCGTTGAGGACGCGGCCGCTTGTACCGACCACCGCGTCGGCCACCTCCTGGGCGCGTGAACGTTCCGCCATCGACCCCACGACGCCTTTGAGGTGCACGATGTGCTCATCGGTATCGACCTTCAGGTCGACGTGACGCATGTTGGCCTGATCGAGCGCCTTGCGGAGCGTGTCTTTCGTGTCGGGAGCACGGTGACACGCCATGGCAAGACAAGCTGCTGCAACCGCCGCTACGCAGACCCTGAAATTCATGAGCGCCTCCACGCGAAGATCTGAATTAGCAAATAGTGGTCCGACTGACGTGGGTGAGCATGGTTTCGCACGTCGCCCGTGAACAGCCGAGGTCATCGCGGATGCAGCCGATGCGTGTTGAACAATGGAGAACCCCCTATGACACGCATCTTTTTGTGTCGCTTTGGACTGCTCGCGGCCAGCCTTGTCGTGGCGGCAGCATCCGCCCACATACACGCTCAGAGCGCCGCGGTCAATAAACGCACGTTTCTCACATTCAACCGTGCGGTTCAAGTGCCTGGCGCGACGCTCCCTGCAGGCACGTATTTGTTCCGTATCGCGAATCCGAATGCTCAGACCATCTGGCAGATTCTCGATGAACACGGGCGGCACATACTCGCCACCTTCTACTTCGTGTCGACAAAGGAGCGCACGGTCCAGGAGATAAATCACGCGGGCGACAAGCCTGTGGTGCGGTTCCACGAAACGCCGCAGGGTGTCGCGCCGGCGATGAAGGCTCTCTACTATCCGACGGAAGCGGCGGGGTCTTTCTTCCTATATCCAAGAGCGCAGGCCGAGCAGATCGCGGCGGTCACACACCAGCCAGTTCTCGCCACCGACAGCGATCCCACCAAGAGCCGGCTTGCGCACGTGATCACCATTCAGCCGGACGCAGGCGCCGCGCCGCAGGCCATCGAAACGGTCGAACGGTCGCGCTGACCGTGGTCCGACGCGCGCTACAAGCTGCGGCGACGAATCACGATCAACTGCCACCCCGCCGCAGCAATGGGCGAGAGCCCATCACACACTCGACAGCGTTCAGCGCGAGCGTATCGAGGTCCGTACGGCTCAGTGATCCTGATACGTGATGAGCCGCACACTTCGCTGGCGAGTGAAGTACGCCGTCGCCCATTCGATCATGACGACGAGCCGACTTCGAAAACCGATCAGCTCGAAGATATGAAGAAACAGCCAAGCCAGCCAGGCGATTGGTCCGAAGAAGCGGAGGCCACGGATATCAGCAATGGCCGAGCCGCGGCCGATGATCGCCATTTGTCCGCGATCGTGGTAGACGAACGGATGCGACGATTTGCCTCTCATCCGGTCGAGAATCATCCGCGCCGCATGCGTACCGCCCTGAATCGCCACCTGCGCGACGCCGGGCAGCTGGCGACCCTCCGCGTCGGCAAACGCGGCGGCATCCCCGATGACGAAGACTTCAGGATGGCCCGGCACCGACAGATCGCGTTCGACGACGACGCGGCCCGCGCGATCTAGGGCAACGCCAAGCGTCGCCGCGACGGGCGATGCGGCGACACCAGCGGTCCACAGCACGGTTCCTGCGTCGAGCCGTTCGGCGCCGAACATCACACCGCCCTCGTCAACGCCGGTGACGCGCGCGTTTTCGCGAACCTCGACGTGCAGGCGTGCAAGGGAGCGGCGTGCGGCATCGCGCAACACCGGTGGAAACGACGGCAGAATCGTCGGCCCGGCCTCGATCAAGACGATGCGCGTAATGTGGGTGTCGATGTTGCGGAACTCCGCGCGGGTTTGCCGTGCGATTTCGGCGAGCGTTCCGGCGAGCTCGACGCCCGTCGGACCGCCGCCGACGAGCACGAAGGTCAGCAGCCGCTGTTGCCGGGCCGGGTCCGTTTCGCGCTCGGCCTGTTCGAACGCAATGAGAATACGCCTGCGCATCGCCAGGGCGTCCTCCAGCGTCTTCAACGCCGGCGCGTGAGGAGCCCAATCGTCATGGCCGAAGTAGGTGTGGCTCGTTCCCGTCGCGACGATCAGATAGTCGTACTCGATTGACGATCCGTCCTCCAGCACCACTCGACGATTGACGAGATCGATCGTGTGCACGTCGGCGAGGAGCACGTGGGTGTTGCGCGCATGCCGCAGGATCCAACGGATGGGCGAGGCAATGTCTCCAGGAGAGAGCGTCGCCGTGGCCACCTGATAGAGCAGCGGCTGAAACAAATGATGGTTGTGCCGATCGACAACGGTGACGCGGACCGGCGCCTTTCGTAACGCTTTGGCCGCGTTCAGCCCTCCGAAACCTCCGCCGATGATGACGACGTGCGGTGTCATTCGAAGCCATAATGGTAGTTGTTTGATCGCTGTTCGATCCGCAATCGGCAAAGTCATTAACTCGTACATTTGTAAATTCGTGAATTTGTAAAATTCGTGAATCATGAAGTCGCCACCATTCACCCCGGAACACTCGGTCCAGACGGTCTGTCCACTTGACTGCCCCGACGCGTGCAGTCTCGAGGTCGCGGTACAGGATGGCCGTCTTGTATCGATCGACGGAACCTACGCCAACCCCACGACGGATGGATACATCTGCGCGAAGGTCCGCCGGTTTCCTGAACGGGTGTACGGCCCCGATCGCCTCCTGTATCCAGCCATCCGCAAAGGTCCGAAGGGCCTCGCCAGCTTCGGGCGTGTGTCATGGGAAGAAGCGCTCGCGGCCATTGCCGAGCGGCTGGTGGATACCAAACGACGCTGGGGCGGGGAAGCCATTCTGCCCTACTCCTATGGCGGCTCGAACGGATTGCTGACGCAGGACACGAGCGACGCCACGCTGTTCCGGCGGCTTGGCGCCTCGCGCCTTGCGCGGACCGTCTGTGCAGCGCCGACCGGCGCCGCCAATCTCGCCATGTACGGCAAGATGCCGTCGGTGACGTACGCCGATTTTCCGGCGTCGCGTCTGATCATCCTGTGGGGCGGGAACCCCTCGGCATCCGGCATCCACCTGGTGTCACATATCCGAGAAGCCCAGCGCCGCGGCGCAACGCTCGTCGTCATCGATCCGCGCACGACGCCGCTCGCGAAGCAGGCCGACATTCATCTTGCGGTGAGGCCCGGCACCGATTTACCCGTCGCGCTCTCGCTTCACCGGTTTCTGTTCGAGGAAGGACACGCGGACGAGGCGTTCCTGAACGCGCATGCTCGCGGCGCCGCGCAGTTGCGCGAGCGGGCGCGCGAGTGGACATTCGAACGCGCCGCCGCCGAGGCCGATGTCCCCGCTGACACCTTACGACGGGTGGCGGAGCTGTACGCGGCCACGCGTCCGGCCGTGGTCCGGTGCGGGTACGGACAGGAACGGAACCGGAACGGCGGCAGCGCGTCGCTCGCGATCCTCGCGCTTCCGGCGGTGGCCGGCAAATTCGGTGAGCGCGGCGGCGGCTACATGATGAGCAACTCGGCGTCATGGGGAATCGCGAACACGTGGACGGGTGCGCAGGAAGCGACGACACGGGTCGTCAACATGAACCAACTCGGGCGCGCGCTGACCGACATGGAGCCACCCGTCAGGGTGCTCTTCGTCTACAACAGCAACCCCGCCGTGACCACGCCCGATCAGCATCGCGTGCTGCGCGGCCTGGAACGCGATGACCTGTTCACCGTTGTCTTCGAGCAGGTGATGACCGACACCGCACGCTACGCGGACGTGCTGCTGCCGAACACCACGTTCCTCGAAGGCTACGACCTGGTGAAATCGTACGGGCCGTGGACGCTTGGTCTGGGGTATCCGGTCATTGAACCCGTAGGCGAGTCGCGATCCAATGCCGACGTCTTTGGCGATCTGCTCGAGTTGACGGGACTCCGCGAAGACTCGGATCCGCGCGGCGAATTGGAGGAGATGCTGCACGTTCTCGATGCCCTGCCCGGTACCACGGGTGCCGAGGTTCGCGACCACGGGCGTGCGACACCACCGTTCGACGGCCGTCCAATCCAGTTCATTGACGTCTTTCCGCGAACGGCGGATCAGAGAGTCGATCTGTATCCAGACGTGCTCGCCGCCGAAACGCACGCCGGCCTCTACGTCTACCAGCCGGATCCTGCGACGCGCGATTTCCCGCTGGCTCTGATATCTCCGGCGAGCGACAAGACGATCAGCTCGACGCTGGCGGAAATTCCACGACCCGAAGTACGCCTGCTGATGCATCCCGATGACGCCGGGGAGCGCGCCATTGCGGACGGCGATGAGGTTCGCATCTTCAACGATCTCGGTGAAGTGCGGTGCAAGGCGACACTCGGCGCCTGGATCCGGCGAGGGGTCGTTTCATTGCCAAAGGGCATCTGGCGCAAGCACACGCTGAACGGATACACAGGCACGTCGCTGGTGCCGGACGCGCTTACCGATATCGGCGGCGGCGCGTGTTTCAACGACGCGCGCGTGCAGGTGGAGGGCCTGGGCTCTGGGCTACAGGCTTCGGACTCCGGGAGGCTGAAGCCGGAAGGCTGAAGCCACGTCCTGAAGCCCGGAGTCGGAAGCCAGAAGCCTAGTAATTGAAGAAGAAAATCAGATCGAGGCCGCCGCGTTCCACGCGCCGGAATGCGTTGCGCTGTTGCGAGCCCGAGACGTCGGACACGGTCCCCTGCAGGCGAAGGAAATTCGCCAGCTGATATTCGAGGATGAACTCGGTCGCCTGCTCGGCGCCGAACCCCTGGCGAAGACGCACGAACATTCCCTTCGTGACCTGCTGGCCGACGGTGACGCTCGGGCCAAGCCCGTTCTCACCCGCCGCCTGAATCTCGAACTCGTCGAGATTGAGCGCGCCGCCGATCGCTTCCGACAGCCCTGATGCCAGGTACCCGCCGGCCAGCTCCTGCGCGCGCACCGCAAGGGCGACCTGCTGCCCTTCACCGAGTTCGTTGGTCGGCGTGCCGAAGATGATGAGCGACAGGATGTCCGATTCGTCCTGCGGGGGATTGCTGCTGAACGACAGCTCGGGCTGCAGCATCGAGCCACGCACGTGGACGAACGTCTCCACACCCTGGATGACGCGGCTGGCTGTCAGGTCGAGCAGCGGGTCGATGACGTCGCTTCCCTGGAACCGGATGCGGCCGTCGCGCTGGATTTCGAACCGGCGCCCCTGGAACGTGTAGTTGCCACGCACCGTATTCACCTCGCCGACCAGACGCAGCTTGCCACCCGCCTCCTTCTCGAGCATGACCGTCCCACCCACATAGGCGTTCATGTCGCCGACGTCGATCGGCGCGTTTGCCGGCTTGATGTTGTTCCCCTTGAGCAGCAGATCGTCCGGAATCGCCAGGCCGAGGCGCAGCTCCAGTGCGTCGAACACACTTGGCACCGGCGGCGTCGTCGGCTCGGGACCCGCCGATTTCTCGGGCGAGATCTCGGTTGCGCTCGTCGAGTAGGCGCTGCGGGTGCCCGCGATGCGGAGGACTTCGGCCACGTCAATCGTGCCTGGCTCGACTTCGATCGAACCTTCCACCTTCGGCGCGCGAACGGTGCCGGTCACGTGAACGTCGGTGTCGAATTTGAGATCGAACGACTTGTTGGCCGCGAGCTTGAAATCGTCCGACTGCATTTTGATGTCGACGGCGCCGACGGAGCGTTCGTGGACGGCAAGGCTGCCGCCGATCGTCATCGCCTTCTTGTTCTTGTCGAGGATGCGGAATTCGTTGATCGTCACCTCGTCAGGTTTCAGATCGATCCTCGTGTCCAGTCCGGAAAAGGACGTGCCGAGTTCCGGAACCGTGAACGCACCGCCTTTGATGTCAACGCCGCCGTCGAGGTGCGGGTCGTATCCCGAGCCGGTCAGCTTGACGTTGGCCTGGAGTGTCCCGGTGACATCCGTCACGTACGGGACGAAACCCTGGATGACGCCGAGATTGATCTGACTCGTGGCGACGTCGATGTCGATCCCCTCGCCTGACGGTGGCGCCACGTGTTCGCCTTCCATCTCCCGCGGCGTCGGCTGGAAGAGGGTCGTCGGCGCAAACCCTTTTGCAGTGAGCCATGCCTGCGGGTCCTGGTCCAGGCGGACATCCACATTCATGCCGCGCCCCTCGTAGTCGACCTTTCCGGCGAACGACATGAACATGAACTTGCGGAACGCCCCATTGCTCAACGTGAACTCGGCGGCAACGCGCGGCGCGGCGGTCGTTCCTGAGACCGTTGCGTTGGCGTTCAGCCGGCCCGCGATCCGCTGGTCGCCCAACGCGAGTGCATCGAGCTGGGCGACGTCCACGTTTTCGGCCTGAACGCGCAGCGTGTCGTTTGCGGAGCCAATCGCGCCCCGCGCCTCGATGCGCTGATCGCCGTTGACGAGTCTGATTTCGTCGATGACGACGTGGTTGTTGCCGTACTGCACCGTCGGATGCGATGCGGGATCGGTCTTCCACACCACGTTTTCGGTCTGTAAGGCGAGATTGCCCAGGTGCACTTCGTTGTGATCGGTGTGAAGAAGCGCGGAGCCCGCCGCGCTCAGCTGCCGCTTTTCCTGCTTGGCAACCGCGTCGAAGTCGAGCTTCTGCTGCACATAGGTCGTATCAGCCGTCAGCTCGTTCACGTCCTGACCGCCGACGTGCAGGAACGTCGCCTTCGTCTTTGCATGCACCGTCGCATCCGCGACCTTCAACTCCGGCACCGTGACGTCAAAGGTGCTGTCGAGGTCCAGCGCGTTATTTTCGGCCATGCCGAGATTGCTGCCATCGAGCATGCCCGAGGCCTTCAACTCCCGGCCGTTGCCGGTGACCGTCGCGTCGACGATGGCCGCGCCTTTGATGTCGTTCTGGCCGAACACGCGCCCCAGCCGATCGAGCGCCGGTGTCTCGACATGCAGAACGAGGTTGGACGATCCGGTGTCATTGAGGGCGATCGGGCCCTGCCCTTTGATGTGAAGGTCGGGACCTTCGACATTGAGCTGCGTCAGGTTGCCGGATCGGTCGCGATACATCCCGTCGACAACGGCCGTGTCGATGTCGATGCCGCCGATTGTGGACTGGTTCACGTCGACGCGCCCGGACGCGTCGATCGACTCCGGCGTCACGCCATTGGCGTAATCGCGGATGGCGACGTCGACATCGACGGCGCCGTTGACATGTCCCGCGATGCGCGTATCGTCGGAAATCGCGGACGGGTCCAGTCCCATGAACTCGCCCTTGGCGACAATGTGCGCGTTGCCTTCAGCAAGATTCGTTGTGAACTCGAACCGGGGCGCCTGCGCGCGGAAGATCTCGGAGTCGACAATCGTGCCGTTTGCGTCGATGGTCAGCGGATACCGACCACCACCGCTTCCCTTCACATCGAAATCCGCGTTCAATCTGCTTTGATACTTGTCCGCGTCAAGGGCGGGAATGTTGAACTCGTGACCGATTTTCTGCAGGTCGAGATGGCTGACGTGCCCTTTTGCGGCATACTCGGGCGCGCCAGTACCGACGCGGAACGAACCGGTGGCTCCCGCGGCGACCGTCGCGTCAGCCAGCGTGGATTCCTCCATCGTCACGTCACCGGAGAACACCGGCCCCCTGCCCATCAACGAGTAGCTGAATTGCAGGTTGCTCGGGACACCAGGCACGCTCAGCTGTGGTGGCAGGTTGCGCAGATCGAGATGGGCGGCGCGCCCCGTCAGGTTAAGACGTACGGGCGCTGCCGCCTCGATGGTGCCCTTCGCCGTGGCGCGGCCGCCGTAGCCTGAGGCACTTCCGTCAACCGTGATCGTCGGCCACGCGATGCGCCCTCGCGCGGCGACATCCCTGAGTTGATAGCCGATGAGACCAACGCGCTCGGCGTTCACCGAGTAGGTCCCACCGAACGCACGGTTGCTCGCCGGGAACATGAGGTCCATCGTGCCGCGGCCCGTGATGTCGGTCTTGAAGGTGGTGCCGGATACGAGCGGCCCGACATTGAAGTGCTCGGTCTGCACTTGACCGGCGACGCGACGCTCCGGACCGAGGGTGTCGAGCGTCAGGTTGCCGGCAATCTGACCGACTTGCTTCTCGCGTGCGTTCAACTGCACATCGAGGCGATCGGCGGGTCCGCTGGCGTTGATTTCGAACGCCGGCTGCAGATCCTGGTATGGGCGCAGCGCCGGAACCAGGTTCGCCAATTCGCCGACCGAGAACTTGTCCGACGAGGCTTTGATGTTGACGACGGGATTGTTGCCGCCGAGGCCGCGAATCGATCCCGCGGCTCGCAACGACGTCTCTTCCGTCCGCAGCGCAAGATTCTCGATGGTGATGCTGTCGTCGTGGCGGCGAATGATGCCGGACACATCGTTGACGCCAAAGCGAGGATTGCTGCCCCGCAGAGACACATGGCGAACGTCCACTTTCAATTCGTTCGCGTCGCTCGTCACTCCAAGGGACGCATCGATCTTGTCGATGACCGTCGGCACGTCGACGCTGGATGTGCCAACCGGCCCGCCGGGCTGGGATTGGAGGTAGAGGGTGCCCTGGCTGATGCCGATCTCGCCAATCTCGATCGGCTTCCGGTTCTGCGGCGTCTCCGGCGTCTGCGCCTTGATCAACGCCGCGAGGTTCCACCCCTTCTCCGTCTTCTCCAGACGCAGCGTCGGTTCGTTGAGCCGGATGTGATCGAGGACGACGTGCCCGGTCAGAAACGTGAGGAAGTTGTAATCGACGCCGACGTCCTTCAGTGCGACCACCTGCTCGCCGTTCATCGCGACGTCGACATCTTCCATCTCGACGCCGAAGAACAGGTTGCCGTCGATGCGGCCGATGCTCAGACGGCCGTTCACGTAGTCGTCGGCCTGCTTGACAATGAATCCGCGCAGCCACTCTTTGAACCAGGTGGTCTGTGTGACGATGACTACCATCGAGGCGATGCCGATGATCAGCGTGCAAATGAGCGCGATGACCTGCAGGAACTTTCGTGCGACCCCCATGTGACACCTAGAACGCTTGACCGATGCTGAAATGGATGCGCCAGTGGCGCGTTTCCGGCTGCCCGTTCACTCTGAGATTCGGGATTTGATTGAGCTGATACCCGAAGTCGATGCGTGCCGGTCCGACAGGCGTCAGATATCTGAGGCCGGGACCCGCGGCATACACCAGCGTCGTTGGCACGCTGAGTGACTTGTCCGATACGTTGCCAAAATCGAAGAACGCGACGCCTCCGAGCTTGCCGAACAGAGGTTTGCGGATCTCCGACGATCCCTCCACCATCGACAAACCGCCGATCGGCAAACCGAAGCCGCTCAATGGGCTGACCTCGAACCGTCCCCAACCGCGGATGCTCGACGCCCCACCGAGGAAATAGCGCTTGAAGAACGGGACGCTCGCGGTGCCGCCAAGCGCGTCGATGGTGCCGAAATGAACGCGGTTCGCCCATACGAACGAGCGGGCCACGCGTGTGTAGTGGCGAGCTTCGCCGCTGACTTCCCAGTAGTTGTAGGTGCCCCACAGCCACTTGCCTGCCTGCTCGAGGTGCCCCGAGAGCACGTACCCCCGGTTGGCGTCGAGGACGTTGTTCGTCGTATTGCGATTCACGTCGAGAGCGATCGCCGCGGTCGTGCCGCGGGTGGTGCCAGTTCGCGGATCCAGTCCGAGCGCAATCAGATTGTCACGAATCGAGAAGTCCTGCAGACCCTCGTTGCTGATGGCGCTGCGCTGAAACTCGTTGATCAATGAAACGGTCCAGTAGCTCTGAGAATTCGCCTGATGACGCAGCGAGGCGCGACCGCCAAGCGAACGTAATGAGTAGACGGGCTCGACAGCCTGCCAGGCGCGGCTCTCGAAATTGAGGGAGTAATGGCCGCTCAGAAAGTACGGTTCGGTGTAGTCCAGCCGGATGCCGCGGTCCAAGGAGGACCATTTCGTTTCGACGCCAGCCTGGCGCGCGCTGCCAAAGAAATTCAAGTGGTCCCATCGCAGCGTTGCGCGCGCATGCTCCTCGGAGCCGTAGCCGATCCCCGTGGTCAGCCGCTGATGTTTGGCTTCGGCAATCGTGACGCGTGTCGGCACGTCCTGCGATTGCGCGGCCTGGTCTTCCTTCGACTCGATGTTGGCGAACTGGAACAGCTCCATCCTGTACAGCTTTCGCTGCGATTCGCGCATCTCGCGGCGGGAGAAGAGGTCGCCCTCCTTGTAGGTGAGCTGCCGGCGAATGATGTTTTGGTCGACGCTCTTTTCGCCATCGATGTCGATGGCGCCGAAATGCGCCAGGGTGCCAGGAGTGGCCGCGAAGGCAACCTTGACCTGCTTGTCGCCGAACGGCTCCTGCGCAATGTCGACTGCCGCGTACGGATACCCGTGGTCGCGCAGCGCGTTGAGCGCGCGTTCCCGCGAGGCGACCGCCAGCTGCCGATCGAGTGGCTTCTTCGGCTGCAGCGGCAGCGACTCTCTGAGGCTTCGCTGCTCGCCAGGGGAGAGCACTTCGAACCCGGTGAGATCCACGCCGGAAACCACCGTCGGCTGCCCTTCCGAAATCCGGACGACGACGTCGACCTGATCCTGCGTGTCATTGAGCTTGACGTCGAAGGAGCTGACGCGCGCGTCTGGAAAACCGCGGTCGCGGTAGAACGCCTGGATGCGTTGCAGGTCCGCGTCGAAGGCGCGGCGATCGAAGTAGGTTTTGTGCCCCCAGGGTATACGCGATCCACGTTTGGTCTGAAGCGCGTTGGCCAGCGCGGTCTTGTCAACCTGCTTGACGCCGTCGAATTCGAGCTTGTGGATCTTGATGTCGCCTTCCTCGTGGCATCCCGCGAGGAGGAGGGCAACGAAGGGAATCAAAAGGGGAAACCGATGACGTACTCGGTGCATGGCGACACGGCAGTTCCACATGCCGTGCCACCACGAATCTCGTCTATTCGCGCGTTGTGACTGCGGGACGCCCGGACGCAACGGCGAGCATGATGCCGAAACCGACGGCGATCAATACGCCGATAAACAGCCACACCCCGGGAATCTGCCGCATGATGCCCGACTGCCAGAGCGCCAAGCCTCCGCCGAGGAGCAGGATGAAATAGCCGATGAGGTACAGCTTCAGGAATCTCATGGAGAAATCGGCTGCAGGAAAAGTGCCCGCCTCCCGAGTCGGCGGTCGGCTGTGGGCAATCCACAGGAAAGCAAGGGCAGCGAGCAGGATTTCTGCCCGCTGCCCTCTGCCCACTGCCTACTGAATCGTCATCTGCACAATGTGCGCGCGTCGATTCATCATGCGCCCCGCATCGGTGCCGTTGTCCGCAACCGGACGTTCTTCACCGTAGCTGACGGTGCGCATCCGCCCCGCGGCGATGCCACGGCTGAGCAGATAGTCGCGAACTGCATTCGCGCGCCGCTCGCCGAGCGACAGGTTGTACTCCGCCGTGCCGACACTGTCCGTATGTCCTTCGATCGTGACGGTCAGCATTGGATTCGCCTGGAGCGTCATCACCGCACGGTCGAGAATCTGGATTGCCTCCGGCCGCAGCGTCGACCTGTCGAAGTCGAAGTGCACATCCTCGAAGACGATCGGCGCACGCCGCATCACCGGGATGGTGATTGAGTTGGTCGCCATGCCGCCGCGGCCGTCGTTGGCGGTCACCGTCAGCGGATAGTTCCCTTCCTGGTTCGGCGCGGTCCAAATCGTATTCATCCCGTTCTGCGAACTGAAGGTGCCCGCTGCCGCGCTCCACGTATACGTAACGATGTCGCCGTCCGGATCGGTTGCTGGCGCACTCAGGTTCGTCGACTGCCCAGGCTCGAGTGCCGGCGGATTCGCCTGGATCGGCCCGTTGAACGTCGGCGGCCGGTTCGCGGGAGGCGGTGTCGGCGGCGCCGGTGGTGGCGGCGGCGGAGCTGGTGGCAAGGGCTGAGCCACTGGCGCTGGAGGCGGCGGTTCTACAAACGCCTTTACACCAGGATGCCAGCCGATACGTAGGTCCCATCCCCACGGCTGGTTCGTCATCTCGCGGCCGGCAATGACCTGAGATCCGGCATCGCCACTGAAGTTCGCGCCACCGTAGACGAACATCCCGTTTCTCGCCTGGAACACCGCACCGAACTTGAAGTACTGGTAATCGGGAATCTTGCTGTACAGCGGCGCGATGCTGCCGTCGTCACCGCGATACGGCGGCTCACGGAGACCAAGGTTGTAGTGCGACGACAACTCACCGATGTATTCGGCGAGACCGCGAAGACGCGAGCGGCTGCCGACGATGCCGCCGAGGCCCCATGTGAATCCGTTCGACAGATCGAACGGATCCGGATCGGAGCGGAAGATGCCGCCGAGCGTCGCGGTCAGTTCGACCTTCTTGCCGAACTCCTTGCTGCCGACTGCGTCGAGTTGGAAGGCGTAATCACTCGTGCCCCCCCATTGTGTGCCGCTCGGAAATTCGAGGACGGGACGGATGGCGAGACTGGCCCCGTCATCGCGCGATTCGGAGAGGATGCTCCATTTTGCGCCGACCACCGGTGTGCCTCCGAGCGTCTTGGAAAAGCCTCGGCGGAGGTACGGAAAGTTCTGATCAACGCCGGCAAACCTTGGATCGGTCGGCGAGAACACAGGGTCGCGAACGCCACGGCGGAGCCGAACGACCTTGAATGACCCGAAGACTTCGATGCGATCGGTAATGCCGAACGCCGCCGTCAGACCGATGTTGTTCACATCGGTGAGACCCTGCCGCTCGTCCCAATTCGCTCGGAACAACTGCGCGGACACCTTATGCGACGGCAGTGTCTCAGCGGTGGGAACAAACCAGAGACCCGTGTCGCCGAAGAACGTCGGCAACGCGGGTCTGGTTTCGCTCGCGTTCTGAGAACTCGGAGCGGGCTGATTCGTCGAAGGAGACGTCTGCGCCGCGGCGGGGGCCACGCCTACCGCGGCGAGGAGCAAGCCGCAACACACAATGCGCACGTGCACACCTCGGACCGGCGAGTCGAGTCGAGTCGTGCCGCGCGATGCTGTCGTTAGTCCGCGCGGCGAGGCTCTGCGCCGGAAGCAGAAGCCCCGGTGACAGTATTCACATCCCCTGCCGCAGTCACAACCAGGCGTCCGCGTCCGCCGCGGCTGATTTGACCACCCTTGCGACCCGCACTGCGGGCCTCGTCAGGCGTCCATTCGTGCGCGGTGCCTTTTTCATGTGCGGCGCGACCGCCCTTGCTGGCAATCTCGCGCTGTTTCTCGGGAGACATCGAAGCAAAACCACGTCGTTCTTTCCGCATTGCGTCCACAGCCATCCTCCTCGGGGGAACATTGATCGCAAACGGCGGCAGCCGCGCTCCCGACGTTGTGCGCGCCAGCCCTACAAGGTAGATGCCACCCCGGCAGAAGTTTGCACTGAGTTAAATGACTGATCGACCGAAGCTTACGTAGTGGCATCACATGCGGGTCGCGGATAAGTGATGTGGATCGCTACAGTCGAGGTGGTGATGCGTGAGGTTTCCATACGGAGTGATGTCCAAAGCAACGCGACGCTCCGTGACCTGACGGCAACGCTCCGAATGCACCAAACGATCAGAGGTATCTCAGAGCGGAGTGACCTTCGTTCGTTGACGATGTACGATGCCGATCATGGCCGATTGCGATCCCCCAACCAGTTCCACGCAACCTCCTGCCGGCAATAAGAGCGGTCGGATGGTTCACTGCGTCAAGTTTCAAAAGGAGTTACCCGGTCTTGATGCACCGCCGTGGCCTGGCGAGTTGGGCCAGCGGATCTACGAGAACGTCTCGGTGCAGGCGTGGAAGCTGTGGGAAGACCGGATGAAGATGATTCTCAACGAGTACCGGCTCATGCCGTGGCAAAAGGAGGCGCAGGAACTGATCGGCCGCCACATGGAGGACTTCTTCTTCGGGCAAGGCGCGGCGCTCCCACCGGGGTACGTACCGCAGCAGACGAAATAACCGTTCGGATCGTTCGGATCGTTCGGATCGTTCGTCGTTCAGACGACGGCGATCTCGCGATCGATCTGGAACCGGAGCTTCGAATGTGCAGCGCGGAGCGCCTGCTCAACGGCCGCGGCGGTCGGCGCGTGCGCGAAGATGAACCCCAGATAGCTCTTCCCCTCCGGCAAAGGAATCAGCTTCGTATCCGGCTTCGCCGTAATCTTCAGATCGACGATCTCGGAAACCCTGCGCGCGTCGTCTTCGCCCTCGACACCTCTGTAGACGCCTCGACGCGGAATCGGGATCATCATCACGCCCGAGGCCGCACGCTCGCGCGCATAGCCAGACACGTTCTCCCCCAGCGCATGTCGCAGCAGCACCTCTTCGAGCGACGCCTCACCCGTCGGCGATACGAACCGTAACGCTCTCGAGCAGAGTCCGCCGATTGGGCGAGCCGCGATTTCCAGCAGATATACCCCACGGTCGTTGACCCGGCACTCCGCGTGAATCGGACCGTGGCGCAAACCTATCGCCGCCGCGCCGGCAGCGACCGTCGAGACGATTTTCGATTGCACGTCCTCCGGCGCCCGTGTTGGCGCCACGTAGATGGTCTCCTCGAAGAATGGACCGTCGAGCGGATCCGGCTTGTCGAAGATTGCGAAGTGCTGAAGCCGTTCGTCCGTCAGTACTGCCTCGACTGCGTACTCCTTACCGGGGATGAAGGATTCGATGAGCAGCCTCTCGTGCGCGCTGTCACGCTCGGCGCGGACGTCACGCTGGCCAAGCAGTTTTCGGATGCGGTCGAACGCGCGCACGAACTCGCGCGCATCGTCGGCTCGTATCACGCCGCGGCTGCCCGACATGGCCACCGGCTTCAACACGACGGGATAACGCAGGCTGGGTGAAAGCGCGGCGGCGTCCTCGTCAACAACAACCGTGCGGAAGGCGGGAACGGGCAGGCCGGCGGCGTCGAGCATCCGACGGCTTTCCAGCTTGTTTCGAGTCGCGCGCGCCGCAGCAGTCGGATTTCCCGCAAGACCGAACGCTTCGCTCACACGCGCCCCTAAGGCGACCGGCCGGTCGCCGACCGCGATGACGCCGTCAGGAGCAGTTGAACCGAACGCATCGATGATGGCGCGGAGCGAGGCGGCTTCGTCGTGAAACCGAATCGGGATCGCCTGGTCCCACCACGGGTCCTCGAGCCGATTGCAGCGATCGCTGGCAAACGCAAGACGCACACCGAGTTTTCCGGCGGCCTCGCCAAACGATCTGATCTGATAACCCGTTGTGGTCGCGAGGATGAGAACCCGCTTCACACCAGTCGCATGTCCTCGGGGGACGGCTCCGCGCAGCAGTACCAATTTTCGGAAAGTGTCGGGATAGCTCGTTGTGGGGACAGAGTCCCGTCAGCGCGAACGCCGTCTTCACGATGCGACCCAATCCCAGACGCAGTCTGCTCGAAGAGATCGCGGATCGCCCCGAACGTTTCAAGCCGTGACGCGCGCGGATTGTTTCCCACTCGTCGCATCACCTGCTGCTGGAGCGCATCGACTTTGACGTCCGGATGCCGCCACGGCCACGTCAGCGACGCCGGATCGAAATTACCAACCGTGCGTTGAATGTCGGGCAGCTCCAGGAGCGGAGACCCGTTTGTGATCAGCAGCCGGATAGCCAGTTGAATGGGTGCTACCTGCTCGACGAGCTCGAGTTCCTCGATCATCCCCAACAGCTGTCCGTATCCCGAGAGCGTCGTCCATGGCGTGAACGCCACAAACGTCGGCGCGAGAGGAATCCCCGCGTCCCTGCACAAGTGAACAGCCGCGACGAAGTCCGCCCGCGTGTGGCCTTTCGCCAGATGCCCCAACACCTCGTCGTCAACCGATTCCACGGCGCTGGTGATGAACAGACATCCCGTTGTCGCCAGCACCGGAAGCAGCGATGCGTGTTTGAGGATGTGTTCGATCTTGATCGTGACGTCGTAGGTGACGCCGGGAAACTCCGCCGCGAGGCGCTCGACGATGCGCCGCGCGTGTGTTGGCCCGTTCAGAAAATCGGGGTCGCCGAAGGTGATGTGCTGTGCGCCGGCCGCAACCTGCTGGCGGATGTCCGCAAACACGATGTCGACAGGAATGGCGTGAAAACGCCCGCGGTAGACCGGCACGACAGGGCAGTGGCGACACAGGTGCTTGCAGCCACGCGTGGCGTCGGTATTGCCAACGATGCGCGTCGAGCCGTCGGGCATTTGCAAGTGCGCGTAGCTGGCGAGGGGTGGCAAATTGCCTCGGTCCGGGGACAGGTGCAGGTGCAGAGGCGACTCGCCCCGCGAACGCGAGACATGCGTCGCGGCGTCAGGTGACTCTATCCCCTTGGCAAGATCCAGCAGCTCCCGCTCTCCCTCAGGCCCAAGCACGTGCGCGATCCCTTTCTCGCGCAGCCATTGCTGATTAAGCGGTGCATATAATCCGTAAGCGGCAAGAGCCGCCTCGGGATTCACCCGCCGCACGCGCTCGATCAGCGGTGAGGCGAGCCGTGTCGCGGTATGCATCGGGAGGTAAAACGCAACGAGACCGGCGGATGTAATCCGCTCGTCGGTCAACCTCTCTCGCGAAGTATCCGCGCAGTCGACCTCGACGCCCGCGTCACGCAGCCATGCAGCCGGCGACGCAAGCCCCAATGGCTGACGCCCCAGGTCGTAGGTGGAGACGAGCAGTACCCGCACAGGTTCATTCTATCGGCCCACCGCCCTCCAATCGCGAACTTCCAGCGGCGGAGT
>Ga0070671_100001348_pt1 | contig 18388 bp, 22 predicted proteins | sample KBSS73metaG_FD_65341 | JGI IMG/M metagenome (GOLD analysis project Ga0070671, IMG submission 65341) | Switchgrass rhizosphere microbial communities from Kellogg Biological Station, Michigan, USA - KBS S7-3 metaG | ecosystem: Host-associated > Plants > Roots > Rhizosphere > Soil ...
CCGTAGCAGCCGGCGCAGTCGCGACTGCAGCCGGTGCGTGCGTCGCCGGGGCAGCCGGATGGCTCTTGGCAACAGGCACCGCCGCCGTCCGCTTCGGCGCCGAGCGCGTCGCCTTTCTGGCGGGCGCGGTATTGGCGGCGCTAGTGTCCGGCGTATTACTGTCGGTTGCCGTGGTGTCGGGCGTCGCCGGCGCGATTTCGGTGGCCGGCGCTGTGTCCGTCGCAGGCGGCGCCGTCTCGGGCGCAGGCTGGGTGGTCGGCTCAGTCGGGGCCGGTAGGACCTCCTGCGTCATGCCGGCTGTGGATGTGAGCGCAAGGGCCGCGGCAATCGCGGATAAAGCGCTGGTTCGTGCGTAACGAGTTTTCCTGGTCATAGTGGCGAACCAACGACGGCAGGCCCAATCGGTTCGCCGCAATCGATGATCGGAGCCGAAAAGTCGACGAATCAAGAATCACTCAAACAACTGTGTTTCCAGTTCAAATTACAGATCGAGGAACTTTCGTTCCTATCGTTACGCTCATGTATTGATCTGAAAAGCCAGCTACTTCAGCGCCTTCACCGCGGCGAGGGTCTTCGCGACATGCTGGCTGAAGTCGAGGTCGTCGTGGACCATCACGATCCGCCCCTTGCGGTCGATGACGTAGGACGTGCGCGTGGTGATCCCCGGGTGCTCGGCCCAGGCGACGTCATACGCCTTTTGCGTAGCTGGAGTGGCGGTCGCGACCGGGAAGGCATTGCGGCATTCCTTCACCGAGAAATCCTCGAGCGTCTTCAGCCCGTCGGCGGACATGCCGATGACCTGCGCGCCGGCCTTCCTGAAGTCGCCGATCGACTCGCTGAACGCATGCGCCTCGGCCGTGCAGCCGCTCGTGAACGCCTTGGGGAAGAAGTAGAGGACGACCGGTCCCTTGTTCAGCGCGGCGGCGAGGTGGAAGTTGAACGGCTTGCCCGCGAGCGCGCCGGTCGTGGTGAAGTCGGGCGCCTTGCTTCCGGCCTTGAGCGCGGCTGTTGCCGGTGAGGCGGTCAGGGCGGCGGCGGCGACCAGGAACATGAGCTTGCGCATGGCGACTCTCCTTCTCGAGCCGTCGATTACTGCGCGCAGTCCAAAAGCGCGAGGGTCAGCTCGTCGCGCTTGCCGTCGAAGAAGGTTCGCAGGGCCTGGCTGAAAAGCGCATCAGGTTCGACCCGGTCGAACAGGGTCAGGCACGATTGCAGCTTCATCGCATCGACGCTTCGGAAGATCTGCTCCGCACTACGGCGATCCGCCCACGGAAGGACGGCTTCGACACATTCACGCAGCCTGGCGCCGAGGACAGGGTGATCGAGATAGGCGACCGCCTCGTCGAGCGTCGCCATTCCGTAGAATTTCGCGGTGCTGCTGCGTCCAAGCGCGGCGAGCTGGGGAAAGACGAACCACATCCAGTGGCTCTGCTTTGCTCCGCCTCGGAGCTCGGCGAGCGCGGCTTCGATCGACCCTGACTGGGCATCGATGAAACGCTGGAGATTGAAGGGATCGGGCATGCCGGCACCATGGCGCTGGGGCCGCCGGCGGAAAAGAGCGGCCGGCGCCTATTGAGCCGGCGCCAGCAGCCCTGCAATCACGTAGAACAGGATCATCAGCGGGCCGGTCAGCAAGGTCGCTGCGACGAAGCCGAGGCGAATGATCGTCGGGTCGACGCCGGTGTAGTCGCCGAGCCCGGCGGCGACGCCCATCACCTTGGCGTCGCCGCGGTTAAGAACGAAACGTCCGTTCATCTAAATTCCCTCGCGATCTTGAGGTTAGGCAATCGGCAGCGACGTGGCGGCCGAAACCAGGAGAAGCGCGGAAACGAATGCGCCGGCGAAGATCGTGGCGGTTTCGCGGATGGAAGTGACCGAACCGAACATTGGAATACCCCTTTTGCATTTCGTGGCGGCCCGTCATTGGGCCACGCCACTATCCAATGCATCGGGCGTGCCAATTCAAAAAAGTCGTTGTATCTCAGTGATACTGGATTGGTCCGCCGTAAGATTTCCCGCGCAGTTCACCGGCAGTTGGTGAAATTTCCCACGTCCTTGGCGCACTTTCGGCCAGCGCGCTGTCCGCAAATGGACAGCAAGATCAGCTCGACGTCGTATTGCCGCCGTCCGGGTGCAGCACCTGCCCCGTCATGTAGCTCGAGTCCTCGCAGGCGAGAAACAGGAAGCATGATGCAACCTCGTTTGGCTGGCCCGGGCGGCACATCGGCGTGTCCTTACCGAATTCGGGGATCTTCTCCGGAGGCTGCCCGCCTGACGGGTTGAGCGGGGTCCAGATCGGCCCGGGCGCGACGCCGTTCACCCTGATGCCCTTCTTGACGAGGTTCTTCGCGAGCGAGCGCGTAAAGCCGAGGATCGCCCCCTTGGTCGAACTATAGTCGAGCAGCCCGGGCGAGCCCTTGTATGTCGTTTCCGACGTGCAGTTCACGATCGCCGACCCCTCTTTGAGGTGCGGAAGCGCGGCCTGCGTCAGGTAGAACATGCTGAAGATGTTGGTCTGGAACGTGCGGCGAAGCTGGTGCTCGTCGATGTCCGTCAGCTCCTCGTCATAATGCTGCTCGCCGGCATTGTTGACGAGGATGTCGAGCCCGCCGAGCTCGTGGACCGTCTGCTGCACCGCCTTTTCGCAGAATTCCTTGTCGCCGAGGTCGCCGGCAATGAGGATCGCGCGGCGGCCTTCCTTTTCGACGATCTCCTTCGTCTTGCTCGCGTCGTCATGCTCGCAGAGGTAAGCGATGGCGACGTCCGCGCCTTCGCGCGCGAACAAGGCGGCGACCGCGCGGCCAATGCCGCTGTCGGCGCCCGTCACAAGCGCGACCTTGCCCTTGAGCCGGTCCGAGCCCTTGAAGCGCGGCTCCCAGTCGGGCTTCGGCTCGAGCTTGCTCTCGTGACCGGGCTCGCCGTCCTGGTGGACCATTGGCTCCATGACGTCAGATTCGTCGCTCATCGCTTACTCCTTGGGCGCGATGCCCATGTCCTCGCGTTCGAATTCGTCGGTCGTCGCCTTGTTGGCGGTGTCGCTCCCGGATTTGGACGCAAGGCGGCCGCGCGGCGCTTTATGAGCCGTGGATTGTTCAGGATTTGGGTTGGTTTTCGTCATGCCGGAGGAACAGCTTCCACTCGCCCCGGTTCCCGTGAAACAGGACTAGCCGCGGCTGCGGTTCTCGCGCGGCTGCTCCTTCGCGTCGGCGGACTTGGTCTCCGCCTTGTGGCAGCGCGCAACGAGCGTCGGATAATCGAAATTGCTGTTGTCCATCAGCGCCGCGCCGGTCGCCGCGACGCACTGCGCCTCGGTCGCATATTGGGTCTGCAGGGTGGCGACGGGCGTGCAGGCGCTGCCGCCGTCGGCGCAGCCAAGGATCGCGATGATGAAGGTGCCCGGTCCCATTTGAGTATCCCCGTAAGATGCTGTTTTAACCGATGATTTTCTCATCGGTTCCGAAGGATTTTTAAGGAACTCTTTGCTGTGGCGCCGCTGCATAACTACCTAGGCGTCATGGCAGCAGCGGGAACCGAGCAGCAGAAGACGAAGCCCAACGCTGGCTTCGGCGCGCTCTGGCGATTCCTGCCGATGCTCTGGCCCAAGGGCGAGAAGGAGCTGAAGGCACGCGTGATCGCTGCGGTGCTGCTCGTGCTCGCCGGCAAGGCCGTCACCTTGCTCGGCCCCTATGCGCTGAAGCTTGCCGTCGATCGGATGACGACGCACGCGGCCTTTGCCGTCGTCGCCGGGCTCGTGGTCGCCTACGCCGGCGCGCGCTTCGGCGGCGTGCTCTCCGACAATCTCCGCAACGCCATCTTCGAGAAGGTCGGGCAGGATGCGGCGCGCCGTCTCGCCGGCAAGGTCTTTCGCCACGTCCACGAATTGTCGCTGCGCTTCCACCTCGAGCGGCGCACCGGTTCGCTCACCAAGATCGTCGAGCGCGGGACCAAGAGCATCGACATGATGCTCTATTTCATCCTCTTCAACATCGGCCCGACCGCCATCGAGCTGACAGCGATCTGCATCATCTTCGGCGTGAAGTTCGGCTGGGGGCTGGTCGCCGCGACCCTCGTCATCGTCGCCATCTACATCGCCTTCACGCGCTGGGTGACCGACTGGCGCTCGCAGATCCAGCGCGACATGAACGAGGTCGACAACAAGGCGATCGGCCGCGCGGTCGACTCGCTGCTGAATTACGAGACGGTCAAATATTTCGGCGCCGAGGACCGCGAATCCCGCCGCTACGAGGAAGCCGTCGGCGCCTTCGCGCGCGCGTCCGTGCGCAACGAAGTGTCGCTAGCCTGGCTCAACATCGGCCAGTCGCTGATCACCAACCTGATGATGGCGGGTGCGATGGTCTTCACCGTCTGGGGCTGGAGCAAGGGCCGCTTCACTTCCGGCGACGTCGTTTGGATCAACGGCCTCCTGATGCAGCTCTTCCGCCCGCTCGACATGCTTGGCTGGGTCTATCGCTCGATCCGCCAGGGCCTGATCGACATGGAAGCGATGTGGGATCTGCTCGACACGCCCGCGGAGGTGACCGATCGCCCCGATGCGCCCGCGCTCGCGGTCACGAACGGCAACGTTCGCTTCGAGAATTTACGCTTCGGCTACGAGCCAGAACGCGAAATCCTGAAGGGCCTCGATCTCGACATTCCGGCAGGCACCAGCTGCGCCATCGTCGGCCCGTCGGGCGCGGGCAAATCGACGATCGCCCGCCTGCTCTACCGTTTCTACGACCCGACCTCCGGGCGCATCCTGATCGACGGCCAGGATATCGCCGAGGTCGCGCAGAACAGCCTCCGCGCCGCCATCGGCATCGTCCCGCAGGACACCGTCCTGTTCAACGACACCATCGGCTACAACATCGGCTACGGCCGCGGCGATTCCGACCAGCAGCAGATAGAAACAGCCGCCCGCGGAGCCGCGATCGACCGCTTCATCGGCGCGCTTCCGCAAGGTTATGAATCGATGGTCGGCGAGCGCGGCTTGAAGCTGTCCGGCGGCGAGAAGCAGCGCGTCGCCATTGCGCGCACCCTGCTCAAGGATCCGCCCATCCTCGTCCTCGACGAAGCGACCAGCGCGCTCGACAGCCGCACCGAGCAGGAGATTCAGTCGACGCTCGACCGCGTGTCGCGCAGCCGCACTACGATCATGATCGCGCACCGCCTCTCGACCATTGTCGACGCGGACCAGATCATCGTCCTCGACGACGGCCGCGTCGCCGAACGCGGCACCCACGAGGAGTTGCTCGACCAGGACGGACTCTACGCCGAGCTGTGGCAGCGCCAGGCAGCGGAACGGCTTGCGGAGGAAGTTGCCCAGGCCGCGGAGTGACGGCTAAGAACGTTCGCATCCCAGCGGCGCTCGGTCCGCCAACCTCAAGAGTGACATGACCGACCCGCACGGGCTTCTCAAACGCGTCTTCGGCTTCGACCATTTCCGCGGCGTGCAGGAGCAGGTGGTCGGGCGCGTGCTCGCCGGACAGCACACGCTTGCGGTGATGCCGACGGGCGCTGGCAAGTCGCTTTGCTACCAGCTTCCGGCGCTCGCGCGCGAAGGCACGGCACTCGTCGTCTCGCCGCTCATCGCGCTGATGCACGACCAGATCCGGAGCGCGGAAGCGTTCGGCATTCGCGCGGCCTCGCTGACGTCCGCGGACAGCGACCGCGAGCGCACGATCGACCGTTTCCGTAAGGGCGAGCTCGACCTGCTCTACGTCGCGCCCGAGCGCGCGACGCTCGACGGTTTTCGCCGGCTGATCGACCGCGTGAACCTGTCGCTGATCGCGATCGACGAAGCCCATTGCGTCAGCGAGTGGGGTCACGATTTCCGCCCCGATTATCGCAAGCTCAAGCCGCTGCTCGACGACCATGCCGAGGTGCCTCGCCTCGCGCTCACCGCGACCGCCGACCGGCGCACGCGCGCCGACATTCTCACGCAGCTCGGGATTCCTGAAAACGGCCTGATCGTCGCCGGCTTCGACCGCCCGAACATCCGCTATCACGTCCGGCACCGCGAACAGACTGGCAAGCAGCTGCGCGAACTCCTCGCCGACCGCCCGGGCCCTGCGATCGTCTACGCGCCGAGCCGCGACAAGACCGAGAAGATTGCAGAGCAGGTCGCGCGCGACGACCGCCCCGCGCTGCCGTATCACGCCGGTCTCGACCCGCAGGTTCGCGCGCGCAACCAGGCCGCCTTCGTGAACTCCGAGGAGATGGTAATCGCGGCGACCGTCGCCTTCGGCATGGGCATCGACAAGCCCGACGTCCGCCTCGTCGCGCATTCGGCGATCCCGAAGAGCATCGAGGCTTATTACCAGGAGACCGGACGCGCCGGGCGCGACGGCGAGCCCGCGGAGGCCTGGCTATTCTGGACGGCGCAGGATTTCGCGCGCGCACGTCAGCGCATCGAGCAGGAGGTCGAGCCAGATCGTCGTCCCGCCGAGCGCGAGCGGCTGAACGCGCTTGCAGCGCTCGTCGAAACGCCGCTCTGCCGCCGTGCGGTGCTGCTGCGCCATTTCGGCGAGGACCCGCCCGAACGCTGCGGCAATTGCGACAATTGCCTTGATCCGCCGGCCACCATCGACGTCACCGAAATCGCGCGCAAGCTGCTCTCCGCCGCCTTCCGCACCGAGATGCGTTTCGGGGTCGGGCATCTGACGGACGTCCTCGCCGGAAAGGAGACCGACAAGGTCCACAGCTTTGGCCACCACCGCCTGTCCGTGTTCGGCATCGCCACGGCCGAAGAACTGGCGCTTGTGCCGCCGGTGTCTCGAGCGCTGATCGCACGCGACGCGCTACGCGCCGATGCGTACGGCGGGCTGTCGTTCGGGCCGGGCGCCAAGCCGATCCTCAAAGCCGAGGAAACGCTCGTCATCACCGTCCCGACCAAGACGAAACGCCAGCGCCGCCGCGAAAGCGGTCCCACCGATCCTTTATTCGAAGCGTTGCGCGAAACGCGCCGCGCGCTCGCCGCGGAAGCCGGTGTCCCGCCTTACGTCATCTTCCACGATTCGACGCTGCGCGAGATCGCCGCCGCGCGTCCCTCGAGCCTCGCCCAGCTCGCCGAAGTGAACGGCGTTGGACGAGCCAAGCTTGATCGCTATGGGGACGCCATGCTCGCCACGGTGGCCGCCGCCAGCTGACCCATTCAGCAGGCCGCAAGGGCCACCGGCTAAGGGCCCAAAGGATTGATTTTTCGGGGAGTTGTATGATTCGCACAGTAATGCTCGCGTCCGCGGCCGTTGCCGCCGCCACCGTCGCTCAACCTGCCCTCGCCGCTCCAGCGAAGTCGAAGGCCGCCACGTCTGCGACACTGCCTGCGTCCAACCCCTTCGCCAAGCCGAGCACGCTGCCGCTCCAGGCGCCGGACTTCTCGCGCATCAAGGACGGCGACTATCTCCCCGCGCTGCTCGCCGGCATGGCCGAGCAAAAGCGTGAAGTCCTCGCGATCGCCAACAACCCCGCGGCGCCGACCTTCGCCAACACGATCGTTGCGATGGAGCGTTCGGGCCAACTGCTCGATCGCACCAACCTCGCCTTCAATGCGGTCAACGGCGCGAACACGAACGACACGCTGCAGGCGACCGACACCAAGACCGCGCCGCTGTTCGCCGAGCACAACGACTTCATCAACCTGAACGTTAAGCTGTTCGGTCGCGTGAAGTATCTCAACGATCACCAGGCCGAGCTGAACCTGAACCCGGAGCAGGCTAAGCTGCTCGACGTTTACTACAAGGGCATGGTGCATGCGGGCGCCGAGCTGCCTGCGGCCAAGCAAACCGAGCTCAAGACGATCAACAAGCAACTCAGCACGCTGCAGACGAAGTTCACCCAGCAGCTGCTCGCGGCTGCCAAGGCAGGCGCGCTCCACGTCAATGACGCGTCCGCACTCGCCGGCCTGTCGCAGGAGCAGATCGCTTCCGCGCAGCAGGCGGCAAAGGATCGCAAGGTCGCCGGCTATGTGCTTCCTCTACAGAACACGACGCAGCAGCCGTCGATCGACTCGCTGACCAGCCACGCGACGCGCCAGCAGCTCCTCGACGCCAGCCTCAACCGCGCCGAGCACGGCGACGCGAACGACACGCGCAACACGATCAGCGAGATCGCCCAGCTGCGCGCGAAGAAGGCGGCACTGTTCGGCGCTGCGAACTTCGCCGACTATAATCTTTACGACCAGATGGCGAAGGACCGGGCGACCGCGGTCGGCTTCCTCGACAAGCTCGCGCCCGCTGTCTCCGCGAAGGAGCATCAGGAATGGTCGGACATCGTCGCTCAGGCCAAGTCGCAGGGCGCGACCTTCCAGCCGACCGCGGCCGACTGGAATTACTATGCCGAGCAGATCCGCAAGCAGCGCTATGCGATCGATAGCGATCAGCTGAAGCAATATTTCGAGTTCAACAAGGTGCTCGAGGACGGCGTCTTTTACGCCGCCAACCAACTTTACGGACTGACCTTCAAGGAGCGGAAGGATGTTCCGACCTGGAGCCCCGACATGCGGGTGTTCCAGGTGTACGATCAGGACGGCAAGGAATTGGCGATCTTCATGATCGACCCGTGGAAGCGCGACAACAAGTCGGGCGGCGCGTGGATGTCGAACCTCGTCAACCAGTCGTACCTGCGCGGCACCAAGCCGGTCGTCTTCAACGTCGAGAACTTCACCAAGCCGGCGCCGGGCCAGCCCATGCTGATCAGCTGGGACGACGTGACGACGATGTTCCACGAGTTCGGCCACGCGCTTCACGGCATGTTCGCGTCGCAGACCTACCCGACGCTGTCGGGCACCAACGTCGCGCGCGACTTCGTTGAGTTCCCGTCGCAGTTTAACGAGAACTGGGCGCTCGATCCGAAGGTGCTCCCGCACTACGCGGTGCATTACAAGACCGGCCAGCCGATCCCGCAGGACCTGATCAACAAAGTGCTCGCGGCCCGGACGTTCAACCAGGGCTATGAGGTTGGTGAGGCGCTCGAGGCGGCCCGGCTCGACCTCGACTGGCACTCGCTCGGCGCCGACGCGCCGCGCCAGGATGTCGACAAGTTCGAAGCCGATGCGCTGGCCAAGAGCGGGTTCGATGCCGCCGACGTTCCCCCGCGCTACCGTTCCAGCTACTTCCTCCACATCTGGAGCAACGGCTATTCGGCGAGCTATTATGCCTATGCGTGGACGCGCATGCTGGGGCAGGACGCCTTCGCGAACTTCGAGAAGAACGGCGGCCTAACGCGCGCCAACGGCCAGCGTTTCCGCGACATGGTCCTATCGCGCGGCAACACCCAGGACCTCGCCCAGATGTATAGCGGTTGGGCCGGCCACGAGCCGAGCATCCAGCCCTATCTCGACTATTACGGTCTGAACGGTGGTAAAGCGGCTCCAGCTCCCGTGACGCCGGCCGCGCCAGCTGGAACGGTCCCCGTGCCAGCGCCGGTTCCGGCCGGCCGGCCCGAACGCGGAGAATAAGCCATGATCCGCCAGCTCGACGACCGAACCTTGGTATGCGGCCAGATCGCTGCCGATGAGGTCGCAGGGCTGGCGGCGCAGGGCGTGGCCGTCATCGTCAACAACCGCCCCGACGGCGAGGAGGCCGGGCAGCCGCTCGGCTCCGACATTGAACAAGCCGCCGCGCAGGCCGGCATCGCCTACCGCTTCGTCCCGATCTTCCGTGGCATCGGACCGGCAGATGTCGAGGCGATGCAGGAAGCGCTTCGGGACGCGAAGGATGGTAAGCTCCTCGCCTTCTGCCGCTCGGGCACGCGATCCGCACTCGCCTGCGCCCTTGCCCACCGCGGGGAGGGCGCGTCAGCGGAAGAGGTGCACCGGCGCCTGACCGAGGCCGGCTTCGATTCCGGCCCAATCGCGCATCTTCTCTAGCTCTTCTCGGCTAGCAGCTGCTGCGCGGTCGAAAGGTCCTCGTCGAGCACCATCAGCCGAACGGGCATGAACAACCCGCCGTAAAAATAATTGATCTCAGTATCGAACAGGATCGATTCGACGCCTTCGCTTTCCAAATACAGGCGAGCGAGGTCGGCTTCGACGCGGCTGTTGTAGCGCGCGGCTTCGACAATGTCCGTCACCAGGGCTTGTCCGCTCCGGCCGCGGTTTCCTCCGGCCGCGACTGACGGCCAAGGACCGCATTGCGATGCGGGAAGCGCCCGAACTTCTCGATGATGTCGCGGTGATGCTTCGAATAATGGATCTGCTGCTCGTCACCGAGCGCGGTGAACAACAGCACCGCCCGGTTCTGGTCCTCGAGGTTCTCGCTGTGCTGGAACGGCATGTAGAGAAACTTCCGCTCGTCGGGCCGGAGCTGCTCGTCCAAGCCGCGATCGACCGCTCCCCTGGCGATCGCGAGCGCCAGATGATCCGTCGCATAAGCGTTCGCTTCTCCGCGGAACATGTTGCGCGGGGACTGGTCGAAGAGGATGACTCCGGCCGCAGCCGTCAGCGGATCGGTCAGGAACGAATCGACCGGCAGCTGCCGTTTCTCGAACCAGAGCTTGAGGAACGCCTGCCTGACCTGGTGGTCCAGTTCGGGTCCGCCATTCCACCATTGCTCGGGGTCGATCGCGAACCAGAATTTGAGAACGTCCGAGCGCCAGTCGCCGCTCACGCGGCCGTACCTCCGACCGTAAGTCCGTCGATGAGCAGGGTCGGCTGTCCAACGCCGGCCGGCACACTTTGGCCCGCCTTTCCGCACACGCCGACCCCCTCGTCCAGCGCGAGGTCGTTGCCGACGCCTTTGACGCGGGTCAGGACTGTCGGTCCGTCGCCGATCAAGGTCGCGCCCTTTAGCGGCTCGGCGATCTTGCCGCCGCGGATGCGATAAGCCTCGGTGCAGGAAAAGACGAACTTGCCGCTGGTGATGTCGACCTGGCCGCCGCCGAAACTCTTCGCGTAGATACCGTCCTTGACGCGCCCGAGCAGCTCGTTTGGATCGTCCTTGCCGGCGAGCATGAAGGTGTTGGTCATACGTGGCATCGGCGCATGGGCGAAGCTCTCGCGGCGGCCGTTGCCGGTCGCGGCCATGCCCATCAGGCGCGCGTTGAGCCGATCCTGCAGATAGCCTTTGAGGATGCCGTCCTCGATCAGCACGGTGCGCCCGGTGGGCGTCCCTTCGTCGTCGATCGTGAGCGAGCCGCGGCGCTGCTCCATCGCGCCGTCATCGACGATGGTCACGCCCTCCGTCGCGACGCGATCGCCGATCCGTCCAGAGAAGGCCGAGGTTCCCTTGCGGTTGAAGTCGCCCTCGAGGCCATGGCCGATCGCCTCATGAAGAATCACGCCGGCCCAGCCCGAGCCCATGACGACCGGCATTTCACCCGCTGGCGCCGCCACCGATTCCAGGTTGACCAGCGCCTGACTTAGCGCCTCATCAATCGCCCTGTTCCACTGGGCGTCCTCGAAAAGCGGTCCGTAAAGATAGCGTCCGCCGAGCCCGTGATAGCCGACCTCGCGCCTGCCGTTTTGCTCGACGACAATCTGGACGCCGAGCCGCACCAGCGGTCGCACATCGGATGCAACGAATCCGTCGGCGCGGACGATGTCGATGACCGACCAGCTCGCAGCTAACGACACGCTCGCCTGCACGACGCGCGGGTCGCGGGCGCGCGCAGCGGCGTCGATCTGCTCGCACATCCGCACCTTTTCGGCGAACGGGACGAGGCCGAGCGGATCCTCGGCGCCGTACATCGACTGGTTGGTCCGCTGCGGCGTGGCTGCCGGCGCGCCGCTGCGCGGATCGAGCAGCCTCAAGGTCGCCGCCGCGCGCTCAATCGCTGCCTCGCTGATCTCGTTGGCGTGGGCGAAAGCTGTCGTTTCGCCGCTGACGCCCCGCAGGCCGAAGCCGGAGGTCGTATGATAGTCGGCGGTCTTCAGCCGTCCGTCGTCGAAGCCGAATGCCTCGTTGGCGGCATATTGGAGGTAGAGCTCGCCGTCTTCATGAGCAGTCAGGTGCTTGTGCGCGAGCCGGCGCGCCGCATCGGGATCGAGGTTGCGGTAGAGGAACTGGCGAGGGTCGGAGAGGCTCATGCCGCTCGGCTGTCAGCCGGTCCTCCTTCAAGAACGAAGCGGCGGTCGCAATAACCGCACTCCACAAAGCCGGTGTCCGGCTCGATCCTCAGGTAAACGCGCGGGTGGCCCAGCGCCGGCGAGATCTCTCCTGATCCGTCGCAGGCGACTTGGACGCTCTTCACGCGGATGACCTCGGGCGGCGGGATTTCGGATGCCATGAGCGGCAATTAGGGCCGCTCATGGCCGCTCACAAGGTCAGATGTAGTTCGCCGTCACCAGGAAGGTATTGGAGTAGGTGCCGTCCGGCGTGTTGGCGGGAATTCCGAGAACGCCACCCACGCCCACGAAGAAGGTCTTCTTCGTGAGATCGACCGTGCGCAGCGGATTGCCGTTATCGTCGAGCGACATCGCAATCACGTTGACGGAATGACCGGCGCCGTCGTTGAGCTTGGTCGCCGGCGTCAGCACGACCACCACCAGCTGTCCCGGGCTCCCCGCACCGCCGAAATAGGCGCGAGTACCCGCTGTGGAGTTACCGGTGACTCCGCCGGCATAGGTGCGAGCGCCGGTGCCGGCGTCCAGGGCGACCGTCCCATAGGCGTTCGAGGTGACGACCGTCCCGAAACTGAGGTCGTCGATCTTGGTAAGCTTCAGCGGAATAAGGAGGAGCGCCTTGCCGTTCGCCGACTTGGCATTGGCGACACTCGCAGCGGCTGCGGGGCTGGCGGCAACGGTCGCGGCGGCGGCGGCCGCCGCGATAAGAAACATGCGATACTTCACTTGGCGAGCTCCTGAGCACTGCTTACAGGAGGGCAGTTTCGCCGAAGCGTATCACCACGCGTTCAATAGGGCCGGTTTGCGCAAAATTAACCGCAAAGCGCAGGATTTGAGCTGCGCGTCAGGGATATTGCACAGTCACGCTGAAGGTGCCGGTGTAGAGTCCAGGCGTCTGGTTTGCGCCGACGGTGAGCGTTGCGCCGACCGCGAAGTCGACAGTCTGGCTTGGCGAGACCTTGCGGTTCGTATTGCCGTCGAGCGTCCAGTTGGACACGGTCATCGTCTGCGTTCCCCCGACGCGTTTCACCGTGATCGGATTCTTCGGCAGGCGTATGTTGACCACGCTGTTCCGGTTTCCCGTCGCGATGAACTTCGCTGCATGCGCATTCGTCCCCGCAGGTACGACGCCGCCGGTCGCCGTACGCGCTCCCGTGAGCGGATCGATCACCGCTGTCCCCGCGGCCGTGACCACCAGGGTCCCGAAATCGAGGTCCGCCCACTTGAGTACGGTAAGCGGGCTAAGGAGGGCGACGCTCCCGGTCGCTGGCTTTGCGACCGGCGCGGCGGAAACGGCCGCCGGCGCAGCCAGCGACAGAACGGCAGCAGTCGAAAGGGAGCGCGACAAGCCGGGAAACATCGCCGACGCGACTATTGGGTTAACGTGAAAATGACTCTGCTTTTTAGGGTTAAGTGGGGGTTTACCATCCCTTCTTGTCGCCAATCTGCCCCGCCCCTATTCCCCTGAAGCGATGGACGAGCCCGCAATCCGCATAGAATCGCTGTCGAAAACCTACGCCGGCGGGAAGCGCGCGCTTAATGACGTGAGCTTCGACGTTCCGCGCGGCCAGATTTTCGGGCTGCTTGGCCCCAACGGCGCCGGCAAGTCCACCCTGATCAACATCCTCGCCGGGCTCGTCACGAAGAGCAGCGGCAAGGTCACGATCTGGGGCTTCGACATCGACGAGCACCCGCGCAATTCGAAGCGCTCGATCGGCGTGGTCCCGCAGGAGATCATCTTCGACCCCTTCTTCACCCCGCGTGAAACGCTGGAGATCCAGGCGGGCCTCTACGGGATTCCGGCCGCGGAGCGGCAGAGCGACGAACTGCTTGCGGCCATGCACCTTACCGACAAGGCCAACGCTTATTCGCGCACGCTATCCGGCGGCATGAAGCGGCGGCTGCTGGTCGCCAAGGCGATGGTCCATTCGCCGCCGATCCTGGTGCTCGACGAACCGACGGCCGGCGTCGACGTCGAGCTCCGGCGCCAGCTGTGGGACTATGTGCGCAGGCTCAACGCGCAGGGCGTCACGATCGTGCTGACGACCCATTACTTAGAAGAGGCCGAGGAGCTTTGCGACCGCATCGCGATCATCAACCACGGGCAAGTCATCGCCAACGAGCCGACGCGTGACCTTGTCTCGAAGGCGCAGGAGAAGGCCGTGGTCGTCACTTTCGACCGCGACATCGCCCGCGTGCCGACGAACAGCTGCTTCGAGAACATTGCGCTGATCGGTGAGCGGACGCTCGAGATCACCTACCGCAAGGACAAGGTGAACGCGGGCGAAGTGCTCGGCGCGCTGACGGCCGACGGCCTTTCGATCGTCGATGTCTCCACGCGTGATCCCGACCTTGAGGATGTGTTCCTGAGCCTGACCTCGGAGCCGCAGGAAGCCGCGTGAGCATCGAGACGGACGTCCTTATCGTCGGATCAGGGGCAGCGGGACTGACGGCGGCCCTCAACCTGGCCGGGAAGTACAAGGTTGCCGTCATCGCAAAAGGTGCGCTCGGCGACAGCGCCAGTGCCCGCGCGCAGGGCGGCATCGCGGCGGTGCTCGAGGAAGGCGACAGCTTCGAAGCGCATATCAACGACACGATGATCGCAGGGGCCGGGCTCAACGACCCCAAGATCGTCGAGCATGTCGTCGAAGCGGCGCCGCGCGCCATCCAGCATCTCATCGAGCTCGGCGTCCCCTTCGCGAGCGAGAATGGTGCGCTTCATTTGACCCGCGAAGGCGGGCACAGCCACCGCCGGATCGTCCACGTCGCCGACGCGACCGGCTGGGCGATCAGCCAGGCGCTCGAAGCCGCCGCGGCAGAGCACCCCAACATCACGCTCGTGCCAGACATGGTCGCGGTCGACCTCGTGACGGGTCGGCACGCGACGAATTTCTCAACCAGCGGCGCGGTTCATGGCCTCTATGCCTATCATCGCAGGAACAAGCGCGTCGAAACGCTGACGGCGCGGGCGACGATTCTGGCGACAGGCGGGGCCGGACGAGCCTATCTCTATTCGACGGCGCCGCGCGGAGCGACGGGCGACGGAATCGCAATGGCGTGGCGGGCCGGCTGCCGGGTCTCCAACATGGAATTCATGCAGTTCCACCCGACCTGCCTCTACAATCTCGAGGTCAAGAACTTCCTGATCACGGAAGCGGTGCGCGGCGAGGGCGGGATCCTGAAGCATCCGGTCACCGGCCACCGTTTCATGGCCGACTATGACGAGCGCGGAGAGCTTGCGCCCCGCGACATCGTCGCCCGGGCAATCGACCATGAGATCAAGCGCGACGGTCTGGATTATGTCTTCCTCGACATTTCGCACCGCGAGCCAGAGTTCGTCCGCGAGCATTTCCCCAACATCTACGAGAAGCTGATCGGCCTCGGCATCGACATCACGAAGGAGCCCATCCCGGTCGTGCCGGCCCAGCATTATACCTGCGGCGGCGTGGTGGTGGACCTTAATGGCAGTACCGACGCTCCCGGGCTCTACGCGGCGGGCGAGGTGACCCAGTCAGGGCTTCACGGCGCCAATCGGCTCGCGTCAAACAGCCTGCTCGAGTGCCTGGTGTTCGGCGAGGCGGCTGCAGAGCATATCATCGCCAGCTGGGACTCGCTTCCCGAGGTCCCGCAGGTGCGCGCGTGGGACGAAAGCCGGGTCACCGACAGCGACGAAGAGGTCGTGATCACTCAGACATGGGGCGAGATCCGCCGGTTCATGTGGAACTATGTCGGGATCGTCCGAAGCACCAAGCGGCTCGAGCGCGCCAAGCACCGGATCGACATGCTGCGGCAGGAAGTGAAGGAATATTACGCGCACTTCCGGGTGACTCCGGACCTCATCGAGCTGCGCAACCTCGTCGAGGTCGCCGACCTCATCATTCGCAGCGCGCTCAGCCGCCACGAAAGCCGCGGGCTGCACTATACGCTCGATTATCCGGAAATGCTGGCAGAGCCGAAGGACACAGTGCTCGTCCCGTGATTCAGGCAGAGGGGGAAATGATGGCCGTTGAACTCAGGATTCTGGCGCTCGGCGCCGTGCTGCTCTTCATCCACATCTTCGTCGCGACGCGATTCAAGACGGCCCAGTATGGACGCCAGTGGAACGTCAGCGCCCGCGACGACAGCTTACCGGCACCCAACCCGGTCACGGGCCGATTGATGCGCGCGCAGGCGAATTTCGAGGAGACATTTCCAATCGCGATCGTCGCGCTGCTTGGCGTGGTGGTCGCCGGCAAGACGAGCCAGTGGACCGCGCTCGGCGGCTGGATCTGGCTCGGCGCGCGGCTCGTCTATCTGCCGCTCTATTGGGCTGGCGTGCCTGTCATTCGCACGATCATCTGGACGATCGCACTGATCGGGCTCGCGATGGTGATTAAACCGCTGCTGGTCGGCTGATCGGGGGAGTGGCTCCCGCTGCAGGGAGCCACCCCATCTCGCTAGTGCCTAGTCGCGACCGAGATGCTCAGCGCCGTCGCGGCAATGCTGGACGTTCCCGTCATCGCGATGTCGCGCGCTCGCTGCACAGCGAGGCTGATCTGCGGACGCGCCTGATCCCAACCCGAATCGGTGCAGGTGTTGAGTGTTCTCTGCCCCGTCCACGATCCGTCGCTGCCGCCAGTCACTTCCCCACAGAGGTCGTTCACCGCCGTGCGGACACGACCGACCAACGTTCTTTCGCCAGCGGGCACGGCGAGGTTCAGGTCGGCAAAGCTGACATGGCGAACGACCGTGTCGGGTGGTGCCGTCACCACGATTGGAGCCGTCTTGCCGAACGCGGGTGACGCCAACCCGGCTGCCGTAACGAAGACGCCAAAAGCCGCACACGTGTGAAGTGCTTTCGAATATCTCATTGGGTTGCCCCTAATATCGCCTCGCCCCCTATTGGGCGCACGGGGCACTCTCAAATTTGCCGCACGCCTGCGTCAGCTTTTCGCTGAACGCAGATGCCCGCCGTCGATTAGCTGGACGACGTTCGACGACTCCGGAACTAATGTCGCCAGACGCGTCGCTTCGAGCATTTCCGCGACATGGGTCCGCGCGACCCGTTCCGACGTCCCGTCGTTCAGATGGGCCGTCCACTGCCGTCCCGAATGCGAAATGCGGTCAATGAAGCCGCAGCGCACGATCATCGACCGGTGCAGCTGCACAAACTGGCGGTAGCTCAGCGCATCCCGCATCGCGTGCATGGTCGCGTGCAACAGCCATTGCCGGCCCTTCGAGACCACATGCACATAGTCCCCGTTGGCAACGATCTTGTCGACGGTGGATTGCTCGATGCGCATGAGCCCGTGGGCCGTGGGTATCCACAGCGGCCTTTCCCCCTTCGCGCGCCGGATGAAGCGCTTGCAGACGAAGCTGGTCTCGCAGCGGGCGACGAGCTCTGAGAACGGAGCAGCGAAAGTTTTCAGCCACTTGTTCCACCACGCCATGTCCGGCGGGGCGACCTCCAGCAGGAAATCGAAGTCGCCAGTGCTTTCGACGGAATGGAGTGTGTTGGGGCTGTCGATCAGTGCCGCCTTCAGCGCCTGCACTTCGGCGGGCGGGGCATGTTGCTCGAACTCCAAGCAGAGAATGATGCGAAGTTCATCCGAGTCGACTGAGTCGACGTAGGTCATTGTGGGCGTCCCGGCTGGTGGGAATGCCGATACGCGACTCGTCAGAGGCGCATTTATCAGACGGGCACTAGCGAATGAACTTAACACTCGTGAACAACAGTCGGCGGAGGCTATGCTTTTGGGTTCCCAAGAGATCGAAATCCGCTGGCGTGGCACCTACATTCCCACAAGCTTCCTTCCCGCCGCCACCCTGCTAAATCCGAGCCTCCATGCCTGACGCTTCCACGCCTGCCGCCGCCCAGAACCACCTCTATCTCGTGGACGGGTCGAGCTACATCTTCCGCGCCTATCACCGGCTTCCGCCGCTCACGAACCGGCACGGCCAGCCGGCGGGCGCGGTCTACGGCTATACGACCATGCTGTGGAAGCTCGCCGACGGGCTTTCGAAGGCCGACGGCCCGACCCACATGGCGGTGATCCTCGATGCGAGCGAGCATACCCACCGCAACGAGATGTACGACCAGTACAAGGCGCACCGGCCACCGCCGCCTGAAGATTTGGTCCCGCAATTCCCGCTGATCCGCGTCGCGACGCGCGCTTTCTCCATTCCCTGCATCGAGGAAGAGGGGCTGGAGGCGGACGACATCATCGCCTGCTACGTGATGGCGGCGAAGGCTGCCGGGTGGAAGGTGACGATCGTCAGCTCCGACAAGGATTTGATGCAGCTGATCGACGAGGATGCCGGGATCGACATGCTCGACACGATGAACGACCG